>Ga0255356_1002483_pt1 | contig 10579 bp, 8 predicted proteins | sample HBST100metaG_FD_189944 | JGI IMG/M metagenome (GOLD analysis project Ga0255356, IMG submission 189944) | Peat soil microbial communities from Stordalen Mire, Sweden - H.B.S.T100 | ecosystem: Environmental > Terrestrial > Soil > Wetlands > Peat | place: Sweden: Norrbotten County, Stordalen Mire... | reverse complement strand
CTCCAGAATCACGCGCACGTTCAGGGGCAGCTTGCCGCTGGTCACAAACAGCGACTCCAGCGCCTTCACCTGCGCCCACACCTGGCCCTTGTCGTCGCACGTGCCGCGGCCGTAAATATTGCCGTCGCGCTCCGCCGGCTCAAAAGGCGGCGAAACCCACTCGTCCAGCGGCTCGGCCGGCTGCACGTCGTAGTGGCCGTAACAAAGCGCGGTGGGCTGGCCGGCCGCATGCAGCCAGTCGGCATACACCAGCGGGTTGTTCACGGTTTCGATCAGATGCACGTTTTCCATGCCGATGCGCGTCAACTCGGCGGCCAACGTCTCGGCGGCGCGCCGGCAATCCCCCTTGTGCTCGGGCAGGGTCGAGACCGACGGAATGCGCAACAGCGCCTTCAACTCATCGAGAAAGCGGGGATAATTCTTGCGTGCGTAATCAACAGCAGGCGAAGTCATTGGAAAGCTCCCTTCACAAACAGACAGAAGAGAGTATAGCCCGTGGAGCCGCCCGCCTGTCCGCTGCAAGCGTCTTCTGGCGATGGGTCCTCAATGCCAGGTCCTGTCTCACAAATTTAGGCTAAATCTGAAGCTGTCATTCAGAGTGAACGGGAATTCAGCTTAAAACTGAGGCTATCATTCTGAGTGAACGGGGCCCCGAACGTTTTTCAGTTCGGGGGTGGTGAACGAAGAACCTGCGTTTGTTCCTTCCGGCATTCTTCAAAGGAAGAGGCAGCACCCTAGTACCGTCCCACCGACGGATCGACCTCTTTTGACCAGGCGTCGATCCCGCCACGCAGCGATTGTGCCCGCTCATAGCCCTGTTCGCGCAGCCATTTGGTCGCATTCATCGAGCGGATGCCGTGATGGCAGACCACTACCAGCCGCTCCTCTGGCGCGAACTCGCGATGGGCGCGGCTCGCCACCTCGCCCATGGGCATCAACACACTGCCGTCGATCCGCACGGTGGCAAACTCCCACGGCTCGCGAACATCGATGAGCCGGGCTTTGCCTTCGCGGTAGAGCGATCCGGCTTCGGTAGGGGAAATCTCGTAGTCCAGCATACTTTAAGTGTAGAGCCTCTTCGGCCTGCGGCAAACCCACCCCCGCTTTCAGCCGCAACAATGTAGTCTCTTGGTAGAGATCCCTCGGATTCTCTATGATAGCTTAAAATCAGTAATATACGTGTTTTCAGTCCTGCGGTTTTCCTGCAAAACGGTAGAAATCAATGTAATCGAGGTTCCTTCCTGCAGTTTTCCTAAAGAAATAGAACAGCCCTGAGGACATCCCCCGGCCAGTTATTTGGGCTTGGTGCCGGGAATCACGCGCCGGCCGCCCGAGCCGGGCGGCGTGATGGTCGGAGCCTTCGGAGCAAAACCACGCCCGGCGCAAGGGTAGCGTAGTTTCAAAATGCCGCAATGTCACGCGGTTGCCAGGCGATGGAATCGAGATATCCAATTCGTTGGATATTCGTCACGAAGCGCCTGTAAGCCGTTGCAGGAGCGCGCCTGGTATTTGATCCAGTGGGAGCACTTGATCGACAGCGTTGAGCAGGATCGCCTCTCGCGGCATACCGAAAACCACAGACGTCGATTCATCCTGCGCGATGTTGAAGGCGTCGGCTTGTTTCATCTCGAGCATGCCGCGCGAGCCATCCGCTCCCATCCCGGTCAGTATGACGCCGAGAGCATTTCCACCCAGACTGCGTGCGCAGGAGGAGAACAGGACATCCACGGACGGCATATGGCGATTCACCCGTTCGCCTCGATAGACATGGACGGCATACTCCATGCCTTTACGCACCACCGCCATGTGGTGCCCGCCGGGCGCAAGCAAGGCGTGTCCCGGAAGAATGCGGTCGCCGTCCTTTGCCTCTTGCACTCTGATCCGGCAGAGAGAATCAAGGCGTTCGGCAAATTGGCGTGTGAAGGTTTCAGGCATGTGCTGCACGATAACGATGCCAGGGAAGTCGGCCGGTAGCGGCAATAACAGTTCCTTCAGAGCTTCAGTTCCGCCTGTTGACGCACCGATCGCAACAACCTTGTGGGTCGCCGAAAAATGATACGCTTTCGCGGGCGGCACGTTGGCCTGCGCTATCGTCGCTCTGGCGCAGCGCACTCTGGCGCGCGCCGCTGCCTTCACCTTTGCAACGATTTCCTCAGCCTGCTCAATGGTGCCGTTGGAAACGTCCAGCTTGGGCTTGGAAATGTAGTCGATGGCGCCCAGGCTGAGAGCACGGAGGGTCGTGTCCGCACCCTTGCTGGTCAGCGATGAGATCATGATCACGGGCATTGGATGGCCGCGCATCAGCTTCTCCAAAAATGTCAGTCCATCCATGCGGGGCATCTCAATGTCGAGGGTCAGGACGTCCGGCTTCAGCGAGAGAATCTTTTCTCTTGCGGCAAAGGGATCGCCTGCCGTTCCCACGACCACAAGCTCCGGGTCCGAGCTGAGAATCTTCGTGAGCAGTTGGCGCATCAATGCCGAATCATCTACGATGAGCACCTTAAGCAAATTCGCCATACATGGGCTGCCTCGCGCCAGCCTGTTATGAAATGCGGAGAGCCGCTCGAACATCGGTCGATGCCACTCCACCTGGACACCGATCAGAACATCGTGATTTCGCCGCCGAGGGAATTGCCCCACGAGGGCGACTTCGAATAGGAACCTTCAGCATCGATGATCTTGGGTAAGCTTGACCCATCGACGGTATGCACCGTGGCTCTGCCGGTATCCGTTCGGAAGTACAAATGGACAGCGTGATTTCCTCCCAGGCGCTCGGCCACAAGGGGTATCTTTTCCAGGGCAAGGAATTCGCGCACGAACTTCGCATTTCCCTCTCCAATAGGAGGCATCCTCATTCCTTCCAGCACATTGGCTCCTCCAAATGCCTTGGCAACGAACCTTCTTCGGTCTCCTCCAAGCTTCATCAGTTCGTTGATGAGCAACTCCATCGCATGGACGCCACACCGCGGGGTGGTTTCGCCCGCCCGGCAGTTTGGCAGCAGAATGTGATTCATGCCCCCGGCACGGAGAATCGGGTCGTACAAGCAAACGGAAACGCAGGACCCTAATAGCGTGTTAAGAACAACAGACGACTTGCTCGCTGCGACTTCACCGATGTAGAGGCATATCTGGTTGTTGTGCGGCGAGCGAACCTTCTCCGAAGGTGACCACTCTGTTCTCGCTCCTTCAGCCAGATCTCTTCTCACCCGCAAGTGTTCAACAGTACCGCAGTGTTGTGCCGAGCGAGAGTGCGCGCTAGTGCGTCCCGTCATCTTTCAACGTCCATCAATCGATACATGGTTTGATTCAACGGCGCGAAGATGTCCCGCAGCCATGGAATATGTTCGGAATTGCCGAGGAACAGATAACCGTTAGGTTTCAGGTAGCGCGCCATCTTGCGGAGAAAAACATTCTGCGTTTCCTGGTTGAAGTAGATGAGCGCATTGCGAAAGAAGATCACGTCGAACCGGCCATCGAGCGGCCATCGGGCATCCATAAGGTTGATACGCTCGAATTGGACCAGCCGGGAAACCACCGGTTTGACCTTCACATAGCCCTGCATGTCGTCTTTGCCGCGAAGAAAATACTTGCTCTGCAATGGACTATCGACGGTTGCCAATGAGTCTTCCCTGTAGACTGAGCGGGTCGCAGTTTCCAGGACCGCCGTATCAATGTCGGATGCGGCAATCTCGATCTTCCAGGACCCGGACGCCACGGTCGATACCGGCAGCCCTGTCCGCTTTGACACATACTTCTGAGGAACCCCGGCCATGCCGCTTCGCGGCGCCCGCAGCGCTTCAAGCAAGGTAATCGCGATCGAGTAAGGCTCCTCGCCGGTGGAACAGGCGGCGCTCCAGATGCGGATTGTCTTGGTGGCGCCGTGGCTGGCCGCAGACTGAATCTGCGGCACAATGGTATTGGCCAGAAACTCGAAGTGGTGCCGTTCGCGAAAAAAAGAAGTCTTGTTGGTGGTTACGCAGTTGATAAGTTGGCGTATCTCATCGCTGTTGTCCTGAACCTTCTGAACGTAAGCATAGTATTCGGCAAAACTGGACATGCCGTGATGGCGCAGTCGGCGCGACAGGCGTGAAGCTAGCATGACCTGCTTGCCGTCACGCAACCAGATACCCGTGCGCTCGTGAACCAGGGAGCGAAACAGCTTGAATTCACGCAATTCCATCGAAAAAAGTGAGTTTTCTGCGACTGCCTCTGGCAATGTCCCTCCTCCCTCTGAAAGGTTTGTCTGCCTCTTCAGTTTTCATGTGCGCGCGAGCGCTACTGGACAACTTGGGGCAGCGCCAGTTCAGACTCTGACAACAATTCCTCCAGATTCAACGCCACTGCGAGGTGTTCCTTTGACTGGAAAACCCCATTGATGAATCTTGTATCGACGGCAGCGCCGAAATCGGGCGCGTCGCGGATAGCGTCAAGGGCGACCGTGAGAACGTCGGAGACCGCATCGACCAGCAGTCCAACTGTCTTATCGCCCACCGTGGCGATCACGATGACCGTGTACTTGCTGTATTCCACCACCGGCAAATGAAACTTCATGCGCAGGTCGACGACTGGCAGCACAGTCCCCCTCAGGTTCATTACGCCACGCACATGCGAAGGAACATTCGGGATCGGAGTGATGGGCGCATACCCGCGAATCTCCCGAATCTTGAAGATCTCCAGCCCATATTCCTGGTCTTCGAGCAAGAATGTGAGGAACTGCTGCGACTCCTGAACTTGATTTGCAACCACTGCTTTCATTGCCATACCTCTCCTGCGTTCCGCGCCGTTCCACGGTCTTTGGTCATACTGGGATCTGGGTCCCAGGCTCGCTCTTTCGCCCTAGGCCTCTGACCATTTGATTTCGTGCTTTGCGTTCGTGCTCTTCCCAGGTCCCAAAATCGAGACCTGGGGCACCCAACGCTGATACAACTTCTCACGGTCAGAGATCTCTCCTCAGAACTCCTGGAAGCTGGCATCGTTTGCTGTTTGCAGGCTTGGAACAGCCACGGTCAGGGCGGGCTGCTTGCTCCTGGGGCCTTTACCGCCGCGTACATGCTTATTGGCCTTTGTTGTCCCATGGGCTCGGGCTGGCTTCACTGGTGGCCGCAGGGTTGAGATCACGTGTTGCGCCGGCCTCGGTTTTTGCACAGGGGCCACGGGAATGACGGGGTTTGCCGCACGCGGCTGGAACACATACCGTTCATGCCGTTCCGGCTCACCCTCCTCGTCAGTAACGAGGGTGAAGGTGCTCACCAACTCCATCAGATGTCCAGCCTCTTCGGAGAGGGTTTGCGCCGTCGCCGAAAGCTCCTCGGTCTGCGCGGAGTTGCCCTGCGTCACATGGTCCATCTGCGTCATGGCGCTGTTCACCTGCTCTACGCCACTGCTCTGTTCCGCCGCCGATGCCGCGATCTCGCCGACGATGTCGGTTACGCGCTTCACCGAGCCGACAATGCCCTGCAGCGTCTCGCCCGAGCGGTTTACCAATGCCGTGCCGGCGTCCACCTTGCGCAATGTGTCCTGAATCAGAACCTTGATCTCCTTGGCCGCTAGAGCGCTTCTCTGTGCAAGGCTCCGTACCTCGGAGGCCACCACGGCAAAGCCGCGTCCCTCATCGCCAGCCCGCGCCGCTTCCACCGCGGCATTCACCGCCAGCAGATTGGTCTGGAAGGCAATCTCGTCGATGGTCGAAATGATTTCCGAAATCTTGGCTGAGGCGACATTGATGTCCGACATCGCGGTAATCGCCTTGGAGACTACTTCCTGGCCTTGCAGGGCCGAGTCCTTCGAGCCGGCTGCCAGTTGGCTGGCCTGCTGCGCGTTGTCTGCGCTTTGCCGCACGGACGCGGTAATCTCTTCGAGGCTCGCTGAGGTTTCTTCCAAACTGGCGGCCTGTTCCTGGGCGCCGGAGGCAATGGCCTCGGACGCCGCCGCAAGCTGCTGTGAAGAGGAGCTTGCATTACCAGCGCTCTCAGCCACTTGCTGCAGGGTGCTGCGCAGCCTTTCCAGCGCCTCATTCAGCGCTTCGGCCATCATTCCGACCTCGTCGCCACTGTCCACATCGAGTGTGGCAGTCAAATCGCCCGCGGCCACTAGGCGGAGCACATCGACCGCGCGCTTCAACGGCACCGCAATCTGTTTGTACAGGAGCAGCGTGGCTAGAACAGCGAACGCAAGCGCCCCCGCAAATAGCAGGACCGTCAGCTCACGCTGGAAGCTTGTGGCCTTTGCCACCGCGTCCAACTCGGCCTGAAAATCCTTCTTGCCGATGGTTTCATTCAGGTCCTTCAACGATTTAGTCAAACTCGTGTTTTCGACGGCCAGGTTCTTCACAGTGGACACGAGTTGATCGTCCATGGCGTCCGGCGTAGCAATCATCTTTGTATAAGTAGTCTTCGATTGCGAACTGATGTCCTTGAACTGATCCTGAATCACGGAAATCTGCTGCTGCAGCCCCGGATTCTCCGCGGTTCTCTCGCGCACTGTCTCAAGTTGCGCTGCCACCTTCTGGGAGTCTTCGTCCGCGAGAGCCAGCAGTCCGGCGTTCTGCGTGAGAACCGCGGCCTTGTAGTCCTGGGTCACTTTCTGAAATCCGGCGTCTGCCTCCATGCCTGCAAGCGCAGCCGGAAAAAGGGAGTCGGAAGCCAAACGCAAGTGGCGTTGCATCCCTGCGCCGGTCCACACAACAAGACCGAGAAAGAGAAGATACCCGAACGCCAGCGTTCCGGTGCAGAGTATCAGTTTTAGGCGAATGCTTAGGTTCTTCATGTTTTCCTTCAGACGCCTTGGCGTCTTTAGTCCTCTCTTGGTTTGCCGTGCTGCCGAGGCGGCCAGTGGGCAACTCGGTTAACGATCATGCCGGCACTGGATTTGCTTCTAGTGCCGGCATCTTGAGACGGTTACCTGACCGACAGTACCTTGACGCCCTCATGGGGGGCGCTCTTGCCGATGTAGCCGATGGCGCCTGGATTGTGCGCCACGTATTCGACCACCGCAGCATCCGAGTCCAGCGACTTGGGCATGGAGGCCTGTCCTGAAAAGACCAGGCTGCGCCAACCGGCGCGGAAGGCCGTGTCGTTCTTCCCCACATACGCGGAAAGGAACTCCTCGTGAACGGCGCCTGCCTTGAGCAGCACAGGGGTTACATGGGAACCGTCCTTCAAGCTGGAAGCGGCGCCGGTGAAGACATCGCGAAGATCGCTCTTCGAGACATCGGCGGACTTCACACTCGGGTTGGCGATCACGATGGCCTGGGCTTGCGCCTGGGCAGTGAAGATCAACACGGACGCTACGAGCAGGAATGCATATAGAAGCTTCGTCATTTCAGTGTTCTCCTTTCGTCCGTGTGTTAGAAGCTCACGCCAACCTTGAGAATGGTCAACTTGGTGTTGGGCTTCAGACCCCCGGGATTCAGAGTTGTGTCGTAGCTAAGCTCTGTTCCGTCGATAAAATGCTGCTCGACCTTGGCATAAAGAAACTGGTTGAAGTCATAGCGCCCAGAAGCAGCCCAATCCAACGAGTGTCGCGCTGGGCCAAGGGCTATCTGATGATCGACGCTCTGGCTGTCATACACGCCTGCGCTGAACTTGTCTGTCACTTTGTAGGTGGCCATGCCATACCACGCCCGCTGGTCAACATAAAACGGAATCACGGGAATCCCCGTAAGCCTGCCCGCCCCGGTGACTGGAAGTCGGCTATACTCGCCTGCCAGCATGACCTTGTTCTTCTCGTAATGGACGAAGTAATTCGGCAGGTTGAGGGGGTTTAGTGTGTAAGTTCCTGTGAGGGTCCCGCCCTCGGCGGTGACCATAGAGTTCCATTTCTCTTGCTTGCCGTCCGAGGCGCCTATCATTAGACCCGCCAGAGGCGTCTTCCAGTGAAGTGCGGCGCCATACGTCACGCCGGTCAGTCCATTCGGCAGATTGAATCCCTCTTCGTTCATGTTGACAAAATAGCCATCGCCGGAGCCAATCACTCGCTCCCCACCCCAACCACGGTACTCAAGCTTGCCGAAACTCTGACCGAGATTGAGGGTGCCGTAGACAACCCCGCCAAAGTGCGCAAGGAGGGAATTGCGGCTGGAGATCGGATAGACACCCTGAGGCAGGAGTGACCACATATAGGATGGGTCGATGTCCTGAGTCTCATTGAAGAGGCCCGAAGGAGTCTTGACTTTGCCGAACCGCACTCCGAACTTATCATTGGCCTTGTAGTCCGCCGCGGCCCAGTCCAGCGTGATCGCATTGCCGAAGTTACCCAACAGGAAGTAGCGGCCCTGCACGCCAACGCGCAGCTTGGGCGTCGGCTGTGCGCCGATGTTCACTACTGCCTCGGTCCATGCCGGACTTCCGCTGCTCGAACTGGTGGTCAGAATATTGTTGTTCGTTGTGTACAAGAATCCCTGCGTGGCGTAGCCATGGATCTGTATGTTCAGATCTTCAAGACTTTGTGCAATTGCGGGACTGGCCGAAAGTGCAAGCGCGAAGGCGCCTACAAGAATCCTCTTCATGGAGTTTCTCCTGGTCTGGCCAGCAAACAGCTGTTCCAGACATTCAACTTGTGGCGCATGAGAATGAAATGCTTTGCATATCCCAGTGGTATCGAGCCTAAGAGCTTCCGCCATTCTGCAGAGGACGAGGGGAATCTTCCGGACCGGTAACCGCGCCGTGGCACACCTGCGGCACGACGATCTATCTATCGGCATCGTCAATAATTCGTTCAATAACATTGAAGATTAGTTGCATATTGTCGACTAATCGTAAACTCAATGACGATCGTATCTTTGAACGCGCGGGTGTCCCTTTGTTGCTTTGTCGGTATGGAGCGCCTTTGCGATCATGGTTTTGCTTACTCGACTAATCAAAGATATGCAGTCGCGACTTTCATAGTTATCGTTTGGCTGGAAATGCCCAGCGACTGGATGCGGCATTCCAATCGATGAGCATTTCCATTCACTTCCACATCTATTTGCCTGCCAGCGGATCAAGCAACCATGTCAGACTGGGACGGAGGCACAGACTGTTTGACTTTCTTGACTGCATCTTGCAGCGAAAACAAATTCATCGCCGCAATGCCGCCCACGTCGACGATCGGAGCAACGCATCCATCGCCGAGGATGGTGGCGCCCATCAGGCCTTTGACTCTGCGAAGATTTCGCTCCAGGCTCTTTACAACCACTTGCTGTTGCCCAAGAAGTTCATCTACTACTAATCCGATCTTCTTGTGGCCCGATTCGACGATGACTGCGAGCCTGCGATTGGCGTTCTTCTCCGATGCCTGTTCTGTGCTCGCCGTCTCCTGCGGCAAGCCCAGAAATCTGGACAAGCGCAGCAGTGGAATCGACTGTTCGCGGATGACCACCACCTCGCCCTGCTCGGCCACACGCACAATCTGCTCGTTGCTGAGCGGCACGGTTTCGATCACGGACAAGAGCGGCAGTACCAGTGTCCGATCGCCGACGCGCACCAACAATCCTTCCAGAATCGCCAGTGTAAGCGGCAGTTCAATTGATACCGTCGAGCCATGTCCTTTTTCGCTGGCCAACGCCACCGTACCGTTCAGTTTCTCGACGTTGCGCTTGACCACGTCCATGCCCACGCCACGCCCTGAAAGGTCGCTTACGATCTCACTGGTGGAGAAGCCCGGCTCAAAGACCAACATTTGCAGTTGCTCTTTGCTTAATTGCGAATCGGATCCGATCAGTCCGCGTTCGATTGCCTTGCTGCGGACTCTATCCGTATCGATTCCCGCGCCATCGTCGGAGATCTCGATCACGATTCTTCCCGAGCGGTGGAATGCACGGAGTGTAATGACGCCCTCTTCCGGCTTTCCCGCCGCCTTGCGCTCCTCAGGGGTCTCGATGCCATGATCGGCGGCATTGCGCACCAGATGGATCAACGGATCGCCGAGCAACTCCAGCATGCTCTTGTCGATCTCGGTCTCTTCTCCATTCAGATCCAGACGAATCTGCTTGCCGGTGGATTGCGCGATATCGTAGACCGTGCGCGCGTATCTCTGGAACAACGTTCCGACCGGCAACATGCGGATTCCCATTACTCGTTCATGCAACTCCCGGGTATTGCGCTCCATTGCCGCTACCGCCTCGCGCAGCTTCGGCAAACATGCAGGTTCAAAGTCCTCGACCATTTGCGCGGTCATCACATGCGCGATGACCAATTCACCTACCAGATCGATCAGCCGGTCGACCTTATCGGTCGCCACACGGATGGATCCCGAATCTCCACTGGCCGCGGGCTTCATGGAGGACTGGCGTCGATCCGCCACAACAGATTGGCGGCGATCCGCAGCCGGCGCCTTGCGGCGTTCGACAGATCGGGATCGGGCATTCGGTGCGGGCGGGTCTGCATTATCCAGCGCTACCGCTGGATTCTGAGCCAATGCGGAGTCAAGCTGCGGCGGCGCGTCCGGGCAAGAAATACGAATCTCTGCCAGATGCTCAACAAACTCGAATACCTCGCGCAGCTCTGCTTCTTCGCTTACGCTGGCCAACTCCACCGTCCAGCTCAGGTAACACTGCGATGGATCCAGGTCCACCAGCGCGGGCAAGTCCTCGGTATGCAAA
>Ga0255356_1002480_pt1 | contig 10588 bp, 8 predicted proteins | sample HBST100metaG_FD_189944 | JGI IMG/M metagenome (GOLD analysis project Ga0255356, IMG submission 189944) | Peat soil microbial communities from Stordalen Mire, Sweden - H.B.S.T100 | ecosystem: Environmental > Terrestrial > Soil > Wetlands > Peat | place: Sweden: Norrbotten County, Stordalen Mire... | reverse complement strand
CGTCCGCAACCTTGCAAGGAGCCGGCATTTATTCATCGGACGACCAATCATCTTTTTAACGAGGGGAAAAAGGATGTCGCTGGGAAAAGCCATGATTCATGCGCGCAAGCAGAAGTCCATCGCCAGGACCGCGGCCCTGGCCGGTGAACAAGTGACCATGCAGTCCGCTCATATCTTGCAGATGCCGGTGCTGGTTTTGAATGCCTCCTATGAGCCGATCAATATTTGCGGCGCTCGCCGCGCGTTGGTGCTGGTGCTCAAGGGCGTTGCGCGCACGGAGGAGGAGCACGCGCTGGTGCTCCACGCCCAGCGCAGTTACATGGCCATGCCCTCGGTGATCCGTCTGCTGGAGTATCGGCGTATTCCCTATCAGACGCGCGCCCTCTCGCGCAAAAATATCCTGCTGCGCGATCGCAATACCTGCCAGTACTGCGGAGAGACGCTCGCGCCCAGCGATCTGACGCTGGACCATGTGATTCCCCGCTCCCGCGGCGGTGACTCCACTTGGGAGAATCTGGTGGCTTGCTGCCACGCCTGCAATCACCAGAAGGGCAACCGGATGCTCAGCGAGATCGACGATATGATTCTGCTGCGCGAGCCGCGTCCCTTCTCGCTGCATACCAGCCGCCAAATCATGCGTATGTTAGGCCGCGCCGACGATCGCTGGCGGAAGTATCTATTTTATTAAGCGGAAAGCTATCCGTTTCTTGGTAATGGTGCAGTTTCCGGTTAGCCGGTGACTCGCCCGGAACACAGAAAAGTCGGACTTTCTCAGTTGTCAATCGCTTCGTATCGATTCGGGGCACAATGGTATTATCGGCGCGGGAGTGAGCACGATGGCTAGATGGTGGCATATGAGTTGGAAGCGCGTAGGAACAACCCTTCTGGTTATTTTCCTGACGCCTCTCCTTTTGGCTGGCGCATGGCTTCTGGTGCAGATTCAACTGATGCCTTGGAAGCTTGCAAACAGCATTGCTACCGACAATCCCGGAATAGATATGGTTCCAGTCGTGCTGCCGGATCACAGCGTGAAAACCCTGTCAGGTGAGCGAATCGAGCATTTCGGGTTGTCCATCCAATTGCCATGGAAAGAGATTTATCGCGATTGGGCATCGGGAAATTCGGCGATGATTTCTTCGATGAACGGCGGAATCGTGGAGATTCGGAACCCCTCGGATAGCTCTGATTCAATGGCTGCGATGCGTCGTATGGCCAATACCCTTTCTACTATCCATGCGGAATCTAGCGGAACGAATTTTGCGTTGACCACCGCAGTGATGAATGCGAAGCCTGAGCAAGTCAAGTGGTGGAAGACACGCGGCGAGAATGCGAGATACGCCACCCTATTGTTGATGAAATCCTCATTCGAGATTGAATGCCACGGCGCAATCTACGCCATAGATTCCGGCGAAGTACGCGGATTCCAACAAGGTAATCCGTCGGTTGCTCCTTATTGTGTAAAACTCGATCTGTTCGATGCCGGGGACCACCACTTCCAAATCAGAATTGATCAGTATCCTGTGCGCGGTCCTGTCGTTACGCAGGCTGAGGTCAACGCCATGGTGGCTTCATTGCGCCCAATGGCCCCGAAATAGTCGCCCGCAGAGTAGAAGGAATATTAGCGACCCCACCAAGGGAGGAGGGAGAGCGACAATCGTTCCGGGCGGTTGGTCGCCTATTCGGAAATTGCACCACTACTGTTTTTGTCATTCCTATGAATTCATAGCTGCTCAAAATGACAGCGTGTAGTAGTGTGCTCCATGACGGGCAACCCATTCCATTCAGCGACGTCATCCAAGAATCCGTAGAATAGCTTCAGATGGTTTTTACCGAACAATATGACGTAGTGGTGGTGGGCGCGGGGCACGCCGGGTGCGAAGCGGCGATGGCGGCGGCGCGCATGGGAATGAAGACGGCGCTGATCACCATGAACCTCGACCTGATTGCGCAGATGAGCTGCAATCCGGCGATTGGCGGCGTGGCCAAGGGGCATCTGGTGCGCGAAGTGGACGCGCTGGGCGGCGTGATGGGCGAGGTGGCCGATGCGGTGGGCATCCAGTTCCGGCTGCTGAACAGCTCGCGTGGTCCTGCGGTGTGGAGTCCGCGGGCGCAGTGCGACAAGCAGCTCTATCGCGTGCGGATGCGCGAGGTGTTGGAAGGCCAGCCGGGGCTGCACATCCGGCAAGCCGAAGTGGTGGGGCTAATTCTGGAGGAGGGAGATTCTCAGCAAGAGTCCTCATCCCACATCTCAGAATCGAGATGTGGGGCACCCATATCCATATCATCCAATCCGAAGCGGCGGGTTCTGGGAGTCAATTTGCGCGACGGACGCAAACTGATGGCCGGGGCCACCATCATTACCACCGGAACATTTCTGAATGGGCTGATCCACATCGGGGACGACAGCTATCCGGCGGGGCGCAGCGGCGAGCCAGCCTCTGTTCTGCTGGGAGAGGCGCTCCGGGCGCTGGGGCTGCGGACGTGCCGGCTGAAAACCGGGACGCCGCCGCGGCTGGACGGCCGCACCATTCGCTGGGAGGCTTTCACGGAGCAGGCGGGCGACGCGGAGCCGACGCCCTTCAGCTTCCGCACAAAGAAAATAGTGCAGCCGCAGATTAGTTGCCACATCGCTTTTACCACCCCGGAGACGCTGCGCATCATTCGCGAAAACGTGCATCGCTCGGCGATGTATTCGGGACAGATCGCGGGGATCGGGCCGCGTTATTGTCCGTCGATTGAAGACAAGATCGTCAAGTTCCCCGATAAGACCCAGCACCAGTTCTTTCTGGAGCCGGAGGGGCTGAACACCCACGAAATTTACGTCAATGGAATGTCCACCTCGCTGCCCATGGAGGTGCAGTGGGAGATTGTGCGCTCGATTCCGGGGCTGGAGGCGGCGGAGATGTTGCGCCCCGGCTACGCCATTGAATATGACAGCGTGGACGCGACCGAGCTGGATCGCAGCTTGCGCGTAAAGAGCATGGAAGGGCTGTATCTGGCCGGCCAGATCAACGGAACCAGTGGGTATGAAGAGGCTGCCTGCCAGGGCATCATGGCCGGCATCAACGCGGCGCTTCGGATCAAAGGCGAGCCGGCTTTCACGCTGGACCGGAGCGAGGGTTACATCGGCGTGCTGATCGACGACCTGATCTCAAAAGGGACCAACGAACCCTACCGGATGTTCACCTCCAGGGCCGAGTTCCGGCTGCATCTGCGCATTGACAATGCTGACCGGCGGCTGACCCCGTATGGGCGGCGGCTGGGGCTGATCGATGATCAGGCCTGGGCGGAGTACGAGCGGAAGCAGGCGCGGATGGACGCACTCGAACGCCTGCTGACCACCCGCAAGGTGGACGCCCTGGAGATGGCCGAGGCGGGTTTTGGCGAGCTGACGGCGACCGCCGGGTTGACCTGGGCGCAACTGCTCAAGCGGCCTGAGGTGGGCATTGAAGCCGTGCTGGCGGCGATGCACGAGGAGCTGATGGCCGAGCCGCTACTGGCGGAGTGGGCCGCAACGCCTGACCGAAACGCGGAGGCGCGGAGCGCGGCTCGCTCCGTGGAAACCGAGATCAAGTTTGCCGGCTACCTGGAGCAGCAGAAAAAATCCATCACCAAACTGAAGGCCGCCGAGGGGGTTGCGATTCCGGAGTGGGTCGATTACGGCGCCATCAGCGGGCTTTCGCGGGAGATGCGCGAGAAGCTGGAGCGGGTGCGCCCCGGCACCATCGGCCAGGCCAGCCGCATTTCCGGGGTGACGCCTGCCGCGCTCAGTCTGGTGCATGTATCGATCCGGCTGCAAGGCGCACGGAGACTGGCGAAGTAGCGCAGTCTAGGATTGGAGAACCGCTCTACGGATTGCCCTTGTCGCCCTTGCCAAACCCAGGGATATGGAAGGGCATCTCGTCGTTGGACTGCTTCTTGTGCTTGGCGTTGACGCCCTCGGGGAGCTTGGTGCGCTGGGAGTTGATGCACAGCCAGCCGCCGCGTGAGCGCTCGAAGACGTGGGTAAAGACGCCCTTTTCGTCCACCTGGCCGGAGCCGGCCTTGTGGTGCAGCAGGTAGGTGCCGTTGGCCACCGCGATGTCGCCCAGCATCCGCACGGTGATCACCTTCTGATCGAGATGGAGGGTCTTATCTTCGCCGGTGATCAACAGGGCCAGTTGCTGGTTGCGGGTGGTAATGTCGCCGCCGGCGGATACATCCATAAATAAGGGGGAGAGCACCAGCTCCAGGCTGTACTGGTCGCGCAGGTTGATGGCGCTGGACCAAGCGTCTTCAATTTTCTGAAACTCGCGAATCGCCGGGCTTTCGGTCGAGGTGACGGCGGGCTGAGGCGCGGCCGAAGCCGGTTCCGGCGCCGGATTCTGCGCCACGGCAAAGCAGGATGAGAGCAGGAAGACAGAAAAACCAACCACAAGACGGGTCATACGCACCATGTACTCCAGCTCCAATAGTTTTCAGAGATCAGGGGTCAATTACGGCGGTTCCGACTGCATTCGAGGAATAGGGGCTGATCCCTGGTCCCTGATCCCTTTTCTCTGATGATAGTCCTTGGACGTGACGGCAAGGCGACAGAAAGCGTAAAAAAGGCCCGGCGCCGGTCCTTGGTTTTTGATTGTGTGCGGACTGCCCGGCTCAATGCAAAGAGGCTGCTGAGACGTGTAGATTGCAGGAGGCCTTTGGGTTAGACTGGCACGATGGCCGAGAAAGGGCGCAAAGCGAAGGTGCGGACCTGTGGCATGTGCGGGGGCGGGATGTCTCCTTATTGGGGGCGGGCTCAGATCCTTCGCTGTGAGAGCTGCTCGCTCCTCTCCCGGAGCCGAATCCCAACCTCCCAAGAGCTGCGGGAACTGTACAGCGCGGGCTGGAAGCGCCCCGGCGAAAATCGCTCCCTGACTGGCGGCACGGACCGCAGGCTTGCCGACAGGCTTGTTCAGTGCCTTGTGGAATCGCTCGGCCTTGACAGCCTGCAAGGGCTTCGGCTCCTGGAGTTCGGCGCTGGGACGGGCGCCATGATGAAGGCGTTGGGTGCGGCTGGCGCTGAGGTCTATGGAATTGAACCCTTTGGCTATACTCTGCTCAAGCAGGAGGGCTTGAATGCCTTTCGCGACCTGAGTGATTTGCCCGCGGGCATACGCTTCGATGGGATTATCAGCACAGACGTTGTGGAACACCTGAGTGAGCCCTGGTCCACCGTGCGGCAACTGAAGGACTTGCTCAGTCCTCACGGCTGGATCTACGTTTCAACGCCCAATGCGGCCGGCCTCAACGCACGGCTTGCGCGCTCGCATTGGAGAGAATTGAAGAAACGAGGCCATATTGTCTTTTTCAGGCCGGATTCTCTCGAATTTCTTTTGCGCAAATGCGGTTTTGCCGCATACCGGCGTCTATGCTGGCGAATCGATTACGGAAAAGGACGCCTGAGGGGATTGCCGGATAGCCTGCTCCGCGTACTGAAGCTGGATGGCGAACTCAGATATCTGGCCTTCCCGTCCGCAACGGAATCATGAACACCGGCATCCGGGCACGCTGCAAGCGGAACACGCAGCGCCGAGTTCAGAGTTTACAGCCGCTCGGGCTGGTGAAGGGTGACCAGGGAGTCTTCAATGGAGATCCAACCATCCTTGCGGAACTGGCCCAGGGTGCGGGTGACGGTTTCGCGGGTGGTGCAGGCCATGGAGGCCATCTCCTCGTGGGTGAGCAGCAACGGGAAGCGGAAGCCGCCCCCATCCAGGTGTTCGCCGATCTGGTGGGCCAGTTCGAGGAGCAGACGCCCCAGGCGAGCGGCGACAGTCTCGGCCAGGGCGATGCGGCAGGCGTCCTGCAGGGCGAAGCGGTACTCCTGGCAGATGCACTGGACGGCGCGCATCTGGGCTTCTTTGTGGCAGCGCAGGAAGCTGATGAATCGGTCGCGCTCGACGGGGCGGAGCTGGGCTGCGGTCAGCGTCTCGGCCGAAACCTCGTAGACGCCGTGGGAGAGAACCGCGTACAGGCCCAGCATGGAGCCCGGTCCGGCTACCCGGACGATCATCTGGCGATCGTGAGCGTGCCCGGCGGTGAGTTTGAGATATCCGCCACAGATCAGGTAAAGGCAGCGGGCATCCTCGCCTTGGGAAAAGAGCGGAGCCTGCGCGGGCAGGCTGATCGTGCTGGTGGCCATTTCAAGATCGGCCAGTACGGCGCTGCCCAGGGAGCAGAACCAGCCCGGACGTCGATTGGAGCAAGCCGCGCATCCCACCGGAACCTGTCGTGCGATGTGCTTCTGTCGCGCTTGCGCTGCTGTCGAGTTCTCTGTGTGCGCCATGGCCTTGCCCCGTCCGCCGCCGGTTCAATCTCTCCATCCCGGTTCTTGACTCAACCCTGCACACTGCGCAAGGTCCGATCCGAGACAAAAATACCCTAGCCTCCTGGGGAAGAGACTTATACCTAAGTAGAGTTTGCCGGAGTCGTCGCCGCTGTGGATGTGATGGACCTCACGTCTATGCAGGGTTACGGCTGAAGACTCCTCCCTGTGCATTTCCTTCGAAGCACACGGCTTCTTCTGCTCTGGCGGCGGATGGCGGTGAAGCGCCAGAGTGGTTGGACCTTCCGTGGCGCCTGGAAATCTGAACGCATCCGGAAATCCGCGTCACTTTGGGATAAGGAACCCAAGGCTGCAATTGATGACTCCACCGGACGTGATGGACGTCACAGTTCGCGGATAAAATATGACGGTAGGATTCGCGCATGGAGTGATGCTCCGCACAAAGAGCGAGCACCTTCCGCGGCAAGGGAACGGATGATTGGAGGCGGGGCGGCATTTCTGTATAAAAATGCACATTCCCTGCGGTCGAACGCCAGTAGAATTGCCCGGAAGTGGCTATTGAGAGCACACAAGGCGGTAGTTCAATGCATAGACATGGGCCTGTCACGCAATTGCTGATCGGTGCGGTTCCGGGCAAAAGGCCGGGGCTGCGAGCTTGTTGGATGTTGATGCTGGGTGCTGCCATGTTGTGTATTCCGGCGCTGGCGGCTCCGGCGCCTGGCGATAAGCCGGCCACCGCGCAGGTCAAGGACACCGCGTCCGCGGATTATGTGGGCGGTGAAACCTGCGCAACCTGTCACGAGGAGGTCGCGAAGGGATTTGCCACCAATCCTCACACCAAGCTGGCCCAACTGCACGGTAACTCCGGGGCCACGTGCGAGAGCTGCCATGGAGCGGGCAAGGCGCACGTTGACGGTGGGGGCGACACGACCAAGATTTTCAACCCCTCCAAGGCTACAGCCAAAGATGTAGACGCTGATTGCCTGGGTTGCCACCAGGGCAAGCACCAGAACTTTGAGCGCTCGGCTCATGGCGAAGGCAATGTAAGCTGCATCGGCTGCCACAGCGTTCATGCCAGTGGCGGCAACGAGTTTCTGCTCAAGGCTCCCCAGCCCACGCTGTGCTTCCAGTGCCACACCGACACCAAGGCGCAGTTCTCCATGCCCTTCCACCATAAGGTGAACGAGGGGCTGGTCCAATGCACCGATTGCCATGATGCGCACGGTGCCTATGGCAAGAAGAGCTTGATGTCGGCTTCGCAGCAGGACATGGTGTGCACCAAGTGCCATACCGAGACGGCTGGGCCGTTTGTCTATGAGCACGCGGTTGTCAAGACCGAAGGCTGCACGGCCTGCCACACACCGCACGGAGGGCCGAATCCGCGCCTGCTGAACCGCGCCAATGTCAACACGATTTGCCTGCAATGCCATTCCCCGGCGACGAACTTTACGGCGTTTACGCCGACCGGGCCGTCGCACAACCAGGCGACGCAGTATCAAGCCTGCACCATCTGCCACACCTCCATTCACGGCTCCAATGTGAGCAATGTTTTCTTCAATCCGGAATAGTAAGGGGCGAGCGATGACAGTACAGACGAATTTTCGGAAGTGTCTGGGTGGGTCGCCGGCCGGGCTTAGTGTTACCCGGTTGTGCACCCTTACCCTTGCGGCAATCCTGTTCACGTGCGGCGCGGCCGCCGGCTTTGGGCAAGTCCAGCCGGATGCGGCCAAGCCCGCGAAATCAGTTCCTGCGAAGAAGCCGGCCGCAGTGCCGGGCGAGACGATCTCGCACGGCTACCAGGTGCACCAGGCCATCGAAGTGGGCGGGCGCTACACCAAGACCAGCGGCAGTGAGGCGATGTGGGACACGCTGTTCAACCAGACCTCCGGCGGACGCATTCTTGGCCAGTCGTTGGAACTGCATTCGGTCAATCCGTCCAAGACGCCGTTCTTTGACACGTTGACCACCTCCAGCACCGGTTACGGTGGCGATCCGTATGACGTTTCCCGCCTGAGGGTTTCCAAGGGCCGGTGGTACGACTTTGCGGGCAGCTTCCGGCGAGACCGCAATTACTTCGACTACAACCAGTTCACCAACTCTCTGCTGACGAACTACACCGCGGCGGCTCCAGTCCTGGTCAACGAGCCGGATACGCTGCACCTGTTCAACACCGTGCAGCGCAACACTGATACCTCGCTGACGCTGTTGCCGCTTTGGGTGGTCAACTTCCGCGCTGGGTACAATCACGGCACCCATGAGGGTCCGTCCTATTCCACGGTTCATAACGGCGGAGATGTGCAGGTTCTCAACTGGTTCCGCAACGGGGCCGACACCTACAACGGCGGCGTGGACGTGAAGCTGGCCAAGCGCACCACCGTCAGCTACGATCAGTTCTTCGTTCTGTACAAAGGCGACTCGAGCTTCCAGTTGGCCGGGGCGAACTACACGCTCAACACCACCTCAACGCCAGTCTCTCTGGGCGTGGATGTTCTGGGTGGCGCCACCACCTGCGGCAGCACGAGCACAGTCACCACCGCAGGTACAAAGTTGACGACAGCGACATTGCCGCTGGAAGTATCGAACGGCGTCGCCAGCCAGTACTGCACCGGGACCATCACCCAGAGCCAGACATCCCCGACCCGGACCCACTTTCCTACTGAGCAGTTGCGCTTCATCTCGCACTACTGGGATCGGGTCTCGTTCAACGGGCGGTTGCTTTACAGTGGCGACACCAGCAAGATGAACAGCTTCAACGAAACCTTCAACGGCCTGGGCCGCAGCAACGTGCGGCAAACGGTTGAAACCGGAGCCGGCGCCAACGGCCTGTTTGCCAGCAACAAGCGGATCAACACCAGCGGCGACTTTGGCCTGGTGGCTGAATTCAGCAAGCACCTCTCGTTCTCCGATGCCTTCAGTTCCTGGAATACGCGGACTTCGGGCAGCACGAATGCCACCACGGAAACATGGACCGGAGTTTCAGGTTCCGTAGCCGGAACAGGTGGAGTGCCACCCGCGGTTCCAACGACCACCATGCTGACGCCTCTCACCGATTCATCGATTACCACCTCGACCGCAGCCACCACCGTGGCAACCTGGGCAGGCAGCTCCACCGGCCCGGCGTTCCTGAATGAGAAGATCACGCAGAATACTGCGCTGGGTATTGCGACACTCAACCCGGCGCTCAAGGTCTCCGGTGGCTGGCGCTTCAAGGCTCGTGAGATCAGCGATCCTCACGCGACCAATCTGACCTGGCACGAGAACTGGGGACTGTTTGGCGCCGTGATCCAGCCGTCCAGGATGGTGCGGGTCAACGTCAACTACGACATGATGAAATCGGCGTATGCCAGCGGGAGCGCGATCGAGGCGGAGACGGCGACGCTGCCGGCTTTGCTTCCCAGCAATACGTTTACTCGCGAGGCGCCGAACAGGTCGTATCACGTGCGGGTGCGTGCAACAGTCAAGCCATTCAAGTGGCTCGACTTGGCCGGGACGGCCAACGATTACACGGCCAAGAACGACGATCCGATGATCAACCACAAGGAGCACAACGAGGACGCCAGCTTCGCCGCCTCAATCCATCCCACCGAGCAGTTGAGCATGGACTTCAACTATGCGCACGACAACGTGTTTTCATCAACCAACCTCTGCTACATCTTTACGGCGACAGCCAACGCGACGCTTCCCTCGACCGCCTACAACATGGGAACCTGCACGGTTGCGAATAGTCCCGCCGGCTACGGCGGCGCATCCGGCCTGTATCTGGGCTTTGGCACCTACAGCGCCCCATCGAACTTCGTTTCCGGTACCATCAACTATGCGCCTACGAAGGATTTGCGCTTTAACGGCGGTGTACGGTTTAACCAAGTGAGCGGAACGGCGGAGATGCTTGATCCGCTGATGGTTCCAGGCGCTCTGCAGTCGCATTACAGCACGCCCTTCGCCGATGTGGAGTACAAGATTGCGTCGGATTGGATATGGCATGGTAACTGGACCCGCGACGCATATTCTGAACAAGGCCCGTGGAGCGCCACTCTTCCGTCGCGCAATGCCCAGGGAGACATTCTGACCCTGGGTGTGAGGTACGCATTCTAATCAGCGGGGGAGGCTGGCTTAGTCTCCCCTCTTCTTTTTTGTATTATTCAGGACGCAAGGAGTTTTGCAATGACAAAGGCAATTCGATCCATGTTGGTGTTGGCCGCTGCTGTATCTCTGGCCGGCGCCGTGTGCTTGGCCCAATCCGGGGGCGAAGCGACCTACAAAGCCAAGTGTGCGACGTGTCATGGG
>Ga0255356_1002479_pt1 | contig 10590 bp, 7 predicted proteins | sample HBST100metaG_FD_189944 | JGI IMG/M metagenome (GOLD analysis project Ga0255356, IMG submission 189944) | Peat soil microbial communities from Stordalen Mire, Sweden - H.B.S.T100 | ecosystem: Environmental > Terrestrial > Soil > Wetlands > Peat | place: Sweden: Norrbotten County, Stordalen Mire... | reverse complement strand
CTGCGCCTACATGGCCACCCGGGCGGCGCGGGCGGCGTTGGACGACGCCGGCGCGGCCGCGGCCGAGATCGACGCCATCATCCTGGCGACCGCCACGCCCGACCAGGCGTTTCCCGCCACCGCGCTGCGCGTGCAGGCGGAGCTGGGCGCGGGCGGCTTCGGCTTCGACCTCTCGGCGGCGTGCAGCGGCTTCATCTACGCCCTGTCGGTGGCCGACTCGATGATCCGCGCCGGCACGGTGCGGGGCGTGCTGGTGATCGGCAGCGAGGTCTATTCGCGCATCATGAACTGGCAGGACCGCGGCACCTGCGTGCTGTTCGGCGACGGCGCCGGAGCGGTGTATCTGCGCGCGGCGGAGGGTTCGGCGGCCGAGCTGGGCGGCATTCTCTCCACCCACCTGCACGCCCAGGGCACGCTTGGCGACATCCTCTACGTCGATGGGGCGGTGGGGCAGCGAGAACGGCCGGGGCATCTGGTGATGAACGGCCGCGAGGTGTTCCGTCACGCCGTGACCCGGCTGGCCGAGGCGGTGGAGGAGGCGTTGGCCGCCAACGGGCTGGACCACTCGGCAGTGGACTGGTTGGTACCGCATCAGGCCAATCTGCGCATCATCGAGGGCATCGCCCGCAGGTTGCATCTACCGGCCGAACGCGTGGTGGTAACGATCGACCGCCACGCCAACACCTCCGCCGCCTCGATCCCGCTGGCGCTGGCCGACGCCTATGCCGACGGCCGCATCCGGCGCGGCCAGCTCGTGCTCATGGAGGCGCTGGGCGGCGGCCTGACCTGGGGCTCGGCGCTGGTTCGCCTGTGATCGCCCGGCCGGGGCTCGGCTCGCTGCGGGGCGATCTCCAAGGGCTTGAATTCCGGCCTTTCTTGACGCGGGGCAACTCTCTGCCTAGCGTCGAACCATGAACACGGTCACCCGAGCGCACCTCGCTGAGACCATATACACGCAGGTCGGTCTGTCCCGGAACGAATCGGCCGATCTGCTGGAAACGGTTCTGGAGCGGATCTCATCCGCTCTGGAAGTGGGTGAATCGGTGAAAATCAGCGGGTTCGGAACATTTTCGGTGCGCCAGAAGGGGCGGCGGATCGGCCGTAACCCGAAGACCGGGGTGGAAGTACCGATTCTGCCGCGGCGGGTTCTGGTGTTCCGGCCCAGTCAGGTCCTGAAGGCACACGTCAATCACACCGCCCCGCCGACTGGCGGCGGAGATGAGGAATGAACGGAGACGAGGGCCTGAACGGTTCGGCTCCGGCGAAGGATGCTCCTTTGGACGAGAGCGAGGGCGAAAGCGGTCATGCCCGGCCGAAGAAAGCGCCCACGGCCTTCCGCACCATCAGCGAAGTTGCCGATGAGCTGCATATTCCGCAGCATGTGCTGCGGTTCTGGGAGACCAAGTTTCCCCAGGTGAAGCCGCTGAAGCGCGGCGGTGGGCGGCGCTATTACCGGCCGGATGACATCGCGCTGCTGCGGCGCATTTCGGATCTTCTGTATATCCAGGGTTATACGATCAAGGGCGTGCAGCGGCTGTTGCGCGAGGGTGGCGGGCGGCTGTCCGACGACATTCCGCCGCCCACCGCGGCCGAGCGGGCCGAGGCGGAATCGGAGCGCCTGCGAGCGGCGGAGCCGGAGTCGGACCTGTTGATACCCCGGCTGCCGCTGGTGGAGTCGGGCGAGGCGGCGGCCCGTTCCGGGCGCTCAAGGCCGGAGGCCGAGGTGGATCGGCTGCGAGCGGTGCTGGCCGCCACGCTGCGCGAGCTGGAGGCGCTGCGGACGCTGCTGCGCTGAGCGCGGGATGTTGCGATGCGTGGCCGGCGCTGCTACACCGGATGGAGTTGGTCTCCCGTGTCGGGCAGTAGCGCAGCCTGGTAGCGCATCAGTCTGGGGGACTGGAGGTCGTGGGTTCGAATCCCGCCTGCCCGACCAATCGCGTTCCCGCCCCACACATCGCCTGACCGAACGCGGCGCAAGCCGGCGGCGGCGCGTGCCCGATTCCCCCGCACGCTTTTGTGTATCCAACCACCGGCCGCTATGCTCCCGCGTTTTCATCGTGCAAGTCCGAGAGGCATGAAGTGCAGCCAGTCGTAGTCGGGGTCGATGTCGGAACCGGCAGCGCCCGCGCCGGCGTGTTCGACCCGCAGGGGCGCAAGCTAGGCAGTGCCGTCCGCGAAATCCGCATGTGGCGTCCGCAACCGAACTTCGTTCAGCAATCCACCAACAACATCTGGGCGGCGGTGTGTGCCGCGGTGCGGCAGGCGCTGGCAGAGGCCGGCGCCGTCGAGGTGCGCGGCATCGGCTTCGACGCCACCTGCTCGCTGGTGGCGGTGGACGCTGACGGCGCCCCGGTGACGGTCAGCCCCGACGGCGATGACGAGCAGAACGTCATCGTCTGGATGGACCACCGGGCGCTGGATCAGACCGGCCGCATCAACGCCAGCGGCGCCGATGTGCTGCGCTACGTGGGCGGGCGGATCTCGCCGGAGATGGAGACGCCCAAGCTGCTCTGGCTGCGCGAGCACCTACCCGCCTCCTGGCGGCGCGCGGCGCTGTTCTTCGATCTGCCGGACTTTCTCACCTGGCGGGCCACCGGGGCGGTGTCGCGCTCGCTCTGTTCGACGGTCTGCAAATGGACCTATCTCGGCCACGAGAACCGGTGGGACGAGGTGTATTTCCGCGCCATCGGGCTGGCCGAACTGGCCGACGAGGGCTTCCGGCGCATCGGCACCGAAGTGCTGCCGATGGGTGTTCCGGTGGGCGGCGGCGTGAATGCACGGGCAGCAAAGGAGCTTGGCGTTCCAGCCGGTGTGCCGGTGGGAACCTCGGCGATCGACGCGCACGCCGGCGGCATCGGTACCATCGGGGCCGATCTCGGCTCGGCGGCGGGCGCGAGCGAGGGCGTCGAGCATCGCCTGGCGCTGATCTGTGGTACCTCAAGCTGCCATATGGCGGTCTCGGCCGGGCCAAGCTTCGTGCCCGGCGTGTGGGGACCCTACTACTCGGCGATGATCCCCGGCATGTGGCTGAACGAGGGTGGCCAGTCGGCCACCGGCAGCCTGATCGACCACGTGGTGCAGTCGCACGCGCGGGCGGCGGATCTGACGGCGGCGGCGGCGGCGAATGCCGGGCGTAGTGTCTACGAGCTGCTCAACGACCGCCTGCACGCCCTGGCCGAGTCGGAGCCGCACCCGGCGGCGCTGACGCGAGAGCTGCACGTGCTGCCGTACTTCCACGGCAACCGCTCGCCGCGGGCGGACGCGACGCTGAAGGGCATGATCTCGGGTCTGACGCTGTCGGCGGAGGTGGACGACCTGGCGCGGCTCTATCTGGCGACGGTGCAGGGCATCGCCTATGGCACGCGCCACATCATCGAGGCGTGCAACGCCCAGGGCTATGCCATCGACACCATCCTCGCCTGCGGCGGGCTGACCAAGAACCCGGTGTTCCTGCGCGAGCACGCCAACGCCACGGGCTGCGCCATCGCGCTGGCCGACGAGCCGGATGCCGTGCTGCTCGGCTCGGCCATTCTCGGCGCGGTCGCGGGGCAGCTCTATCCGACGATCCAGGGTGCCATGAAGGCGATGACCCGCGGCCGGGTCGCCATCCGGCCGGAAGGCGGCGAGGTGGCCCAATACCATGCCGCCAAGTACGCGGTGTTCCAGAGGATGTACGATGACCAGATGGCGTACCGCCGCCTGATGGGATGACCCGTCCGGGCCCGGGCTCGGCGCCCGGCCTGCGCTTCGTCGTGGCGGCATGCCGATGGCGTGGTTCTTCTTCCTCACCGACCCGGACGGCTACGGTCTCGATATGCTGAAGTGCTGCGGCTGTTACCGGCGAGTCCGGGCGCCCCGGCTCGCGAAACGCCGATCCCCGCCAGTGCGATCAGCGCGGCAGTGGCCGCGAGCAGCGAGAAGCTCGCGCTCCAGTCTCCCGTCGCCTGGTGCAGGGCGCCGATAAGCAGCGGGCCGACAGACGCGATGGTATAGCCCAGTCCCTGTACCATCGACGACACTCTGCGGTTGTCGTCGAGATCGTAGGCATGCCCCATGGCGAGCATGAACACCGTGGTGAAGCCGCCGCCGCTGGCGATGCCGCCAGTAATCGACCAGAGCAGCCACAGCCCGGGCGCCGCCAGGAAGCCCACGCAGGTAACCGCCCAGGCAAGTGCGATGCCGACGAGCAGCCCCGCCCCGGAGATCCGGCCGGCGAGCATGGGAACGCCGAAGGAGCCCAACAGCGCGAGAACCTGGAAGACGGAGGCCACGAAGCCAGCCATCGTGGCCGCCATCCCATCCGTTTGCATCAGGAACGCCGGCAGCCACGCCGTGATGTCATAGTAGATGAAGAGGTGCGCCGCGAAGGCGATGACGAGCAGCCACACCAGCGGACGCCGCCACACCGACACCAGAACCGGAGACGGCGAGACGGGCAGGGCACCACAGCGCGCCACGCCGGGCTTCGCCTTGCCCAAGGTCCTACCTACTACCCCCCGCCGCCGGGCGACGAAGCTCCAAAGCGCCATGGCGAAGAACGCCAGCACCACCCAGGCGCCGATGGCGCCCCGCCAGCCGAGGAACACCGCGAGCGGGGCCGTGAGACCCGACGTGAGCATCGTTCCGACGTTGAGGCCGGAGGTGTAGAGCCCTGTCACCGCGTGCATGCGCCGGGGAAAGTCCCGGGCAATCACCATCAGGCTGACAATATTGCCGATAGTCAGGGCGCCGCCGATGACGACCGTGCCGGCGAGCACGGCGGTCAGCCCGCCGCTCGAACGGATGATCGTTCCGATGACGAGCCCCCCGAGGGTCGCGAACACTGCACTGTCAATCGACGTGCGCGCGATGAACATCGAGGCTGTGGGCGTCAGCACACCGAAGCAGAGCACGGGAATCGTCGTCAGCAGGCCGGCCATCGCCGGTCCGATACCGAGATCGGAGCGAAGATCGTCGATTACCGGTGCGATCGAGGTAAGTGGGCTACGCAGGTTGAGCGCCAGCACGACGAGCGCCAGCAGGGCCACAAATCCGGCGTCCGCCGCGCCCGCTGCCCCGCGGGGGGCAGCCGATTCCTTTGCCATGCCCTTATCAGCTCAAAACCGCTAACGCCCCAATCTCATATAGGGAACTCGCCTGCCTGCGCTTTTCGATAACTTTCCCGCTGCGGATCGCCTTTGCCCGTGGTTCTGCCCCAGCTACCGCTTCCTAAATCAAGTCACTGATTGTGCTGCAAATCGGATGGTGGGCGCGACTGGGATTGAACCAGTGGCCCCCACCGTGTCAAGGTGATGCTCTCCCACTGAGCTACGCGCCCATCCGTTCGCGGCTTCTATCTCGCACTCTGCTGGGCCGCAAGATGGATTGCTGTGCGTCGGCCACGCGGCTTGAATGCGGCGATGGACCTGCTGCCGCCGATCGCACCGCTACTTGCCCCGTCGCTCGCTCTGTCTGGCGTCGTCGTGACGCATCCAGACCGGCAGACGCTGCCGTTGGTGTTCGCCTCACCGCATTCCGGGCGGGACTATCCTGCCGATTTCCTCGCCGCCGCCCGGCTTGACCCGCTGACCCTGCGACGCAGCGAGGACAGCTTCGTGGACGAGCTGTTCGCCGCCGCGCCGGCCTTTGGCGCGCCGCTGCTCGCCGCGACCTTCCCCCGTGCCTTCTGCGATGTGAACCGGGAAGCCTGGGAGCTTGATCCGGCGATGTTCGAGGAGACGCTGCCCGCGTGGGTGAACACCAACAGCGCGCGAGTCGCGGCGGGGCTGGGCACGATTGCGCGCGTGGTCGCCTCTGGCGAGGCGATCTATCGCCGCAAGCTGCGCTTCGCCGAGGCGGAAGGCCGCGTGCGCCGCCTGTGGCAACCCTTCCATGCGGTGCTGTCGGGTCTGATCGACGCGACCCTGCGTCAGTTCGGTACCTGCCTGCTGATCGACTGCCATTCCATGCCCGCGAACAGTCTGCAACCGTGCGCCAGCGCCGATTTCGTGCTGGGCGATGCCTACGGAACCACCTGTTGCGCCGCCGCCATGGACCAAGTGGAGCAGACGCTGGTCGCGCTCGGTTATCGCGTGCGGCGCAACGATCCCTATGCCGGTGGCTACATCACGCGCCATTACGGTCGCCCGCACGAGGGCGTGCATGCGCTGCAGATCGAGATCTGTCGGACGCTCTATATGAGTGAGACGCGTATCGAGCGCCTGCCGTGCTTCGAGGAGTTGCAGCACGACGTGACGGCGCTGATCGGCAGTTTGGCACGGGCTGAACTGGGCAGCAGGCTCGGCTGATGGTGGCAGGTTCTTGCTGAAACGATTTATGGCAAAAAAATGGCGACGCCTTAACGGCGCCGCCAAGTTTAGGGAGGAAACGTCCAAGAAAGCAGCAAGACGACAACGCCACCTTGCTGCGGGGGAAGAGGTAGAGATTCACGCTCCCGAACGCAAGAAGTTTTCTGCAATGCAGCATCCCGCTGCTCTGAGAACTGTCGGGTGTCGGCGCGGCTACGCCGACAAAGATGGCCAGAAAGATGAAGACGCGCACCGGACATGGTTAAACTTGGTTAAGCATCGGTGGCTAGCATGCCGCCATGCGATCCCTAGTCCCCGCCGTTGCCCTCGCGGTCCTTTGCACCTGTGCCGCCCAGGCCCGCGCCGATGCCTTGCCGGCGGACCCGTCCGCGGCAACGGAGCGGAGCCTGACCGCCGCGGGCTGGCTGCGCCGACCGGCGGCCGTGGAGCTGTCGCCCGGACTGCAATGCCGGCAGGCCATCCAGGCAGCGGAAACCGTCGCCGGCATCCCGGACCGCTTGATGGCGGCGATCGGGCGGGTGGAAAGTGGGCGCAGGGAGGCCGACGGTTCGATCAACCCCTGGCCCTGGAGCATCAATGTCGAGGGCCAGGACCATATCTTCGACAGCAAGGCCGAGGCGGTTGCCGCCGTGCAGGCGCTGCAGGCGCGCGGCGTCCGCTCGATCGATGTTGGCTGCATGCAGGTAAACCTGATGTACCACCCGGATGCCTTCGCGACCCTGAACGACGCCTTCGACCCGGTCGTGAATGCCCGCTATGCGGCCCGCTTCCTGGTCCAGTTACACGACCAGACCGGGAGCTGGCAGACCGCCACCGCCTGGTATCATTCGGCGACGCCGGAGCTTGGTAGCGATTACCAGCGCAAGGTGATGGCGGTCTGGCCCGAGGAGAAGGCGCACAACCGCGATACGCCACGTTCCGTCCTGGCCGCCGGTGGCCAGGGTCTGCCGATGCTGCCCTATGGCCGGCTCAGCGGCTTCACCATGTCCGGCCCCGCCGCCCAAACGCGGCCGTTATCGCTGGGGCGACTCGCGCCGTCGCAGACCGGACGCACACTCGCCAACTATCGGGCGGCGCCGATCCCTCTGGCCGCGCTCCGGTTGCCCAGCGCCACGCTGACACGCTAGCCGGCGCGCGGGACGCAAGGGCACGCCTCGCCGGTCGCCGGCGTTCTGGCGATGTCGAGACCAAACAGGTTATTTGTTGCTCATGTGCAGGTCACCCTGCGGCAAGGGCGCTTGTATGAAAAGCTGGTATGCTACCTGCTTGTTCGAAGCGATCAGAGAAGATGTTTGTGCATTTTTCATGCGTCCGCCTGCGTTGCGTGGCAGTTGCGGTGTTGACGGCGGTTGCCACCATTGGTTGGAGCGGCGGCGCGACCGCGCAGGGCAGCCCGCCATCGGGCGTTCCGGTCCAGGCGACCACCTCCAAGCGGCAGGACGTGCCGGTCCTGTTGCGCAATATCGGCACCGTGCAGGCCTGGAATTCGGTGCAGGTGCGGGCGCGGGTCGATGGCACGCTCGACACGGTCTTCTTCAAGGAAGGCGAGACCGTGCGGCGGGGCGCGGCGCTGGCGCTGATCGACCCGCGGCCATATGCGGCGGCGCTGGCCCTGGCCCAGGCGAAGAAGACCGCCGACGAGGCACAACTGGTCAACGCGCAACGCGACCTCGTGCGCTACTCCAGCCTGTCGCGCAATGATTTCGCCTCGCGCCAGCAGGTCGACACCCAGGCCGCGACGGTGGCCCAGCTTGAGGCGACCATAAAGGGTGACGTGGCGGCGATCGACACGGCACAGCTCAACCTGGATTTCTGCCATATCAATTCGCCGCTGGAGGGCCGCGTCGGCCTGCGGCAGGTCGATCCCGGCAACCAGATTCATGCCACCGACACCCAGCCGATCGTCTCGATCACCCAGATCCATCCGATCGCGGTAATCTTCACTTTGCCGCAGGATAACCTGCCGCAGATCCAGGCGGCGATGGCGCGCGGCAGCGTCCCGGTGCTGGCGGCCACGTCGGACGACACGGCCGTGCTGAGCCGCGGCAGCCTGGAAACCATCGACAACACCATCGACGCGACCACGGGTACGATCCGCCTGAAGGCGGTGTTCGACAACGCGGACGACAAGTTGTGGCCGGGCCAGTTCGTCAACGCGCGGCTGCAGATTGATACGTTACATGATGTGGTGACGGTGCCAACGGTCGCGGTGCAGCATGGACCCGACGGGCTGTACGCCTATGTCGTGAAACCCGACTCCACGGTGGCGATGCAGCCGGTGGAGGTTCGCCAGGACGACGGGCAGATGGCGGTGATCGCCAAGGGCCTGGATGGCGGCATACAGGTCATCACCAACGGCGCATCCCGGCTGCAAAATGGCACGGCCGTGACGGTGAGCCCGGCCAAGGCGAGCAGCTAGCGAAGAGCGGTCCAGCGACATGAGCATTTCCACCCCCTTCATTCGCCGTCCGGTCGCGACCTCGCTGCTGATGGCGGCGATCCTGCTGGTCGGCATCGCCGCGTACCCGATGCTGCCGGTCGCCCCGCTGCCGCGCGTAGACTTTCCGACCATCCAGGTGAGTTCCAGTTTCCCCGGCGCCAGTCCGGAAACCATGGCGGCCACCGTCGCGCAGCCACTCGAACGACAGTTCGCGCAGATCTCCGGCGTGTCGCAGATGACCTCGGTGAATGTGCTGGGGCAGACGTCGATTACGGTGCAATTCGATCTGAACCGCAATATCGATGCGGCGGCGCAGGATATCCTGGCGGCGATCAACGCGGCGGCCGGCCAGCTGCCGAAAAATCTACCTAGCCAGCCAAGTTACCGCAAAGTTAATCCATCCGATAGTCCCATTCTGATTATGGCGGTTACTTCCGACGAATTGCCGATGATCAACGTGGACGACTATGCGGACAATATACTTTCGCAGCAGATTTCCCAGATCAACGGCGTGGCACAGGTATTCATCGGCGGCGAGAAGAAGCGGGCGGTCCGCGTCCAGGTGGACCCCTCACGGCTGGCCGCGATGGGCATGACGCTGGAAGACGTCCGCAACATGCTGGTCAATGCCACCGTGGACAACCCAAAGGGTTCGGTCGATGGCGAGCGGCGCGCTTACACGGTCTACGACAATGACCAGTTGACACGCGCCGCCGGCTACAATGACGTTATCCTCGCCTATCGAAACGGCGGTCCGGTGCGGGTGCGTGATATTGGCCGGGCGATAGACGGACCCGAGAATGACCTGAGTTCGGCGTACCAGGACGGAAAGCGGGCGGAGCTGCTGGTGGTCTTCAAGCAGCCGGATGCCAACGTCGTCGACACCGTCGACGCGATCAAGGCGAAGCTTCCGTCGCTGCTCGCCGCCATTCCGCCCTCGGTGCACGTAGAGATCGTCAGCGATCGCACAGAGACCATTCGGGCGTCGGTGTCAGATGTGCAGTTCACGCTGATGCTGTCGGTCGCCCTGGTCGTGATGGTCATCTTCCTGTTCCTGCGGAATGTTTGGGCGACCGTGATTCCGGCCTTGACCGTGCCGCTGGCGCTGGTCGGCACCTGCGCGGTGATGTACGTGCTGGGCTTCAGCCTGGACAATCTTTCGCTGATGGCCCTGACCATCGCCGTCGGCTTCGTCGTCGACGACGCTATCGTCATGCTGGAGAACATCTACCGCCACATAGAAGGTGGCATGAAACCGATGGACGCGGCGATCCAGGGCGCCGGCGAGATCGGCTTCACCATCGTCTCGATCAGCGCGTCACTGATCGCCGTGTTCATCCCGCTGTTGTTGATGGGCGGCATCGTCGGGCGGCTGTTCCGCGAATTCGCCATGACCCTCAGCATCACGGTCGTGGTCTCGGCCATCGTCGCGCTGACCCTGACGCCGATGATGTCATCGCGCTTCCTGCGCCATCAGGAGGGTCAGCATGGCTGGTTCTACCGCGTCATCGAGCGGGCCTTCGAGGGTATCCTGGGCTTCTACCGGCGCACGCTCGACGTGGCGCTGCGCCACCAGTTGATCACCCTGCTGACCTTCCTCGCCACCGTTACGGTGACCGTCGTGCTTTACATCGAGGTGCCCAAGGGGTTCTTTCCGGACCAGGACAACGGCATGCTGGTGGGCACGTCCGAGGGCTCGCAGGACATCTCGTTCGCCGAGATGGAGCGGCGGCAGATTGCCCTGGGGAAGATCCTGTCATCGGACCCGGATATCCAATACTGGTCGGGCAGCGTCGGCGCCGGCCAGTCGGGCCAGACCGAGAACAACGGCCGGCTCTTCAT
>Ga0255356_1002478_pt1 | contig 10590 bp, 9 predicted proteins | sample HBST100metaG_FD_189944 | JGI IMG/M metagenome (GOLD analysis project Ga0255356, IMG submission 189944) | Peat soil microbial communities from Stordalen Mire, Sweden - H.B.S.T100 | ecosystem: Environmental > Terrestrial > Soil > Wetlands > Peat | place: Sweden: Norrbotten County, Stordalen Mire... | reverse complement strand
CAACGCTTCAAAGCCGCCCTCACGAGCGACTCCGCATGACTCGGAGCCAGTGTGGTTCGCTAAACCTTCACTGTATGAAACTTTCATTCACTACACCTCGCCGGTTTTACCGGCGCACAAGGAGAACATCATGTCCAGCTACAAAAACAACGTCCACCTCGAAGGCAACCTCGGCAAAGACGCCGAAAAGAAGGTCACCCCGCACGGCGATGTAGTCAACTTCAGCATTGCCGTCAACGAACAGTGGGAAGACAAGGACGGTGCCGAGCACAAGAACACTGATTGGTTCCAGATTCAGGTTTGGGGGCCGTTAGCGAAGTTCGCCGCCACCCTCAAGGCCGGGACGCCGGCCATCGTTGAAGGCAAGATCAAGCCTGAGACGTACACGGCTGACGGCGTGGAGCATAAGACATTTTCGATCAAGGCCGACTACATCCGCAAGATCGACTATTCGGCACCGAGCGAAGTCAGCGAGAGCAAGGCGGCCAAGCCCGCCAAGAAGAAGGCCAAGTAGCACCCGCGCAACTCGGAGGCGGCTCTTCGGAGCCGCCTTTTCTCTGCTACGCTGAACGATCAGCCGGTCCCCTGTCTACGCCTTCGCGATCCTCAGCTTCCGTGAAAACTGGCAGGGGACCGCAGACATTGCGATTGGCGTCATTTACTCTACAGCACTATGGAGCGTTCGTTGACTGACTCGGCGATTTAGCGTGAAGCGAGAAACCGTATGGCACAGTTCTGGCCTGTCGCCCCGCACAATACCGCATCAGTCATGACCAGGCCAGCACCATGACTAAATGGATCGAACCGCAGTAGTATTATTCCACTATGAGAATGAGCACCTACGCCACCTTTGAGTCTATGCACGGACGAAAAAGCACGATCGAAGAACTCATCGCTCTTCTTCGACCATTCTCGCGTGAGTCAGTCCTCTATTTATGTTTTGTGATAGGCGCAATCCTGAAAATGTGGGACCCGGACGAGTGTCCTGATTCGGAATACGCTTTGCTCATTCGATCTACATTTGAATGGTTGAGGGCAGACTGGTACTGTTTCAGCGCAAGAACCAACGATCCTGAATATGTCTTTCACAGGAGACAGCTCCTCTTCATCGCCAAGTTAGCCGTCCAGCACTGTTCGAGCATTGGGTTTGATGTACTTAGAAATGAGCCCGGGATTTTCGGGACAATTTGTCTCATGGCGAACGATCACTTCCACTTTGGTTTAACCAAAGGAAACAATCTTACGCTGGGTGTTTTAGACCGGGACCGAATCGCGAGAGTCTTGGCAGAGTTTGTGGTTGTCCAAGAGTATGGGGGAATTTACGCGGTCCATAGTACAGCACGATTTCACAGAATGTATCGCCTGCATGTCCCAGCCTTGAATCTCCACCCGCAATACGTGGACATTGCTTCCAAGTTCCGCGATATAACGCAAATTGAACTCAGTGACTATCAGGCGATTGCCTTTGGTCTGTTCGCACGTTGCGCAAATATTGACCGAGGGGCTCTCCAAGCCAACGCGTGGGTTGCGCTGGTTAGACCTGAGAATTTTGTTACCACGGCATTAGGTCCTGAATTGATTCAGAAGTTTCTCTCAGAAGTGAGCATGACCCCGGACGAAGCGAGAGACGCAATCACCCATCGTGATACGGGTGCTAATGACTTCACTGCATTCCGAAATAGGCCGATGATACTTGAACCCAACGGGATGTTGGCCGTTGACATCGCATTCCTGCTGGATAAGCCGGCTTCCGGGCCTTTCTGGAGAGTGAACTTTGAAAGCAGAGAGACCGGAGACCGCTTACGGATATTTTGGGGTTCTGTGTTTGAATCTTACGTCAATGAACAGTTTTCGGCTGCTCCAGAAACAGCCGGAAGAATTACTGTACCGAATCCTAACGATCCGCAAAACGAGTCAAAGGAAATATGCGACCTGCTTTTGTTTCAGGACGGAACTCTGGTCATTGCCGAGTTCAAGTCCTGTATGTTCAGGGCAGAGGCAAAGTATAGCGGAGACTATCAAGCATTGGTAAAAGACATCGAACGGAATCTCGTGAGAGACCAAGGGAAACAAAAAAAGAAAGGAGTCGAGCAACTAGCCGATGCGATCAAATTTCTATTCGATTCAAAACCGTCACTAAGCACAATTGATCAAATTGATTTGACCCAGGTTCGGGTGGTTTACCCACTAATAGTTACGCTGGACCAAATCGGCCAAGTGGTTTTGATGAGCACCCTTTTGAATACCTATTTCGATCAAATGATAGATCGCACCAGGATTGGAAAGATCGAAATCCGGCCTGTCTTCTGCATCGACGTTGAAAGCCTTGAGGATGTTCTTCCATTCACAGACGTTTATCCGCTGCATCGATTCTTGCAAAATTGGCTGGACAACGATCCTAGATTGCAATCGACACTGATTCACCATTTTCCAACAACGCTGCCACATAGGCCGAACCAAATTCTGGCAGAAGAGCAGAGATTGATGAGTGAGGCCACAGGGCGGCGCTTGTTTCCCGCCGAATTTAGGCAGGCTAGCTAAATCATGACGAATTACTCTTATATCGCTCTTTCCAACATACCTTCATAATCTATTTCCGTTTCAGTGAGGGCTCCTGCCCTACGCTCCAGGCGCGCCGCAGTAAAAAACGGCGCGTCTTGCGCTACCCCTCTAGCGGACCTGTGTCCTGTCCGCAACGCCTGCCCTTGCCGAACAGCAACAGCAAAAACCCTTCCTAAGGGGCTCTGCCCGCTCGCGCCCGCAAGGGGTCTCCCCAATCTTCCGCACTGCGCTGCGCTCCGTTTGTGCAGACCAAGGGGCTTTCCACTCTCGCTGCGCTCCGTTACAAGCCCTGGGTGATTCCCCTCCCCTTGCAGTTGCTACCCCCGCAGGCGTGGGCCTGGGCCAAGGCGTTGTTGTGTGAACAACAACAGCACGGCCATTCAAAGGCAAAGACAAAGGAGAAACCCATGAGCAGCGCAGCCATCACAACCGCCAACACCGTCAACACCTCCACCCAGAACCCCAACCAGTCGCAGCAGAAGCAGACCGCGAAAGAAGCAATCGCGGCCAACGTGCAAGCCCTGATTGAGCAGTTGGAGCAGGGACACAGCGAAGGGCTTACCGCCTATCTAACCGCGATGGGCAGATTCCATAACTACAGCTTCGGAAACATTTTGGAGATTGCACGGCAAAAGCCGGATGCAACCCGCGTTGCTGGCCTGTATGCGTGGAACCAGCTTAAACGGAGAGTCAGGAAGGGAGAGCGCGGCATCCGCATTCTTGCTCCAGTGATCGGCGTCAAGCGCAAGAAAGATGAAGAGGCCGAGAAAGACATCCGCACACAGAATCAAGCCGTGTTGGTTGGATTCCGTTCGGCCTATGTCTTCGATGTGAGCCAGACCGACGGCGAGGAGCTTCCCGAACTCTCAACTAAAGTTAGTGGCGATGTAGGCGAACGGCGGGAGAGGCTTATCGACTTCATTGTCGCTCAGGGAATTGAGCTTGAATTCAAGGAGTCTGTCGCCCCCGCGTTGGGAGCCAGCTACGGCGGAAAGATCGTCTTGCTTCCCGGTCAGTCTACCGCCGAAGAATTTTCAACTTTGGTCCATGAACTCTCGCACGAAATGTTGCACCGTGCCGAGCGGCGCACCGCAACCACCAAGACAGTACGCGAAACCGAAGCCGAGGCAATTGCCTTTGTAGTCGGAAAAACCATCGGCCTCGACACGGGCCATGTATCGGCAGATTACATCCACCTTTACCACGGCAACGCGGCACTTTTGGCCGAGAGCTTGGAAGTTATCCAGCGTACCTCAGCCGTCATTCTTTCCGCGCTCGAAACGCCCGCAGCGGAAGAGACGCAAGAAGCAGAACCGGAACTGGCGCAAGCCAGCTAACTAACTCTTTTCGGCAGCGGGCGGCCTCATGCCGTCCGCTCGACTTTCACCGGAACGCCAACCCGCTCAAGGAGAGCAGCCATGAATCCGAACACCACCACCGAGTACCGCGACCTTCCCCTTGCCGTCCTCACCGAGTCAACCACCAATCCCCGGCGCATTTTTGAGAACTCCGCTCTTAGGGAGCTTGCCGAGAGCATTCGCATTCAAGGAGTGCTTTCGCCCTTGCTTGTCCGGCCTTTGAACGAACGCGGATTTGAGATCGTTGCCGGAGCGAGGCGTTACCGCGCCGCGCAGATGGCCGAGGCCGACACTGTCCCCGTTCGCATCGTCAACCTTACCGACGCTGAGGCATTGGAGGCGCAGCTTGTCGAAAACCTGATTCGCGCTGATGTGCATCCGATGGAAGAGGCGAACGGCTTCCGCGCTCTTCTCAACTTGGAAGAGCCGAAATACTCCATTGAACAAATCTCTGTACGCACGGGAAAGACACCCGCATTTGTCGCGGCTCGATTGAAATTGACCGAGCTTGCGCCCGTAGTGGTCGAAGCCTTCTACCGCGAGGAGATCGGCACCGGACACGCGCTCTTGCTGGCGAAATTGCAACCCGCGCAACAGGAAGAAGCACTTACCGCTTGCTATCAAGAGCAGTACGGCAGCGGCAACAAAACGAAGCGCATTTTGCTGCCCTTGCGCCACCTTCAGCAGTGGATTGAGCACAACATTCTGTTGGAACTCGCCGCCGCGCCATTCTCGAAAGAAGACGCGCAGCTTGTGCCGGAGGCGGGCTCTTGCATTGGCTGCCCAAAGCGCACCGGGCACAATACGCTGCTCTTCGCAGAGATGGGAACCGCCCATCCAAATTCCTGCTCAGACCCAAAATGCTATGCCGCGAAGTTGGACGCGCATATCCGGCAGACCATTGCAGCGAAACCTAAGCTGGTACAAATCAGCACAGCCTATGGTCAGCAGAAGGAGGGCAGCACCACGCTACCGCGAAACAAGTATGTCGAAGTCCGGCAGGAGAAGCCCAAGACGAAAGAAGAGGCCACGCGCTCAGAGTTCAAGACGTGCAAGTACACCACCGAGGCCATTGTCTCCGAAGGCAGCGAGAGGGGCGAGACTCGCACGGTTTGCGCCCAGGCAGATTGCCCGGTGCATCATCCGAAGAAGTCGCCCACCGTGCGCGATGCCAAAGGAAACGCCGACGAACAGAAGCGCCGCCGCGAGGAAGTCCTCGCCCAGGCTACAGGACTCCGCACACTTGCCGCCGTAGTCGCAGCGGTTCCGGTGCGGTTGATGAAGCGCGACCTGCTTTTCGTGGTCGAGCGGTTGGCAACATTGCTGGACGAACGCCGCTTGGAGATTGTCGCCCGTCAACGCGGCATCAAGAAGGCAAAGGACAGCGACTCTATCGGGAAGCTGTTTACGGCCTATTTGCGCCATGCCGAGGAAGGAGCGTTGAGCGGTTTGCTGGTAGAGATCACCATTCTCCACGCGGCCACCCGGCAGAACGCCGCACAGGTACTCCGTGAAGCAACGACCGCGTACAAGGTAGATGTGGACGCGATCAGCCTCAAGGTCAAACAGGAGTTCGCAGCGAAGGAGAAAGCCAAACTGGCACCGAAGCCGGCAGCGAAGGCCACGCCACCAAAAGTCAAGAAAGCGGCTTGAGGCCAGGAGTCTATTCGGGGGTCTGCTACGGCAGACCTCCATTTTTTCGCGCGCCCGTCTTCCCGCCCTGAAGGTCGCTCCTCAAAATCGGAGCGCCATGATTCGCCCACCCGGCGGGCTTGAAAAAGTGGGCCTCGTCCACGACACTATCCTGGGGACTATTCTCTGAGTTTAATTTCACATAAAGCAAGATTTCTTCCTGACGACATCGGCGTATGGGTATCAAATGAATTCGCACGTTCAAAAATCTGACTGTCGGGAATCGAGAGTAAGGTGTTTCCGAAGTGACTACCGCACCGGGAGTCAGAAGCGTCGGAGGCGGCTGATATCGACGCCGCCACTCTGTTCTTGAATATATCTAGCATCCGTCGAATGAGCTAACCTTCACTTTAATCGTAACGTTCGGACACCATTTCTTAAACACAGCCCTCATATCCTGCGCCGCGATAAGCTGAAAGTCAGACTCCGACATTCTGTCTTCAGAAACTTGCAGCCAGACTGCATCATGCATCGGCAATAATATGGCGTCTGAACCAAAAAGACGCGCGAGGGAAAGAAGCACATCTTTGAATATCAGTGAGGCAGTCCCTTGAACAACCTGGTTCATGGCCCAGCCCCTTTCCCGCCTATTCAAGCTGCCGGTATTCTTCCGAACGCGCCTATTTCCCAATCCAGTACCGATGAAGCCACAATGCTGCAAATCAGCTTCGCACCTTTGTTTGAATTCCGTCAGCTCAGGAAACTGCTCAAAAAACTTACTTACAGAAGCGGTATATGTAGATCGTGCATCGTTTTCCAGCCTCCCTTCGAGCAGTCGTCCAATAGACTCCAACTCCATGCCGTAGCAGAACGCAATAAAAATCTGTTTAGATAGCTCCCGTTTCGATGGGTCTGCGAACAAGGCATTGCTTAATGAGGTGTAGACATCCCCAGCGTTGTACAGGTCTCTATATCGTCCCGGTCCCACAAATTGCGCGAGAACGCCAGGCTCGTATTGCGCAAAGTCTAAATAAGCACTATGCATTTGAGGATCGGCTGACAGTGCCCCTCTATAAGTTCTCTTAAGCTGTTGGACATTTGGGGACGATGTCTGGATACGCCCGGTTACAGTACCCATCGTGTCGAAGCTGGGGTAGACTCTGCCCCCGCTTGCCGTGAATGCCAGCAGAGACTTGATGTTCCGATTTGCTTGCATCATCGCACGGAAGTCGCGAGCAAACTGCGATTTGTTTGCGGCCATCTTGAAGTAAGACGGCAGGTTTCTAGACTCTGGAAAGTCTGCCAGGCTCGCGGCGTCGGTCATGTGAATCAGTGGTAGGACGTTCCTGTAGTTCAATCCCGTCGGGTTGTGTTGCAAAGTCGCACCGACCCTGAGCATCGCCTCATACTTCTCAGTCTTGGCCGCTGCCAAGAAGGTCTGACTTCTCGTAAGATCTACCACGAGCCCCTTCATCTGCCGTTTGTGCATGAGCTGCTGAATTGGAATCTCGAACCTAACGAAGCGCTCCAGTTCTCCCAGCCGTTCCAATTCTGTTGAGATTCCTTTCCAAACATCTGAGATCGCTGTACTGGTGCGCAAAAGCAAGTTCTCAAGGCTCTTCTGGTCTGGCCTCCCCTTCTCTCCATCGAGCAGTGCGAAGTAGCTCTCTTGTTCCTGGGCAGAGAGGTTCGTTAGCCGCAACCATTTGGAGAATCTCCATTCTGACCGCTCAAATTCACGTTTTGGAAGCCCTGATGCAAGTTGCATCGCATGTCGGATATCGACGAGTTCAGGCAAAGCTAGGTTGCGTATTCGGAGTGCTTCGACTAGATGTTCTGTCTGAAATGTAAAAATGTTTCCTTCCGCCTCGGCCAACTCCGATAGGCCCACCATTCGCGGGTTATCGCTCGTTTCTTTGACTGCAAACAGCGGCTCAGCCATAGAAAATGGGTCGGCGAAGTACGACAGGAACCGGTCACGAGGCATAGCCATTCTCCTGATCAATGTATTTTGTGACCGGAAACGTCTCATGTTTGCTAAAATACGACCCTTTTGATTTTTGCAGATTCATATAGACTCCCTTTAAATCATCGCGCATATGGGGAGCAACATAGGTCTTGATCAACGGATTATATGGAAGCTCATGCACACCAATTATTGCGCATCTCTGTCCAAGAAACGAAGACAGCGATACGAAATGCTCAGCAGCAGCTCCCTTCTCGGCCGGGGTGCCGAACCGTCCTAAGTAGAGAGTTGCTCCGGCCCGGCTTGCATTATCTTCTCCACCTTTAACCAGAGTGACCGCTGCGTTTATCAGTCGCTCATCCCTCTGTCCTTGACGAAGCAATACGAGCCAGAGCCTGTAGTCCTGCCAGGTATAAATACGGTGCTGGGGATCAACAAGGTACTTAGCGATGGCATCAAGGTCTGTCTGCCGCAGTTCGACTATCGAGAGGTACTCTACGAATTCGTCTGTTGAAGATGGAGCAGAAGACAGGCTTTCTATGATCGCTTGGGTTATTTCCAAAAAGAAATCAGAGGGAACGGGCATGTCCTTGCATCCAGCGAGCCAAATCAAACGCCGTACACAAAAGCGAAAGTCCTTGCTCTGAGTCTTTCCAGAATTGATTAGGCCGATCGTTCTGGTCCTCAGCGACGGCAGTGATCGTAAAATTGGCCACCGAGATCGCGTATTCCACGCCACATCAAGTGCCTGGATTTCTGGCGATAGCTCGCTAAGATGCTCAGAAATATGTTCATCATTGGCCGACAGTATGTCAGTCTTTCGGGCATTCACAGACAGACCGCGCTCTCTGAGTGCGATTATTAAAGTTTTTAAGGCTCGCCGAGCCGACAGCACGTCCGGGCAGACGATCTTGATATCGTCCATATAGCGGAAGTATGCATTGCCTGTGGCAACTAAAGCCCTATCAACCGGAATCATGTAGATATTAGCAAGGAAAGACGAAGCATCTCGGTTTTGAGGGAGTCCTCGCACCGTTGAAAAGGCCCATCTAGACATCCATTCGAAAAGGCGGTCAAGAACCTCTCGAAGATGGCTCTTCTCGTCTGCGGGGATCGACAACTCCGGTAACAGTTGCCGAAAAGTACCTTCCAGCCGAGCGATCTCTATGTGCTCATAATAATTGGATACGTCTGTGGTTACAAGAACAGTGCCATCGTTCAGAGAGGCTCGAACTCCTCCGGTGAAGTTCTTCCAAGATTCTACATACGGCTTGAACAGAGATCTGAGCGAATTCCCGTTTGGATCGTACCTGTGGCTGAAGACCGTCCAATTTAGGCAGGAATCGAAGAAAGGAACTAAGTGCGCGGCAGCACCTTGATATAACAGCCGGTCCTGAAGACTCATTTCCAAGGCATATCGCAGCGTGAAGTTTGGTTTGGGAAGATTGAAGAGGGTGCTTTCCGACGCTGCATATCGACCCTGGTTCTTTGTGAAATTCTCGCTGATAATCTTAGCTAAAATGCCTGAGTCGATCATGTCGCAGAACGACTTCGGATCTGGAAACCAATCGTCCCGCAGATCTTTTCTCAACTGCTTGTAGAGCCATTGCTCTTCGAATTGTAGTGGTCCAATTGATAGCGCCATTTGAGACCCTGCTTGAATTATTTCAGGTTTGCTCCCGGAAGGCAGCACTATTGTAGGGCGACATTAATTGGAACTGCACACAAGGATGGGGGAAGAAAAGAGGGACTTAGCACAAGCTCCGGCTAGGCTATCAGGGCCGCCCGAGTGTCAACAAGACCTCAGGCGCATGCTTGTAGAAAAGGTCAGAACACTCACAGCGCCCGGTCGCCGGATAAACAAACCTTGGAGCAAAGCTGCACGCCTTCAGGATTGCAAGCCAATTCGCAATCTTGTCCCCCTCTTGGTCGTATCGCTCCTTTGAGTATCCTGCTGCTATCTCTGCGTGGCGCCTAATGAAGAACGCGATGAAATCGGCTACCTGAAGCAGGTGAACTTCCGTGGAGTCTCCGAAGTACGGTACATCTATGATTTGATCCAATCGCGCTTGATGCTTGCCCTTGTCGTAGTAGCTGTCAGTCCATGCTGGCGGTGAAGCTATCAAATCGGTGAACCGCATCCGCTCCCGCTCCTCATTGTCGAAAACGAAGAGTGTGTGCCCCTTGTTCTTTTCAAGCCGCTGGTGTGCCTTTTGAACTGCAAGCATTAGGTGCAAGCCCATAAATCGCCATAATGTATTCGAGCCTTCAGGTAGAAGTCCTGCTTTTTGGCTTTCAAAATACTTCGATTTTTCCACGCCAACGTAAATGACATCGTGCTTGCGCTCTTTGAGCCACTCGAATGTAGCTGTGATGATTTCCGAGCGCTGGGGACCAGATAATGATCGCCATCTCTCATTACCTGCGTAAAAATCACGTGTGTGGATTTCCTCGGTTGGTTTCCCCACAATACGTGCGAGTTTCTGAAGAAGCGTCTTCCAGTCGTTCTTTGTGACGTGCATACGCTGTGCGTCAACAATTACGCCAACCATTACGGCAATGGGCTCATCCCCGGTGCCGCTTTCGTCGCAGTAACAAACCTTCATCTGTCTCACCAGGCGGTCATTATACCACCCTCATCCTATTAGACGTGTTCTGTTTCCCGGCAACTCCCCGCAGCCCTAGCACTCAGGCACCTGAGCGCCCTACGCTGCGTGGCGACCATCGAGAGCATCGGCTCCTCCACACGCATCGAGGACAGCAAGCTATGCTCCAGGCGCGCCGCAGTAAAAAGCGGCACGTCTTGCGCTACCCCTCTAGCGGACCTGTGTCCTGTCCGCAACGCCTGCCCTTGCCGAACAGCAACAACAAAAACCCTTCCTAAGGGGCTCCGCCCGCTCGCGCCCGCAAGGGGTTTCCCCAGTCTTCCGCACTGCGCTGCGCTCCGTTTGTGCAGACCAAGGGGCTTTCCACTCTCGCTGCGCTCCGTTGCAAGCCCTGGGAGATTCCCCTCCCCTTGCACTTGCTACCCCCGCAGGCGTGGGCCTGGGCCAAGGCGTTGTTGTGTGAACA
>Ga0255356_1002472_pt1 | contig 10616 bp, 6 predicted proteins | sample HBST100metaG_FD_189944 | JGI IMG/M metagenome (GOLD analysis project Ga0255356, IMG submission 189944) | Peat soil microbial communities from Stordalen Mire, Sweden - H.B.S.T100 | ecosystem: Environmental > Terrestrial > Soil > Wetlands > Peat | place: Sweden: Norrbotten County, Stordalen Mire... | reverse complement strand
GTCGCAATTACAGCGGAGGTTTATCTCCTGCGAGGGGGGCCTTGCCCCGTTTTGGCGCAATGCGGATTCTCGTTTGCTGGTTGGCGATTGCTGTCGCCGTTCAAGCCCAGCAGTATGTCTTTCACGCCTACCGTCAGGCTGAAGGACTGAAGAGTCTTTCTGTCAACGCAATCACCATCGACCGCTTCGGCTTTTTGTGGGTAGCCACGGAGAACGGCGTCTACCGATTCCTGGGTTCCAGCTTCCAGCATTTTGGGTGGGAGCAAGGAATCGGGGATCCGGAAATCAGCGACGTTGTTGCAGATCCGGATGGAACGCTCTGGGTGGGCACCAAGGAGAATCTGTATCGCTGGGACGGCCAGCGGTTTTCCCCGGCCGGAAAAAATGCGATTCCAATCCTTGATGTCCAGAACATGGCTGTCGAGGATGCCAGTCACCTGTTGGTCGTGAACAAGCACCGGCTCTACCGGCTCCAACACGATAACGCGGGCGGGATAATCTCGTGGACGCCGGCGTTTCCAGACCGGATGGTAGTCTCCATTCCAGAGTTAAATCAGATTTCAAGGGTGACCGTGGTCCGCGAGGGTGCCCGTCGCCGCATCTGGCTCGCCTGCGACAACGAGTTGGTTTCTGTGTCGTCTGACCGGATTGGCGGCGTCATGAAGCCCGGAGACGGCACGGTGACGAAGTGGGGCAAGGAGCAGGGGCTTGTCGAGGAACACTGGGCAGGGGTGCTGCTGGATCGCGCTGGAACGCTCTGGGCCGCGGGCCGTGACCACATCATGGTGCTGCCCAAGGGAGCAACACGCTTTGTCGATCGTAGCCTTCCTGGCTCTGACCCGGGGAACCCCTACGGCCATGCACCGTTGGTTGAAGACCGCGAGGGCCGGGTGCTTGTGGTCGCCGACGAAGGCGTCGCCCGTTGGGAGGGAGCCAGTTGGCGACTCATTGGAAGGGCCAGCGGCCTGTTGCGCAGCTCCAGAATCAGAGGCTTGGCCTTCGACGCAAGCGGTGATCTATGGCTCGGCGGTGCCGGAGGCGGAGTCTACGACTGGACCGGTTATGAAGACTGGGAAGGTTGGGACGATGAGCGGAACCTGATTTCATCGGGAATCCGGGCGATTGCGCCCTCACACGATGGCCGCATCTACCTCGGGACCGAGAATGGGCCTGCGTGGGTTGACCCACGCGATGGCTCGGAGGGCCGGTTGTTTGCTTCATCGCGGTGGAACTTTGGCGAGGTGAGCGCCATCGGTCCCAATCGGGACGGCTCGGTTTGGGCGGGGACCTTCGCGGGTGACATTCTCCGCATCAACCCGACCTCCGGCCATACCGAACAAATCGCCATGTTGCCGGCCTTCATTTACACCGCACTGGACGATTCGGCCGGACGCTTGTTTTTTGCCACTAGTGGCGGCATCTGGATGCGTGAAGCGGGAAAAGCCACCCCGCGCCACGTTGCTGCGGTCGATGCGCTGCTTGGGGATTCAAAAGATGTGGTGGCAGGTTGCGAGGCGCCCGGCGGCTCTGATTGGTTCCTGACAAAAAACCGTTTTCTGCGCCTGAAAGACGGTGTGTGGACTCAGCCGCCAGTTGACGGGTTGCCCAAGCTGCATGGATCGTTGATTGCTCTTGCCTGTGGCTTTGATGGGTCTCTTTGGGCCACTGGGCAGGATGCCGGTACTTGGCGGCTGATGCCAGCCGGAGACCGGATGCGGGCCTGGCAACTGCAACTCCCTACGGAACTAAGCGCCTTGACTCCGTTGGCCATCGCCGTGGATCGACATGGCTCGGTTTGGTTGGGATCCGACCAGGGCGTCATCGCTTGGAATGGCCAAACGTGGCGCCGCCTGACCCAGGAGAGCGGGTTGATCTGGAACGACGTCAATCAATCCTCGTTGGTCGCCGCCGCAGACGGCACGCTGTGGATAGGGACCACGGGCGGGCTCTCTCACTTGCTTCATCCCCAGCATGTCTTTGATACCGTGCCACTAGCTGTCTCGCTGACCGGCATCTGGCGCGGTGGTGTTGTCTATTCTGGCGCGGGGCGGATCACGCTGCCGTGGGCCACACAGCCCTTGCACTTCCAAATCTCCACGCCTTCAATCCGCAACCGCAGCGAACTGGTTTTCAAGTATCGAATGGTGGGGCTGCAACCGGACTGGACTGAAAGCCGGGATGGCCTGGCAACCTTTTCCGCGCTGCCTCCGGGGAAATACATCTTTGAAGCGATGGCTAGCAACTCTAACCTCAACGCCCACTCGGTTCCGATAAAGCTGGAAGTGAGAATCTCTCCTCCTTGGTGGCGGAGTTACTGGTTCTATTGCCTGTGCGGCTTGGCTCTTCTTTTTCTGGCGATGTTTGCGGCACGGCTCTACAAGTGGCGTGTGCTCGAAAGAAGCCGAGAACTTGAAATCCTGGTGCATGAACGTACGCGGGAACTCGAGATCAGCCGGGAGCAGTTGCACATTCAGGCGACCCACGACGGGCTTACCGGAATGTTGAATCGCGTGGCGATTTTGCAGACTCTTTCGGCGGAGATGGACCGAGCAGAGCGGGAGCACCGCACCATCGTGGTGGCGATGGTGGATTTGGACCACTTCAAGCGAATCAACGATGTCCACGGGCATCTGGCAGGCGATGAGGCGCTGCGCTGGTTCGCTGCCGCGGTCAGAAAGGTCATTCGTGGCTATGACCATGCGGGCCGTTATGGCGGCGAGGAATTCCTGCTGGTTCTGACTGAGATTCCGCGCGAGGCTATCGAGCAGAGATTGTCCAGGCTCCATGCCTCGATCTCGAATTTGCACGTCAGTGCACAAGGAGTCCAGTTCAGAATCGACTGCACCATGGGGGCGACCGTCTTCGATCCATCCCGAGGTTCCGTAAGCGTCGAATCGCTGCTCGCCATCGCTGACCAAGCCTTGTATTCCGCCAAAGACGAAGGACGCAATCGCATCGTCTTTCGCCGGGCTGACTACTCGGAGAGCCAGCAGAAGCCGGACGACCAACTCTCCAGTCCTCTGTGAAGAGTCGAGCAGCAGAGCGCCAACTCTCTTGAGCGCCGGCTTTCCTTTCACGCTTCATCATCCACCGCCGAAGGGGTTTCCCTCTTGCGGTTTGAGCGTGGTTGGGTCGCGTTCTGGCGCGGTCTCCGTGGTTACCCGACGGCTGCGGGTTACAGTGTCGAGAGATATATTGAATATCCGTCCGGGGTCGCCGGGCAGCAGATGGTTCTCTTCCAGTGCCAAACGTACCCGGCGGCGGAACTCCCGCACCGGGGCGTACTGCTGGGTAGGCAGCGTCTTGAAGACCACAGGGAAGATCAACTCCGAGCCTTTGATCGCATCCACGCCCAGGATTTGCGGATCGGCCACAAAAACCGCTCGGAACTCCTCACTGCCACGAACCTCCATAGCAATGCCCTTCAATAGCTCCAGCACACGGTCGGGATTAGCCGAGAAGTCCACGCTCACGTTGATGGTAGCCACCGAGTAGTCCACGCTCAAGTTGGCCACAGTGGTGATCTGCGAGTTGGGAATGATGTAAAGGGTGCCGTCCGCGTCACGGACCGTGGTCTTGCGCAGAGTCATTGCCTCCACGGTTCCCGCCAGGCCGGCAATGCGCACCGTGTCTCCCACGTTGAACTGGTCTTCGATCAGGATCAAGATGCCGTTGAGCATGTCGCGCACAATATTCTGTGCAGCCAGTCCGATGGCCACGCCGGCGATTCCAGCCGAGGCCAGCAGCGGAGCAAGATTCACCCCCACGGCCGCCAGAAACTGCAAGCTGAGAAGGACTCCGATGACTGCGAGGCCCGTGGTGCGAATCACGCCGGCCATAGTCCTCACCTGCGAGACTCGGGCCGGAACGGGCGTATGCAACTGGGCGATGTGGACCATCCTGGTCGTCACTATGCTCAGCAAGCGGCTGAGAACAAAGCCGATAATCGCCACCATGATCAGGTGCGGCAGCTTGGTGCGGATGAACTCCTGGGCATCGATAGCCCACTCGTCCACCACACGACCCAGAAAACGGCCTTCCGCGAACCAACCCAGCCTTGTCATAAACAAAAATACGTAAGGATGCATCCCAAAACTCCTCGTTCTAGATTAGACTGTGCGCAGGAAGGGCCAGAGCGGCAACAGATAGAGGCCCCGACGCCGGAGTTTCTATCCCCGCCCAAATGGCAACTTGAATCGTATCTCCACGATGAAGGAGATCCCATGCAACTCAGAAAGAATCAAGATCATCTGCATGAGCTAAGCGGTGCCGTACAAGCCGGAAACTCCGGGGCACGCCATAGAGGGCGAATTCTAGTTTTTTTGGCAGTCGCGGCATCCCTGACCTGTGCTGCCCAATCCGGCCCACAGCCGCTGGCTTCGCACGATTCCAACTCCACGACGACTCCTCCCTCCGCCAATTCCGTGCCTAACGCCAACATCCAGGTCAACGCGCAGAAGGATTTGCGCGATCAGCAGGCCGGGAAGCAGAACGTCGATGCAGTCAATGTTGAACCGAAAAAGCAAATTGTTGATGACAGTGCCAGGTTGCTCAAGCTGGCCACCGACCTGAAGGCCGAAGTGGACAAGACCACAGAGGACACGCTTTCGCTGGCCGTAATTCGCAAGGCCGATGCCCTTGAGAAGCTGGCTCACAATGTGAAAGTGAACAAGACGTCTTCCGTGGGGGCAAAGTGAGGAGGAAGGTATGTCATGCATTCGACGTAATTCTCGAGTACGGTCCTCCACCGGTGAGATGCGCTCTTCGGCTATGAAATGCTGCAAATGGCTTGAGACAAGCCGCACGCTTTGGCTGGTCCTGCTGCTGGCGTTGGCGGTGCCAGGCTTTTCCCAGCGGATGCCGGACCCATCACGGATCCCACCATACCAGCAAACTCAAGCACAACAAGCGGAAAGATCGCTCGAAGAGTTGCCCAATATCGATTCCATCGAGAAGGAAAGACAGTTGCGCGCACTCAACGCCGAGCGGCATAAGTCGATCGTTTCCGACACCAACAAGCTGCTCAAGCTGGCTCGCGAGTTGGAGGACGAGGTCAGCCGCACGAATCCCGGTTCGCTTACTCCTGACCAGTTGCGCAAGGTTGCCGAAATCGAAAAACTTGCGCGCGGCGTGAAGGACAAGATGAGCACCCCCGTGCGCGGAATGACGCGGGCCGTGAGTACTTTTGCTCCACAGAACCAATAGTCCCTGGTTTTCTTTCTCTTGACGCAAACCGCATCGTGGTTCGCCGCCGCCCTGACAAACTCCGGGTTGCTACAATCAGAGTTGGAACGTAAGATCCCCGCAATTGAGACAACCTGGATTTTTAGGAGTGAAGGGAATGGAACTGGTAGCTACCAGTGCTCGTGATTCCGTGTCGGCGGCCTCCAGTCTGAGCCCTCAACAATTGGTCGAAATCTTCCGGCTGATGGTTCTCTCCCGCCGCGTCGACGATCGCGAAATCCTGCTCAAACGCCAGCAGAAGATCTTCTTCCAGATCTCTGGCGCTGGCCACGAGGCACTCCAGGTGGGTGCGGCCTTGGCCATGCGCCCCGGATACGACTGGTTTTTTCCCTACTATCGCGATCGCGCGCTGTGCTTGGCCCTCGGCGTTACGCCTATCGAGATGATGCTCCAGGCAGTAGGTGCGGCTACTGATCCAGCCAGCGGCGGCCGCCAGATGCCTACCCACTGGAGCAGCCGTGCGCTCAATATTGTCAGCTCCTCTTCGGCCACCGCTTCGCAGTTGCTTCATGCTGTGGGATGTTCTGAGGCAGGCCGCTACTTCAGCCGCCACCCTGAAGCTGCTCTCAAGGCCGATGGCGATTATCGCGCCTTCCGCGACGTAAAGTTTCACGGCGACGAAGTGGTTTTCACCTCGCTGGGCGAAGGTTCCACCTCCCAGGGCGAGTTCTGGGAGGCGCTCAACACCGCTTCCAACCAGAAACTCCCCGTCGTCTTCTGCGTTGAAGATAACGGCTACGCCATCAGCACTCCGGTCGAAGTCAACACGCCCGGCGGCAACATCTCCCGTCTCGTGGCCAACTTTCCCAACTTCTACTTTGCTGAAGTCGACGGCACCGATCCGGAAGCCAGTCTCCTGGCCTTTCAAGCCGCAGTGGCGCACTGCCGCGCCGGTCTTGGGCCTGCCTTTGTCCACGGCCATTGCATGCGTGGGTACTCCCACTCGCTCTCTGACGACGACCGGCTCTATCGCACCAAGGTTGAACGCGAAGCCGACGCCCTGCGCGATCCAATCCTCAAGATGAAAACGCGCCTGCTCGCCGAGGGCATTTTGACGGCGGACGAGATCGCCGCTCTTGAGCACTCGCTGGACCATGAAGTTGCCGAAGCCGCCGAGCGAGCCCTTGAAGCACCTCTTCCCAAGGTTGAGGAGATCGCCCGGCACGTCTACTCCGAAGACCTGGACCCCACCAGCTCAGCCTTTGCCACCGAGCAGCCTGCCGCGCCCGGATCAGTCGCCGGAGGCAAGGCCGGTCGCGCTCCCAGCATCGAGCCGCGCACCATGGCCGACCTCCTCAACGCTTGCCTCTTCGACGAGATGCGTCGCGATCCTCGCATCATTGTTTACGGCGAGGACGTGGCCGACGCCAGCCGCAAAGCAGCCTTGGCCGAGGTCAAGGGCAAAGGAGGCGTCTTCAAGCTCACCTCCGGTCTGCAAATGGAATTCGGCTCCGAGCGTGTCTTCAACTCGCCTTTGGCCGAGGCCAACATCGTGGGCCGCGCCCTCGGCTATGCAGCACGAGGCATGAAGCCGGTCGTCGAAATTCAATTCTTCGACTACATCTGGCCTGCGATGCATCAGATCCACAATGAGCTTTCCGTCTTGCGCTGGCGCTCCAACGGCGAGTGGGCCTGCCCCGTGGTGATTCGCGTGCCTATCGGCGGCTATCTCACCGGCGGTTCCATCTACCACTCGCAATCCGGCGAGAGCATCTTCACGCACATTCCCGGCCTGCGCGTTTGCTTTCCCTCGAACGCCCTCGACGCCAACGGCCTGCTCCGTACCGCCATTCGCTGCGACGACCCGGTGCTCTTTCTCGAACACAAGCGGCTATATCGTGAAACTCATGACCGTGCGCCCTATCCCGGACCGGACTTTGCCATCCCCTTCGGCAAGGCCAGAATCGTTCGTTCCGGCGCACACATCACGCTGGTCACCTACGGCGCTTTGGTGCCACGCGCCTTGCAGGCCGCCGAGCGCGCCCATCGCGAGCACAGCATCGATGTCGAAATCCTCGATCTGCGGACTCTGAATCCGTATGACTGGGAAGCCATCGCCACGTCGGTTCGCAAGACCAGCCGCGTCATCGTGGCTCACGAAGACATGCTCAGTTGGGGCTACGGCGCTGAAATCGCCGCCCGCATTGCCGACGAACTCTTCGATGACCTCGACGCCCCGGTCCGCCGCGTTGGCTCCAAGGACACCTTTGTCGCCTACCAGCCGCTGCTGGAAGACGCCATCCTTCCCCAGCCCGAAACCATCTTCAATGCAATTGTCGATTTGAAGGCGTATTGACCTGGGGTGTCGTGTTTGGCCAGTAGCCTAAGCATCGATTCTGCGTCTCACAATCCTTGACCAGAATTGAAGGCTGTGCCCCATTCATCGCGGCTTCATCGCGATGAGTGGGCCGCGAAGTCTCGCCGTCCACTCTGACTCGATTTCAACCGTTCCTCGAATCCCGGTCGCGTAGTGGTTGAAGCTGCTCCACAGATAGTCGCCGGGAGATGCAACCAATCCGCGCTTCACCGGGTTGCGATGAATGTAGCGGATCACTTCGGAGCGGGCAGCTTCGCCATAGACGTTACGGTCAAAGTAGCGTTCCTGCCAGAATTTCTCGTGCTGGCCTCTCAGCTTGCGTGAAGTGATCTGCTTTACGGCCTTAAGAAACTGGGCCACGAGGATCGATGGTGGCTCGTTGATGAGTAAATGGACGTGCTCTGGCATCAAGACGTAAGCGTAAACCCTTGCCTGGTGGCGTGCCCGGGTCTGTTCCAAAATAGCTTCGATCATTTCCTTGGCTTCCCATGTTTCAAGGAAAGGGAGCCGGTGAAAGCAACTGAACGTGATGAAGTGAAGAGCTTCTGCCCTCTGGAATCGCTTCAGACCGTACGGCATGGTTCAATCATAAGTCCGGCCACGATCTAACTAAAAGACCCGTTCATCGCGATAAGGCCGCGATGAACGGGGCACAGTTTCTATAGCATTTTCGGACTTACTGTAGACTTCCGTGCCCCATCCATTCCGCGCTTTTCTGCGGAATGGGTGGGACACCTACTAATTTTCGGTCTACACAATTCCCCCAAAAGCGCTAAAGGCTCATATCGATCCTTCAGCGTTGATGAGCGGGCCACCTGCCAGAACATAGAAATGGCCATCGCTTTGGCAAAAACAGTTAATCCTTCAGTCGCAATCTATAAAGCGTATCCAACGCCAAGAGATTTCGGGTTGAACTTTGAAAAAATCTCGTAGAACGTTGGGGCGGGTGCCCCATCCATGCGACGTATTTGTCTTTGTCGCAAGGGTGGGAAACCACGAACCTCAAGCGAGCGAATAGCGCGCCGCCGGCCCCGCCGCAGGTGGATCAATGCTCGCCCGGAGGCATCTTGCAGCAATCCCCGGCGGCCACTGGCTCGTTGGCGCCCGCATCGAGAGCTACCTTCCAGCTTCCATTCGGCAGTTTGCGCCAGATGGTGATATACCGCCCCGTCGTCGTTACGGGATTTCCGTTCGCGTCCTTGCTGTGTCCTTCAAAGTGGCCCCAGGTGTAGCCCATGTCGCCTGACGGCCCCATCTGCGCGTCAGTCGGCGTCCACGTTAGCTGATAAACCTTGGGATCCCAGTTGGCGGATTTGGCAATTGCCACGCGCCCCACCAGCGGAGTCGCGCCATTACCCAGCGCCACCCCATCCTCGGCAAACCAGTCGGCAAAGCCCGCTCCGCCCCGCGCCAGCACGTCCTTGGCAAACCGCGCCTCCAGGTCGAAGAGCTGCATCGTTCCCGCCTTCACCGTTGAGTCGGACAGCGGGTTCGGCGCGGCCTGTGCGTTCGTATCCGGGAATCCCAACTGTCCTTGAGCCCCCTGCGGAGCCAAACCAAACCCCATCCCCGCCAGCACCGTCGTACAAAGAAAAACTCTCCAGCTTCCAGCCACGTTCTCAGTCCTCCAAAGTCACACAAAAGCTCTATCTGCCCATCGTACAACGAGGAAATGGGGGAAGCGCGAGGTGCCCCGGTCCCAAATGGGTTAAGCCACAGGCCGCAGCAGGAAGCCAGTCCAAGAGCGCCACTTTCGGATGACAGGCCAGGAGCTCTCGTTGGTTTTGCGGGGTTTATGAATGGGCCGAAACCCATATCCGCTTCATTTGCCGCCGCAATCCAGATACGCCGGCTCTCTTTATCCGTCTAACCCCACAGCGCCACAATCCACGGCATTGGTATACTATCGGTTGGCGAAGCTGGATTCGGTCTCCCCGGTATTCGGGGTTTTTTGCTTGGCTGCCCGGCCCTTTTTGCCGGGAGAAGGAAGTTCATGGGAACACTGCTGGAATCCATCCACTCGCCCGCCGATCTGAAGCGCTTGAACTTTGCTCAGATGGCCGAGTTGGCAGAGGAGATCCGCGAGTTCCTCATTCAAACGCTCTCGAAGACCGGCGGCCACCTCGGCCCCAATCTCGGAGTTGTCGAACTCACCTTGGCCCTGCATACGGTCTTCAATACGCCCGAAGACAAGCTGCTCTTTGATGTCAGCCACCAGGCCTATATTCACAAAATCCTTACCGGCCGCCTTGAGCGCATGGACACCATTCGCCAGCCCGAGGGCCTCAACGGCTTCATGTTGCGCACCGAGAGTGAGCACGACTGCTATGGCGCAGGCCACGCCGGCACGGCTCTCTCCGCGGCTTTGGGCATGGCCGTTGCCCGCGATCTGGCAGGCGGCAAAGAGCATGTCATCGCCGTTGCCGGTGACGGCGCTTTCACCAACGGAATTACCTTTGAGGCGCTCAACAACATCGCCGAGCAGACCAAGCGTCTGATCGTTGTGCTCAACGACAACGAGTGGTCCATCGACCGCAACGTAGGCGCCATCGCCCGCTACTTCCACAGAATCGTCACCAACGAGCACTACAGAAATCTGCACGACTCCGCGCACCGCATCATCGAGCGGTTAGGCGGCAAGACCGCCGCCGAAGTGGCGCGCCGCGCCGAAGAGGCCGCCAAAAGCATGTTGTGGCCCTCCATCCTCTTTGAGGAGTTCGGCCTGCAATACTTTGGCCCCATTGACGGCCATAATCTGCCCCTGCTCGTCGAGACCTTCAAGTTTCTCAAGGCCGAGAACCGCCCGGTACTGCTGCACGTGCTTACGCAAAAGGGACGCGGCTTCCAGCCCGCGCTCGACAAGCAGAAGAAATTCCATGGCCTTGGTCCCTTCGACCCGGAGACCGGCGAGACCAAGCCCGTCGGCCAGCCGACCTACGCCGAAATCTTCGCCAGCACTTTGGTCCAACTCGCCAACCAGGACGAACACGTCGTGGCCATCACTGCCGCCATGCCCAGCGGTACTGGCCTCGATCTCTTCCGTCCACATCACCCC
>Ga0255356_1002471_pt1 | contig 10616 bp, 5 predicted proteins | sample HBST100metaG_FD_189944 | JGI IMG/M metagenome (GOLD analysis project Ga0255356, IMG submission 189944) | Peat soil microbial communities from Stordalen Mire, Sweden - H.B.S.T100 | ecosystem: Environmental > Terrestrial > Soil > Wetlands > Peat | place: Sweden: Norrbotten County, Stordalen Mire... | reverse complement strand
GTAAGAGAGATGAGGCTCCCAACCAGCGCGAAATCCTCCAGTGCCGCTGGGAAATGCCCTTGATCCACTCCCAGTTGAATTCGATCTTCTCCAGCCAGACCCCCCGAGGAGCAACCCGAGGAGCGAGGTTCCTGACATAGCCCACAACGCGGTAGCGGAGTTCAGATCTCCCGCTCGATGAAGCAAAAGCAGAATAGGCAACTGGGTCAGGTAGCTGAGAGCGTCATCGGCAAACGCGCGGTAGCTCTGGCAAGTTGCGAAAAAATAGCGGCGGACAAAGTCCTGCATTTGGTAAGCAAATGCAGAGATAGCCAGTGGCGCCGCTAGCTGCCGTGCATCTGAATGCGGAAAGAAATTACCGTAAGTCTTCAGAGCCGAGAAGACAAGGATAAGGCAGAGGGAAACAAGAACCAGCTCCTGGAAGACAACTGCACCGAAGTAGTAAGGCCTGTTCTTCTCTTCCTGCTTCGGCCCAATGCTCATCATCGGCGCCACAATCAGCGCGGACTGAAGGCTATTCACGAAGAGAACGGACATCCAAGCAAGCGCAAAGATGCCAAATTCGCGGAGGCCCATGAAGCGGGCGAGCATCACATTGGTTAGAAAGTTTGTTCCACTGACAACAGCCTGATCAGTTAGCGCCCACGTCTCCCGCCCTGAAAACTGCCGGAGACCATGATTCCAAATTTGCTCGCTAAGTGTGAATCGCGCACTCATCCTGCCCCCGGAACATCGGCCTCGAGAACCGCGTGTACTGTGCTGATTTGCGATAACTCCAACAGGAGTACTTTAGGCTAACGAGCAACAATGGCTGCCGAGGCGGCAGATGAAAGAATCCCCGTCGCACTGGAAAACGTAGCCTTGACCTTGCTCATTGGAACATACACGATGTCCTGTGCCTGCAGGACGAGCGGTGTCTGACTCCCTTTCGCGATGCCATTATAGGAAAGAGGAAAGTCGAGCACTGTGCCATCCGGTTTGCGGCGAATTACCCTGAGACCGCCGGTGTTAGCCTGCAATACTGTTCCTCCGCTGAGTGCCAGAGCCTCGGCAACATTCAGCTTCCCATCTTCCTGCATCACATAGCCGCCAGGCTTGTTGACCGCGCCCAAAACATAGACGATGCCCGCACGAGGAACAATAACCGAGTCGCCGGGGCGCACGACAATGGAGGCTGTCTCCCGATCTCCCTGACTACGGGAATAGGGAAACTCCTCTTCCGGCGCTGTATCATCGGCGCCATGACGGATCTTGATGCGGGCGCCTGCTAAGGGAGTCAAGCCACCCGATTCAGCAAGGATTTCACCCAGCTTAGTGGGAGAGATCACTGATACCCGCCCGGGACTGTTAACCTCGCCGGTAACTGTCACATAGTGGCCGGCGTATTGCTGCACATCGACATTCACTTGCGGTTGGGTTAGTACCTGGCTATCCTTGAAAGCTGTCTCAAGACGCTGTGCAGCCTCGGGTAAAGTCAGCCCTCTAACATTCACCTTGCCGCACAGAGGAATAGTCAGGTTTCCCGCTGGATCCACACGGTAGGAACTAGTAAACTCGGAAGCATCGTAGACACTGACGCTCAACAAGTCTCCAGGCTCAATGCGCAGTTCGGAGAGGTCCTTGGGAACGATGGTTGGCCCTGGGCCTTGAGCGGCAATCCCGGCCTTGCCGCCGGGAGACGGAAAGCTTGATGGCCCTGCCGCCTGCGCATTCCCTGGGACATTCATTATCGCGGACTGCAAGGCGGCGCCGAGCAGAAGCAGAAAACCGTGTCTGAAAGTGATCCTACTTCTCGCCATAATAGCTCTGGACATTGTAGCCATACACGCTCCGATATTCAGTTGCAGACATGTCCACCGCTTCGATCACGATACCGAAAATGTGAATGCGGTTCCGGGCAAGACTCTGGACAAAACGGCGCAATGCCTTTCGTGAAGTTCGGCCTGCGCGCAATACGCCAATGATTCCATCGCAGTAAGTCCCTACGATAATTGCGTCCGCGACTGGCAAGGCGGGTGCGTTATCCACAAGCACCAAGTCAAACCGCTCGCGCGCATCTTCAAGAACCTTGCCTATCTCGCCCGACCCAAGAAGTTCCGAGGCGAGTGGAGACTGCCGACCGGCTGACAATAGAGCTAAATTCGGCTCCACGGGATGGACCGCCAATACATCGTCAAACGATTTCAGGCCAGCCAAGATATCCGCTAATCCCTCTTGCCGTGCCACACGGAAGAGAGCATGCTGCCGGGGGCGCCGCAGGTCGGCATCTACGATGAGGACCTTCATGCCGGTTGCTGCAAAGGCAAGCCCTAAGTTATAAACCAGGTATGATTTTCCTTCTCCGGGCAGCGCGCTGGTGATGGATAAGATTTTCTGTTTTCGCCCAACGCCGGAGAGAATCAGCCCCGACCGCAAGCTACGGAACGATTCAGCTGTGGCACCCTCTGGAGCCACTAAAATGGAACCCGTTTCCGCGGAGAGCGCACCTTCGCGCGGCTTGGCCTCCCGACGGTGAAATGGAATCATGCCCAGTACAGGGAGATTCGACACATTCTCTACCTGAGAGCTGTCCGTGAGTGTGTCATCCTGGCTTTCCAGCAAGTAAGCCAAGCCGAGGCCTAAGAGAAGGCCAGCCACCAAGCCATTAAAAACGAAGAGAACAGGCTGCGGCATCCAGGGCGTGCCTGGAGGACGAGCCGGATCGGCCACAGCCACGTTCGTTGCGCTGTTGCCCGCTTCGATATTAGCTTCCTGCAACCTGGCGTAAAGGATGTCATAGAGGTCACGACTGGAGCGCGCCTGCGCCATCAGCACTCCCAGCTGCACAATATCGTCATTCATCTTGCTGGTCACACCCTTTTGCGCTTCAAGGGCGGTTCGCAGCGCCTGTTCATTCTGCTGTGCCAGGACGAGATCGTTTTTTGCCCGCTGTTTGATCTTCCCGATCTCGTTTTGAATCTGCTCGTGAAGCGACTTAACCTGATTGGCAATGTCAGTCAAGTGCGGATTCTTAGCGCCATATTTGGTCTCCGCGCTGGCATATGCCACCCGCGCCGCCGCCTCCTGCTCCCGCAGTGAATTGAGGACTTCCAGGCCGTTGCCTTGAGAGATGACTGTGGAGCTGGAAAGGCTGGGGAGTGAACTGGAGCCGATCTTTGAGATTAAATCTGGGTTCTCTGTTTCCGTAAGACGATAGATGGCCTCGTCTCCCATACGGACAGCTTCCGCCTGGGTCACCTCTTCGTTCAGTGCCGTGAGGCGCTCCAGTTCAGGTATCTGTACCGAGCCGCCACCACCGCCGCTACCTCCACCAGCCCCAGATGCGGCGGACCCACCTGAAAGTGTAGCCAAGCCCAGCATCGCGGAGGAAAGATCGTGGGCTCGCTCAAACTCCGCTACTGCCTGCTGAGACTTGGTAACTTGGTTGGAAAGATCGCCTAACTGGGCGGAAAGCCACTGCGATACATCCTTTGACGTATTGAAGTTGGAACTGAGGAGATACGATTTGTATTCGGTAACTACCTGGTTCGCAATCTTCGCGGCTTCGACTGGATCGCTGCTTGTGTATGTAATCGCAATGAGACGCGAACTCTCTACCTCTTTGACCTTCAAATGCCCCTCGAAATTGCCAATAAGGGCTTCCCGCCGTTTGGCGGGCAATGCTTCTGGAGTTACAACGGGCCCCGGCGCCTTGCTGAACCGGTCTGGGTTCTCGAGGCGCAGCATGCCCATCTTGCTCATCACCGCCAGAGCTATCGTGTCATCCTTTATAACTGCAATTTCAGTTTCTACCCTGATCTTCAAATCATCCGAGCCACCCCCCTCCAAGGCTGCCAAGCTGGAGAGCATATCGGAGCCGCTACTCTTATCCTCGTTGAGCTCGATCATGGCAGTGGCCCTGTATTTGGGGTGCATAACCAGGCAAAGGAGTCCTCCCACCAGTACGCCAAAAAGCACGCAACCCGCTACAACAAACTTTCTTTTCCAAGGAACAAGCGCAAGCTCCCTGAGAGATACCTCGTCTTCTGGGTCTGAGAAAGGGCCGCGTTCAGCGGATTGGCCTCCAGGGCCGCCGCGATAAGTTTCATTCTGTTCGGTCAAATGGGGTTCTTTATCTCCGATCTTCGACAGGTGCCTCTTTGAAGCTTCCTGATTCCGCTAGCGCGGGAATTCGATGAATGCAACATAACCGTAGAAAACCGTATATTTGTTGCAATAGCGTTTCTATTTTTGAGCAAAGCTTCGCTATCCTCACTTGGGTGGGGTAGCTTCCACTGATCGTCTTTGCAAGACCATGACACGCCGATTCCAGCTCTCTCAGAAAGAGTCGGAATTCGTTTTGCACAGCATGACCTGCCTCATCAGCAGAGTTGGGGGGCTGATTTGTAGACTAGCAACGGTGAGTGCATCAGTCAACTTGCGAACAAGGTGCTATGCCCGAAAGGAGCCAGCTAGCTAACGCTTATGCCATTGCTTCGCATTTGAGGATTTATCGCATTTTTCTGAAGATTAGAGTCTCTCTTCAGAAAAGAACATTTCTTTTCGTCTTCCATTCACATCCCGCAGAGACCGGGCGTTGTCGTCGGCGGCAACTCAGTAGCAGCCACTGTTCCCTATTGCTCATGCTGTAACAGAACGCTGTATCCCCCGGCAAGATTGGGAGGTATACTTCAGCCAACTGACGTCTGGCCCTCCCCCACCGGTCGCAGTTGTCGACGGGGGGCCTTCCTGCCCAACAGCCTTGACCTGAAAAACAAGGCAAAGAACCGAGTTCGAAGAATCGCGCGGAGTCCCCCAATGGTCCCCATTTCCGTCGAAGTTTTCATCCATCGAGATCAAGAATGTACTTTGCCCCCGACGTCCGCCGCAACCAAAGCCGCGTCTAAAAGACAAGTTAGCCACGACGACAGTTACCGTTCCCTCAAAACCTTCACGACAAAACGAACTCGAAACTGGATGTTGGCTTTGGCAGCCTTACTGCTAGCCAGCACAGGCGCATGGGCGCAGAATAGCGTTTTCGCCACGCCGCAACCGGTCGGTGTGATCTCCAGCGCGCAAAGTGTTACCGTCACAGCTTCGGCGACGGGCACGGTAGCCACGGTAGATGTGCTGACAGTCGGAGCGAGCAGCCTTGACTTCGTTGGTGTTTCCAGCTCGTCCACCTGTGCAGCGGGGCTCTCATTCACAAGCGGTGTCACCACCTGCACGGAGTCGGTGACGTTCACGCCGAAGGCTCCGGGGCTGCGTATCGGGGCTGTCGTTCTTCGAGATAACAGCAAAAATGTTCTGGGGACAACATATCTTTCAGGCACGGGATTGGGCGGACTCGGTGTGCTTGTTCCTGGGAACCTCGTGACTGTCGCCGGTGTCTACCAGAAGTACGGTCCAGCGGCGAACGGAATCGCAACACAGACGGACCTGGACCAGCCGGCGGGGATTGTCATAGACGGCGAGGGAAATCTCTATATCGCCGATAGCGCTCACAATCAGATCCGCATGGTCTGCGGCAGAGGTACTAGCGGCACACCCATCACAACCATCGCCGGAACTAGCTGCCCCGGAGGCGCTGGCTACATCTATTCCATTGCCGGCACCGGTGACCCAAGCTATACGGGCGATGGCGCTTCAGCCTCGGCCGCAACCTTGAGCGGTCCCTCTGGCGTGGCTCTGGATGGCGCAGGAAACCTCTATATCGCCGACAGCAACAACAATGTGATCCGGATGATTTCGGCGGCCACCGGCTTCATCTCCACGGTCGTCGGCAGTCTCCCCGGCACGGCGGGGTATTTAGGGGACAACGGTCCGGCAACGTCGGCCCAACTCAATTCACCTCAGGGCGTGACAGTCGATAGTCTCGAAAACCTCTATATCGCCGACACAAATAATCAGCGCATTCGCAGAGTAGACGGAGTAACTCACGACATTACCACTGCGGCGGGAGATGGCGCCCCGAGTCCAGCAGGTAACGGCACAGGAACCTATACAGGAGACGGCGGCCCAGCAACCGCCGCCGGTCTTAGCCTCCCTAATGCAGTTGCCTTTGACGCTGCGGGCAACATGTACATTGCCGACTCAGCCAACAATGTTATTCGGATGGTTGCAGCCGTGAGCGGAGCCATTACTTCTGGCAGCATTATCAGCAGAGTCGTTGGCTCCTCTTCCGGAGCCGCAGGCAATTCGGGCGACGGCGGCTTGGCAACGAATGCGCAGCTATCCGACCCTCTGAGCGTTGCCGTCGATCCTGCCGGCAATCTCTATATCGCCGATACAGGCAACAAACGCATTCGTAAGGTGAACGCCACGACCGGAGAGATCGCGCCCCTGATCGGGAATGGTGCCGGATTTAATCAGCCTGCTTCCAACGGAGTCACGTCGGCCCAAATCTATGCGCCTCAAGGCCTCTTCCTCGATGGTAGCGGGAATCTTTACTTCACCGATTTTTTTAATATGCTGGCTGAGGAGGTTCAGAGTAATCTGGTCTATCTGGATTTCACCAAACAGCCGGTTTATGTGGGTGTTTCCACCTCAGCTCAAACTCAGACCGTCGAGAACGACGGCAACGCTGCGCTCGATCTGACCGCCTTTCATCCCACTGACGCCGTTGTCACTACGGCCTCTACTTGCAACGTCGCGCCTCCATCGCTGGCAGTGGACACCTCTTGTGTGATGGACCTCGAGTTTGAAGCCGCCCTCTCAACGGTCTTTCCGGCTAATGCTACCCAAGAGCAGATCAACGGAACCGTAGATATCCTCGGCAACACCGATCTCTTTTCATCGGACCTTGCAAATACCCCGCTCGACATCGTCCTGATGGGTGAGGCAAAGCCAGTCGATGCGACGAGCCTCACGCTTACCTCAAACGGCACTCTGGTTGGGACTGGCGTCTACTCTTCCATTTATCCGGCCAACGTCACCTTCACGGCTACCGTAACCTCGGGCGCCGGCACGCCGACCGGAACCGTCACCTTCATGGACGGTGCAACAACGCTGGCCCCCAATGTTCCGCTGACCTCCGGCGTGGCTATCTACACCACCACAATCCCACTCTCTGTGGGCCTGCACTCTATCTCGGCGACCTACACGCCTACCGTCGGATCCGGATTCCTGGCGCCCGATGCTCCCACAGATATAAGTCAAGAAATCTTTGAGGCGACGGCGACCGCCCTCGCCGCCATCCCGACTAGTCCATCCGTTCTGGGCACAAGCGTCACGTTCACCGCGACAGTGACGACTCCGAGCGGCGGCGGCGTTCCGCCGGATGGCACCGTCACCTTCACGGACACAACATCAGCGACAACCCTTTGCCCCGCCGTCGCGCTTGCTCTGGTCGGGACAGCCTATCAGGCAACATGCCCCGCCATCTTGCTGCCTCAGGGAGCGAATGCGATCCTGGCAACCTACAGCGGGGATCTCCCCAAATACATCAATGGCAGCACTTCGGCGACTCTGTCGCTGGACGTACAGGCGACCTCGACAACCACGCTGACCTCAAACCCCTACCCGTCGTCGACGTACGGACTGCCGGTCACCTTTACGGTTATGGTTCCAACCGTTGGCAACATTCCCGCCACTGGCAAGGTCAATATCTATATGGCCGGTCAAGCGATGCCGCTCAACGGCACGACACCATTGACCTTGACCACCGTAGCGGGCACGGCCCAGGTTACCTTCCCGTACGCTTTACTGCCTGTCAGCACGAGCGCAGCTCCGGATGTCATCACAGCATCGTATCTAGGCGATCCGAACTACAGCGCTAGCACTTCGAATGTGGTCAACCAGGTTGTCAATCAGGCACAAACCTCAACGGCTGTGAGTGCCAATCCAAACCCTGGGATTGCCGGTGCGCCGGTGGTCCTTACGGCAACCATTACAGTGACGCTGGGAGTTTCCAAACCGACCGGTACAGTTACATTTGTAGACACATTTAACGGCGTTGCCACCACGCTCGGCAGCCCTGCGCTGAGCGGCACGGGCACGGCAACCGTCAGTCCAATGCTTGCGCCAGGCTCCCACTCGATTGTTGCAACCTATTCGGGAGACACAGACGACGGAACGAGCACCGGGACTCTTCTGCTGACGGTGAATCAGGCGGTAACAACGACCGTCCTTACCTCATCCGCGAATCCCTCGGTGGTGCTGGCCCCGGTGACCTTTACCGCAGTGGTGGCAAGCATCGGCGGCGGGACACCGACAGGCAGCGTAATCTTTACGGACACATTCAACGGCGCAACCACTACTCTGGCCTGCGCGGCCCAGACTGCACCTATAGCCACATGCACCATATCTACTCTCGCGGTGGGAACCCACCAGATCACGGCGCAATATAGCGGAGATACGAACGATGCGGCGAGCACATCCAACACGGTCACTCAGGTCGTAGGGAAAATTCCGACGATCACAGGCCTGGGCTCTTCGACAACCTCGGGGGCAACTCCTGAGGTGATTCTGGTAGCAACGGTTGTGAACGACCCCACGGCCATAAACGACCCCACGCCCACGGGCACAGTCACCTTTACCAACGGCACGACTGTGGTGGGATCTGCCCCTCTGGATTCCACCGGAGTGGCGACGCTGATCCCGGCAAGTTTGCCGGTCGGCTCGTTTACCATCGTCGCGACCTATAGCGGAGATGCGGAGCATTCACCGTCTACATCGGCTTCCACAACTATCAGCAACCCGGGCTCGGGGTTTAATCTCACCGTAACTCCACCCAGCGTGACCGTGGCGACTACGCAGAGCGCCACCGTGAGTGTGAACCTGACCTCGATCAGCGGCTTTACTGACACCATCGGACTGGGTTGCGCATCGCTTCCGGCTGGCGTCAACTGCCACTTCTCCTCGCCGAGCGTCCTCTTGGCGGCAAATGGCACCGAGACCGTGTCCTTGACCATCGACACCAACAATCCATTGGGCGGAGGTGCGTCTTCGATGAACGCGCGCCCTGGCAGTCGAGGCGTTTCTCTGGCCGGATTGTTCCTGCCGCTGAGCCTGCTCTTCGGCTCTCTCTTCTGGCGCTTCAGAAGACGGTATGCGAAGTCGATGACCGCAGTACTGGTTCTGTTTCTGGGGGTAGCTGCCCTGCTCGTGACCGGTTGCTCCGGCTTCACGCAGTCGAGCGCCGCGCCCGGCACCTACGTGATCCAGGTGACCGGCACCGGCGCCAACAGCAACATCTCGCACTATCAGAACGTAACGCTGACCATTACCGCCAAGTAGCGCGAAGACGTGAAAAGTGGCAGGAGAGAGATGAAGAGCATCCGTCATTTCGTTCTAGCGTGGAGCGGAGTTTTGAGGCCGCGACCTTGCGGCAATCCGTTTCTCCCGGCCCTCCTTCTTGCTCTTTGCTTGGGGCTATTTCCCATGGCTTATGCGCAGGTCGTTCCGTCAGCGAATTCAGGCGGCATAAGGTTCTCGGTGGGAGGCACGGCATCGGGCTACCACCTGGGCTATGGCGATTTGAAGATCGGGGGCGCGTCGGCCTTTGTTGACCTCGACACCCTGCACCATATTGGACTCGAAGGCGAGGCGCGCTGGCTGGCCTTTCACTTGCCCGACGATCAGAATGGCCCCGGCGCCGATGAGCACGCCACAACCTATCTGGTGGGGCCACGCTACTCCCGGTATTACGGAAAATTTCAGCCTTACGGCAAGGTACTGTTAGGCATCGGCCAGTTTAACTATCCCTATAACTTTGCCAAGGAAACAGATTTCGTGGTGGCGCCGGGAGGCGGATTCGATTTTCGTCTCACGAACAGAATCCGCTGGCGGGCCGTGGACTTTGAGTACCAACTCTGGCCTGGATTCAACTTCGGGACGATGTCCTCCTACGGGTTAAGTTCCGGCATCAGGGTAAAAATCTTCTGAGTGTCGCCCGCTCTGGGCCTCTGTCTTTTGGGGTTGCGGCGGGCTTGGACATCTTCTCAAGGCCAAGTCCGCCCAAACGCAAAAACTGCTACTCAGAGCCTACCTCGCGCATCGAATCGACTATGAGCCAAGAAAAAGCAACTTTCGGAGCAGGATGTTTTTGGGGAGTCGAGGCGGCATTTGCGGCTATTCCCGGAGTCACGGCGACAGCCGTCGGCTATGAAGGCGGTTCGCTGGAGCGCCCCAGTTATAAGGATGTCTGCACTGACCAGACAGGCCACGCAGAAGTGGTCGAAGTGGAGTTCGATCCCGCGCAGGTCAGCTTCGAGCAACTCCTGGATGCATTTTTCGCCCTGCACGATCCCACTACTCTCAACCGTCAGGGGCCTGACTGGGGCACGCAGTATCGCTCGGCCATCTTCTTCCACTCGCCCGTGCAGGAGAGCCAGGCCCGCGCGAAGATCGAGCAACTCACCGCCGAGGGCCGTTTCAAGCCTAAGCACATCGTCACCAAGGTCGAAGCTGCTCAAACCTTCTGGCGCGCCGAGGATTACCACCAGCGCTACCTGGAAAAGCGCGGCCAGGCAAGCTGTCACATTTAGAGCCTGTTATGAACTTTCCCGCGATCGGCGCGAAAGTTCATAACAGGCTCTAGCTAAAGCCGTTGGCCAGATTGCGATCTTCCGGACAGTTGGCAGAATGGCCGATATGGATCCGATCAGGTGAAGCGGAAATCGCGGGGAGGGTATGCG
>Ga0255356_1002466_pt1 | contig 10631 bp, 8 predicted proteins | sample HBST100metaG_FD_189944 | JGI IMG/M metagenome (GOLD analysis project Ga0255356, IMG submission 189944) | Peat soil microbial communities from Stordalen Mire, Sweden - H.B.S.T100 | ecosystem: Environmental > Terrestrial > Soil > Wetlands > Peat | place: Sweden: Norrbotten County, Stordalen Mire... | reverse complement strand
CTCAGCCGCAGCCTCTCCCCAGCTCTGATCGCGGAGTACCAGACCAAATTGCCGGACAAAAAGCTGCTCCAAGCTAAGCTCCAGGAATTTTATCTCCAAGATGCCAGCGAAGAAGACGAGGGCATCCACAAGCCCAAGGCCGTCTCACGCCGCAAGCGCCCGGTATAAGGTCTTCCGCCCGACTTTGAAAAGGGCGGCAACCTTCTGCCGGTCCTCGCCCTGGTCTATCAGCTTGCGGGCGTGGGCAACCTGCTGCGGGGTCATTTTCGGCTTACGGCCGAATTTCACGCCACGACGCTGCGCGGCCTTCACTCCGGCGCGGGTCCGTTCGCTGATGAGACTGCGCTCCAACTCGGCCAGTACGCCGATCATCTGCCACATGGCCCGGCCTGTCGGCGTCTCGGTGTCGATCTGCTCAGTGAGGGAACGGAATTTGACGCCGCGCTCCTTGAGGTCGTCGAGCATGGCGATCAGGTCGCGCAAGCTGCGGCCCAGGCGGTCAAGTTTCCAGACGATGAGCGTGTCGCCGTCCTGCAATGCCTTGAGGCAACGAAGCAGGGCAGGGCGCTTGGTCGTGGCACCTGACACGCCCTCGTCCTTGAAAACTGTCTTGCACTTGGCCCGCTTCAAGGCCGCGAGCTGCAAGGCTGTACTCTGGTCGTCGGTCGATACGCGGGCATAGCCGTATTTCATGGTTTAATTATGGCCTTGACATTTGACCCATGCAAGCCCTTGAAAACACGGCGCGGCGGTCGTGGGTCGAAACTTACCCATTGTGGCCAAAAGTCCGCACGGATGAACGAAAAAGGAGGTTGCGTTTGAGAGAGCGAGTGTCACCTGTAGAATGGCTAGAGGTGATTTTCCGTAATGGATGAACCACAGGTATATGCTCGACTGGCGGAGATATTCACCGCCGTTTTCGATGAGGATTCAATTCAACTTTCCCCTGAACTATCGGCCAAGGACGTCGACGGCTGGGATAGCCTTACTCATATCCGGCTGATACTTACAATCGAGAAGGCGTTCAAGATCAAGTTCTCGACTTCGGAGATCGGCAAGCTGGAAAACGTGGGCAACCTCGTCGCGCTGATCCAGTCGCGAGCTTGAACCGAATGTCTGCCACTTTGCCCAAGATACGATAACGAGGGTTGTCCATGAATTCACTCTATGAGGATTTGCGCTGGCTTCCACCAGCCCCCGACGGCTTCCCCTGTCAACTAAAAAGCGTGGATCGTTCATCAGAAACGCTGGGCCGGGATCTGCAGGCGTTGGCCTCGTATGCAATGGATCTGAATCAGTTGACCAAACTGGCCAAATTCATAGGTCAGGCGCGCGCGGAAAGCAGGTCGCTGGCTCCGCTGGTGCCCTTTCGGTTGGCTGTTCTCAGCAATTCGACGGTTGATCTGGTAGTGCCGGCGCTGGTAGCAAGTGCGGCCCGGCACGGCATCTCGCTGGAGGTCGTTCAGCCTTCCTACGACCAAGTAGCACAAGAGGCTCTGACGCCGGATTCTAAGGTCAACAGCTCAAAACCGGATGCGGTACTCTTTGCACTCGACTACCGGGCGCTTCCGCTGAAGCTTTCGCTGGGCGATGCCGAAGCTGCTTCCGCCTCCATACAGGGCGTCCTCGGCTACCTGCAGGCCCTGCGCCAAGGCATCAAGAGCAATTCCGGGGCTCTCTGCATCTGTTCGACTTTCGCTCCACCAGCGGAACCGCTCTTTGGCAGTCTGGACTGCGGGTTGCCTGGCACCATGCGCTCGATGCTGGGCGAGATTAACCGGGAACTGGCCGCCTATGTTCTCGGCTCCGGGGATGTGCTTCTCGACGTGGCTGGGTTGGCAGAGACCGTGGGGCTGGCCAATTGGCACGATCCCCAGCTTTGGAATCTGGCTAAGATTTCCTTTTCCGACCAACTCATCCCACTCTATGCCGACCATGTAGCACGCACGGTCGCGGCCATTCGCGGCAAAAGCCGCAAGGCCCTGATCCTCGATCTCGACAATACCGTCTGGGGCGGAGTGATCGGCGATGACGGACTGGATGGCATCAAGGTCGCGCAAGGCGATGCCCGCGGAGAAGCGCACCTGGCCGTGCAGCGCCTTGCACTCGATCTGCGCCAGCGCGGCATTGTGCTCGCCGTCTCTTCCAAGAACACCGACGAGGTGGCGCGGGAGCCTTTCGAGAAACACCCCGAGATGCTGCTCAAGCTGGAGCATATCGCCGTCTTTCAGGCCAACTGGAACGACAAGGCTACCAATATCCAGGCCATTGCCGAGGAACTCTCACTGGGGCTGGACGCCATGGTCTTCCTCGATGACAATCCTGTCGAACGCGGTCTGGTGCGCAAGTTGCTTCCTGAGGTGGCTGTCCCGGAGTTGCCCGAGGAGCCGGCATATTATGCCAGAACGCTGGCTGCGGGCGGATATTTCGAAGCCGTCGCCTTTGCCTCCGAGGATCTGAAGCGCGCAGGCTTCTACCAAGACAACGCCAGACGCGCCAGTCTGCAAAAACAAGTCGGCGGCGTGGATGCTTATCTGGCCTCCCTGGATATGACCATCACCTTCCAACCGTTCGACGCCACTGGACGCGCCCGCATCGTTCAGCTCATCAACAAATCCAATCAGTACAACCTGACCACGCGCCGCTACACCGATCCCGAGGTGTGCGAAGTGGAAAGCGACCCATCTGTGTTCACTCTTCAGGTGCGTCTGGCCGACATCTTCGGTGACAACGGCATGATCAGCGTGGTCATCTGCCGCCCAGGCGATGCCGCAACGTGGGAGATCGATACCTGGCTGATGAGCTGCCGTGTGCTGGGACGCAAGGTGGAGCATATGGTTTTGCGTGAGATCCTTGCGCAGGCCCGGCGCGCAGGTATGGACAAAATCATAGGTACTTACCGGCCTACCGACCGCAACAAGCTGGTGGTCGATCATTACGCGAAACTGGGCTTTGTCAAAGTGGGCGAAGCGGAGTCTGGCCTGACGCGTTGGGTATTGCCGGTGGACGGTGCAGAGCTGGAGAGTGCGCCCATGAAAGTCGTCTCGCTCTTTGCGGACGCAGCCAAGGAGGATTCTCGCGCGTGACCCTATTGAACGCAGTTGATTTGCAAGACAGAGAAGAAGAGAAGCTGCCGAGGCGAGATTGGGTTCTGCTGCCTTTGCTCAGTCTGTTAACGATCTCTATTCTGGTAGGCTCCACGGAGCTGATTGCGCGGCGAACGTTTAGTGAGTCGAAGACTGGCATCGCGAATTGTATGGTCAACGATCCATCCACGGGACCGAGGGGAATTCCAAATACCATCTGTTTCGAGAAAGGCGCTGAAAGCCCAACTGTGGAATACAGGCTCAACAGTTGCGGGCATCGTGCTGGCATAGAGTGTGGACCAAAGGCTGTGGGGACATACAGAATCGTGATGATGGGTTCTTCGCTTGCGCTTGGTGTGCAAATTCCATTGGGAAAGACGATGGCGACACTTTTGCCCGGAGAACTTTCACGCATGACCGGGCGAAAAGTTGAACTTTACAACGAAGGTATGTTGTCTGAGCACCCGCATGTTGCCGCCCTGCGACTCAATGACGCTCTGGCAGCCAAGCCCGACCTGATCCTCTGGGTATTGACGCCATACGATTTCGAGGAGGTGTCGTTTGTTTCGTGGGAAACCCCATCATCCCAATTGCCTCCCTCAGCCGGACATGCGGGCACTCTTGTGCGGTTTTTATATAATCTTAAGACCGCTTTCGCTGCGACCTCATTCGAAGGCGCGGCAAATGAGGCCTGGCAGGCTTTGGGACGCAGAATAAAGGCGGACCCAGCGAGGATAATGCTCTTACACGTTTTGTATAAGAGTCAGAAGCAGACCATAAAGTCCTACCTGATTGGGAGTGACGATGAGACAGGATTTTTAAAGAGCGAGATGAGCGGAGTGTGGAAGAGCCGCCTGAAGCAATTCGATGCTTATGACGAAGAAATGAACAGCCGGGCAACGGCAGATGGTGTGCCCTTTGTTGTCGTTCTTGTGCCTACTCGTGCCCAGGCTTCTCTTATCTCCATGGGTGAGTGGCCTGTCGGCTACGATCCTTACAAGTTTAACGATGAGCTGGATTTCAGCATTACAAGTAAAGGCGGAACCTATATCAACATTCTTCCTGAGTTCCGCACCGTTCCTAACCCTGAGCGATATTACTTCCCGGTAGACGGCCATCCGGATGCCGACGGACACCGGATCATCTCCGAGATGTTAGCCCAGGGACTTACTAACGGCGCGATTCCTGCGCTGAGAGCCACCTCAACGGCGCCAGCCGCATCGCAACAAGGGAGATAATCGTGGACACAGCTTCTTTTCAGTTTGTGGCCTTTGGCCTCGCCGTGGCGCTGGTTTCGAACTTCAGCCGCTCGCGCATCTGGAGATCGGCAGTTCTACTGCTGGCCAGCATCGTTTTTCTCGGCCTATTGTCGCAAAAGCCTCTGGATTTTGTGCCTTTAGCCGCATTTCTGTTGTTGGGATACGGCTGCCTGAACCTAATTGAACACCGTTGGCTGAAATCCGCAACCTGGAGCATTCTGGCTGTCCTCTTCTCTTATGCGTGGTTGAAGAAGTACACCTTTCTTCCTGAAGCCACCTTTCTCCACCATCCCTACTTCACGCTCGGGCTCTCCTACATCTTCTTTCGCGTACTACATCTGCTGATCGAATCTGGAGATAGCGACCAGAAGCGGCACATCGGAATCGGCGCTTACCTGCTCTACACTCTCAACTTCACGACCCTCGTTTCCGGTCCCATCCAGCGTTACGATGAGTTTGCGCGGGACCAGTTCGCCTCGGAACAAATTGCGCTAGGACCGCGTGTAATCGGCTTGCAGTTAGAGCGCATCGTTCGCGGCTTCTTCAAGGTTAACGTGCTGGCGATGCTGTTCAATATAGTGCGGGAAGACGCACTCGCACAGCTATTCCAACCGCTTCCGCCATCGCTCAAACTCTATGCCGCCTTCAAGTTGGCTGTCGTTTACCCGCTCTTCTTGTACGCTAATTTCTCCGGCTACATAGACATCGTGATTGCATTGGCGCGGTTGATGCGCGTGCGCCTGCCGGAGAATTTTGATCGGCCCTTCTCGGCCTCCTCGTTCATTGATTTCTGGAACCGCTGGCACATCACGCTTTCCACTTGGCTCAAGACCTATGTGTACAACCCGCTGCTCGTAGCGCTGATGCGACGCATCTCGTCGTTGGCATTGCAGCCGTTGCTAGGCGTCTTCTGCTTCTTCGTGACGTTCTTCCTGATTGGTGTCTGGCATGGACGCACCTCGGAGTTCATCTTCTTCGGTGTGTTGCAAGGCGGTGGGGTCGCAATCAACAAGCTTTGGCAGTTAGGGCTGACTCGCGGTATGGGCCGCAAGGGCTACAAGGCGCTGGCAAATCACCCCGTCTATATCGCATTTGGTCGCGGGTTGACTTTCAGCTGGTTTGCCTTCACACTCTTCTGGTTCTGGGCTGACTGGGAGAAGATCGACAGGGTCTTCACGGTTGTTGGCGCGGCACAATGGCTCGGCGTCTGGTTGGCGATTTGGTTGTGTGCGACGGTTGTACTGACTGCATGGGAATGGCTGCGCGCGGCACTGTTGTCTGTAAAAACCTCTGAGGGGCCGATGCTCACCAGTCGTTATGCACGTGTGGTTTATGCGTCTGCGCTGGGCCTAGTTGCCATCGTTTTGACGGTCCTGCTCAATCAGCCTGCCCCCGATATCGTCTACAAGGCATTTTAGGGCATTGTGGGGTCAGCTCACGAAACGGAAAAATCGTGCGCCAAGGCGGGGGGTCTAACCCCCAACTTTTTGACTAGAGGCCCAAACCAAAATCTTCTCCTTGCTCCTGCTGCGGCGCGATCTCCCGCTGCGGCGTTACTGCCTGCTCCTGCTTCTGTTCCGGCTTCATCTCCGGCGCATGGGCGCTGCTGTGCGATACATCATGTCCCAGCGCGGCTCCCAGCTTCTCGTGGTCGTTGGTGAAGATTTGCGCGTCGTATGCGCCGCGCGAGACAGCAACGTAGGCCATGCGGTTGTTGAGCAGGTCTTTGGCCCCAAGCTCGGTATCGGCGTGGATCAGTACCCGGTCGGCGGTCTGCCCCTGGCTGGAATGGCTGGTCACGGCGTAGCCGTGGTCAAGGTGCGGATTCTTCACCGAATCAAGCTCGACGACACGATCACCTGGGCGGCCTCCGTCCATCTTCAAACTCATGCGCCCATCCTGGCCGATGCCTTCGACGGTCCCCAGCTCGCGGTTGGCCAGCTTCAAGTCGGGCAAGGGCGCGGTAAGCTGCACCCGATCTCCCACTGAGAAGGCCCGCTCCTGCTCGCGGTAGACGGATACGCCCTGCTGGCGCCGTGGATCGTAGCTTTGTTCCGTGCCGTCCTTCCGCTCGACGGTGAGCCGGTTGTTGTCCGCATCGACGCGGACCACGCGCGCATACTCGCCTTTGCCGATGCCGGTCTCTTTCGAGCCGCGGCTGTAGCGCAGCACGTCGCCGGGGTTGTACCGGGCCGCCCACATGCGATCCGCTCCGGTGAGATCCTGGCGCGGCACAAGCACCTGTGTGCGATGCTCCTCCCTGCCGACAATGCCCTTGGCCTGTAGCTCGGCGTGAATGGCCTGATTGATCTCCGCGCGGGATCGGTTGTCGGGTGATACGACCAGCGTGTTATCGGGCGACTTGGCATACTCCTTGGCAATAGCCGCGATGCGGTCTTCATGACCTGGCACCTCATGGATGCGGCCCTGCCGCTCCAACCCCTGTACGGCTTTCCCCACTTCTCCATGCGCAAGCTGCTCGACCACCTGTTTCAGCTCCGGGTCTTTTTGACGAACGATCTGCTCCAGCTTGACCGTCTTCATGCCCGCTTCCTGGAGCTGCGCGAAGGGCCGCCCGGCCTCGACCGCCTCGTGTTGCCGCCGGTCGCCCACCATCAGAACGCGGTCGTTCGGATGAAGCCGGTTCATGAACTCGTGAATTTGCTTGGTGGAGGCGAGCGAGGATTCGTCCAACACATAAAGCCGACGCGCCCCGGTATCCGGCCCCGGCCGGCGCGCCAGTTCCTTTTGCAACGTGGAAGTCTCGATGCCCGCCTCGGCCAGCTTTTGCGCTGCGCGGGAGGTGGGCGCGAAACCCTCGACTTTGTACCCTTCCGCCTCCGCGCCTTCGCGGATGACGGCCAGCGTCGTTGTCTTGCCCGTGCCGGCGAGACCGTCCAAACCGACGACCTGCTCGCGCGAAAGAAAGATTTCATCGACGGCTTGGCGCTGCCCGGCGTTCAGCTCCGGATGGCGGTCCTCGGCGGCGATGCGCACCTGGGGCGAAACCAGCATCGGATCGCTGTAGCCGCGCCGGTTGCCCTCCTCGATACGCGCGACGATTTCCCGCTCCATGCCGGCCATGGCGGCAGTCGTATATTGCCGGCCGGCTCCGGCATGATCGACCTGGCGGAACTCGCCGGCCTGCGCGCGGCGCTCGAATTCCTGTCGCACCTGGGTATGAGTCGTTTCGCCCATGCCGCGGTTGAGCGCCGCCTCCAGAATGTCGCGCCGGTCCTGGACAGCGGAACGCTCGAAAAGATGATCGCGGGCATAGGTCACGGCCCGCTGCGCGGCCCCCGTGCTGCGATTCAGGTCGGGCTCATATGCGTGCAACTGTCCGCGCTCGCGGGCCTGGGCCACTACTTTGTCGGCCTGATGCCCGAATTGCGCGGCCAGCTCGCGGTGCCGCGCTAAAACCTCCTCGGGCGAGAGCAACTCCTTGCGGTCGCGCGTGCGGTGGGCCGCCACCTGGGCGGCTCCCGCACCGTCGAGCCCCTGCTCGCGGAGATGGTCCTTGATCTGCTCCCGGCGCGGGCTGGACGCCTCCAGATACTCCTTCGTATAGCCCTTGATCTCCGGCTGCCCGTGCTTGCCGCGCTCCAGCTCGTAACCCAATCCCTGCAACCGCGTGGCCAGCTCCGCGCGGTAGACGCTGGTCGCGTAGTGTTGCGAAGCGAAGATTTCATGCGGCTGCAAGGCGCGGGCCTGGCCGTTCTCCCGCTCGGTGACGTTGAAAATCACCGCATGGGTGTGGAGCTGAGGCGCCGCGTAGCCCGCGACGGGCCGCGCGGTGTCGTGCTCGAAGGTCGCGGCGGCGAATTTCCCCGTCGTCTCCGGCGCGTGGACGTTGCCGATGCGCGCCTGTGTGTACCGCTCCAACTCGGCCAGAGCGGTGCGCACGCTCTCCCGGTGGGCCACTCGGACGTTTTCGTCGCCGCCCACAAGGGCGGTGAGCGAAACGGACTTCGGCGCGGAAAAGGTCGCATCCCAACCGGCCCGGTGCTCGACGCTCGTCACTTCCCGGCCGTTTTTGCCGTCATAGGTTCGCTGGGGCTGATACCGGATGAGCTGCTCCCCGGTTTCCGGGTTCTGGCCCTCGCTCAGCCTGGCAAAGTGCTCGGAACCGACTGGCCCCTCCAAGCCCCACTGCCGGGCGAGCTGCCCTTGCCACTCATTGAAACCCTGCTGGTCGCAGCTCCAGTAGTTCTGCTCTTTGGAGACGAACTCACGCTCATGATAGCTCTGCGCCTGGCCTGCCGAAAGCGGTTTCGAGATCGTGAGCATGGGAAATGCTCCTACCGGGCCTCTGTCCTACAATCGGCCCTTATTCCGGTTTTTCCGGCCCGCCGTTTGTCGTCGAGTTTACTGTTCGATTTCTTCAAGGGTTGGGAGCAGGTCACGGCTTCCGTGGACGACACGCTCAATCCTGACAGTATCCTGGCGAACCCGAAAAAGAATGACGTAGTGGCCAACCGGAACTAACCGGGCATCGACGCCAAGCTCCGGCCTGATCCGATAGAGCAGCGGTTGCTTGGCAATCTCCGTGAAGCGCGACCGCAGCACACGAATCCAATTGGCGGCATGGCGCGGACTGTCCTGCGAAATATATTCCGCGATCTCTGCAAGGTCGTACTTCACGAAAAGGGAAAACCGTAGACGCATTATCGTTCCGATGCCTCTGCCAACACATCATACTTGTGCTCTAAAGCATCAAGGATCGGCGCAGGGTCTTCCCCGTCAGAATCGTCCGCAACAGCCTCCAGCCATGCCTTACGCAATTCTTGAAGCCCCTGGGCACGCAAGTTGCGTTTGTAGGTCCAGTCGCGAAGAGCGTCACGGACGACTTCGCTCTGAGAGGAGTATTCCCCCGCATCGACAGCCTGCCGGACAACGATGGCCATCTCCGTGGGTAGGGCGATGCTTAGCTTCTCAATGGTAGGCATTAGGTGTACCTCAGTAGTAGCATTCTACCGCTTTTGCATGTCCGTTGCCCGTTTTCTGTGAAGGCTACAGAAAAACATCGTCAGTCGATTCCCTTGGATTCATCCCACACATAAACCTTTTTGGGCTGGTCTGCGGGCGGATCGGCGAACGGAAGCGCGGCCTGGGCCGGCTTCCGGGGCAGTTCCACCGGAGCCGCCGGCATCGACAGCGCGGGCCGGGGCGCGAGCGCCGGCATCCTGCGCTCGATGAACTCCGGCTGCCCGCCGCGCTTCTTCGCCAACTGGAAGCGCACCGGCACGACTTGGTTTTCCCGCTTGATAAACGCGCGCAACGGCTCCAGCCCGGAGATTTCCGAAGCCATGATGAGCGGCTTGGTGGCGATCTCCATCGCATAGGATTTCTTGCCGGCCAACAATCCCATGCTGCGCGACTCCTTCAGTCGTTCGACCTCGATCTCGCCGATGGCCTCGGAAACCCACTTGGCCGCGCGCGGCTCGGAGGTCTTGAAAAACACCTTGGTCGCGGGCTGCGAAAGCATCGCCTCGGCGTCCTGGCCGTAGCGTTTTTCGAGTTGGCTGCGCCCCTGGAAACCCAGCACGACCGGGTTCCCATACTTGCGGTTTTCGGTCACGGCGGTGTGAAGCTGGGGCAGCTTATGCAGGCTCGCCAGCTCGTCCAGAACGAACCAGACCGGGCGCGCGGCCGGGTCAGAGCAATAGCCCATCATGCGCAGGATGAACAGGTCCAGCCATACCGAATGAAGCGGCAGAATCTTCTCGCGGTAGGCCGGCTGCGAAGTCAGAAACACCCACCGTTTCCGGCTCTCGTACCACTCGGCCGTCGCGAAGGTTTTTCCCTTCGCCTCGTCCCACTCGGGCAGCAGCTCCAGACAATCGGCCACCATGTTCAAGCTCGAAAGGACGCCCGCGCGCTGCGCCGGCGCGCCCGGATCGAGCAGGGCCGCCAGCGGCGTCCCCTTCACCATGCGCTCGATCCATTCCGGCTCGGCCATCCACTTCAAAATGTCCCTGGGCTGCGGCTTTTTCTTCAGCAGATGGGCCAGCACCCGGCGCGGCCCGTCGGTGAAAAACTCCTTCTCGTATTCTTTCTCAGGCAGGAACGCGGCGGCGATGGCCGTGGCCGTTTCGTCGCGCTCGATCTCGTCGCCCAGCCCCCAGTACGGGCACCTGGCGTCAATCGGGTTCAAGATCAGATCGCCGCGTGCGGGCGAGTAGAACTCGCCCACAAAATCCATCGCCGGATCGTAGACGATAGCGCTCTCGCCACGCTCCTCGACCTGGCGAAGAATCTGCCGAATGGCGGAAGATTTGCCGCTGCC
>Ga0255356_1002465_pt1 | contig 10633 bp, 9 predicted proteins | sample HBST100metaG_FD_189944 | JGI IMG/M metagenome (GOLD analysis project Ga0255356, IMG submission 189944) | Peat soil microbial communities from Stordalen Mire, Sweden - H.B.S.T100 | ecosystem: Environmental > Terrestrial > Soil > Wetlands > Peat | place: Sweden: Norrbotten County, Stordalen Mire... | reverse complement strand
AGCCTTGGCCCAGCACCGGCTAAACCACCGGCCAAGAAAATGCCTCGGCTACAAAACGCCACATCAAGTCTTCTGGGAACAGTTACACTCTAACAAACCCGTTGCACTTCGTTGTTGAATCCGCCAAGCATAAGAGGTCCAGGATTGGTCTCGCTCGACTTGAGTCTCCAGAAGCAATTCGGCGTCTTTAAAGTCCTTCATGGGGAGTTCCGTGTTGATGCAATCAACGTGTTCAACCACCCCATTTTCCAAGCCCCCGACATTTACTATAACGACGGCGCCTCAGCGTTTGGCGTTACGTCGGGAGTCAATGCAGCAGAGGGCGAACGTCAGTTGCAGGTTGCGCTGAAATTCGCGTTCTAGAACCATGAAGAAGAGATTCGCCTGAATCTCTTCTTCGGCTTCTTGTTTGCTTGAATCTGGTTTCTTCCATCGATCCCGTTAGCCAAGCAGCAGTAATTGGTTAACGGGATTCCATCCAGTAGAGTTGACAGAATAGTGAGATTGTCTTACACGCACTGAGTCGTGTAGTTGGAGGAATCATCAAATGATCAAGGCCAATAGCCACCGCCTGGAGAGTTCGGCTGCGGGTCACACCGTATTGTTTTCCAGATGGGATCTGCCAAAGTATCTACTCATGATCACGATGGGTCTGTGGCCTGCTGCAATGCTGGCGCAACAGGCTCCTTCCGCTGTGAGTGCTCGAACTCCGACGATGAGTGAGGCACCGCAGAGCCCCGCTCCTGACAGCCGTTTCAAGGCCGACATTCTCCTCATCATGGCTCATCCAGACGATGAGACGGCCCTAACGGGGTATCTCTTGAAAGCCATCTACGATGAGCATAAGAGCGTAGCAGTGCTCCTGGAAACACGCGGCAACTCCGGTGCAAACGCTGCGGGGTATGAGCAGGCAGCTTCGCTTGCAGATGTTCGAGAAATCGAGGTGCGCCGTGCCCTCGCTTCCATTGGCGTCGTTAACGTCTGGTTTGCGAGTGGTACTGACACACCTGGCGAAAATCCTTTGCGCTCACTTGAAACCTGGGGTCACGGCGCAACGCTGGACCAAACTGTACGAATCGTCCGGCTCACACGCCCGGAGGTTATTCTGACGTGGCTGCCCGATTACGTGGTAGGCGAAAATCATGGCGACCATCAGGCCTCCGCCGTGATGGCCACGGAAGCCTTTGACATGGCGGGAGATCCAACCAAGTTTCCGGAACAGGTTTCTTTCCCACGCGATACCTCAAGATATGGCAACCTCACCGAGGGGCTTCGTCCTTGGCAACCGAAGAAACTCTATTTTGTCTCCGACGCCTCGCAAATTGCGTTTTTGGAAGGGCAGGGACCAGTCTATTCTTTGAAGGAAATCTCGCCGTCTCTACATACAAGCTACGCCCGACCTTCCGCAGTGGAGTCAGCCTTTCATCTGTCGGCGGATGATACTGGGGCACCGGCAATTCGTGCTCTGAGTACGGGAAACTTTAAGGAGTTTGAGGATCCTATTCGGCTTGTCCTTGGTAAGTCTCTGGTGGGTGGTTCTGTCACGGGAGATGTTTTTGAGGGTATTGTTCCTGGCGCCATTCCCTTTGCCCCTGTTCGCGGCTATCGATTACAACCTCGCAAAGGGCTATCCATTGAACTAGGGGACGCCTGGACTTTTTATCGGGAATTCTGGCCAGCTCACGACATCGGACATCTGGCCGACTTGATCAAGATTCCGGAGATTGGGGTGGAACCCGGCGGTACCTTGGAGATGCCATTGTTGCTCCATAACGACACAGACGAGCCAGAGATGATCGAGCTGAATGCTGAACTTCCATCTGGCTGGACAGAAAAAGCTAGTGCTTCGCTGTATCCTGTGAGGCCGCATGATGTTTATCCTATGCGGGTGGTGGTCACCCCGCCTATGAAAGGCGAATCTGGGTGGCAGCAGATTACATGGCGTATAAAGTGCAAAGGCCAGGTAGTTAGCTCTGTGACAGTGAGAGCATTCCTGGCCCTCATGCCGAGCTGCCAGGGAGCTGCGTGCGGAGCGTCAGCGAGATTTTAGGCGTTGACCTCGGGATTGGCAGTCAGAGTTTCTGCCAGGTCTCTGATGGCATAGAGGGATGTCTTTTGTCGCTGAACTTTATGTATACTTTGCTGCAAGTCAACCACTAGTCGATCGTGATGCGATCACGGTACATTTCCAAGTTCCGGCTTTGGCTTCCTGGCGCAGGTCTCTTAGTGAAGGGATTCTGCGCTGGCCAAGGCGCCTGCGGCCTAACAGACTGATCTAGGAACTTGTTGAAAGACTCTTGGATTGTGTCTGAACGACTTCAGTCGTGCCGCAAAAGCCGCAAATCAGCCAGGGATGTTGTCCGTGGGCGCCGATAGGTATATGAGATGACTTCTAATCACTCCATAATGAATAAGCCGCAGTCCGCATTTCAACTGAATTCGCGGCAGTGGTGATTTAACATAGTTATAGGTGCCTCACTGATCTCGAGGAGGCCAGCTTATTGCCAGGCTTTTAACGTGGCGAAGCGGGTTTAGCGAAATCTATGAAATAGCTCGACGAAGGCGATTGTATGTTAACGCACACTAAAAAATCGACCCATGTGACCTTGGCTGACGTTGCGCGGGTATGTGGGTTTTCGACTTCGACCGTATCCATTGTCCTGAACGAAGCACCACTCTCGCGCTATGTAGCTGCCACGACGAAAGAACTCATCCGTAAAAAGGCTGTGGAGATGGGCTACCAGCCCGACGCCATGGCGCGTTCGCTCAGTCGCCGCCGTCGTCAAACGATAGGCGTTCTGGTCTTCGATATCTCCGATCCGTTCTGCATGTCTCTCCTGCGCGGTATCGAGCGGACGCTCTACTCCACGTCTTATCTTCCCATCATCATGGACGCTGATAACCGCCGCGAGGAGTTCGACCGGTATCTTGATATGCTCATCGGATACCGCGTGGAGGGCCTGATTGTTGTGGCGAACTGGCTGTTTGCGGAGATCGATTCTCTCTCTAAAATTAAAAGGAACAAGATCCCCATGACCGTTGTAGGGCGCGATCTCACTGCGCGTTCGATTCGATCTGTGGTGGTGGACAACGAGGCCGGTGGCTATGCGGCAATCAAGCACCTCTATCGCCTCGGACACCGAAAAATCGCCTCGCTGTGCGGTCCGAAAGAACTGGAAGACAGTGCCCGCCGCTGGCTGGGCATTCGGAGGTTCGCTCGCGAAGTTGGCCTGCACTTGGATCCTCGGCTCACTTTTCAGCTTCCCGCATTGATGGATCCTACTTCAGGCTTTGAGGGCGGCTTGCGCCTTACTGCTGCGCTTATAGATGCCAAGATCGATTTCTCGGCAATTCTCGCCTTTGACGATATCACCGCACTCGGCGCAATGCGGGCGCTGTGGAGGGCGGGCCGTCGAGTCCCCGACGACTGCTCTGTCATTGGCTTCGACGATATACCCTACGCGGGTCTCAGTTCCCCGGCAATCACCACCATACGCCAACCCCTCCACGATATGGGATGCCTGGCCACCAAGCTCGTTTTGGATGCCATCGCTGCTTCAAACCCCCGCGCTTCCAAGGCCAATCTGCTGCATTTATTGCCGCCGGTTCTGGTCGAGCGAGGTTCCACGCGGAAACTTCCCCGGTAGATCATCGTGAAGAGCTGCTCTTAACAAGTTTGTAAAAACGGAATTGTATATTTAAGCGATTGAAGCAACGAAATACTACGCTTAAAACCAGAGAACGCCAAGGCCGTTCGACAACAGGAGTAGAGAGCGACAATGAGCATCGCGTTGAATTTTTTGCTGGTTGCAGGTTCAAAATGAGCCACATCTAAGTCGCACTCGTTGGAGAATTCAATCTCGACTGTGTACTTTATGGATTGCCCAAGACCCTGCCATTTGAGCGTGAATTGCTCGCCTGTGGCCTAGATTTGCTACTGGGGGGTCCATGACCATTACCGCGAACAATCCGGCCAAGCTAAGAAGCCATGTTGGGTTGATTGCGGCGAACGCGAAAGACATACTAACTGGGTCCGTATCGGTGAGATTGAACGCGCTGGGTGCGATCTATTGCACGCGGTCGCTGCGCCGCCATCCGTCAGAACGGGGGTGACGGTACTCCTCCAGCACAAATCGTTTCGCAGATCTTTTCACCTATATCGGGGCTGCAGAGGTGAACCCTACCCGACCGACGCCTCCAGAATTTTGGTACAACTTCGGTACGAATGATAGAGAGAAAGAATGGCTTATTTGTCCCTAAGCAACACCGCACAAAGGACTTAGAGTTTTGACTTTCAAAGTTCGGGGCCAAGGGGGGAAAGGTCACTCCAAAACAAATCCTCAACTGGTGCCCACAGGCCATAGCGCTCATCGAAGCTGTCATCGCCACTGCCCAAACTCTATGCAGATTCTTGATGGACAAGTAATTTCCTCTTGGGCTCAAAAGCAATTAGCTCAAAGTCACTGAACAGAAAGAGGATTGGCTGGCTACGGTAGCCATATAGCGAGGTGGCTAAAAGGACTGGAATTGACGCAAAACGCAGCCGTCGACGGGAATGGCTCCGTTATCTATCCCTAACTATCCCTGGCGGGCTAGTGGCAATAAGCTGTAACGTATTGATTTGATTGGTTGCGGGGGCCTGCAACGCTCCGAATTTGCTTATCATCCCGTTCAATCGGTCACTGGGGGCATAGCCATTAAAGTGGTCGGCTCAACCTCTGCCGTGACAGCGCAATTAAGTGGTTGACAATAAATGGCTTATTTGGCGTTGATGGCTAGGTTCAACACCCTTGAGCATTCAAAAGCACAGCGTGATGGAGCGGGCAATGATCGGTCGCGCTATCTGCGTGGCTAATTGCATCATTTACTCTATGTCGGTCCCATGTCACGTTCAAACTGGAACAGATGAGATCAGGTATTGCTCCCGATCGCGTCACGGCTTTCTTCAAAGAACCATGAGTTGTCTATGCGCCGGGATAAACCGGCCCCCGGGAAACTGGGAAAGGAACCAAGTAATCGCGAGGAGATCGGCGCTGCCGCCAGGGCTCAGGTTTCGCTCAATCAGATCGGAATCGAAAGCGAGCATGCAGGCCTCGAAACGAGGGGAGAAAACGCCGCCAGCCTCGATGAGGTTCCGGGCTTGGGCCTGGACGTAAGCCAATCCTGCAAGTCCACCCCTGTGGACCAGATTCGTGTCGTGATTCACGGCTAGCAAATGGAGCAGGGCATCGTGAAGGGCATCGTCCTCACTGCCACCGAGGGCAAAGATCCTCTCGAAGGCGGGCAGGCTATGGCGGCAAACAGTCCTGAAGCCAGAGGCGGCTTCGCCACGGATGCCGGTCAAGCCATGGGCCTGAAAAAGCATCTCGCCGGCAGTCCGAGGTGTGTGGCTCCGCCGGAGTTCTGCTTCCACAAGATGAGAACAGATAAGGGCAACTTCCCTACAGAGACGTTCACGATCAGGGAGATCCTCCCCACAATCGATGCGTCCGGCGGCCGCGCAGAGGAGGCCCATGGAAAATATGCCGCCCTTGTGGGTGTTGACGTTGCCGGTGGCCCGGAGCATGGCGTCTTCGCAAGCAAGGCCCTCAGGCCGGAGGAGCGCCAGCAGAGCTTCGGGAGGCAGACTCCGTGTGGATGCTCCCATGCTGTAGAAGATGGGAAACCAGGGAGCAATGGTGGCGATGCTGGCGTGGAAGGTCATCCGACTCATGTCACGGTGGGAGCCGTTGTTCAGGCGATCCACGAGGCCGGGCTTGGGAGTCAGTTCTACTTCCTTCAGAAGCGCCTGGCAGACAAGGGCGCTTACGGCTTTGGCCCGGTTCTCTCGACATTCCCAGTTTGCTTGAGGAGTCCGAGACACGCTGGACTCAATGGACTCAAGGCTTGTGGTAGGCATGGATGATCTCCTGTATCGCGCACTGAAGTTCCTTGAGGGAGTGGGCTCGGGAACGAACACAGACGCGCGCATCTTCTGCGCAGAGGAGGCAGCGGCGGGGAGGCAACCCCAAAGTCCTGCGGGAAATGGGGCCCTCCAGAGGATCGATCACGTCCAAATCCCAGAGGCGCCCAGGGGGATGCTCTTGCTCAAGGCGAGTTGTGGCCTGCTTGAGTTCACGAGAGCCGGCATTCACGACCAGGAGAGCTTCGGGCCCCGTAAGGTCCAGGCGCACCTTCCGGCTCAGCACCGGCCAGCCGTGGTCCGCCATGAGAATATCCAAGGCATGGAGCGCGTGGGTCATCACCTGGCGAGCGGTTGGAGAATCCTTGATGGGGCCTGGGTTTACAAGAGTGATGGAGACTACGGGACGACCGAAGCTTTCCAGAGCAGCGTGCTGAAGGAGAACGCGACGCTCACGATTGAGCAGAACCGCGTCCAGTGTGACCTCGGTCGTCCCATCTTTCAAGGCTTGACCTGCCTAACTACGTCGATGACGCTACCGTCCCGATAGTGGATGATACCCACGATCTTATCGAGGAATTCGATGGGCGCGGGTTCTCCGGCGAGCGAGACGGCGCGCTCGTACAAATCGTGAATGGTCATAACCGGCAACCCGGCCGCGCGCAGACGCGCTTCGACCTCGGGACGATTGGGGTTTACGGCGATGCCGTGATCCGTCACCAGGACTCCGACGCATTCTCCCGGCGTCACCAAAGTCGTGACCCGCTTGACCACTGTGGGGATGCGGCCACGGATGAGCGGCCCGACGACGATGGAGAGGTTAGCGGCCGCTGCCACATCGCAGTGCCCACCGGAGGCGCCCATCATCAGGCCGTCCGAACCGGTAATTACGTTGACGTTGAAATCCAGGTCCACCTCAAGGGCGCTGAGAATCACCACATCCAGGCGGTCGCAGTAAGCGCCCTTGGAATCGGGATTGACGTACTCGTTGGTTGAGACCTCGATGTGGTTGGGAGACTCGGCAAGCGATGCTGCCGCATCGGCGTCAAAGCTCTGCGTGTCCACTACCTTCCCGATGAGCCCCTTCTTAAGGAGATCCACGATGCCGCCGGTGATGCCGCCCAGAGCAAAACTGGCCGTGATGCCCTTGCGGCGCATACGATCCTCCAGGAAGCGTGTAGCGGCTGTCGAGGCTCCGCCGGAGCCGGTCTGGAGCGAGAATCCCTGTTCGAAGTAGCCGGAGTGTTCGATGACGTCCGCGGCCAGACGGGCGATTAAAAGATCGCGGGGATTCTTGGTGACACGGGCCGCGCCCACACTGATCTTGGCAGCATCTCCTACCTGATCTACCTTGACGATCCAATCCACCTGGTCCTGGGAGATGCTTGCCGGGGTAACAGGGAAGGCCGCAATCTCATCCGTAAGAAGAATCACGCGGTGGGCAAACTGGGCATCCACCATGGCATACCCCAAGGATCCGCACCGCGACCGGCCGCACACGCCGTTGGCATTGCCGAAGGCATCGCAGCCGGAAACGCCGAGAAATGCCACATCCAGCTTCAGTTCTCCCGACTGGATCAAGTGGACCCGGCCTCCATGGGAATGGACGTGAATGGGCTGGTCCATCAGGCCATTGGAAATTTCTTTGGCCATGGCGCCGCGCATGCCCGAGGTGTAAATCTTGGTGATGACTCCCTCTTTGATGTGCCTGATCAAGGGAGTATTGCAGCTCATGAGGGAGCTGGAGGCGAGAGTGAGGTTTTTGAAACCCATGCGCGCCAGGACATCCACCACGTAGTTAATGGTCTTGTCTCCCTCGCGGAAGGCGTGATGGAAGGAGATGGTCTGCCCATCTTTCAGTCCAGAGCGGCGTACTGCCTCCTCGAGGGAGTCGACCAGCTTGCGCGTTAGCTTTTCCGGCCCCTTCAGGTATGGCGTATGGGTCGCAAAGTTCTGGAAACGCTCCAGCCCATTCAGACAGGGATCCTTCAAAGTAAGAGTGCGCTGATTATTACTCATAAAAATACCTTTCTGACGTGTGCCGAGTTACGTCCTTTAATAAAGCAATCATTGAGGCTCGTTATCAAGCCTGTGCAAAAGCTGGCTTGGCGAGAGCCAGGATCCGCTGTGCATTGAGAACCACGGGCGCATCGACCATTTTTCCGTTCAAAGAGACGACGCCGAGTCCTTGGCGCTCCGCTTCTTCCGCGGCATTTACGATCCGCTCCGCCTTGCGCAGTTCTTGCTCGGTAGGCGCATAAGCCTGATGGAGAAGCTCGATTTGCCGGGGATTGATCAGCGATTTACCGTTGAAGCCCAAACGCTTGGCGAAATTGGCTTCCTTCAGGAAACCCTCATCGTCATTGACATCGGAGAAGACCACGTCGAAGGCGTCAATCTTGGCGGCACGGGCGGCGTGCAAGATGGCGCAGCGAGCATAGAAGAGTTCCGTTCCGTCTCCGCGCTGGGTCTGCATATCAACCACGTAGTCAAAGCCCGCCAGGGCGATGGAATCCATGCGCGGACTGGCAGTGGCGATGGCCACGGCATTCACGACGCCGGAAGCGCTTTCGATAGCAGCCATGAGGCGTGTGGAACCATGTTCCCGGCCGCACTCATGTTCGATGCGATCTACTTCGCGCTCCAATCTCTGAATATCTTCGGCGCAGTCGGTTTTGGGCAGGCGAACGATTTCCGCGCCGCCCCGCACGGCTGCTTCCAGATCCTTGAGGCCATAGGGAGTATCCAGAGGATTGATGCGCACCACTGTTTCAATCCCGTGATAGGCGGGAAGCTGTAGCACATGGAAGACCAGCAGACGGGCGGAATCCTTTTCCCTGAGAGCCACCGCGTCCTCCAAATCGAACATGATGGAGTCAGGCCGGTACACAAAGGCCGTACTAAGCATGGCGGCATTGGATCCAGGGATAAACAGCATACTACGACGCAGTTTTTTCATCACAAGCCCCTCCAGTCCAGTTCTTCAGAATCACATCCGCGCAGTACAGCGGCTTGAACCCGGGCACGAATGGCGCAGTCCAAAGCGCCCTTGTCCTCAATGACAAACTGCCCCTGGGAGACATCCATCTGCTTCAGAGTCTCCCCGACCACTTCACGAATGCGAGCACCGAACTGGCGCATCACCTCGCTGGAAATAACCACTTCCAATCCATTCCGGGGAGCGACCTTCACAAGCAGATCGTTGGACTCTAATGTCCCGCATATGGCTTCCTTCTTGATTTCCATTTATTCCACCTCGATGATTTCGGTTGCGCAATCGTCCGCCTGCGGCTGGATGCGAAAAGCATATTTGGCGCGTAGGCACGCAAGAGTTGTTGGGGGCACCAGAGATGCCATCGCCACAAAATCGCCTTTGGCAAGCAAACGCCTCACTTCTGAGGCCGATACTGGATGGCCAGCCACTTCGAAGCGGGGAATCTCAACCACATGAACCGGCTGCCCCTCCTCGGATACGTTCTCCAGCCACTCAAACATATCCTCGTTGTACTTGCGGGTCAGACGGCAGAAAGGCTCACTACCTATAAAGCGGTGGGTAATGCCCAGGGCCGGAGCAATGTACCTGCGGAAGATGAGCAGGTCAATCGCCGTGCCGCACGCCTCCACCACGCAGGCGTCCTTGATGAAGTAACTCGGGAAGGTGGCTTTGGAGATCAGGTAACGGGAGCCGTCGTGCACCGTCACCCGCTCCATTCCAGTCAGGCCCACGCGGACCATATCCAAACGATCCGCGTAGCGGATGGCCGAAGCATCCTCTGAGACCACAAAAACATGCAGCCAGTCGCATTGCCGCAGAGCCTGGCGAACCAGGTAAAGATGACCCAGCGTGAAGGGGTTTGCATTGAGAACCACACACCCGATCCGCTGTCCTGGCTGGCGAAAGGCATTCAAGCTATCGCAATAGTCCTTGATGCCCACCGGGGTGTTCTCCATGAGACAGGCATGACCCAGGACTTCGACGATCTTGTGGAAGCCGCAGCCCTCGAAGAGAGTTGCATTGCCCGGTTTTGTGTAAAGAAAGAGATGGCTTTGACCGCGTTTCATGGCCAGGTGATGGATTTCATTCATCAGCCTCAGAGCCAACGACGAGCCGCGATACTCGGGCGCGATGGCCACGCATTTGACAACGTCTTCCGCAAGACCGGCGCAGGCCACGATCCGGCGCCGATTTCGGGCAACGACGAAGACCTGGATGTCCGCCTCCGCGTCCAGGCCGCTGGCACGGAGCAGCTCTTTTACTTCAGCCGCTCCGTGCACGTCCTTGCGAGGATCCAGAGTCTCAATGTCCAGTTCTTCGTCCATGGTTTTTCTTCCTAAACGTTCTTGCTGCCGAGATGCGCCTTCAATTTCGAGGCCACGGCGGCAAGGAAGGAATCTGTGGTTTGGTGCGCGGCAGGCTTGGGCGTTACTAACGCCATCAAATCCTTCGTGACCAAGCCCGATTCGATGCATTCGATGACTGACTTCTCCAAGGCGTCGGCGAAGGCCATCACCTCTGGAGTTTTATCCAGTTCACCGCGCTTGCGCAGGGCACCGCTCCAAGCAAAGATCGAAGCCACAGGATTCGTGCTGGTGGGATTCCCCTTCAGATGCTCGTAGTAGTGACGGCGCACTGTGCCATGGGCTGCCTCGTACTCGAACTTTCCATCCGGAGAGACGAGCACGGAGGTCATCATGCCCAGGCTTCCGAAACCGGAAGCAACCATGTCGGAC
>Ga0255356_1002464_pt1 | contig 10634 bp, 7 predicted proteins | sample HBST100metaG_FD_189944 | JGI IMG/M metagenome (GOLD analysis project Ga0255356, IMG submission 189944) | Peat soil microbial communities from Stordalen Mire, Sweden - H.B.S.T100 | ecosystem: Environmental > Terrestrial > Soil > Wetlands > Peat | place: Sweden: Norrbotten County, Stordalen Mire... | reverse complement strand
TCATCGTTCAACGGGAACACCGGCCCCGAATTTGGAGCGCCGCTGAAGTGCTCTACGGCGACTTTGACGATGCCCGGCATCGGAGCTGACAGCCGCAGCGTGAGAAGCGGGCCGCCAAGAGTGTCGCCACGGTGACCTACGCGCCTGCATGGCGCGTGGACAGTGAGCGTGTTGTTGTCGTTTTTGACGGAATAGGCGCATGCCGGGTAGGATGCGGTGACGCCGTCGCGCATCAACCAATTGCCATCAGTGAACTTCATATCCTATAATCTCTCTCGTTCAGTAGTCAATTATAAGCGAATAATCGTTAAGTCGCAAGTATGATCGCAATTGAACTCATCTGCCCTATGGGCGTCAACCACACTGTGCTTGCACCTTTTGCAGAACGCGGCGCACAGTGGCAAAATCCCCAATATATTAGTTTTTGGTAACCAATTATGCTTATGTTTCCTCGTCGAATCGTATCGACCGCGATAGTGTTCTCCGCAGCTTTTCTCGCTTTAGGCGGCTTGACGGCCGCACGTGCCGACGTCCACCTTGCAGGGCTGTTCACCGACCACATGGTGCTGCAGCGGGGCATCGCCGACCCTGTTTGGGGCACGGCAGATCCTGGGGAGGCGGTGACGGTCAGCATAGCGGATCAGACAAAGAGTGCCAAAGCGGGTGCCGATGGCACCTGGAAGGTGCTTCTCTCGCCGATGGCCGCCAACGGCAACGCTCTGACCATGACTGTCAAAGGGAACAATTCGGTGACACTTTCCGACGTGAAGGTCGGCGAGGTGTGGATCTGTTCCGGTCAGTCAAACATGCAGTTTGGCATGGGAAATCTTCTTAATCCTGCTACTGAGATCGCGGCGGCGAACTTCCCGGACATTAGGCTCTACACGGTGCCAATGCTGACGTCGCCGATGCCAGCGACGACGGTTGCCGGCCATTGGGACCAATGTTCGCCTGACACGATTGCAAAGCAGGGGACATGGGCGGGGTTCACCGCTGTCGGCTATTTCTTTGGAAGAGACCTGTATCAGAAGCTCAACGTCCCAATCGGCCTGATCGAGACTTCGTGGGGCGGCACAAACGGCGAGTCGTGGATAGCAAAGGCGGATTTGGATGCCGATCCGGACATGAAGGCGTTGGAGGACGAGCAGGTGATCCCAACTCAGTCTTATGCCGCAAATGTCGTTAAGTTTGGGCAGGATCTTGCTGCATGGGAAAAGACGTACGGCACGGACACTGGCATTGCGGCTGCCGCGCAGGGATGGGCAGATCCCGCGTTCGACGATAGCCAATGGAAGACAACGAAGCTGCCGGCAACTTGGCGCGGGCTTGGCATGAAGTCTGGTGGAAGCGTCTGGCTGCGCAAGTCGGTCGACGTGCCACAAGCGGCTGCGAACAAGGTGTTCATTTTGCGCGTTGGCAAGTTCGATGCCGACGTCCAGGCGTTTTGGAACGGCACCGCGTTGCGTGCGTCCGGACAGCGCGGTTTGGGCACCGACCCGGATCAGGCGCGCGCAGCCAAGTTTTCGTCGGCCAACGTCACGTTTCCCGTCCCCGCCAAATTGGTGCTGGCAGGGAAGAACGAGGTGGCATTCCGCGTGTTTGCGCAGAGCCCACTGGCCAATGTCGGGCCAGAGCGCAACGTGCGCATCGTGTCGATCGAAGATTCGAGCGCAGATGCCGATCCTTGGCACTTCAATGTCGAAGCATCGGAGGCCGCTATCCCTGGGGCCACATGGTTAACCGCACCGCGCCCACCTGCTGTGCCATCGCTTCAGAACACGGCAACCTACTTGTACAATGCGATGATCAACCCGCTTGTGCCGTTTGGCGTTCGCGGTGCCATCTGGTACCAAGGTGAAAACAACGCAGGGCGAGCTTATCAGTACCGCAAAGTTTTGCCTACGCTGATAGAAGGCTGGCGAAAGGCGTGGGGCGAGGGCGATTTCCCGTTCTATATCGTCCAACTTGCCAATTTCATGAAACCGTCATCCGCACCTGGCGACAGCGCTTGGGCGGAGTTGCGCGAAGCGCAGACAATGACGGCTCAGAATGTGCCCAATGCCGGGGAAGCTGTGACAATTGATATCGGCGATTCTGGCAATATTCACCCGAAGGACAAGCAAGATGTGGGTGCGCGCCTCTCGTTTTTGGCGCTGAACCGGGTGTACGGTGTCAAGATGGAAGACCAGGGACCTCTCTATCAGTCTATGACCGTCGAAGGCAATAAGATTCGCTTGAAATTCACGCATGCCGATGGGCTGGCGTCTCAAGGCGGCGGTGCATTGAAGCAGTTCGAGATTGCTGGCGGCGACAAGAGCTTTGTGTGGGCCGACGCGGTGATCGACGGTTCGACCGTGCTGGTCAGCAGCCCCACCGTGGCAAACCCGGTTGCCGTCCGCTATGCTTGGGCCAACGATCCCGAAGGCTGCAATCTCACGAACGCTGCTGGAATCCCGGCCAGCCCGTTTCGAACAGACGATTGGCCGGGGGTGACGGCGGCAAGCAAGTAGCCCAAAATGGTTGCGGGACTGCTCGTGTCATGGCGTGTGCTATACTAAATTCCCGGAAAGCACACATATTTTATGAGCAGTCCACATTTTTCACATAGCCCCAAACCTCTTGTTGCCATCGTTGGCCGTCCTAACGTTGGCAAATCGACGTTGTTCAACCGCCTCGTGGGGCGGCGAATAGCAATTGTTGAAGACACGCCAGGAATCACGCGGGATCGTCTCTATGCCGACGGCGACTGGAACGGTCGCGACTACACGATCATAGACACCGGCGGAATAAGGATGGGCGAGACAGATCCGTTGCTTGCGCAGATTCGCGCGCAGGCTGAGATCGCGCTTGTCGAGGCAGATGTCGTGGTGTTTGTGGTCGATGGCAAGGAGGGCATCACCGCGGCCGACGAGGAATTGGCCGACGAGCTGCGAAAGTCGCCAAAGCCGGTAGTGGTCGTGGTCAACAAGACCGACAACCAGGATCTGGAAAACAAGAACGTTGCCGATTTCTATGCGATGGGATTCGCCGAAATCTATCCGATATCGGCGCTTGGCGGCAGGAGCGTTGGCGATGCGCTCGATGCCATCGTTGCCCATTTCCCACCCAAAGTCGAAGAGGATGCGCGTGAGGACGATCGTGTTCACATCGCCATCATTGGGCGACCCAACGTGGGAAAATCCTCGTTGCTCAATGCCATTCTCGGTGAAGAGCGCGCCATTGTCAGCCCCGTCGCGGGAACTACCCGAGATGCGATAGACACTGAGTTCAAATACGGCGACCATGACGTGGTGCTGATCGACACTGCGGGAATCCGCCGTGCCGGCAAAATTCAAGGCAGCGTCGAGTATTTCACGGTATTGCGGGCCCTCCGCGCCATCGAGCGGGCGGATGTGGTGATGCTGGTGATCGATGCGAACGATGGGCTGACGGAGGGCGACAAGCGAGTGGGTGGTTATGCCCACGAGGCTGGCAGATCGGCCGTCATCGTGGTCAACAAGTGGGATCTCGGCCGTCTGGACGTCCTTGAGGACATGCCGAACAAGAACCCCATGAAGATCTTTACCGAGGAGTTGCGCGACGAGATGCACTTTATGGCGTATGCGCCCCTATGCTTCACGTCGGCCATCACGGGCAAGGGCGTAGCGGCCGCAGTGGACGCAGCAATCGATGCGGCGAACACGCACTCGATGAGAATTCCGACCGGCGAGCTGAACCGCCTTCTGCGCGATGCCGTTGCAGCACGTCCGTACTCTGAAAAAGGACGGTCAATTCGAATATACTACGCCACAATGCCGAGCGTGAAGCCGCCGAAGATTGTGTTGTTTGTGAACGATCCCGATCTTTTGCACTTTTCTTACAAGCGATACCTAGAGAATCAGATACGCGCCACCTTTGGCTTTGAAGGCACACCGCTGCAGATCGAGGCGCGCACGGGTGACGACAAGGAGCGGTAGCCATGGCGGAAGCGGCGAGAATGCGGTTCGTCAGCTCAAAGAACCCAGAGGAAAAAGGCGAGCTGGTGCTAGACAGCGATCAGACGCTGAGGATTGAGCCCAGCCCTCAAATGGTTGATCGGATGGCCGATCTGGAACACGAAGCAGTAGAGCGGTCGAGACGCTACGGCGTGGGCATAGGCGTCGCCCTGATCGTGCTTGGAATTGCAGTGACGGCCGGCGGCTACTTGGCGGGACGTTTTTTCGGTAAGCTGCGGGAGATGATCACCCAGCCGCGCCCTCTCCGCCAGGTCAACATATGGGGTGACGAAGGCGGCGGATTCCACGTTGGAATCCGTGGCAAGGGCCCGCAGAAATTCGAGATGAACTGGGCACCCGGTGACACCGATGCCACCGAAGTTGCCGCGTTCATGGATGCATATCGCAGGCTTAAAGACCTGCCCAATCCCGTGGACTTTACCTGAGGGGCTTGGAGGCGTGAGTGAAGATTGTTCGGCACGTCTCGATTTACGATAAGCAGAGGCGCAGGGATGCCGATAACGCGCGTCATGTGCCGATTTGGCTAAGTATCGGGGGCGGCTTGCTCGTGATCGGGCTGCTTGCCGGTGTCACGGCTAAATCCCCGCCCGACTTGGCAGGGTGGGCAATGGTTGCCGTGGTTTGGTGCGCCGGCGTCATAGCCGTCCGTCTTCTTGGCGGCGGCGTCGGACAGGGCGAAGCGGGAGAGCTCGCGGCCGAGCGCGCTCTTGCATCGCTCTCCGATGACTATCTGGCGCTGACCAGCTTTCGAATCCCCGGCAAGGAGAAGATCGGAGACATCGACTTGATTGTGATCGGGCCATTTGGAGTGGCTGTGATCGAGGTTAAGAATATCCGCAGCCACTGTCAGGTGCATGGCGAGCGGTGGATGACATTGAGCCGTTCGGGCGCACCGTTGCGGGCCTTCAGCGTCAGCACACAGTTGCGCAACCAGATCAAGGCGCTGACAGGCTTTCTTGTTCGGCAGGGGGCTTCTCCGACGGTAACGGGGATGATTGCGATCAATTCCAATGCGTGGATAGACGTCGTCTCACCGCCTCCTTATTCGATTGTGACCTATGACCGACTTGCGGACACAATAATGGCGCTGCCACCATTGTCGCGGCAGGGCCAAATATCCCAATGCAGGGAAATACTGTGCTCAACACCTTTGACGACCTGAATTCAACGTCGCTTGCCGAGCTTGGCTTCAAGCGTCCCGACTCGGCGTTGATGCATTTTCGCGCCCTAACGGGCGGCGGAATCCCAGATTCCCTGTTTAACAGGCTTCTCCCCGCGCTCATTCAGTCCCTTGCGGAAAGCCCCGATCCAGACCGTGCCATCGCCAACTTTTCGGCATGGTTGGGCAGGGTTGGTAGTCGCACCACCTATTGTTCGTCGCTCGTGGCCGACCCTAAGGCACTTGACGACCTGCTGGCCATATTCGCAAGGTCGCAGTACATGGGCGACATGCTTGTGCGCTACCCGGAGTATTTCGAGATAATAGCCGATCCCACAATGCGCGACCGCCCGCGCAGCCTGGAAAGCATGGAAGCGGATGCGCTCGCACGTGTCGCCATCGCGACCAGCCTCGCGGCAAAGCGCGATGCGTTGCGCCGCTACAAGCCGGTTGAAGTGATCAGAATCGTGGTTCGAGACCTGTTGGGGTTGGCGCCGGTAGAGCAGAGCATAGCCGAGATCTCAGATTTTGCGCACGCATGTGTTCGTGCGGCGGTTGCGGCAATCGGCTCTCCTCCCGGCATCGCGGTCATCGCGATGGGCAAACTTGGGGCCAGAGAGCTCAATTACGCGTCAGATATCGACTTGATCATGGTCCATGCCGATACGGTGGACCAGCAAAAGGCCGTTAAGCACGCGGAAGCCATTTGCGACATGCTCGCGACTCCGACGCCAGCGGGCTTTGTGTTTCGCGTGGACCTGCGCTTGCGCCCTGAAGGGCGGTTTGGAAGCATGTCCCGTTCGTTGTCCGGCTGTAAAAGCTACTACGAATCATGGGCCGAGCCGTGGGAACGCCAAGCGATGATCAAAGCTCGTGCGATTGCGGGCGATGCCGAGGTCGGTGCCCAGTTTCTTCAGATCGCCCGCTCTTTTGCATATCGTCCCCTGGTGACCAGCGATTTTGTCGAGGAAATTCAAGCTGGAAAGCGACGCCTGGAACAGTCGATCTGTAGAGCGCGCGAAAGCGACACCAATGTCAAAGAGGGTGTCGGCGGCATTCGCGACGTTGAATTTACGGTGCAGCTCCTGCAACTGATCGCTGGCGGCTCGAACCCCGCACTGAGGGTGCCAGACACGCTCACGGCATTGCGGAAACTGACGGAAGCCGGGCTGATCGCCAGCGATGAGGCCCAGGCCATGCGCGAAGGCTACCTCTTCCTGCGCAATGTCGAGCACCGGTTGCAGCTCATTGACGAAAAGCCGGAACGCAATATCCCTCCCGTTGAATCTGACGAAGGGCTGCTGTTTGCACGCAACCTCGGCTTTGAGTCCGCCGAGGCCTTTTTGAACCGATATCGCATGATCACGAGGCGCAACCATGCGTTGTTTCTCAAGATCTTCTACGGCACCGATCTGATGGACGCTGCTGAGAACGACGAGATGGCGCAGGCCCAGGTGTCCGACCTGTTGCTTGGAAGCGACACCGACCGTGCGGAAGCGGAGCGACGGATAGCCGCACTGGGATTTCACGACGCCGGCGAGGTCGTAAAGAGCGCCATACGCAGCTTGCGAGGCACCGAATATGGGGGAGTGCCCCCGAAGGTCGCGCAGGCGTTCGAACGGCTGTTGCCGAGGTTGCTTGAACGGGCGGCGAAAGCGGGCAATCCCGACGCCGCGTATGCTGCCCTCGATCTGCTTCTGGTGGACGCCGCATCGCCATCGGAGCTGTATGAGACGCTGGTGGAGCAGCCAAACCTGCTTGACAGGCTGTTCACAATTGCCGACAAAAGCCCGCATGTCTGGACCATCCTTGTTCAGAACCCTCCCTTTCTTGACCGCTTGACCGATGATCGGCTGCTGGAAACGGCTTCTCAATGCGCGGTGTCGCCGCTTGCGGAGAGAAACTCCGAGAATATGGCGATGTTTCTTCAGCGGGAGCAGTTGAGAACCGCGCTGAGAGACGTCCTTGGGCAGGAAACGCCCGCTCAGGTGATGCGCGATTTGACCGTGGTGTTTGACAAGCTCTGCAAGGCGGCTCTGGTAGCAGCAGATGCAAACGATCTTGCAATCATCGGCCTGGGCAAGCTCGGTGGTGGCGAGCCTGGATACGCATCGGACCTGGACCTGCTCTTCGTTGGCGAAAACGGCATGGACTATGCTGGGTGCGCCGAGAAGGCTGCGCGGGTTCTGAAGGCGCTGACCAGCGATCTGGCGCTGCACGGGGCAACGTTGGTGGCAGACGCGCGGCTTAGGCCGGACGGGCGCATTGGGGCGCTGGTGCGCAGTGTCGATGATTACAGCGCGTACTACGCGGATCGCTCGGATACCTGGGAACGTCAAGCCTTGCTCAAGGCGCGATTCGTTGCCGGTCCGGCGCATCTCGGCAATGCGTTCATCGCCTTGGCGCGCGCTCAAACATATCGCCGCCCTCCCGATGACGTGCAACTCGCCGAGACACGCAAGATCAAGAAGCGCATGGAGAACGAACGCGCCACGGGCAAGCTTGATATCAAGCTTGGCCCCGGAGGCATGAGCGATATCGAGTGGACCGCTCAGATCCTGCAATGGACGCACGGAGCCCGCTGGACAAAGGCACAGACGCCGGGGACGTTGCAGGCATTAATGGCACTGCGGGACGCCGCGAAGCTGAGGCAGGACGACTGGGAGACACTGGACGGCGCTTACCGTGCATTCTACACGCTGCGCAACGCAGGTTGGCTTGAGCACGGCAAGTACACGCACACATCCGTATTGGCACCAGAGATCCAGCAACTGAGGGCTCGGGTCCGTGACGTGTATCTGCGGCTTGTCGGGCAACCCGGTTAACATCTGCCTTCGCGGACATGCCCGCTTCCGCTTCGGCTGTCTGCTGCCCCGCAGGTATAATGCTTCATTAACATGAAGATCAATGACACAGAAGTGCGCGTAGTTAGCGGAAGCGTGGCCAAGCAAGACGTCGACGTCATTGTCAATGCGGCCAACACGGGGATGAGAGGCGGTGGCGGCATCGATGGTGTGATCCACTCTCTGGCCGGGCCGAAAATGCTGGCCGAGCTGAAGGCCGTTGCGCCCCATGGTGCGAAGACGTCGGAGGTCGTGGTGACCGGCGCACACAATTTGCCACAAAAATACATTTTTCACGTTGCTGGCCCTGTTTGGCATGGCGGTGCCACAGGCGAGGCCGACCTGCTTGCGGCATGCTACCGGAACGCCACGGTAAAGGCCAATGAGCTTGGTGTTTCGAGCATTGCCTTCTGCTCGATTTCCACGGGGGTGTATGGCTATCCGGTTGACGCTGCGGCCAAAATCGCCGTTGAAACGGTGTGCAACACTCTCTCCACTTTTCCAAGAACGTCTCTTCGCACCGTTGTTTTCGCCATGTACGGTGCCAATGAAGAGCGCGTCTTTGCCCACGTGTTAGCCGAGTACAGCAGATGACAGAAAAAAAAGACATATTGGCCGGATTGACGACCATCGGGATAAAGGACATTGTAACATCGTCCACAGGTCAGCCAGGTTATCGCGGGGCACAAGTGGCCGAGTGGCTGTATCGAAAGCCCTTGGCTCGCATTCCAGAGTTTTTGAACATGACCGACTTGCCGGTCAGCTTGCGCACGGCGCTCGACGAGAAGTTTTCCCTGCTCGCTCTCACGGAGGCAACCCTGCAAGAAGACCTGCACGACGGCACGGTAAAAGTGGTGGCCGCGCTCTATGACGGCCCGCATATCGAGTGCGTCCTCATGCCGGATGAACGACGGGTGTCGGTTTGCCTTTCCACGCAGGCTGGCTGCCCCATGGCATGTGCGTTCTGTGCCACGGGAACGCAAGGGCTTGCCAGAAACTTGACGGCGTCTGAAATCGTTTCGCAGCTCTTGTTGTTGCAACGGCGATGTGACCGTCGCATCACACATGCCGTGTTCATGGGCATGGGCGAGCCGATGCTCAACCTTGAGAACGTCGTGCTGGCGATCCGCATCATGCACGACGAGATCGGCATGTCGATGCGCCATATCACTGTGTCCACCGTTGGCATCCTTCCGGGAATCGAGAGGCTTGCGGCCGAGCACATGCCGGTGACGCTCGCTGTGTCGCTCCATGCGCCCACGGACGAACTTCGCGCAAGCATTGTCCCCGTCCACCGTACGTATTCGCTTGCACAGCTCTTGAACGTCTGCCGAGGATACTTCGACACCACAGGTCGCCAGGTGACGTTCGAATATATCCTTCTCCGCGAGGTCAATGACCGTCCCGACGATGCTATGGCACTTGTAAGGCTGTTGACCAAGTTCCCTGCCGCGATCAACCTGATTCCGTACAATGCAACGAGTGTTGCCGGAAACTTCCAACGCCCCGAAAACGAACGGATACGCCAGTTTCGGCAGATTTTGGAGGACGGAGGCTTGGTGGTCACGCAGCGAAAGGAGCGGGGACGCCGTATTTCAGCGGCCTGCGGCCAGCTTGTGACAGAGCAGTTCAAATCATCGGTGACAACAGGCCCTCCTGTGGCGCTCGTCCCCGCAGGCTGCGAGGACGAAGGATGAAAACCCAGGACGCCGGGAAGCCGTTAACTCAGAAAGAATCGCGCGAGCTGATCGAGCGCGCCAAGCCGCAGGCCCTTCTGACCGCATTGCGTTCGAACGATCTCGCGATGGTGAGCGCGGTGGCGTTTCAAGGCTTTCGGATCGAAAGGTCGACGCTGGACAATCAGATCGTCCGCAAGCGGCTGATCGAGGAGGCGGTGCGAAATGCGACGTTTGCGGCCAAGCTGCGCGAGCTGGACAAGTTGCTGGTCGATCAGCCTGATCGAGCGCCAGCCGACAAGAAGCCAACCGTTGCAAAGCCCATGGCGCGGCGATTACCGGTTGCGCCAGCGTTGTTGCCCGAACCTAGCTACACCGCTCCGGACACATCGGAAAAATACCGCCTGGAGCGAGAGCGCCTGCGACGGGAGCGGGACGAAGCCGTTGCGGCTCGAAAGACCGCTGAGGTCGATCTTAAGCAATCGAAGACCACTCAGCTCGCCCTGGAAAGCAGGCTGCATGAAGCGGAACGCGGGTCGGACACGCTGCGCCACCGCGCCGAGCGGGCAGAGCGAAGGATGAGGCGGCTCGAACAGGAAATGGCAATCATGCGCCGTTCGCTCGCATCGCGCCCTGGAGATGGCAGTGAACCCCAAAACGTGGCCCCATCGCCCGTGCCCGTGGCCATGGCATCTGCGGAAAGAGCTTCGGCATCCGTTTACGTGGACGCGCTTGAGCGGCTCTTTGACCGGCACAAATACGATCAGGTGGTATCACTCTGCAATGACGTGCTACGCTTAGATTCCAATGACCTGAACGCCATTGGGCTGCGGGCTCGCGCACATGTCGCCCTGGGCAACACCAAGCTGGCGCTCGAAGACCAACGCAAGCTGGTGGTGGGCCTTGCGATGCTGGGGGACATGACAGGCGCCGTTCGCCAAGCTCTTCGCCTCCTCAGCTT
>Ga0255356_1002456_pt1 | contig 10647 bp, 11 predicted proteins | sample HBST100metaG_FD_189944 | JGI IMG/M metagenome (GOLD analysis project Ga0255356, IMG submission 189944) | Peat soil microbial communities from Stordalen Mire, Sweden - H.B.S.T100 | ecosystem: Environmental > Terrestrial > Soil > Wetlands > Peat | place: Sweden: Norrbotten County, Stordalen Mire... | reverse complement strand
GCCGAAGCCGCCCAACTCCTCACGCGCGAAGTCCGCACCGCTCCAACCCTGGTCAAATACGCCCAGCCCAACGATTACGAAATTCAAACCCGCGCCGAGTTGGCTCAGGCCGCGTCTCAGATCCTCGCCCCCCTGCCTATCGCGGATAGCCCGCTGGTGGATCTGGTTGAGCGCACCGAGTCTCTTGAAGTTGAGCTGGCTTCCACGCTTCTCTACTCCGCCGCGCACCATCCGTACCGTCAGATTCGCGACCTGGTCGCCAGTTTCCCCGCCGCCCGCGTCAACGAGATCATCGACCTCGGCCTGCGCCATCGCGGTCCGCACGACGAAGTTCTCCGCGCTTTTCATGCCGGGGCCGCTCTGCGGTTCGATCTGTTCATGGACATCGGCGGCTTCCGCGACATGCACCGCCATCGCCGCTGCACGCAGATCATCCAGCCCCTTACCACGCTCCACGGCTATGAGACGCCCACCTCCGGCGACCTGTCCGCCGACGTCCAGCTCCTCGCCGAAGCCGGTGTTCTAGCCGATTATCAATCCGCCATCGACTCCGCCCACAGCGCCAGCGCGCAGATTGCGGCTGGCCCGGCACCCGAGGCTGCCCAGTCCGCTCTTTACCTGCTCCCGCTTGCCACGCGCATCCGTGCGCTGTTCAAGATGGACTTTGCCGAGGCCCAATACATCATCGAGCTCCGCTCCGCTCCCGCCGGCCATTTCAGCTATCGCCGCGTCGCCTGGGAAATGCTTGTGGCTCTCCAGCGCCAGCACCCCACTCTTGCCGCCCACATCCGCGTCACCGACTTCACGCAGCCCATCGACCTGCTTCAGCGCTAGGGGCGCAGTCGAAAGCCTGTATTTTGTTTTTCGTCTCAGCGTGGAAGAACAATGCTCCGTGCCCCATCCTTTCGCCTTTTTCCTGGCGAAAGGGTGGGAAACCTCAACTCTCAACAACCCACAGGCAAACCAACCACGACCGAGAGTAGGAACCCAGTCCCTCAACTGGGAGTCTTTCTATCCCCTGAGCGGGCAAGAGAATTCAGCAGAATCGCGGTCCCAAAAGTAACACGCATACCGCAGTAGCTGTCAGCAAAAACAAGCCGACAAGGAAGGCGATTGTCACTCGCCGTATCTTCGGCCAGCGTGCTGGGAGCGATGCGATTGTCTGGCGGGCGCGAATGCACTGCCGGTCCACAACCGGAAAGGTGCTTTTGACCTTCTGCAAAAGCCGGCGAGCCCATTCGTACTCAAAAGACAGGATGATGAGCCCGACGCAGAGAAACAGAATCCCTTGCAGCACAGGCAAAAACAGACCGGCTATTCCGAGCACGATGAATACCCACCCGAGGCCGATCAGCGCCAATCTCTTGAGCATGAAGCCTTCTCCCTGCTGCTCGGAAAATCACTTTGTGCCATTTAGCACGGAAAAATATCCCGGTCTCAAACTTGTGGCTTGTGCAGGATGAAGTCGTTCTTCCACAGGGCCATCACGATATCCAACTGGCCGTTGTGCGCTTTTTCAGGATCGTCCGTCACTGCCCGCCACAATGCGCCCACGGACCAGCTCTGCGTTCCTTCTTCCAGCAGTGCCACGGCACGGACCGCATAATCCTTGTTATTTTTTGATGCGGCATAGTTCCCCGCCGGAATGCCCTTCACCAATCCCTCTTCGCACAGTCCCAGAAAGGCTCCGCGCGGGCTGCCCTTCTTCCGCGCTATCGGACTCGTCGGGTACAGCATTTCCATGGCGCTTTCCCACTGCTCCACAGGATGAATGCCAGTAGAGGCTGCCTGCCGGGCGACCATGAGCGCTGCTTCTCCGTATCGATTTGCCATTGTGACCCCTCACTTCAAACAAGTTCCGATTCTACAAGGATTGCGCAAAACCGGCTGTTCTCCCGCGAATATGCGGATTCAACCATCGCCGGGGTGAGGGTTCGACTTTTTTCTGTCGAAGGGGTGGGTGGGCACAAAAGCCAGATCACCGGGATTTTCTCTGTTCCCACACTGAGCACATGAAAAAGCTCTTCTCGCACGGCGAAAAAAACCACACCCCCGATTCAAATACAATGGATTCTTTCCGCGGAGGTTCCAATGTCAATTCCTTCCACTTTGGACCAGCTTTTCAAAACAGCGGGCGTCAGGCTGGCCAGTTCCACCGAGCTTTATCCCGCTCTGCATCGCGCAGGGGACGCCGGTTTGCCCATGCTGGTTGTTGAAAATCGTCTCGGCAGCGCCACCATCTCCCTGCATGGAGCGCACCTGATGTCCTTCCGGCCCTCCGGCCAGCGGGAAATGTTCTGGATTTCGCCCAAGTGCGTGCTGAAGGCTGGCAAGCCCATCCGTGGTGGAATTCCCCTCTGCATCCCTTGGTTTGGCCCCGGGAAAGACGGCGCAATGCCGCACGGCTTTGGCCGGATCATGGAGTGGACGCCGGTTGCGGTTGAGTCCTGCGCCGACGGCTCCACCCGCATCGTGTTGGAACTGGCCGGCGATGCCTCGGTCACAGCCTTGTGGCCTCACGCGTTCAGTTTCCGTCTTGAGGTCGTGGTCGGAGCCACGCTCAAGCTCACCATGACCGCCAAAAATCGCAGTGCCACGGACGCGCCCTTTGCTTTCGCCTTCCATAGCTACTTTGCCGTGCCCAATGTTGCCGATGTGCGCGTCGCGGGCCTGGAAGGCCTCACCTACATCGACAAGATCGACAACGCGGCCCGCAAGGTGCAGCAGGGCGAAGTCGCGATCGCCGGACCGACAGACCGCGTTTATCTGGATGTTCCGGTCTTGCAAGTGCTGAAAGTCGCCACCGGCAACGTGAAGATCAATTCCTCTGCCAGTTGCGCCGTGGTCTGGAATGCCTGGACCAACGATAAGAATATGAGCGACATCGGCGAAGGCAATCACGTCGGATATGTCTGCGTCGAGCGTTGCGACGTTGCCGATCGCGCCGTCACACTGCCGGCTGGCGGCCAGTATCAGACGGCCATGACGCTCTCCTACTGAAGTTGTTGATTCGGCCGGCTGGCCAGGCACCCTATGTCTGGATTTTCAGACATGGAATAGCACGAGCCTAGCTGTTCCGCTCCTGACCTCCCACTAATGCCCCGTGCCCCATCCTTTCGCCTTTTTTCTGGCGAAAGGGTGGGATAGCACGAACCCCAACATCCCACCTGCAAACACACTACGACCATGGGTGCCCCAGGTCTGGATTTTCAGACCTGGGATAGCACGAGCTTGGCTGTTCCGCTCCTGACCTCCCACCAATACCCCGTGCCCCATCCTTTCGCCTTTTTTCTGGCGAAAGGGTGGGATAGCACGCCCCTCACCCGGGAGTTTTTCTAATTTTGGCCCCACCGCAGGGGGTTGCAGATAATTACCCTCCCCCGTCGCACAATGGAAATGGAGAGGAAATACACCCCCATGAAAACCACCCCGATAGCGGAACCAGAGTCGACGCAACCCTCAGGGAGCGGCGGCGCTGAACAAAACGCAACAGAACGCAGTTATGCTGATTCCGCACCTCAAATTCACGCGCAAGTCGTTCTTATAGATATGCTTACATAGAAAAACAGCAATACCCCCCTCCCCCCCCAAGTTTCTGTGAAACTGTGAAACTGCGGAGATGCGCCTAAATATATAAAAACAATGGTTTAATCAAGCCTGTTACACAGATGCGGAAGCGATGCCAAGTCAAACTGCCCGTCCGCAGGAGGCCGTAAAGCCCGCCTTGTGAGAAAATCAGAGCTTGCAAACGCAGTCCAAGTTTCGTCTTCTTGTGGTCCGCCTGGGCGCCATGGGTGACATCCTCCACGCACTGCCAGCAGTCACGGCTCTGCGTCAGATGCACCCGGGCTGGATGATAGATTGGGTCGTCGAGCCCCGCTGGCGCGCCCTGCTCACGGCATCGGATGATGCTGTCCGCGGCCCCGCGCAGCCTGTCGTCGACCGCATTCACTTTGCGCCCACCAAGGACTGGGGCCGCAAACCGTTCAGCCTTGAAACTCTCCGTGCCATTGGCTCCCTGCGTGCCGAACTCCGTGCCGTCCGTTATGACGTGGTTCTTGACCTTCAGGGCGCAATCCGCTCCGCTGTCCTTGGCCACCTTGTCGGCTGCCGCCGCTTCATCGGCGAGGCTGCACCGCGCGAGATGCCCGCCCGCTGGCTCTTTACCGAGCGCATCGCCACCACCGGCGCGCATGTCATCGAACAGGACGTGGAACTCGCCGCCTCCATCGCCGGCGACGCACTCGAGCCTGTACAGCCCTGGCTTCCCACAAACCTCGTTGCCGAAGCTTGGTGCGACGCGCTGCTCCGCAACTCCGCGCCCGCCGTGCTCATCAATCCCGGCGCCGGATGGGGCGCAAAGCGCTGGCCGCCCGAGCGCTATGCCGCCGTCGCCCAGGCCCTCATCGGCCGTGGTTTCCGCGTCTTCGTCAACACAGGCCCCGGCGAGGAACCTCTGGCAAAGGTCATCGTCAAGGCTACCGGCGGCGTAGCCACTCCGCTCATCGGTTCGCTCGACCACCTCATCGCTCTCACCCGTCGCATCGCACTCTGCATCGCCGGCGACACCGGCCCGCTGCACCTTGCCAGTGCTCTGGGAAGGCCTGTCGTAGGCATCTACGGGCCCACAGACCCCGGCCGCAACGGCCCCTTCGGAACTCGATCCAAAGTGCTGCGCAACCCACTCAGCCGTCGCGATCACACACGCAATCCCGACCCCGAAGCCGGCCTGCTTACCATCCAGCCCGAGGCCGTGCTCACCGCCGCCGATGAACTGCTCGCACAGGAGACCGTTTCATGACTCAGCACACCACTTCCAACTCTGCGCCGCCGGATTGGATCGCATCCTGGGGCCGAGTAGCCCGCCGTATCCGCGTTCCTCTCGGCTTCCTCACCGCGGCTCTTTATCTCTTAGCGCTTTGGCAACACGCGCCCCACCCGGCCGCCGTTTCCTGGAGCCTAGCCCTGGTCTTCCCCGGACTCTGGCTCCGCGCCTACGCGTCCGGCTACGTGAAGAAGAATCGCGAACTCACCGTCACCGGCCCCTACGCCTACACGCGCAATCCGCTTTATCTGGGTTCGATGTTGATTGCCGCAGGCTTTGCCGTGGCCCTGCTCAGTTGGCCGGTGGCTCTGGTGCTCGTCGTCGGTTTCACGGTCATTTATGTTCCCGTCATTACCTCGGAGGAGCGCTTTCTGCGCGCCACCTTCCCCGGCTTCGACGACTATTGCCGCAGTGTCCCCCGTCTCATTCCGCGCCTCACTCCCGCCGTACCGGACGTGCCTTCCGGAACCGCTCCGGAGGTTACCGCAGCCAATACCGGCAGCTTCTCTTTCGCTCTCTATCGTGAGCACCGCGAGTACAATGCTGCTATAGGGGCAGTGCTGCTTTACCTCAGCCTGTTCTTTCTGCGGCCGGCGCTGGAAGCAGTCCTGCATGGGGCGCGATAAGTATTTTTCGGGCCATAAAAACCCAATTCACAAGGAGCCAAGCCCGATGTTGAAGACGCGCGTATATCCAATTGTTGTTTTTTGTGTTCTTGCCCTGGCGGCCCTGGCCCACAGCCAGCAGGCCACGTTGCTTCCACCACGTCCGGGTTTCAGCTTCCCGCAGAAGCAGACCCTCACCTACTCCGTTGACTGGCGTGTCTTTCCCGCCGGTACGGCAGTCATCCATTTCGAGGCTGCCGGTGATCGCGAGCGCATCAGCGCCAACGCCTACACCCTCGGCGGCATCAACCTGCTTTTCCACGTCAACGACCGCTTCCAGTCCACCTTCGACCGCCAGAAGGGCTGCACCTACGCTTTTGACAAGCAGACTGTCGAGGGCCGCCGCCAGTTCAATTCCTCGCTTCGGCTGGACTACGGCCAGGGCAAATCCATCCTTGACGAGAAAAACCAGGTAACCGGTCAGACCAAGCACATGGAGGCCGCCGTTCGCGGTTGTGTAACCGACCTGCTTACCGGCGTCTTTTACGCCGCCTCGCAGCCTCTTGAGATTGGCCGCAACTTTGTTATCCCGGTGGTAGACGCCCAGCGCACCATTCCGGTCACATTGAAGGTCGAAGGCCGCGAAGAGATCAAGACCCCCCTCGGAACCTTCAAGACCATCCGCGTCCAGCCCACAGCTGACGCCGGTGTTGTCAAGAATCGCGGCAACATCTGGATTTGGTACACCGACGACGAGCGTCACATTCCCGTACAGATGCGCGCCCGCCTCTTCTGGGGCACCATCACCTTCCGTCTCACAGGCAACGAAAACAAATAGCCCCGTTTCCACAGGACTGCAGCGGCTCTCCAATCGATGCGCACCGAAGCATTCCTATTGGAGAACTGCTCTACAGTGCAGCGATGGAGAATCCGTTGCACCCTGCGTTTTTAGCCTGATACAGGGCCGAATCTGCCAGCTTTACCAGCGCGGGAAATTCGTCGCCTCCCCAGCGGCACAGGAAGTTTCCCTCCCACAGCATTAAGCCGAACCGCCTCTTGCTTGAACTCCAGCGTGAATGTCCCCGCGTGGTCTTCGTCATCTTCGCTGCCCTTTCGCATTAGAACAGCTTGCTACAGCGGAACCAGAGTTGATGTATCCCGGAGCCGCAGCGCTCAAGTCGACGCGCCCCCCAGGAAGCGGCGACCTTGCACAAAACTTAACAGGATATAGTTACTCTGGTTTCGTTCTAAGGGGACGTTTCGCGGGAGCAAGGGCAAAATACTGGAATTGCAATGAGGATTGCGATGACGCACGAACGAGGAACGATAATTTCATATCTCTGACGCACACCTTGCTGACTTGCGTAGGTATTGAGGATCTGAAAGTTTGAGAAACGGACATTGTGCTATGAGCTTCCATAAGATAGCAGGTGCATCAGCTATCACTCCAGCACGGTTGCTAACACAAAACTTGACGAATGGCATAGATATACGAAGCTACTGCATCGTTCTGGGACTCCTGCTACTGCGCATTTATCGTAATACAATAGCTTATCCATGTGCAGCATGTCGACATGATGCACACTTGAAGCATATGCTTATTTGATTAGGTTTTGGAATGACAGCACAGCGGAGAGGCTTAAGACAGTGAATGCAATGTGGATATGTTGGTATGAGCGTTGTCGGGAATATCTCAGCGCGCACCATGAATCGAGGAGCAATCACGCGGAGAAAAGGACACTCCAACTTCTCCGGATGCTGGTTGTGCAACTGGGAATCGGCGGTGCGGTACTGAGCGCCGGAGCACAGCAGGGCGAGGATATCTTCAGTCACGCACCGTTTGCTGCCTGTCATGCTTCGACGGTAGTTGAGCTGAAGAACGGCGACGTAATGTCAGCTTGGTTTGGCGGTACAGCGGAAGGGAACCCGGATGTTGCGATTTGGGGCGCCAAACGAGTCAACGGACAATGGAGCACTCCGGTTGAATTAGTCAGGGAGGCTGGTACACCCAGTTGGAACCCAGTTCTCTTTCACACCAAGGATGGGCGCCTTTGGCTCTATTACAAGTATGGTCCGAGTCCGAGCACGTGGACGGGCGGGCGCAGGTATAGCGATGACGAGGGCGCAACATGGTCGCCAGTAGAACACTTGCCTGCCGGAATCTATGGGCCGATCCGCGCTAAACCCCTTGTTATGGCGGATGGAACGATTGTGAGTGGAACCTCGGTGGAGACTTACCGGTCCTGGGCTGTGTGGATTGAGCGCAGCACAAATGATGGTGATACCTGGAAGAAGATTGGTCCTATCACTGTTCCTATTGATAGGCACTCCCAGGGAGCTCAGCGCGAGATTCCCGCGCAGGATCCCGCTCCTCTGAGTTGGGATAGGACCGTGGGACTTATCCAGCCATCGGTAGTTTCGCTTGGCAGCAAACGGCTGCGTTTATATGCGCGCTCAACATCGAATGTTGGAAAGATTTGTGTAGCGGACTCTTCGGATGACGGTTTGAGTTGGACACAGGCCCATCCGATCGATGTTCCGAATCCAAACTCGGGAATTGACGCTGTAACTCTGCGGGATGGACGTACGGTGCTGGTCTACAACAATACGTCCACTGGGCGAACGCCGCTCAATTTAGCGGTTAGCGGTGACGGCGAGCATTTCACGATGTTTCAGACGCTGGAGAACCAGCCGGGCGAGTATTCGTATCCAGCAATGATTCAGGCGCAGAACGGCGACCTTCTAATTACTTACACATGGAATCGCAAAACAATTCGCTATGTGCGAGTTAGGCTTTCAAGTATTCCGAAATGACATAAGGCAACATAACTATGGAGAAGATGTGGTTGAAAAATTGGTTAATGGCGTTTATGCAGCACTTCTTACGCCTCGACTTGAAAACGGAAAGTTCAATGAAAAAGTGTTTCGGAATCAGCTTGAATTTTTGTTGAGCAAGGGCATCAAGGGCATTGCGCTGAATGGCGCGACCAGTGAGTTTACCGGGACTACGCCGGATGACCTGAAGGCGATGCTGGCGATTGCGAAGGAGACGCTTGCAGGACGCGCGGAATATATTTGCTGCGTGGGCTCTGCAACTCTGCACGGTGCAGTTGCATATGGAGAGCTCGCGATAAGCGGAGGCGCCAAGGGGTTGCTTCTACCAATGCCTTGTTTTTTTCCCTACGCTCAAGGTGATCTGAATGAATTTTGTACTGAATTTGCCAAGCAGGTTCCACTTCCCATTTGCTCTATAACCTGCCGCAGTTCACCAGCGGTTTGGAAGTCGCGACTGTAGTGGATCTTGTCCGCAAGAACAGTAACATCGTGGGCATCAAAGACAGCAGTGGATCGCTGGATATTCTGCGTGCGTTGACCAAGTCAGGGATGGAGTGCGTTCGTGTGGCCGGAAACGATGGCGCACTGGTTCAGGCGCTGTGCGAAGGCGTGGCTGATGGAGTAGTTTCCGGTATATCTTGTGTGTTGCCGGAGATCATGACGGCGATGTTTGAATTCGCACCTGATTCGGTTGAATTCGAGCATACGGCCAAGTTGCTGGATGAGTTTATTGCGCAACTGGATAACTTCCCGACACCTTGGGGGCTGAAGTTCATCAGCTCATGCCGCAAGATTATGCCTGCAAGTTTTCCTCTGCCGCTCTCGGCATCTCGCGCTGCAGATGGAGCCAAGATGGTGGCGTGGTTTGAATCGTGGAGTAAGGCAACCATCAGGTCGCTGAGTAACTATCGCCGCTCAGTTGCGTGAAAGGGAGACTGGATTTTTTGCTTTGAGCGGCATCATTCAGTCGAAGAAGCAGCCTATACTAAAACTGTATTTTAGTTAGCAAGTAGCCAAACAGAATAGAGGAAAGCTTATGATCAAAGGCGTTGAGCACGTAGCTATGGCATCTACCGATCCGCACAAATTGGCGAATTGGTACGTAAGTACACTCGGCTTCAAAATATTTTCACGTGCCGAAGCGGTGGATTTTATCCAGGCTCCGAATGGATCTCTATTTGAGATTATCCGTGCGGAGAGAAAACTGCCCACACCGGAAATGAAGGATACCGGACTACGTCACATTGCTATAGCCGTGGATAATTTTGAGACGGAGTATCAACGACTGAAGGATGCCGGAGTGCTGTTCGAGACTGAACCTTACGAGGCTTCTGGCAATATGGTGGCGTTTTTCAGGGATGCAGACGGAAATTTTCTTCACTTGATCTACCGTCCGCAACCCCTGATCTGAAGATTTGGCGTTGACATCTGGCAGTCAGGAATCGCGAGATCAACTGATTGGTTGAGTCGATACTTGTGGCGCTGTGGTGGCGTCTATCTGCTTGTATCCCTTAGATTCCGAGGACGTACTCGCTTTGTCGACACGGCGGAGATTTTGTGTGTACAATTAAAAACTTAAGTTCCAGTCGTTGTCCTGCCAATGCTTTCCCCGTTGTTGGAAATGGGCCGAAGCTGCGAGCTTAGCGCCAACCCCTTGTGAGGAAGTCTTATGAATTCTGTGCCAAAGGGCAGAAGGCCCAAGTCTTTGCATGGCGTGAAACGCCCCTCGATTCGCGAGAAGGCCTATTTCCATATTCAGCAACTGGTTGCATCCGGTGAACTGCCGGCTGGCAGCGGAATCTCTGAATTGCAACTGGCAAAGGATCTTGGCAGCAGCCGAACGCCGATTCGGGAGGCAATGAATCAGCTTGCCGCTGAGGGGATGCTGACGCAGAGTACGAGCGGCGGGATGATTGTTGCGGAGCTCGAACGTGAAGACATCATCGAACTGTATGAGTTGCGTGAAGCGCTTGAAGTTTTTGCTGTGGGCAGGGTAGCCAGTGTGCCGATGTCGGCTATGGACACGGCGCGGCTTGAAAAGCTGCTCTACAAAATTGATGAGTTGCAAAAAGAGTTGCAAAAGAGCAAGAAATTCGAACTCGATATTAACCAGATGAAACGGTTCATTTCGTGCGATTTGGGGTTTCACGCCTTGCTGGTGAGTTTGACGAACAATGTGCGCCTGCAGAAGATTGTTAACGATACTCGCCTTCTGATCAGCATCTTTTCCATTTCCAGGCGTGGGCATGACCTCCAGGCGCTGAAGGACATTCAGCACTTCCATCAGCGAATCCTGGAAGCTGTGGAGCAGCAGAAGCCAGATATGGCCATGGCTGCCGTTTCCGAGCATATTCAGGTAAGTCAGCGAGAGCGGCTGAACGA
>Ga0255356_1002452_pt1 | contig 10655 bp, 10 predicted proteins | sample HBST100metaG_FD_189944 | JGI IMG/M metagenome (GOLD analysis project Ga0255356, IMG submission 189944) | Peat soil microbial communities from Stordalen Mire, Sweden - H.B.S.T100 | ecosystem: Environmental > Terrestrial > Soil > Wetlands > Peat | place: Sweden: Norrbotten County, Stordalen Mire... | reverse complement strand
GGGGTAGCCCTTCAATCAAGCCCATACGGGAAACAGAAACGTCATCTCAGCGTGCTGCAGTGTTCTGACCGTTTCCCGGTCCGGAAATCAGAAAATCTTCCCAGTTGACGCTCGCGACACCGTTCCGCCGAGCAATCTCTTCATCGCCGGGCGCGGAGATCACTAGGGGCGTGAATGCCGGGTTGCGGCGGCAGAATTCAAGCAGGCCGCGAAGGGCCAAGGCATCGAATTTTCCGGTTTTGACCTCCACAGCCCACTTCCCCCAGCTCCCATCCAAAACAGCATCGACCTCCAGCGGCTCCTCGCGCCAGTACATCACCTGTTGGCCCTGGTTGATCGCGAAGGCTAGACAAGCATTTTCCACCCAAAAGCCGAAGCGAGCAGGTTCGCGAACTGAATCGGGAGCGCCATCGGGGTGCATGGCCGAGAGTAGGGCGTTGTTCAGCGTCACGAGCTTTGGCGGAGAGGCCCGGCGTCTGAGAACCTGCGTTGAGTACTTCTCCAGCGTTGCAACAAGATAAGCGTCCTCGAGCAGTGCCAGATAGTTTGCGATCGTTTCGAGAGCGCCGCTGTCCTGAAGCTGCCCCTGCAGTTTTTGCAGGGAGACGATCTGAGCGGGCGAACCGGCGGCAATGGCGAATACCTGGCGGAGCAGCGCGGGGCGCCGCACCGCTCCCTGTGCCAGCACATCGCGACCAATCGCGGGCTCGATAATGGCGTCGCGCACATAGGCGCGCCATCGTGCGGGGTCCTTTTCGAATTCTTGAGCGCCGGGATAGGAGCCGAAGCGAACCAGATTGCGGGCGGCCTCGCGGGGCGAAAGACGAAAAACAGTTGCCAGAGAGGTGGCAGGCCAATGACTCAGGGTTAGCCGTTCGAATCGTCCGGCCAGACTCTCCCGGGAGCCTGTGGCTACGCGAAGGGCCGAAGAGCCGGTGGCAACAACGTGGATGGGGGTATGGCGCCGGCGAGCGCGATCCCAGTGGCTCTTGAGCCGTCCCGCCCAGTCGGAAAGATGATGCACCTCGTCCAAGAGCAAAGCGGCAGTCCCCCGCTGCGCACGTGCCTCCGCCTCCGCCCAACGGCGGTCCCAGAACCCCGGAAGAGCTGCGTCCGGCTCGTCGCCAGCAGCGTACACGGCTTGATCGCCAAACTTTGCGGCTATTTCCAGAAGCAGGGTGGTCTTTCCCACTTGCCGCGGCCCGGTCAGAAGCTGGATGCGAGCGGGCGCGTCTTCACTGAGACGGTCAAGCAGGACGTCGCGGCAGCGATCATAGGCGTTCTGGATCTCAGCCATAGTCTAATAATTATTCGACCATCTCCGACAACCTGTCAATGTGTGACCGGCAAGGTGGCAGAATCGCCGCATACAGCAGGGCGCCGCAGGAAAGTCGAGGGGCGGTCAAGCGCAGATACGACCTGCACAGGCAATCCCAAAAGCCCGAGCAAGTTTCTTGGCTGAAGGATATCGCTGACGCTATCTGCGATAACGCATATCGCGGCGATATCGCAGGTTGCCCCTTGCTATACCCCTACCTGATCGAGGAGCTGCCGCAATGCGTCGTGATATGTCAGCTTGAGCCGGTCGGCATACAGCACAAATCGGTTGTATTGGCTTTCCGGAAGCCTGATTGCCAAATGTCGGGTTGGTTCGGCGACGGCAATGCGCCGCCGCCGTGGACGATTGACAGTCTGCTCACGGCTCACAAAGCCGTGGGCGGCTGCCGCCGCATCGACCTCGCGCAGTGCCAAAGGTGCCGTCCGCGTTGCAGAAGGGAATGCTGTAAGACGCTGAGTCAAAGCGGCTTGAGGGTCAGGCTGGGGTGTTCCCTGGTCGTCTGGTGGTAGTCCGAATTTACCGTTCACGGTGCTCCTCCGTGGGGGTTGTTGGCTGGAGTTCTTCGACGAGTTCTGTGGCGAAGTCGTGGATGTTTTGGTAGGCGGCATCCAGGTTGCCCACCTTTATTGCTCTGTCTTTTAGTTCGGTCAAGGTCAACCTCTCCACAAAGACCGCCTTGTAGGCAAGCCTGTCGGCGATGGTTGTGCGAAAGCGGGGGATATTTGTCGCCGTAATCTCTGCCTCAAGCTGCCTCTGAACCGATGAAACCGGGGCTCCGGGCGCGGGTGTCCGGGTCAGGAGGATCTTGTAGGGGATCCTCCGTTTTGCGTCGTAGCGCTGGACCACCTTCTCCTCGTCGCGGATGGTGCGGATTGCTTTACCGGCCTGCCTGACGTCTACGGCACTGGCCTGTAGCGGCACAATCACAAAGTCGGAGAGCGCAATCGCACGTGACACCAGGAGGCTTGCCGTACCCTCAAGATCGATGATGACGAATTGATGGTTGAGGCGCTCTACGTGCTCCATCAGGTTTGACTCCTTGATCCCGCCTATTACCTCCAGCGTTGACGCAGTGTTGCCGTTCTCCTTCCAATCGAGGATTGGCTGATTCGGGTCCGCATCGAGAACGCAGACCTTTGCTCCGCGTTCAGCGAGGTAGGTAGCGAGAAGAAGCGCTGTTGTGGACTTGCCTGCGCCTCCCTTCGGGTTGCTCATCGCGATGATCGGCATTATGTCTCTCTTCCTTTTCAAGGCTCGTTCGCTGCGTTCTTATTTGTTGCAAGCTTATCGCATATATATTGCTACGATATCGTTGCTTGCACACAACTTGTAACGATATCGCTGCGCTATGCATATCCCAATGTATTCACACTACTTAGTACATCCTTGGATTGCATTCTCGCTGCAACATTTTTGCGACATGGCTATATTACCATATCGCTCATTGAATGCAATAGAAGCCGCAACGATATTGTTTACTGCATAGATGCACGCTATTCTCGTGCTCATTTATCGCGCATTGCGCTTTTCCTTGTTGCGCCCATATCGCAGGTTTTGCCGCGGCCTTAACGCTCTGGATGTCGCACCGATATTGTTTGTCGCTCCACCTTGCCGGCTCTTCAGTCAGGGGCATTTCGGCATTCTGGTCAGCTCGAATCGGAAGAAGTTGGCCAGAATCCCCGCGTGAGCAGCAGAAACCTAGCTGGAGACGTGGGCTGCGGCCCAGGCTTGTCTTCCAGGCGGACCCGCAGCCACAGTGAAGGGCGTAGACAAAGACCAAGCGGCAGTTGAAGACTCGGCACACATTGGAGATGGTTGGTGGCCATGGCGTTTTGCCCCAACAGCCCTCCGGCTCTCTACGTTGAATCAAAAGCCTTGGAGCCTGGGGATCTGGCGAACTGCCGAGATATGGCACCTCTTCTGGCGAGACTCGTTTGCGGAACAAGGATTAGATCACCGCTCCCTTGATTCCGCAGCCCGTCGCACCGCACTCCGTGAAGAAACCGCACCTCACCTGGTCCATAAACATGGCAGTTCAGCAGCCGCCCCCTACCGTCCGCTCGAAAAGGCCAGTGCGGCGTTTGAATTGAGCAACTCCCGCGGCCGGGATTGCCAAATACAGATCCGCGTCGCCCTTGGCCGAAAGGAAAGGCATCGTGAAGAAACGGCCCTGCCTCTAGGCTGCGGGTTTTGTACATCTCGACATTCAACCATGGCGTCAATAAGTGGAACCATTTGAGTCAACAGGGAAGGGAAGCACTAAACAATCGGCGTCCATCTACAGACGCTCTATTCTGTCCCGGATTGTGCGATTTTCCCCTCTTCTCCCGTACTTGAGTGGCAGAATCCGCTCGAACCGGCTGATTATTCAAAGCTTAGGCTCTCCGCTACCAGCCAAGCACGGCATGTATACCTGTGAGCGAGCCAATAACCCGTACCTGAGTGGCAGTCTTTTTCCTATCTCTATGCTTTAACGAGGCTTACACCTATGGCTGCCAATCAGGTACGGTAAAAACTCCGGCTTTCGCGGAATTACTCCCGTACTTCCTTGGCAGTAAAGACCACATCGTATTGATTCTGCTATGTTTACCACCTACCACTTCATTCACCATTTCTCGGCTAAACCCAAATCGAGGCCTAACTCCGTACCTCGTTGGCAAATCTGTACCTAAGCGACTCATTCTCAGCCAGATCCGCCCCCAATCATGCCCACTAGCACTGCCGCACACGAACCCATCTAGTCCCGTACTCCGTTGGCAGAACTTATCCTATCTAATTCATTCTACTTGACATCCATCCGTCCCTGTCCCGGGGACCACCGTCCATCCACCAGCACGCCTCTGCCAAAACGACTTCAAATCCTGCTCTCCTGGACGTTACCCCTGGAACCCGACATGTGATACCCATCTGTAACCCAGGTCCGCCCCGCCACAATCTACGATTTGCACATCTTCCACACCGTTGACATTCGTCCTCGCCCTCTTCTATACTCGCGCCGCATCCCTCGGAAGGATGAACTTCCGGGGGCTCGATTACTACCCTCAATCCCAATCGCGGAAAACTGAACAACGCCAAGGACCACGTCACTATCTTCCCCATTTTGTGCACCTTAACTATGACCACCCGCCGACATGCAAACCTCCCGGCCAGGCGCCGCATCTACAACTCTTCTATGCGGAACCCTGCCCTTTATGGGTAGATCCCCCGTACTTGCATGGCAAATTCCCCGTACTTCAATGTCAGATTCTCCGTACCTCGTTGGCAGCATCGCCGTAGTTGGTTGGTACTCGCTCCGTACCCGATTGGAACCAACCCCGTACCTGCTTGGCAAATACCCCGTACCCCATTGGCACCAAATCGCCTTTATCTATCGTGTTATTAAACGGTTGCAAAAAACCAATGTGCTTTAGTTTTGTTTTAGCTTGTTCTTACATTTAATATCCAGCATCATCAGCACGAGGCCAGGAAATGTCGCGGAAGCAGCTCCCTTCAACTACACCACAAATCGATCTCATCCCTTTTGCTGATGTTGATCTCATTCGATTCGAAAAGAATCTCTTGCAAATTGGTTTCTTTGCAGCTCAGGACGAGCGCAAGGGCGGCCCTCCGTTTATTCGCCGCATTGAAAACACAGTGAACCGCGACGGCCAGCGGATCAGCGTGGTAATTGAATTTCGAGCAAGCATTGGACTCCCCTCCACCGCCGACAGGGACAAGTTCATGGCCTTCCTGAAGATTGCGGCTGAACAACGCGCGCGTTACGGGCGAATCTCAAACCCGATTCGGTTCACAGGCTATCGACTCCTCCAGGAACTTGGGCTAAACGATTCCGGGCCCAATTACGAAGACCTTAATTCGTGGGGCGAGCGTATGGCGACGACCACGATCACCTCGAGGCAAGTCATTTTCTTTGCGTTGTCCAAACGCTACGCGAACAAGACAATCCATGTGTTCGAAAGTTTTCAGCGAGTAGGTAAGCAGTCAGGCAGCGCGCGATCTGAGGAGTTCGAGGTTGTCCTGGCGGAGTGGTTGCTCGACAACCTCAACACGAACTATGTGATCTCGGAAGACTTTGTGGCGTACAGGCAGTTGAAGCGGCCAACAGCCAAGGGGATCTTTGGCCCGCTCCATCTGTGGTTCAAGGCAAGTCAAGGCCGTGCTGTCGAAAAGGATTATCGGCAACTCTGCATGCTCCTTGGCATTCAGCCGTACGCATATTTATCCAAAATAAAAAGCACAATGGGGAAGGCGCTTGACGAGCTTGTCACTGTTCGCTACCTCTCGCGGTGGGATGTTCAGCCAATGTCGTCGAAAGATGGCTACAAAATCGTTCTTTGGCCAGGAGAGGACCTGCTTAGCAGCCTTGCCCTGTCAGCCCCAAGGTTGCAGGCTGCCGCTCCGAATGCGGGATTACTTGGAAACATACCCGAGCAGGCTCTGGAAGCTGAACCAAGCAAGGAGCTCACCATGGACGCGCAGCAGGCGCTGACAGAACTGCTGGCACTCGGTATCGCTCCGGCTATGGCGCAGTCGCTGGTAAAGAAACACGATCCTGGCATCATTCTCGACGTCACGGAGTATGTGTCCTCCTTGGTGACGACCGACAAGAACGGTCGAATCCACAATCCCGCAGGCCTGCTGATCTACTACCTCCACAACGACGTGCCAGTACCGGATGCCTTCATTACATCCAGGAAGCGCCGCAAGAGCGAGGCCGCGAAACGCCAACAAGCGCAGGAGCGACAGCACGACCTGGACCTTCAATTGGCTTTTGCCGCGTGGCGGGAGCAGCAGGTTGATGCCGAGATAGCTGCACGTTACCCTGGTCCTGCACTAAGCAAGAAGATCGCAGAAGTGGTCGCGCAAAGGTCCAAGAGCGACAAGTACTTCATTCGCGTCAACCCGGCACAGCGCGAGATCCTAGCACGCCAGATTCTGGTGCAAGAGGTCCGTGAACAATTGGCATTGCCACCCTTCGAGGACTGGTGCAAGACACACGCTCAATACGACCTCTTCGTGGAGTAGACTGCCCACTTTGTGATGGCGTCGGCTTCATCAGGACAACTCTGTCCAGTGGGGCAAGCGCTGCGACACCCTGCAAGTGCCAGAGCGAAAAACAGAGCGTGCATATGCTGCAGCGCGCAGGCATTCCCGCTCGGTACGAGCATTGCAGCCTCGACAGCTTCAACTCTGCCTATCCCGGTGCGGATCGCTCGCTCGCCGCGGCACAGATGCAGGTGCGTGGCTTTGCCGCCAACTACCCTCTGGATTCCCGGGGACTGATTCTTGTGGGATCGATCGGGGCAGGGAAGACCCATCTGGCTGTCGGCGCGCTCAAGGCGGTGATCGCCGATCGTGGCGCCCAGGGCCTTTTCTGCGACTACCGAGAACTGTTGCGTCTGATTCAGAATTCCTACAACCCACAGGTCTTCACCACGGAACTGGAAATACTGAATCCGGTCATGAACGCCGAAGTTCTCGTACTTGACGATCTCGGCGCCATTCGGCCAACAGAATGGGTTTGGGATACAGTATCCCTGGTGCTCAACAGCCGTTACAACAACATGCGCACAACCATCATCACCACCAACTACCCAGCATTGCCGCCTGGTGCCGGCGGCCTCCGCGAAGAAACCCTCGGCGACCGTATTGGTGAACGCATGCGCTCTCGCTTGGTGGAGATGTGCAGGGAAGTCGAAATGTGCGGCCTGGACTACCGTCAATCATCGGAATGCAAAGACAAAAATAGACGCGCCTAATGGAGCAGGGAAGGGAAGTGACCCCTGCGCGCGCCCAGCTTCCCCATTCAGAACAGTGTAAGCAAGGTTCGGACACGGACTTTACCTGCTAAGATCGGGCAGCAATCGGTGCCAGTATCAGTATGAGCGGAGCCCATCTACCGGCAATGACCTGGCACGATTATCACGAAGCAACTAAGCATAGTGTTGAATCGCTGAGGCAAACGCGGCATGTTCTCGACTGGGTTAACATGCCTGATCCGTTTCGTCACTACGAGGGCGTGCCGGTTCTCGATCTGCCGGCAGATCCGGCCGCCCCTGAAATTGCAGCACTCGACGTGCTTCGGGGCACCTTTGGAAGCACGTCCGCAGGTGACGGAGCGACTTTCCTCTCGCAAATGCTTTTCTATTGCGCCGCGATCAGCGCGACCAAGCGTGTCCCGTCCAGCGGATATCAATACGCGCTAAGAGTGAATCCTTCCTCCGGGAATCTGCACCCAACGGAATTTCACTTTGTCACACGGGGTCTAAAGGGGTGGCCCGATGGGCTGTATCATTACGATCCATCGAGGCACATGGCGGAGCAGCGCGGGCGCGGCACGTTTGATTTGGGGCTGGCCAGCGGCCCTGCGCCAATTGTGTTCGTTCTGACGAGTGTTGTGTGGCGCGAGGTATGGAAGTATGGTGAGCGGGCATATCGATACTGTTTGCACGACATAGGGCACGCCTGGCAGGCGCTTGCACTTTCCGCTCGGGCTCTCGGATGCGATACTTTCGCGGCCGGAAGTTTCGTGGACGATGAAGTCGCCCAGTTGTGTCGCCCGAACCAGGATGAATGGCCAATGCTGATGGTCAGCCTGCATGGAGAGTCCGTTCCAGTGCGCGAAGCAGACACGGGCAAGACTGTGTGGTTCGGCGGCCAGGCAAATCTGATTTCGAAGGAGACGATCTCTCAGCCGCTGATTGACAGCATTCACTTCGCCACAAAACAAAGCAGCAGCGGGAACAGTGGCACCTCCTTCGCAGAGCCCGCTCCAACTGGCTCCGGCGAGATTGAGCTGCCTCCTCCAGCTTCAACGAATCGCAGCTTTGGCGAGGTTGCCCGCAGGCGACGCTCGGCGCTCGACTTCCTGGGAGGAATGCAATCGATGTCATTGGCGGAACTCTCTGCCATCCTCGCCTGTACAGCCCAGCCATTGTTGGCTGACTTTGCTGGCACTCGTTTCATTCAGCTGTATTTGTATGTTCACCGTGTCGAGGGGCTACTACCCGGCGTCTACAGGTTCTGGCCTGAGCGCGCCGAGTTGGAGCAAGTACAGAGTGGCGACCAGCGCGTAGCGGCCGCTGCTCTGAGCCTCGGGCAGGACCTGGCCGGTAACGCGTGCGTGGCCTTTTCGATGATTGGCGATCTCGATCGTGCCGCCGGCACATTTGGAGACCGTGGTTATCGCTATGTGCATTTTGAAGCCGGCGCAATTGGCCAACGTCTGTATCTCGCTGCTGAGGCACTTGGGTTGGGTGCGACCGGTATCGGCGCCTTCTACGATGATGAGGTGTGCCGACATCTCAACTTGACGACCAAACAAGGCCAAGTCGTATACCATTTTGCGATTGGTTACCCGGTCCCCGATTCGCGCATCTCGGCGTCAAACGATTCGCAGGAAATCACATGGTAGGCATTCTCCTGCATGGCGACAATCATTTCAACGTTCGCCGTCCATTGCCGGATCTAGTTATTGCACCGGCGCTGATTTCTGCCGCTAATGGAGCCTAAACATGCGGAAGCCCCTCGTTGCCGAGAGGCTTCGCATGGGCCGAGAAAGGGGTAGCGCGTGGAATGACGCTACGCGGTACCACCCGGACTGTCAAATACAACTTGGCGCCATAGGAGATTGAGCAGTTGAATTTAGGTCACTGTCGACGCGGCTTGTTGTTTGTGAAAGAGCCAACATCTGCGTATCGTATTCATCGAGCAAGTGGCTGACCCTGCCGGCGTTGTGACTTAGCCCCCGCAGCGGTTGGACCAGTTGCCTGAATCAATCAGGGAGAATACATGGCAATTTCAGACATTCTGGCAAGTATCGATCGCGACATTGCCCAGTTGCATCAGGCACGCGCACTGCTGGGCGGCACAGCGGCGCCGGCAGCGAAGAAGCGGCCAGGTAGACCGAAGAAAGTTGCGGCTGCACCCAAGAAGGCCGCGGCAGTTGCACCGGCCGCTACGAAACCTGCGAAAAAGAAGAAGAGAAATCTCTCTCCGGAAGGGCGGAAGCGGATAGCCGAGGCTGTCAAAAAGCGCTGGACGGCACAGAAGGCAGCTGAAGCGAAGTAACAAGCAGCCCGACAATGCGACTTGAGCTGGTGCAGCCCATTCTCTGGGTCAGCTCATTTCTTCTCTTTCGTTTTCTCTTCCGGCCAAAGCGGCGGCTGAATAGCGCGGGTTCTCTCATGCCTGAGGTCGGCAAGTATGCGGGACCAGTGAAGGATGCTTCGCTCGGTCCGTGCCAGTCGACGTTGTGCCTCCCGAAGCTTGCGTTCGGCGTACCGCATTCGGCGGCTTCGTGCTCGGTCGAGTTGTGGATCGTCGTGCATGCAGGGGCTCAAACTTGAACATCCAGAATAGTACGTGGAGGCACACGGGGTCAGGCTTCATTGCCGGCCTCGCCATTCACGCAGTCAAACAGCCGCAGAGCTACAGGCTGGATTCCTTCAAACTTTGCAGTAGCCCGGAGTACCTCTTGCGCGACTGGTCATTCCTGACTGCGAGGCCCAGGGCCTTCTTTTGACCGACCACCACGAGTAGTTGCTTGGCGCGGGTGATCCCCGTATAAATCAGGTTGCGCTGGAGCAGCATGTAGTGCTGCATGGCCACCGGCATGACCACCGCGGGGAACTCGGATCCCTGCGACTTGTGGATCGTGACGGCGTAGGCCAAAGAAACCTCATCCAACTCGCCGAAGTCGTATTTCACCAGCCTGTCATCGAATCGGATCGAGAGTTCCTGCTCAACCGGATCGATCTTCTCGATGGCGCCGATGTCACCATTAAACACTTCCTTCTTGTAGTCGTTCTCCGTCTGGATGACTTTGTCCCGGACCTGGAACCGCCATCCAAATCGATCAACGGCGGTCTCACCTGGCCGAACAGGGTTCAGAGCGCCCTGCAGCACGATGTTCAACTCGCGGACTCCGATCGATCCCCGATTCATCGGGCACAGAACCTGAATGTCGCGGATCGGGTCGAGCCGATGCCCCTTCGGGATCCTGTCCTGAACCAGCCGAACCAGGGTTGCGGATATATCCTCCGGCGTATCCCTTTCTACGAAGTGGAAGTCGGAGCCGGACTCCGCTGTGCGAAGCTCCGGCATTTTCCCTTGGCGGATGAGGTGGGCGCTGGTAATGATCTTACTGGTGGCCGCCTGCCGGAACACTTCGGTCAGACGAACTACCGGTACCACGCCGCTATCGATCAGGTCTCGCAAGGCATTTCCCGGTCCTACGGAGGGCAGCTGGTCCACGTCGCCGACCATGATCAGCCCGGAAGTCTTGGGGAGGCCGCGGAGCAGGGCATACATCAGG
>Ga0255356_1002451_pt1 | contig 10660 bp, 9 predicted proteins | sample HBST100metaG_FD_189944 | JGI IMG/M metagenome (GOLD analysis project Ga0255356, IMG submission 189944) | Peat soil microbial communities from Stordalen Mire, Sweden - H.B.S.T100 | ecosystem: Environmental > Terrestrial > Soil > Wetlands > Peat | place: Sweden: Norrbotten County, Stordalen Mire... | reverse complement strand
TGGCGCAACTCCATCAACCGTTTTGCCGAGGCCATGACGATTTTTGCCGTGGTCTGCGCCGGCATGTTTCCGCTGATTCACGTGGGTCGTCCGTGGCTGGCGTACTGGATGCTTCCGCTGCCTTTCTCCATGAATGTGTGGCCGCAGTTCCGCTCGCCGCTGATGTGGGATGTGTTCGCGGTTTCAACTTACGCGACGATCTCCGTGGTGTTTTGGTTCATCGGCATGGTTCCTGACTTTGGGACGATGCGCGACCGCTCCGAGTCCAAGTTTGCGCAGTATTTTTACGGACTGCTTTCGCTGGGCTGGCGCGGTTCGGTGCGCCACTGGATGCGCTATGAGACAGCCTCGCTGCTGCTGGCCGGACTGGCCACGCCGCTGGTGCTTTCGGTACACACGGTCATCAGCTTCGACTTTGCCGTGGCCGTGTTGCCGGGCTGGCACACCACCATCTTTCCGCCCTACTTTGTAGCCGGCGCAATTTATTCCGGCTTTGCCATGGTGTTGACCCTGGCCATTCCGCTGCGCAAGGTCTATCACCTGGAAGGCCTGGTCACCGAGCGCCACATCGACAACATGGGCAAGGTGATGCTGGCCACGGGTCTGATTGTGGCTTACGGGTACGGCATGGAAGTTTTCATGGCCTGGTACTCGGCCTCGCACTGGGAATCGTTCATGATGTGGAATCGCATGTTCGGTCCCATGGGCTGGTCCTATTGGGTGCTGATCGCATGCAACATCGTAATTCCGCTCACAACTCTGTGGTCGCGCAAGCTGCGCACCTCGATTCCATTCATGTTCTTCATCTCCATCGTGGTCAACACGGGTATGTGGTTTGAACGCTTCGTCATTGTCGTCACCAGCCTCTACCGCGACTTTCTGCCCTCGTCGTGGGGAACCTACCGCGCGACCAAGTGGGACTATATGGTCTACGTCGGAACGTTGGGATTATTCACTGCGCTGTTCCTGCTGTTTGTGCGCTTCCTGCCCATGATTCCCATGTCTGAAATCCGCATGATGCTGCCCGGCGCCAAAATAACGGTCAAGGCAGAAGCAAAGGCAGGTGACTGATGCCAGCACGCGAAGGAACATACGGTCTTCTGGCCGAATTCGATACGCCGAGCGATCTGGTGAGGGCTGCGCAACAGGCGCGGCTGGACGGCTGGCGGCGCTTGGACTGCTACACGCCCTATCCGGTGGAAGAGGCCGCGGAAGCGATCGGCTTCCATCACAACAAGGTGCCGATGATCACGCTGATCGGCGCACTGATGGGGCTGGCAGCCATGTTTCTGTTTGAGACGTGGGTCTCGGTTTGGGCCTATCCGCTGAACATCGCTGGACGTCCGCTCTACTCCTGGCCCGCGTTCATTGTGCCCGCCTATGAGTGGACCATTCTGTTTGCCGGCTTGTCGGCGGCTTTTGGCATGTTGGCGCTGAACGGATTGCCGGCGCTCTATCATCCTCTGTTCAACGCGCCCAACTTTCGCGATGGCGCAACGACAGACAAGTTTTTCCTGTGTCTTGAGGCGCTGGACCCGAAGTTCGATCTGGCGGAATCCAGAAAGTATCTGGAAAGCTTTCAGCCGGTTTCCGTGGTGGAGGTGGAGTACTGATGCAAGCGAACCGCCTCAATCCGTTTGGAGTTTCCCGCAAGACCCTTGGGCGCGTTGCCGCCGCAGGCAGCATGGCTGCGCTGCTGTTCGTGGTGGGTTGCCGCCAGGACATGCACAACCAGCCCAAGATCATTCCGCAGCGTGGTTCGCTGATGTTTGCCGACCAGCGCGGTGCGCGGCCCCAGGTGGCCAACACCGTTGCCCGCGGCCAGTTGCGCGAAGACAGCTACTTCTATACCGGCGTGGTGCAAGCCTCGAACGGCTACCGAGAAGAGCTGAACGTGATGCCTTTCCCGGTGACGATGGAAGTGCTGCGACGCGGCCAGGAGCGGTTCAATATTTACTGCACACCCTGCCACTCGCGGGTGGGCAACGGACTGGGTGAGATTGTGCAGCGCGGCTACAAACCGGCCGCCAACTTCCACGACCAGGTCCGTTTGTCGCAACCCATTTCGCACTACTTCTACGTGATGAGCCATGGCTACGGCGCCATGCCCGACTATGCTTCGCAGTTGACGCCGGTGGATCGCTGGGCTGTTGCTGCCTATGTTCGCGCCTTGCAGTTGAGCCAAGCCGCAACGGAGAAGGATGTGCCCGCGGGCATTCCAGTGAAGAATCTGAAGGATGTGGCAGCGGAAAGCCATGTGCCGGCAGGCTTTGCCGAGCCGTGGAGCTTGCCTTCCTCGGCTATCCAGGCTTATCCGCATGACACCAAGCAGGGAACTCCCGGCATGGCTCCGGCCAATCCGGCAGATCCCGCGATCAAGATTCCTGTAAGCAAACCGGCCCCCGCGGCCGCCAAGTAAGGACGCACGCAATGGCTCACGAGACGCACGCCAAAACACTTCCCGCCGACTTAAGCGCACCTGCCTTTGTGGACGGCTGGAAGACGCGCGGGCTGGTTACCGGGTTGGTCTTCTCGGTCATCGCCGCCGGTCTGGCAGTTGCTGACAAATCGACCGATCATGTGCTGCGCGCGTGGCTGCTCGGCCTGATGCTCACCTTCGGATTCGCTGTGGGCGGACTGGCTCTGCTGATGGTGCAATACATTACGGGCGGCAAGTGGGGCTTGCTATTGCGCCGCCCGCTTGAAGCCATGAGCCGCACATTGCCGCTGGTATTCGTCTACTGGCTGGTGATTGCCTTCTCGCTCAAAAAACTCTATCTGTGGGCAGCGGTAACCGACGTCAGCGCAGCGCTGAAATCCGGATGGATCAACGAAATCCAGGCCCACGCCATTGAGTTCAAGCGGCCCATGCTGAATCCCACGGCCTTCATCGTGACTGGTCTGGCGTGCTTCGCCATCTGGGGCTTCTACACATGGCGGCTCAACTCTCTCGGACTGCAACGCGACGTAGAGCCCGCATCCACCACGCCCGAGTGGATCAAGCGTTTTGAAAACATCAGCGGTCCCGGCGTTCTGATCTATGCGCTCACCATGACCGCCGCGGTTATTTACTGGGTCATGTCGCTCGACCCTACCTGGTACTCCTCGATCTACGGTCTGCTGTTTCTCGTCGGGCAAATCTACGGCGTGCTGGCGCTTTCGATCATCGTCGTCATTTCGCTTTCCAAGGCCGAGCCTTTCAGCACCATTCTGCGCACCACCGAGCAGCACGATTTGGGCAAGTTCACCTTCGCTTTCGTCATGCTGAACATTTACCTGGCATTCTCGCAGTTCCTCATCATCTGGTCGGGAAACCTGCCGGAGGAGATTCCCTGGTACCTCGCCCGCTTCCGCGGCGGCTGGGGCGTCATCATTACCCTCGACTTTGTTTTTCATTGGCTGATCCCGTTCACGCTGCTGTTGTCGCGCGACCTGAAGCGCAACAAGAAGCGCCTGCTGCGGGTGTGCCAATGGATGGTGTTTGCGAGGGCCTTCGATTTGTTCTGGCTGATAGAGCCGAACTTCAACGATGCCGCGGGCAACCTCCACTTAAGCTGGGGAATCCTTGAGTACGTGGCTGTACCTGTGGCGATGACGGCCTTCTGGGTTGCCTTCTTCTGCACGCGTTTGCAGACGCGGCCCTTGGTGCAAACCAACGATCCGCACGTTGCGGAGATTCTGGAGCCAGAACATGCCCACGCATAATCCAAACGAACCCGACAAGAACGAACCGGAGCAGGTAGAGCCCGAGCCTATTGATGCGTCGAAGGGATTCGAGCAATCCGATGTGCGCGTATCGGGCATCCTGGTTTTCCTTACCGCGCTGACTATCTTTGTCGTGGTGACTGCGGTTCTGGCTTACGGTATCGGCAAGGTCCTCAACGCCAACATGGCCAAGGAAGATGGGCCGAGGACTAAGTGGGTGTCGCCGGTGGATGTGCGTCCGCTGGGCAACTTGCCCGCCAATCCCGAGTTACAGAGCAAGGTGGCGGAACTAACGCAACGCTTTCCCACGCCACGGCTACAGACCGATGATGGCAATCAGGACATCGCCGATCTGCACACACGCGAGGACCTGCTGCTGGATCATTACAGCTGGGTGGACCGTTCGCAGGGCAAGGTGAGAATACCGATTGAACGTGCCATGGAACTGTTGGCACAGCGTGGCTTGCCGCAGGCGCCGGCCGTGGTCAAAGCGCCGCTCATGACCGGGGATCAGGAACCAACCGTAGCCGTGCCACTGACCAAGGGCTTTGCGCGCACGGGGTACGAACTGGATCAGGCTGCGGCGCAGGCCGCGGAAAACAAACGACCGGAACCGCACAAGTAGAGAGTCCAAAGCAGAAGCTGGGGAATCTCTAAAGAAGCAGACCCATTGAATGGTGCGGGCTTTAACCCGCACATAGACACAGCCAGGTTGATGGGGCTTTAGCTCCTGAGGGAAGTTGTTTCAGCACGGAATGTACTTGGGCCGATCTAGATCCATCGGCCGCGGCAGTAGAAGGAAAGCGGTAACTATGTACGATGCAGGCACAATCCGGTGGAGTTGGCGTAGCGTGGCGATGGCAGCGGCTGCGGTGGGCTTGAGCCTATCCTCGCTCAGTCCGGCAGCGCTGGCCCAGGTCTCCAGCTACGGCGAAAAGCTGCTGGGGCCGGTGAACGACAAGCCGCCGACGATCCTGAGCAAGGTGGGCATCGCACAGCGGCTCAACGAGCAACTTCCGCTGGGGCTGACGTTCACCGACGATGCTGGCAAGCAGGTGCAACTGGGTAGCTACCTCGGCAAGCGCCCGGCGGTTCTGGCGCTGGTCTACTACCAGTGCCCCATGCTCTGCTCCGAGGAACTGAATGGCCTGACCGGCGCTTTGCAGATGGTGAATTTTGTTCCAGGCAAGGACTTCGATGTCATCGTGGTGAGCATCGATCCCAGCGAGGGAACGGATCTGGCTGCTGCCAAGAAGCGCATCTACGTGAAGCGCTATGGGCATCCGGAAACGGCGGCCGGCTGGCATTTCATGACCGGCACGCAGACGAACATCGATGCACTTACGAAAGCAGTGGGCTTCGGTTACGTAAAGATACCGGGACCGGATGGCAAGCTTACGCAGTTTGCCCACGCTAGTTCGATTCAGATCGTAACTCCCGAGGGCAAGCTGGCCCAGTACTACATGGGCGTGGAGTATTCGCCCAAAGATTTGCGGCTGGGCCTTGTGGAGGCTTCAGCCAATCGCATCGGCTCGCCGGTGGATAACATCCTTACTTACTGCTACCACTACGATCCCAAGACCAACAAGCATTCGCTGATCGTGGCGCGGGTGGTGCAGTTGGGCGGGCTGGTCACACTCTGCACACTGGGTGGATTCATGCTGGTCATGTTTCGCCGGGACGCTCGGCAAGACAGCAAGCCAGAGACAGGGCGAAAGGTGAACGGATAAAGGAATGGATCACATCAGTCCAGCAATCTGGCAGTTCCTCGTCAAGTGGATGACGAACTTCGCGCTGTTTCCGCCGGAGGCATCCACTATTGCGCCTCAGATGGATGCGCTGCTCTTCTTCATGGTTCTGGTTAGCTTGATTGGGCTGACCATCGTGGTTCTGCTCATTACCGCCTTCTCGATCCTCTATAGCAAGAGGCGGCATCCGGTGGCGGTGCAGATCGAAGGCTCCACTCTGCTGGAGGCCACCTGGACCATCATTCCGTTGGGCCTGTTTCTGGTCATGTTCGTGTGGGGCGCGCTGATTTACTTCCGCGTCTTTACGCCGCCGGCTAACGCCATGAACATCTACGTAGTGGGCAAGCAGTGGATGTGGAAGGCGGAGCATCCCGGCGGGCAGCACGAGATCAATGCGCTGCATGTGCCCGCGGGCCGCGCCGTGCAGTTGACCATGATTTCACAGGACGTCTTCCACAGTTTTTCCATTCCCGCGTTTCGCGTCAAACGGGAAGCCATTCCTGGCCGCTATACGACGGTCTGGTTTCAGGCCACCACGCCGGGAACTTATCACCTGTTCTGCACGCAATATTGCGGCACGGCGCACTCCGCCATGGTGGGCGACATTGTGGTGCTGACGCCCGAGGACTATCGCAAGTGGCTGGCTGAATCGACCAGTGGTGCTTCGCTGGCGCAGAACGGAGAGCGGCTGTTTGCAAGTCTCAGTTGCGCCGCCTGCCACAACACCCGGCCCGATGCGCGCGGCCCTAGTCTTGCCAACGTCTACGGCGCAAAACTGGCGCTTACTTCAGGGCAGTCGGTCACGGTCGACGACGCTTACCTGCGCGCGGCCATCCTGAATCCTTCAGAACATATCACGCAGGGTTATGCGCCCATCATGCCCACTTATCAGGGGCAGATCAGCGAAGAGGGCATTATCGCGCTGATTGAGTACATCAAGAACCTCAACTCCGACTACCGCATTCAGCAGACGACGAATACAACCGACATGCTGCCGGAGAGCGCAGATAAGACTGCTCCCGCAGCACAAAAGCCCGCAGTGCAGGCGCCTGCTGCGCAAGGAACGGTGAAGCAATGAGCGACACAATTGTCAGTCTTCCCGACCAGTCCACGGCGAGAATTCCGAAGATGAACTATCTCAGCAAAGAGAACGGTTTGCTGAGCTGGCTTCTGACAGGCGATCACAAGCGGATCGGAATTCTCTACCTGATTTCGATTACCTTCTTCTTCTTTATCGGCGGCGCGCTGGCAGGGCTTATTCGCCTTGAGTTACTTACGCCGCAGAGCGATCTGATGGCCACCGACACCTATAACAAGGTGTTCACCATGCATGGCGTGGTGATGATCTTTCTGTTTCTGGTGCCGAGCGTGCCGGCCACTCTGGGCAATTTCTTTTTGCCCATGATGATCGGTGCCAAGGATCTGGCGCTGCCCAAGGTGAACCTGCTCAGTTGGTACTTGTACATGATCGGCGGAATCCTGGTGCTGGTCACCATGATTACCGGCGGCGTGGATACGGGCTGGACGTTTACGACGCCGCTCTCCACGCACTATGTCAACACCAACGTCCTAAGTACGGGGCTGGCTGTGTTTATTGCCGGCTTCAGCTCTATCTTTACCGGATTGAACTTCATTGTGACCATCCACAAGATGCGCGCGCCGGGCATGACCTGGTTCCGGCTGCCGCTGTTTGTGTGGGCCCACTACGCGGCCAGCATCCTCATGGTGCTGGGCACGCCTGTGCTGGCCATCGCCATTGTGCTGCTCGCTTTGGAGCGTACTATCGGCATCGGCGTATTCGACCCCGCCAAGGGCGGCGATCCGCTGCTGTTTCAGCACTTGTTCTGGTTCTACTCGCACCCTGCTGTGTACATCATGATTCTGCCCGGCATGGGAGTCATCAGCGAAGTGATTTCCACCTTCAGCCGCAAGCGGGTTTTCGGCTATACGGCAGTGGCATTTTCTTCGGTGGCCATCGCGGTTTTTGGATTCTTTGTCTGGGCCCACCACATGTTCATCATGGGCGTGTCAAACTATGCGGTGCTGGTCTTCTCGCTGCTGACCATGCTGGTTGCCGTGCCCTCGGCCATCAAGATTTTCAACTGGACATTCACTCTCTACAAGGGCTCCATCACCTTTGAGACGCCGATGCTTTACGCCTTCGGCTTCATGGGGTTGTTCACCATTGGTGGGCTGACCGGCGTGTTTCTCGGTACCTCCGGCACCGACATTCATCTAACGGAAACGTACTTCATTGTGGCCCACTTCCACTTTGTCATGGTGGGCGGCATGTTGATGGCGTTTCTCTCGGGCATTCACTTCTGGTGGCCCAAGATGACCGGGCGCATGTATCCGGAAAAGATCTCGCAGTTGGCCGCGGTTGTTACCTTCATCGGCTTCAACTTCACCTTCTTTCCGCAGTTCATTCTGGGTACGCTTGGGATGCCGCGGCGCTACGCATCCTATCCGGCAGAGTTTCAGATTCTGAATGTCTTCTCGACCGCTGGAGCCACCATTCTGGGAGTGGGCTACCTGCTTCCGGTTCTCTATCTAACTTGGTCGCTGAAGTACGGCGCTATCGCCGGAGACAATCCCTGGCAGGCTACCGGGCTGGAGTGGCAGACGCAGTCTCCGCCGTTGACTGAGAACTTTGTCGAGATGCCGATCATGGACCACGAAGCCTACGACTACGAATGGCTGGAACGCAAGAACCTGGAAAAGCAGAAGGAGGTGGCCAGTGTCGGATAACTCTGCGATTGCCGACGGTGTTCTGGAGAATGCTCACGACGAGCACCCGGCGCATCTGCGCCACCACTTTCACGACGTCGAGCAGCAGGCCGACGCCAGCAACTTTGCCATGTGGCTTTTCCTGTTGACGGAAGTCATGTTCTTCGGCGGGCTGTTTACCGCCTATCTGATCTACCGCAACTGGTATTATCCGGCGTTTGTTTCCGCGTCGCACCAGTTAAGCATTCCGCTGGGCGGATTCAATACGCTGCTGCTGATCACTTCCAGCTTCACCATGGCTATGGGCGTGTGGTGCGCGGAGACGAGGCGCAAGAGCGGTCTGGTGCTGTGCCTGATTCTCACCTTCATTCTGGGTTTGGGCTTCCTCGGCATTAAGAGCATCGAGTACTCGGAGAAGATTGAGAAGCACCACGTTCCCGGCTTTCATTACAGCCTGAATTCGTTTCTCGATCCGAACTCCGATGCGGCAGCCAAGGCTGCGGGCGACAAGCCGCTGCCTCTGGATGTAGCGCGCCACACCGAGCTGTATTTTTCGCTGTACTTTGCCATGACCGGCATGCACGCGCTGCACATGATTATCGGCATCGGCATCCTGGGATTCATGATCTTCCGCGCCAGCGCCGGAGCTTATACCGGCGGGCACATCACGTTTGTCGAGAACTTCGGTTTGTACTGGCACTTCGTGGACATTATCTGGATCTTCCTGTTCCCGCTGCTCTACCTGATCAGCAGACACTAAGGACAAACGCATGAGCGAAAACAAGGAACACGCGCTGCACATTGTCAGCCCCAGAATTTACGTGACCATCTTCGCGCTGCTGCTGGTGGGCACGGCGATTACCATCTGGGCATCGTATGTGGACTTGGGAGTTTTGAACCCGATCATCGCGCTGGGCATTGCCTGCAGCAAGGCCACGCTGGTGGTTCTGTTCTTCATGCACGTGAAGTACGCCACTAAACTGACCAAGCTGACGATCTTTGCCGGGCTGTTCCTTTTTATGGCTCTGGTCGGCATGACGCTGTCGGACTACATCAGCCGGGCGTGGGGAAGCTGGTAATTGCGCTGTATTTGCGCAAATTAGCGCGTTTGTCGCTGGGCGAATATGTCGCTGTAAGTGACGTGAATGCAAGCAGATGGTAGCAGGAGTAGCACAGTTTCACGCGCTCACTGCGGATGTGATTCTGTGCTGAGGGTTCGAGGAAATTATTTAAATTCAATGGGCTAGACGGGGCGTCACAGTTTTCACTGGCAAAAATCGAGGGTTTTTAAGGCCGCAGGGGGCGAAATGCGCAACTGCTGATTCCAAATCGGTTGCGCAGATTTCGTGCTCTCAAATGCGGGGCTACAAGGGTAATTTACTCTCCAAATCAGGCGCGAAATGGCACTTTTCTGACGCGTTTTCACCTGATCGTGACTCGACGGTCAAAAGAGAACCGCTGCCCACTCATCTCCCTGTCATGATTGTGCGCCAAGGGCGGTTAATGTTCTGCAACTGGCCCTGATCATTCGACCTGGACAAATGGGATGGATGCGGCTGGATGAGTGCGCCTGGGATGCAGAATAGAGTGAGCTAGAGAACCGAGGTAAATTCCATGTCCGATGCGACGCAGATGCCGGAAGAACTTGTTCGCATGGCTAGCCAGAACCGGGTGGTGGTGCGGCGCAAGTGCGAGCCGCGGCAGGGCGGCAAGTGCGTTGTCTACTGGATGCAGCGGGCCATGCGCATCGTGGATAATCCCGCGCTGGACGTGGCCATCGAGGCAGGCAACCTGCTGGGGGTGCCGGTGGTGGTGTTTTTCTCAGTGATTCCCAATTACCCTCATGCCAATCTGCGGCACTATCACTTCATGGCCCAGGGATTGCGGGATGTGGCGGAAGACGCGGCCGAGCGCGGAATCGGCTTTGTGCTGCGGCGGCCCCCGAACAATTCACTGGAGAAGTTTCTGGAAGAGGTGGAAGCGGCGCTGTTGATCGGCGACGAAAACCCCTGCCGCGAACCGGAACGCTGGCGTGCGGTGCTGGCCCGTCGGCTGCGCCTGCCCTTCTGGACAGTGGACGCGGATGTGGTGGTGCCATCGCGTGTGTTCGATCGCACCTATGTGCTGCTGCACCACTTTCGCCCGCACCTGAAGAAGGAGTTGCCCACGTATCTGGTTGCACCGGAGAAGATTGCGCCGCTCCATGTGTGGACCCCTTGGAAAGCTATTAAGAACTTTTCATTGGAACAGGACATTACCGAGGGATTCACGAAGCTGGACCGGACGGTGGGGCCGGTGGACAGCTTCATTGGAGGAACGCACGCGGCGCTGAAGCGGCTGCGAGAGTTTGTGAATCTGGAATTGAAGGACTACGAAGAGACGCGCAATCATCCCGAGGTGAAGGGGACCAGCCGGCTGTCGCCGTATCTGCACTTCGGTCATATAGGGCCGCTCACGATTGCGCTGGCTGTGGAAGAAGC
>Ga0255356_1002449_pt1 | contig 10676 bp, 9 predicted proteins | sample HBST100metaG_FD_189944 | JGI IMG/M metagenome (GOLD analysis project Ga0255356, IMG submission 189944) | Peat soil microbial communities from Stordalen Mire, Sweden - H.B.S.T100 | ecosystem: Environmental > Terrestrial > Soil > Wetlands > Peat | place: Sweden: Norrbotten County, Stordalen Mire... | reverse complement strand
GGTTGATGGTCTGCACACCGACGCCAAACAGTTCCGCCATCTTTTTCTGCGTCAGCCAGAAGCTCTCGCTCTCAAACAGAACTTCGACGCGGACGTTGCCATCCGGCGTGGCATAAAGAATGATTTCGTGGTGCAACGGAGCCTGTTCGTTCGCGGTCATTTCGCCCCCTGCTCTTCTAATTTACAAGAGGATCACTTCAGGACTGACGTCACTCGTGTGGCGTTTCCCGCGGAAATAGTTTTGCGGCGTCTTCCGGGGTCAATTTGACTCCAGCCATCTCCGCAGCTTGCGCAAGTACAGTATCCCGTCCGGCAGCGATGTCGGCGGCTGTGGGAAGCATAATCTTGTCTGGCACAACGCCAATGTGCTCCAGGCTCTTGCCATCGGCCATGACAATATCCGCAACAGTTACCGATGTGCCGTAGAAATACACCGGGTTATTGCCAGTGCTGTGAGGGTAATGGTTGGCCTCCATGGTCTTACCTGAGCTTTGGTCTCCAAGGATCGTGCCGCGCTTCTCGATCTGCACTGCGCGCGCAAATATCTCACCCGCCGAAGCCGTTTCACTGTCTACGAGGACAATCAGATTGCTAGTGAACGCATTGTGGCGATTACTCTTGACCATCAATGGCTTGGTTTTGTCGCGCCCTACACGGTCGCCAATCTTCAGGTCGTGGTCAAAAAGGTCTCCCAGATAATCCATTACAGAGGCTTCAAGTCCTCCCGGCGTTCCGCGAAGGTCCACTATGAGTGTCTTGTGATCGCGCGCCTTCTTGATGAGATTATCCACAACAATGTCTGTCTGAACAAAAGCCGGAATCCTGAGGATCATCAGCTCCGGCCCAAATTCTTTATACTGAGCGCGAATTCTACGCCAATCGTCCTCTAACGCTCTCCTCTGCTCCGCAGTATCCCGGCCCCCATTATCCATGCCCATAATAACCTTGTGCTTCCGCACATCCGAGGCCACATCCGAGTGGAAGTTTTTGCCCGCTGGGTCGCGCAGGTCCAGGGCAATGCTAGTGAGCGGCATCAGCACATTCATGGCATAACCCAACTTCCAAACGCTGGCGCGATCAACTGTAAACCCGTCGATCGTCAATACATCATCACCGGGCCTCATGCCTTTACGTTCGGCGTCGCTTCCCGCATTGACGCCAACCACGTAGCAGTGATTCCCAACTATCTTGAACTGCCAGCCGTAATCGACAGTGATTGTATTGCGAGGCGGAACAAAGAAGGTATGCGAATCATCCAGGCGTTCCAGCAGCGCGACGATTTCTGCATTCGCCACAAATATGTTGGGAGTTTTGGTTATATTCGCCTTTGTCTCACGGACCAGCGCATCCCAATCCAAACCATGAAGCTTGGAGTCGAAGTAATACTTATGCACATCCGAGGAGACAACGTCCAGCATTGTCTCTGCCGTCTCACGATCGATACGCGAAATCTGCTGGCACCGTGCCGCGGTAGCCAGTATGACAATGGCCGCAAAGAGTGACAGTGCCCTTCTTGTTCCTGCTTTCATAATGAGTATCCTTCTAGGTGCCGGGTTTCCACTGTTTCCTTTTCTTTCCATGGGAAGAACGAGAAACCCAAGTCCTCAATCAGCCATTCGCTCGCTGCGCCACCACCATCGACTCCATAATCTGCTCTGAGACATCCTTGACCGCACCCGGCGAGTGCGACAGAAACAGCGTGTTCGTCTTGTCGTTTTCGCCGATGGACTTCAGCGTGTCAAAATACTGCGTCACCATGACTAACTGCATCACATCCTTTATGGTGCCAAAGCCGCATGTTGCTTCAGGCGACAGAACAATCCACTCAGTGGGCTACAGATATTGCCAGAACTCACCAAGGCACAAAGCACACGAGGGCAAGTTTCTATCTGAGCCCTCGTGTATGTTTCCTAGATTCTGCCGGAATCCGGCCAACGGGTCTAAAGCGGCTGTACGTCGGCAGCCTGCCAGCCCTTGGGCCCCTTCACCACGTTGAACTGCACAGCCTGACCTTCTTGCAAACTCTTGAAACCATTCGAGTTGATTGCAGAGTAGTGCACAAAGACATCTTCGCCGTTCTGACGCGAAATAAAGCCAAAGCCCTTCGCGTCATTAAACCACTTCACAGTACCTTGTTCCATTTTGGTTGTATTTCCTGAATTGAATTGCGCTGGATGAATCGGAGCGACCACTGGCAGAATCTTGCTTGGTTGGGCGAGTGCTGCTCACGCCCGCTTCGGCCCTAACGCTGGATGTAGTGTAGCATCCTCCGCAAGAAATGGACGCACCAATTGTTCCGATTTATACACTTTGGTCATTTCCCCCTCCTGGAAGCCACTGATGCACATGGCCTTATAATGAAAGGTCGGTTTTGTTACTCAGATAGGTCGCCATGCTCAAGGATCCAGTACCCAATCTCTTATCGCGCGCTACGGAACTGCTGGAGACGGAGTTTGCGGCTCTGCCGGCCTTCGAGCCCACGGTCGATACGACAGCAGTCGAGCGAGTACTGGAGCGGGTGGCGCACCGGATGGGCGACAACTACCCCTACTTTCACCCGCTCTATGCCGGGCAGATGCTGAAACCACCGCACCCGGTGGCGCGGGCAGCCTATGCGCTGGCCATGACGATCAACCCGAACAACCATGCGCGAGATGGTGGCCGCGCCAGTTCGGAGTTGGAGATTGAAGCTGTCCGGGAGATTGCCGGGATCTTTGGATGGACGGATTTTCTGGGCCATTTGACTTCCAGCGGCACGCTGGCCAATCTGGAAGCCCTCTGGGTGGCCGGGCAATTAGCATCCGGACCGCACGGAACAAAAAACTCCAAGCGCATTGTCGGTTCAGAGCAGGCGCACTATACCCACCAGCGCATCTCCGGCGTGCTGAAGCTCGACTATACGAGTATCCCTGCCGATAGCCAGGGGCGCATGAGCATGGAAGCGCTGGAAGCTGAGCTGCGCAAAGGCGATGTGGGCACAGTGGTTGTGACGCTTGGCACCACGGCCATGGCTGCAGTAGACCCGCTCGACGAAGTGCTCGCGCTGCGTGAGCGCTATGGCTTCCGAGTGCATGTGGACGGGGCCTACGGCGGCTACTTCCGGCTGATTCCCGAGGCGCTGGATGAGCCGACGCGGAGGGCCTACGCAACGGCGAGCGAAGCCGATTCGATCGTGATTGACCCGCACAAGCACGGACTGCAGCCCTTCGGCTGCGGATGCGTGCTCTTTCGGGACCCCTCGGTTGGGCGCTTCTACAAGCACGATTCGCCGTATACTTATTTCACTTCAAAGCAGTTGCACCTGGGCGAGATCAGCCTGGAGTGTTCACGAGCCGGGGCGGCGGCGACGGCCTTGTGGGCCACACAGCAGCTTTTGCCGCTCAAGCCAGGAGGCGAGTTTGCCCGCGGGCTGACGCGCGGCCGCCGTGCGGCCTTGGATCTGGACCGGCGGCTGAGGAAAGACCAGACCGGGCACTTCCGGGCACTTACCGCAGGAGCGCCGGATCTTGATATCGTGGTGTGGAAGGTAAATGGGGAGACGGCGGAGCGAGCATCCGAACTGGCACGCAAAATATTTGAGGCGTGCGCCACAAGAGATTTGCACCTGGCCCTTGTAGAATTGCCGCTAAGATGGTTTGGGGCTGCGGCAGAGCCTGAAGCAGCAAAAGGCGCCGAATTGGTGACTTGCCTCCGCTCGGTGTTGATGAAGCCCGAGCACGAGGCGTGGTTAGACAGAATTTGGGAGAGGTTGACCGCGGCTGGCGCGGAGGTCCTGGGAGAGTAGGAGAATATGACAAATGCAAGCGGGACTGAGGTTGCGAATGAAAACGTTCTCATTCGAGCGGGAAACTGCTCAGTAACGATTTTTCCCCATTTGGGCGGCAAGATCGCCTCCATTCGCGTGAAAGATCGCGAGTTACTCCAGGCTCCGATTGCCGCATACGGTCCTCGTACTCGGACCATGCCGTTTGATGCGGGCGACGCCAGCGGATGGGATGAGTGCCTGCCTTCGGTGGCTTGCTGCACGGTGGAAACCGCTGCGGGAGAGGTCACGATACCGGATCACGGTGACCTATGGCGCATTCAATGGGCAGAGGTCAAAAATCAGGAATCAGAACTGGCAGGTGCCAATTCCGCCACTTTTTGCGGGGAGTGTTTTTCGCTGCCGCTAAGCCTGGAACGGTCAGTAGCTCTGGCAGAGACGGAGAGTGGTTGGCGATTGAGCCTGGATTACACGCTAACCAATACCGGCGACTGTTCGGTTCCATGGTCCTGGTCGGCGCATCCCCTGTTCACAGCCGAGGACGAGGACAGGATCATTTTGCCCTCTTCTATTCACGAATTGCGGCTCGAGGGCTCCGGCGGTGGACGGCTGCAGAACTCCGGCGACCCGATTGCGTGGCCCATCGCCAGGCTGGCTCGTGGTGGAGAGACCGATTTGAGTGTGGCGCAATCGGCAGAGTCGGAGATTGGCGACAAGCTGTTTGCGGGTCCTCTAACCGCTACGGAGAACTGGTGCACGCTGGTGAGACCCAAAGCGGGCGTGCGCATCACCATGAGCTTTAACCCCGAGGCAACACCTTATCTGGGATTGTGGATCTGTTACGGCGGCTGGCCAGAGAGGCCGGGACCAAAACAGATGTGTGTCGCGCCGGAACCCGCTACCTCGCCCGTGGACTCCTTGGCTCAGACCGGGCCGTGGTCGCGCATTCTTAATCCCGGCGAATCCTACTCTTGGCCGATGTCTGTTGAGATTGAATCTATTTAGGATGTGACTTGAGATGCATGATCCTGCAGTTTTTCGTTCCATACACTTTGCCCGTTTCAAGGCCGAGCCAGCCGTTTTTGTGGCTCCGGGACGCGTAAATCTGATCGGAGAGCATACCGATTATGCCGAGGGCTATGTGATGCCCGCAGCCATCGACTTTGCCACACTGGCCGGCATCTCGCCGCTCTCAGACGGAAAGATTGTCCTCTATTCGGAGAATTACGGAGAAGAGAGGAGCTTTGAGGCAGCGGCATTGCCCAAGAGTGCCAGTCAGCATTGGAGCGACTACCCGCTCGGCGTGGTCTCGATCCTGGCCGGTGAGGGCCACACAATTCCCGGCTTCAGTCTGAGCCTGTGGGGCGACGTTCCACTCGGATCGGGGCTTTCCAGCTCGGCAGCCCTTGAGGTGGCAACCGCGCTGGCTGTGCTGTCGCTCATCGGCGTCGATTATCCGGGCCCGGTGCTGGCACGTCTCTGCCAGCGTGCGGAGAACGAATTTGTGGGCGCCAGTTGCGGCATCATGGACCAGTTCATCTCCGCCAACGGCAAAGAGAACCACGCACTTCTGCTCGATTGCCGCGATTTGAGCTTCAAGTTGGCGCCGATTCCGGCCAATGTGGCGCTGGTCATCGCGAACACCATGGTCAAGCATTCCGTAGCCGGGGGTGATTACACCACACGGCGTGCCGAGTCCGAGGCCGCATGCGCCGTCATCAACAGCCACCGAGGCGGAGTGCCCTTTCTGCGCGATGCGACGCTCGACGATCTTGAAAAATGGGGCCATGAGATGACTCCCAAATCGCTCCTGCGCGCTCGCCACGTCATCAGCGAGAACCTGCGCACGATAGCCGCCGAAAAGGCTCTGGAAAAGAGCGACCTGGCCGAACTGGGCCGCCTGATGGCTGAGGCGCACCAAAGCTACAGCAAGGACTTCGAGGGCAGTTGCGTGGAGGCTGACGCGATGGTGGCTCTGGCGCAGGATTTGCCAGGACTGATCGGTGCGCGGCTCACGGGCGGAGGCTTTGGAGGCTGCACAATCAATTTGGTTGAGCAGAGCCACGCCAAAGCCTTTGCCGAAGAGTTGGGCCGCCGCTATGCCGCCCAGACCGGCATTGTTCCGCAGATTCATATCTGCCACGCCTCCGGTGGGGCTCATCGCTTGTCGTAGAGCGCTCCAGACAGCTTCATTGCCACACCAGACCGGCGTTTGGTGTGGCGGATTTTCCCGGAAGTGTACATCGGGCCTCCCCTTGCCACATCGGATGAAAATTGCTCCCCCGAACCCATTGGTAACACCCATTCGGCATCTTTCGTAGAGCGGGATGGGCGGTCGTTTCGGACTTTCCGGTAGCCTTTCTTGCTAAAATCAAAAGGAGTTTTCCCCGATAACGGCCGGGTCAGATAGCCCATGCCGGGCCTATGGCAGAGTATTCTTTCATTCCCAGATAGCCGCTTTGCAGGTTGGAAGCGCACGGAGGCACCAAACCATGCAACCGACATCATCCAAACCTTTTTCCTATGAGACCTTTCCAGCTTCTGGTCTGGTCGCATACTTTTCCATGGAGATCGCAATCAGCCCAGGAATGCCCACCTACTCCGGCGGCCTGGGCGTTCTTGCCGGAGACACGCTGCGCTCCACCGCCGACCTTGGGGTGCCGCTCGTAGCTTTCACGCTGGTTCACCGCAAGGGCTACTTCCAGCAGCATCTAGACGCATCCGGGCTGCAGAGCGAGGATATTCAGCCGTGGAACCCTGCGGACTTCTGCGTCGAGGAAAAGGCACGCGTTACGGTCTCGGTGGAAGAACGCATCGTGACGATACGCTGTTGGCGCTATGAACTCGTAGGCCGCTACGGGCATGTGGTGCCAATTTACCTGCTGGACACGGATCTGGACGAAAACTCGGGATGGGATCGGGGTCTGACCGATCACCTGTACGGTGGCGACACGAACTACCGTCTGCAGCAGGAGATTGTGCTGGGCATGGGCGGAGTGCGCATGGCGCACGCGCTGGGCCACCGGGTAAATGTCTACCACATGAACGAGGGACATGCAGCTCTGCTGACACTGGGTCTATTGGAGCGGCAGTTGGGCGGTGGGCCGCTGGGCGCAGCCACAGAAACCGACATGGAGCAGGTGCGGAAAAGGTGCGTTTTCACCACGCACACCCCAGTACCAGCCGGGCACGACCGTTTCTCCACCGAGCAGGCCATTCGCATCCTGGGCGGCGACCGGACGGCGCGTCTGGAGAAGCTGGGCTGTTTTCGCGATGGAATGCTGAACATGACTTTGCTGGCGCTGCGCTTTTCGCGCTATGCCAACGGCGTGGCCATGCAACATGCAAAGGTTTCCCGCGAGATGTTCCCAGAGTTCGCAATCGACTCGATTACCAATGGCGTTCACGCGCCTACCTGGGTTTCCGTACCATTCAGAAAGATGCTGGATACGCACCTGTCCTCGTGGCGGCGCGACACTCTTTACCTCCGCAACGCAATCGACCTCTCTGACGAGGCGATTCTGGCAGCTCATGCACAGGCCAAGGGAGCGCTGCTGGTCGAGGTGGCCGAGCGCACCGGCAAGGTGCTCAATCCCAAGGTGCTGACGCTGGGCTTTGCCCGGCGCGTCGCCACCTACAAGCGCGCCACGCTTCTGTTCAATGATCCCAAGCGGCTGGTCGAAATCGCCACCGCAGCCGGCGGCTTGCAAATTCTCTACGCAGGCAAGGCCCATCCCCAGGACGAGCCCGGCAAGGCGCTGATTCAGCAGGTCGTCGAAGATGCAGCAAAGCTGTCGAACGATATGCTGCGCATCGTTTATCTGGAAAACTACGACTGGAACCTCGGTGCTCTGCTGACCGCAGGCGTGGATGTGTGGGTAAACACGCCGCGCCGGCCCTACGAGGCTTCAGGCACCAGCGGCATGAAAGCCGCCTTGAACGGCGTGCCGAGCCTGTCGATTCTTGACGGATGGTGGATCGAGGGCTGCATCGAAGGCTTCACCGGCTGGGCCATCGAAGACGGCGCCGACGATACCGAAGAAGCCAATTCGCTCTATCACAAACTTGAATCCGCCGTGGTACCGCTCTACCTCGCGGCTCCAGACAAGTGGGCGCGCCTGATGCGCAACACGCTGGCCTTCAATGGTTCTTACTTCAACACGAACCGCATGGTCAGGCAATACGCCCGCAACGCCTACTATCCGGTGAAGCTGATCGAGCCCGGAAAAACAAATGCTGTACTTGGGAAGTAAGGGTTGACCGGGAGGAGCAGGAACCAGCAACTACGGCGGGGTCCTGTTCCTCCCGCAATCGCTTCGTACCGCTACAAGGAACCTCTGAATAAGCGGCATTTGAACGGTACGACAAGTAGCCTTGAAGGGTACGGCCTTTAGGCCGCACGTAAAATCGTCAATAAAATCGGGGGGGGGTAGAGCAGTTTTGCTTTTACTGTAGACCGGTTTTGAAAGGGCACGGCTTCAGCCGTGCCGAAAATTGCCAATAAAATCAATGGGCTTTATCCCCTGCGGGAAAGCCCTATGGCCTGCACCATTTCCGAATCTGCTCTAGCCCCTGAGGGACAGACGGCTTTATCGAGATTGCGACTTTTTCAGAGCTTTCACAACTTCTGCGACTCTTCCTCAAATATTTAAGAAAAGCGCGAAACCCGCGAATAAACCGCTGTCTTCAGCCCATGGGCTGGCGCAGAATCGTTTTCAGTTTTTCTGGCGCTGTTCGGCGCGGATCGCTCAGATAGATCTCGTGATGCTTTCCGCGCAGTTCTTTCCCCGCAGCGTGGATGAAGTCGTGCATCCGCTGAATAGTGGGAGCCTCCACTGAAAACGGGCCCACGTATATAACCTGTGCGGCCGCGCCTTCCTCAAGCTTCTTGAATCGCACCCGGTCGAGCGCCGCAGGGTTTTTCTTCTTTCGCACTTCCTCAAACGCCGCGTCCACCTCCGCCTGAGCGATAAAATCCGGCTGCAAAATCATCGCCGTCCATTTCCAGGTTGACTTGTCAGCCTGATGGAAGACGCGCGGATCGTCGGCCCACCATAGGCCCTCCAGCGGCATGACGCCATAATCGATGGCGCGCGGACTCTTCTTGAGCGTGAACTTCAGCGTATAGGAAAGCGAGTAGAGCGCTTCGACCGCATCTTGAAAGGCCTGCGATGTATTCGGGTCGCCCTCGCCGTCCACCATGAGATAGGTGAGGGGAGGAACATCCACGGCAACGATAGCGCCCGCCTTCGCCCCGTAAAGTTGTTTCCATTGCTTCTTCAGATCGAGCTTTTCCATGCAACGTCTCCGTGCAACTTGGACACCGGCGGAAGTATAACTCAGGTCCCGGAAGCTGCGCAGTGACGAAATGAAGAGCCTTCGATCAATCTCCCGGCGCTTCTTCCAGCTCGGAGCCGAGCCTGTGCAGCTTCATCACATGCCATTGCAGGCGGTCGAAGAAGAGGTAGACAACCGGGGTTGTGAAGAGCGTCAGCATCTGCGAGACGATCAGGCCGCCGACAATGGTGATGCCCAGCGGCTTGCGCAGCTCGGAGCCAACACCCATGCCGATGGCCAACGGCAATCCGCCGAAGAGCGCGGCCATGGTGGTCATCATGATCGGCCGGAAGCGAAGCAAGCATGCCTGATAAATGGCCTCGACGGGCGGCAGCCCCTGGTCGCGCTCAGCCTGCAGCGCAAAGTCAATCATCATGATGGCGTTCTTTTTCACAATCCCGATGAGCAGAATGATGCCAATGAGGGCGATGATGCTAAGGTCGGTTCCCGTCAAAAGCAGAGCCAGAATCGCGCCCACGCCTGCCGGGGGCAGCGAAGAGAGAATCGTCAGCGGGTGGATGAGGCTCTCGTAGAGAATGCCGAGAACGATGTAGACGGCAACCAGCGCGGCCAGGATCAGCCACGGTTCGCTCTTGAGGGAGTTCTGGTAATCCTGCGCGGTTCCCTGGAAGGTGGCGTGAACGGCAGAGGGCATTCCCATCTCGCCCTGAACTTTTTCGAGTGCGGTGACGGCATCGCCCAAAGCTACATTTGGCGCCAGGTTGAAGCTGAGCGTGACGGCCGGATATTGGCCCTGATGGTTGACCTGCAACGCGGTTCGCTGCTGCTGGAACTTGGCAATAGCCGAGAGCGGCACCATGGAGCCAGTGGAGGACTTGAGGAAGATGCCATTCAACGCGTCTGGGCTGAGCTGGTACTGGGGATCAACTTCCATCACCACAAAGTACTGGTTGAGCGCGGTGTACATGGTGGAAACTTCGCGCTGGCCAAAGGCATCGTAGAGCACCTGGTCGATGGTGGCGACGCTGATGCCCAGTCGTGAAGCGCTATCGCGATCGATGACCAGATTTGCGGCAAGCCCCTGATTCTGCTGGTCCGTGGATGCGTCTCGCAGTTCGGGCATTGCTCTCATGCGCGTCAATAGTTGCGGTGCCCAGGAGTTCAACTCGTTCAGATTCTCGTCAGAGAGCGTGTATTGGTATTGCGCGTCCGAGCCGCGCCCCCCGCTCTGGAACTCCTGCTGAACCTGAAGAAAAAGCGTGGCGCCCGGAACGCTGGTGAGCTGTTTGCGCAGACGGTTGACTACCTGATCGCCAGAGACGCGCCCCGGACGCTGGTCGAGGGGCTTGAGTGCGATGAACATGAAACCCACGTTGTTGCTGTTGCGGCCGCCTCCCGCAAAGGCCGTAACCGAGGCAATAGCTGGATCATCGAGCACCATCTGCGCCAGAGTGCGCTGCTTAACGCGCATGGCTTCAAAGCTGATGTCCTGCGAGGCTCGGGTGGACCCGCCCATGCGACCCGTGTCCTGCTGAGGGAAGAAGCCCTTGGGCACAATGATGTAGAGGTAAATGTTCAGCGCAAAGGTGGCGATGAGGATACATAGCATCAACAC
>Ga0255356_1002446_pt1 | contig 10679 bp, 7 predicted proteins | sample HBST100metaG_FD_189944 | JGI IMG/M metagenome (GOLD analysis project Ga0255356, IMG submission 189944) | Peat soil microbial communities from Stordalen Mire, Sweden - H.B.S.T100 | ecosystem: Environmental > Terrestrial > Soil > Wetlands > Peat | place: Sweden: Norrbotten County, Stordalen Mire... | reverse complement strand
GCACTATGTATGCAGGCATGTGGCAGTACGACAAGTCGGTCAGCTACGCGACACAGGCGCTGGCCATCGTCTCTTCCGTGGGCGACAGGGACGGCGAAGCGAGCGCACTCAGCGCCATAGGCAATGGGTACACAAGTCTGGGCGAGTACGACAAGGCGATCAAGTGCTACAACCGCTCTTTGGCGATTTACCGCGCTGTGGGCGACAAGAACGGCGCCGCGATTGTCCTTTGCAACATCGGCAACGGTTATGCCCTCGACGGAAGGTGCCGCGCTGCGCTGCCGTACTTCAACCAGTCGCTGCCCATCCTCAGTGCCGCTGGGGATAGGGACGCCGAAGCGAACGATCTCAGCGACCTGATGAGCGCCTGCCGCGCACTTGGCGAAAACAATGCGGCTGTGCTGTTTGGCAAGCAGGCCGTGAACATATACCAGGCGATCCGAGGTGAGATCAGCGCCGAGAGCACAAAGTTGTCCGCGCAGAATGACGCAGGCTACTTGTATGCGCGGTCGGGCACCTATCGTCGCCTCGCCGATATTCTGGTGGCGACGGGCAGGTTGCCAGAGGCGGAGCAGGTGCTGGGAATGCTCAAGCAGCAGGAGTACTTCGACTATATCGGCGGGTCGAGGGACGATGCCGCGAAGCTTGACGCCACGGTGGCGTTCACGCCCGCCGAGCAGGCGTGGATCGACACGTATTCCCGCCTTGGCGAGTCGGTGGAGGCGCTGCAAAATGACGTCGATGCGCTCGACAGGGCGGGAAAGGCCGGAACCGCCGAATACAAGGCAAAGAACGCAAGCCTTGCTTCGTCGGGCGCAGCATTTAGCAGCTTCCTTGCCGAGTTGCCCACGCGCTTTGCAGACAACGGCAAGGGCGAGGGATTGGCCTACAGTCTGCAAAACTCCACGGGATCGGCGGCATTGCTGAGGCTGCTGGATGCCGCTATGCAAAAGGGAATCCGTGTTGCGGCGCTCTTCACGATCGAGGCGGACAAACAATATGACGTTGTAATGGTAACGCCGTCCGGTGCGCAGCAGCCCGGTGCCTATCCAATATCTGCGAGCGATCTCAACGAGAAGGTCGAGGCTTTCCGAAACGCGGTGCAGGACAGGTACGCAGACCCGCGTCCGCTGGGCAGGGATCTTTACAATATCATGCTCGGACCGATTGCGAAGCCGCTTTCTGCGTTCCGCCCGGACGTCGTGATGTGGTCGCTTGACGGCGTGCTGGGCATGGTTCCGGTGGCCGCACTTTGGGACGGCGACGAGTACTTGGTGCAGCGCTGGCAAAGCGTGTCGTTCAACCCGGCGTCTCTGCCAGACATGGAAGGCCATGATCTCACCGGTGCGCTCGGATACGGTGTTTCGCAGGCGCGCACAGTGGGCGCCGATCGCTTCGACAGTCTGCCAGGCGTGCCGACCGAACTGCAAGCCATTTTTCGCGACCCGGCCCATGGTTCGAGCGGCCCGCTGCCGGGCAGCTACTATCTCGACACGCAGTTTCGCACCGACGATGCCATTGCGGCCCTTCGTCTGCACGACCACCACATGGTTCATGTGGCGACGCACTTTAAGCTGGACCCTGCGGCCGCCGCAGACTCGTATCTTCTGACGGGGGATGGCACACTGGGGCTGTCGGATCTAATGAGCAAGGGCAGCATCTTTCGGGACGTCGACCTGCTGACACTTTCCGCATGTTCTACCGCAGTTCAGACAAAGGGCGACGGGGCTGAGCGCAACGGATTGGATGCGACCGCGTCACTCCTCGGAGCACGCTCGATCCTTGCCACACTTTGGGACGTCAATGATGCGAGCACGGCGCTGATAATGGGGAGCTTCTACTCCAAACTTGCGGCAAGCCCGTCAATGTCGATCTCCGAGGCGCTCCGCAAGGCGCAGCTCGACCTGCTCGGCGCACAGGCCGCAGCCAGCCCGCAGCCATTACCTGTCGCCTCAAAAGAAGCACGCGGCACGGCGGCTGAGTACGGCGGTGACGTGGTAGGCTTGGCGCCGTTCAAGCCGGATACGAACCACCCATTCGCCCATCCGTACTATTGGGCACCTTTCGTGCTTCTTGGCAACTGGAAGTGACACGACCGTGATTGCTTCCGTCATGCACAGGACATTGAAAAAGTCAATCAGCCCATCTCCGCCACAGTCACCAGCCGGTTGCCCTCGTCCAGCGATTTGATGGCGGCATGGATCACCGTTTGAGCCGCAAGGCCGTCGCGGCCCGACCCGTCGATTTCGGCGGGAGGGGTGCCCTCCGATACCTGTTCCACAAAACGGTGTATTCTGGCTTTGAACGTGTCGTCAAAATCCTTGTATCCGCCGAAGACCGGGTTGCTGACCACGCGCTTTTCCATTGTGGCGGCCGGATAGAGCGTGGCTTCTCGCCACATGTCGTCCACCACGAGGCGCCCGTTGGTTCCGGCGACTTCGCAGCGTTCCACATTGTGTGCGCGGGCGATGTCGTAGCTGGACGTCAAATGGCCAACGGCACCGGAAGCGAAATGAACATTGATTGATGCCGTTGACCAGATATTCCGGCCGGGCGCCACCGTGGCGAAGCACTGCACCGCGTCGATTGGGCCGCAGTACCAGGTCATCATGTTCACGGAATGGGGATTGAGCGCCTTGATATGGTAGTTCTTCGATTCGAACTCGCCTGGCCGCCCGATCCAAAGGGCCATGTTGCAGAAGAGCACGGTTCCAAGCTCTCCGCTTTTTAGCCAGGCTTTGGCCGCCAGCGCCACGGGTGTGAACCGATGGTTGAAGTCGATGCCGAAGCAAACATTGCGTTCGGCTGCCAAGGACACCATGTGCCGCGCGTTCGTCAGATCGTTCGATATCGGCTTCTCACAGAGGACGTGGCAACCATGAGCGAGAGCTTGAATTGTGGGCTCGTAATGGTCGCTGCAGTATTCATATCCGCCAGTGGCGACGCTTACCATGTCGGGGCGGACGGCGTCCAGCATTTCCGCCGCGTTGGTGAACATGGGGACACCATAGCGTTGCCCCGCGTCCGTTGCCCGTTCGGCGATCCGGTCGCAAACGCCCACAAGCTCGGCAAGCGGGTCTGCCAGATAGATGCGCGAATGCAGGTTTCCGATATGGCCGAGGCCGATGACGGCAATGCGAACAGGTTTTGTTTGTGTCATGGTGCTTCTCTAGATCCGATCTCTCACAGGATCGCCGTGTATTGCAGGCAGGGCGTTCGGTCGCACGAGCGCACCGCCGTTCTCATACGATTCGATCACAGCGAAGATATACTCAAGTGTGGCAAGCGCATCTCGGCCCGATGCACGTAGGTGCTCGTGGTGGACGCCGTTTGTGAGATCCTCGTAGTAGGCGTGGATTCTCGATGGGAATGTTGCGCCAAAATCCGTCACACCAGTATTGAGCACCTGTGTCTCGGTAATGGTCTCGTTGCCGGGTGCCGGCCAGTAGGTGAGCTTCTCGACGCAGTTTTCGATGCAGAACGTGCCTTTGCTGCCGGCGACCTCGCAGCTCCACCAGCCGCCGAGGCCGAACACGGCGTCGCCCCGTTGGCTCAGCAGGTATCCCACCGTGTCGTTCGCGAATTTGACGTGGATGCTGTTGACAGACAGAAGCAGGTCGCTCTTGTTCTTGCGGAAGCCCGGCTTGGTCGAAAACGTCTGAATATGGGTGATATCGCCGCAGAAGTAGCGCATCACACTGAACGGGTGCGTCAGGAACGCCTTCATATGGGCGTACGGCTGGTTGAACCGCGCGGAGCCAGGGCCGCCGTATTTGAACTCGCCGCCGTTAAAGCCCATCTTGAACATGAGATAGAGGGTCTCGCCGATCTGTCCGTCGGTCATGTACTGCTTGGCGCGCTCTGCGGGCTGCGTGAAATAGTGGTTGAGGTTGCAGCCAAGATAGAGCTTCTTTTGGGCCGCCAGACGCACCATTTCGCGGCACTCGCCGATATTGTTCGAAAGCGGCTTCTCCACCAGCACATGCTTGCCGGCTTCGAGCGCTTCCATCGTCGGTTCGTAGTGCCAGCTTCCGTTTTCGTAGCCGCCCGTGGTGATATCGACGACGTCAAGCTCTTCGTTCTCCAATAGGTCTTTGACGCTGTAGTAGGCTTTGACGCCGTACTTCTGCGCAGCCGCATCCGCTTTTTCCTTGACGACGTCGCAGACTGCGGTCAGCTTGGCCAGCGGCTCGGTCTGATATGCCGCTGCATGCGTGTTTCCGATCCCCGCGAGACCGACGAGACCAACTTTATATGTCACGAAACTTGTCCTTTCGTAGAAGCGCTATGCTTGCGCCTGCTCGGCTTCTTCCGCGGCGTCTTCCGGTTCAGCTTTTGCGGCGGCCACTATCTTTGCCTGCAATCGTTGAGCGGCGCCGGGATCGCCGATATGCAGCGTGTCGTAGGCCTGCTGGCTCGATTCGAAATAGGGAATATCAGGGTTGCCGTGCCAGTTGGGCTGGTTTTCTACCGGATTTGGCGTCCCCGTTTCCTCTTCTCGCTTCTTGATCCAAGCATGCATGCGTGCCGTCAAAAAGGCTGCCACTTCTGGATTTGTTTCCGCAAGGTTGACATTCTCCTCGGGATCTTCGAGAAGGTTGTACAGCTCGACCTCAGGCTTAAAGTGAAAATCGGGTTCGAGCGCCACAATCAGCTTCCACTCCGGTGTGCGCCAGCCATGCTTTCGCATCCAAGTGCATTCCGTGAAATAGAATTCGGGATCGTGCGTCAGCTCGCTATCGTTAGCCATTGGCACCAGGGTTTTGCCGTCAAAATTGTCGGGGACATTGATTTCGGCAAGGTCTAGCAACGTCGGCACCAAGTCGATCAGGGTGCAGTAGCCCTTTGCCCGCCGTCCTGCCGGGATTTTGCCGGGATAGCGCAGAATCAGGGGGACATGCAACGTGTTGTCGTACGTTCCGTGATGGTCGAACCAGCATTCGTGCTCGTCCAGCGTTTCCCCGTGATCGGACGTCACTACCACGATCGTGTTTTCGCGCAGGCCAAGCCTGTCGATTGCGGTGAAGATGCTTTGGATACAGGAGTCCATGTACGCCACAGCGCCATCGTATTGTGCCACCTCGTACTTGGCGTCGGTGATCCCTTCCGGCATCCAGCTCGCAAAGTAGTCGCAGAACGGCTTGAACTCCATGCAGGCCTTCATCGACGTGTTCGTGTCATCGCATTCGTTGCCATGATAGAACATGCGCGAGAAGGGGGACGGTGGCAGGTAGGGGCTGTGAGGGTCCATATGGCGAAGGAACAGGTAGAACGGCTCGTCGCCGCCTGCCAGCCGTTCCAGCTCGGGTATGGCAACCTCATTGAGCAGTTCCGCCTTCCGTCCGCCCCAGCCGGCAAACTTCAGATAGTTGTCGAAATTCCGTACCGACGGTGACTCGAAGCCCACACATGTCGTGGTGTACCCGGCCTCTTTCAGAATGGTCTGCAACGGCCGGATATTCGGGTTCATCTCGCCTTGGTGACGGAGGGCGACCACATGGGTGTTGAACATGTCCATGCCGGTGAGCATGTTGGCGTATCCGCTGGTCGTGGGGATATGCCTGCTGAAGTGGTTTTCAAACAGCGTGCCGTCCTCCGCGAACTTCGCGATATGCGGCGTGGTGTTTCGACTGTAGCCGTAAACTCCCATGTGGTCCGCCCGGCAGGAGTCAATGCCGAGAAGGACGATATTAGGTTTCTTGTTAGATGTCATTTCGTTAGTTCCTGTAATGTTTCATAGCGCGAATCGAAACACGCCGTATATCCAAATGACACGCGCCGGCACCGCCGTTCGGCCCTAACCGCCGGTTATTCGGCGCGGCAAGCGTGCAGGCTCAGCCTGCCTGCCTGCACGCGTTCATGTGGCCGCGGGATTCGGCGGCGATGATGCAGCATTGTTCGAGCGAGAGTTCCTTGGCCCCGATCACTTCGAGGTCGACCGGCCCCGTGTAGTCATGTTCCAGGAGCACGCGGATATAGCCGGCAAGGTCGATGTCCCCACGCCCGTTTGCCTGCATCGGCGGCGTGCCGGGTCCCTGCTGCATCCCCTTGCAATCGCGGATATGGACATGCTTGACGCGAGAGATCACGGCCTTGAGCGCCTCCACCGGGTTTTCACCGGCACGGTGGATATGCGACGGGTCCATGTCGATGCCCAGGGCGGGCGACGAGATCGCGTTCATCACCCGAAGCGTTGTCGGCGTGTTGTAGATCGCCGCCCCGACATGGGCTTTCACGCAGAGGGTGACGCCGTATTTTTCGGCGAGATCGGCAAGATGCCCCAGTGTGTCGATTGCAGACTGTAGGCTGTGTTCGTCACCGGTCTTGCCGCCGGGCCCGCAGTTGATTATCGGAATGCCGATTTCGGATGCGGCTTGAAACGCGGTTTCCATGACAACGGGATCTTGCGACGGCTGTTCCATGGCCAGCAGGTCGAGGCCGTATTCGGCTTGCAAGCGCTTGATCTCGGGAGCGATCTCGCGCCAGCGGTCGAGCACGAGATGCTCGCTCATGCCGTTGATCGCGGAGAGCTCGATGCCGTCGTATCCGGCCATCGCCAGATATTTGAACGCGGTAGGCAGGTCGAATCCTCCGAAGAGGACGGAGTTTGCGCCAAGTTTCATGGGGTGGAACCTCCATACAGGGTTTCAGGCGGAAAGAAAGCGTAATTTAGCGGCTGTTCGGCGCTGCGCCACCGGCCCACCGTCTCCGGATGGACGGCAATACGGGCGAGGGGAAGGCCAAAAAAGGCTTCCAAGCGGCCGAGGGTGTCTTCTTGACACAGGACAAAGTCCTCGAACTGGACATCGATGGATTTTGCGGGCCGGGGAGTGGCATGCATGATTTGATACTGATACTGCCAGCTTATGGCGCGACGTTCATAGAGATCGTCGGTAACGTCGTACGGCACACCGAAAGTGGCAAGATCGTCGGTCAAATGCGCGCCGAGAATGCTGTCCCGCGGATCGCGGGTCCAGTAGACATAGGAGATATCGGGAAACATGCGGACGATCCACGGGAGAACAAGCGTGGTTTCTGGGAGCTTCCAACCCTTGTTGGGGGAGTCGCTGGCAAGCACCGACGCAAGAAAAGACTCGACAAGCCGGGTGAACTCAGGGTCGATCGGCATTGTGTGAAGCTTCGAGAAGTCCCAGTCGAGGCCGCCGTGGTGTACCACATGCCTGGCCATGACTCGGCATGCCTCATAGAGATCGTCGGGAGGGATCAGATCGCCGGACCCGTTGAGTTGGGCGCCCATGTAGACCCCGGATTCGGAAAGCGTGTGGGACATCGCGCGCGTCCCAGAGTGACCGCGTCCAATTATAGTAGTTATCAAGTGTTTTGCAAGCCTAAGTATGACATTGTGTCTCAGCCGAGCATGGCTGCGAACCGTGAAAATGATAAAGGATTTGCGTTGCCTTTGCCATAAGTATCAAGCCAACGATTAGCATTATATGGCCAATCTTGATTATGGTGCGGCGGGTGGACTTTGATGATTCCGGTAAGAACGATCAGGTTTGATGATATTCGGGAGACAGGCACCGTGCCGATCGCGGTGGTGCATTTGCAGCGGCATGCGAATACCAGCATGCACACGCATGATTTTTCGGAGTTGGTGATCGTTCTCCAGGGGTCTGCCGTGCATTTCACGCCGGAAACCGAGGATCGAATCAGCACCGGCGACGTTTTAGTGCTCCACGGGGAGATGCAGCACGGATATCGGGACACCGCGTCTCTTGAGATTGTCAACGTCCTGTTTCGCATGGATCAGCTTGGGCTAAACTTGCGGGATGCCGGAACGCTTGCTGGGTTTGATGCGCTGTTTGGCTCAAATGTCGAAAGCAGATTCGGTGCTCCCTCCCATGCGCGTTTTCGGCTTTTGGCCGAACACCTCACAAAGGTGAAGAACCGGCTCAATGAGATGCTCATTGAGCAGAGGACGCGGCCGGCGGGATGGCAGTTCGCCCTCAATGCTCACTTTATGCTGATCGTTTCAGACCTGTCTCGCGCATACTCGGAGCAGGACAACCCCGTTATGCGCTCGCTCACACGGCTGGGCGACGTCATTTCGTACGTTCACCGGAACTACGCGCAGAACATGACCCTTGACGATTTGGCAAAAGTGGCGAACATGTCCACGAGGACGTTAACGCGGGAGTTCAAGAACGCGCTCGGCATCTCGCCGATAGACTATCTTATTCGCGAGCGCGTCAATCGCGCCATGGACCTGCTTCGCTACAGCGACATCACGATCACCGAGGCTGCCTATCGCGTGGGGTTTGCCGACGGCAGTTACTTCACCCGTAAATTTCATGCTTTGGTGGGGCATTCCCCGCGAGAGGCGAGAAGGTTGAAGATGACATAGGCGCAGCGGCGAGGCACGGCGCGAGTATGGCGCTCTGGCGATATTGCGTGCCGAGTGCTATGATATCGTAAAAGTCGTTCACCGCTCCGGTAATATATAATGACTGGGATTTACTATACACTGGGAGTTTCATTTTGACATCATCATCGAGATCGCTTCGGTTTTCACCCGTGCCATTTACCCGTGTCCAGCTTAATGACGAGTTCTGGGCACCACGAATCGCCGTCAATCGCAACCAGACATTGCGGGCGCAGTACGCGCATCTCATTGAAACCGGACGGATCGACGCGCTCAAGCTCGAGTGGAAGCCGGGCGCCGAGCCAGTGCCGCACATCTTCTGGGAATCGGACACCGCCAAGTGGATCGAAGCCGCAAGCTACAGTCTTGCGTCACACCCCGATGACGAGCTGGCGGCAATGGTGGACCATGTGATCGCATTGCTTGAACAGGCACAGGGGGACGATGGGTATCTCAACGTCTATTACACGGTGGTTAAGCCGGGGAAGCGGTGGACAAACCTGCGCGACAATCACGAGCTGTACTGCGCGGGCCACTTGATCGAAGCGGGAGTGGCCCATGCACAGGCCACCGGCAGCGACAGGCTGCTCAACGTGGTGCGCCGATATGCCGATTACATTGCCACGGTGTTTGGCAGGGACGCCGGCAAGAAGAGGGGCTACTGCGGCCATGAGGAGATCGAGCTGGCGCTGGTCAAGCTTTACAGGCAAACCGGTGATTCAAAGTACCTGAATCTGGCACGCTACTTTGTCGACGAGCGCGGGCAGAGCCCGTATTATTTCGATATCGAGGCCCGGGAACGGGGGGACGATCCGGCAAGCTACTGGGCGAAAACCTACGATTACTGCCAGGCGCAGCATCCCGTGCGCGAGCTGAGCCGTGTCGCCGGTCATGCGGTGCGCGCAATGTACCTGTATTCCGGCGTTGCAGACATCGTGGCGGAAACGGGAGATCCCGAGTTGCTCGCTGCAAGCGAGCGGCTATGGAAGCACCTTTGCGGGGCCAACATGTATATCACCGGCGGCATAGGGCCGTCGAGCCACAACGAGGGGTTTAGCACCGACTACGATCTTCCTAATCTCACCGCGTATGCAGAGACCTGTGCCGCGATCGGCCTCGTGTTTTGGAACCATCGCCTGTTGCACATCGACCTCGACGGCCGTTTCGCAGACATCGTGGAAAGGGCGCTCTACAACGGCACGATCAGCGGCGTTTCGCTGGACGGCAAGAAGTTCTTTTACGAAAACCCATTGGCGTCTGACGGCACGCATCACCGGCAAGACTGGTTCGGTTGCGCGTGCTGCCCCCCTAATCTGGCACGCCTGCTGGCTTCGGTGGGCGAATACGTCTATTCTGAGAGCGAGCTCGGCCTCGCGGTGAACCTGTACGTTCAAGGCACCGGTCAGGCTGTGGTCGCAGGGGACGTCGCGCTGGGGATCAAGCAGACGACGCGATATCCGTGGGACGGGTCTGTTCGGATAGAGTTGACGCCAAGCCATGCTGCGGAGTTTGAATTGCGGCTGCGCATTCCAGGGTGGTGCCGCAGCCATGTGATTGCTGTGAACGGCAAGCGGGCGGACGCCGTGGTCGAGAGCGGCTATGCCGTGGTCAAACGGACATGGGACGAGGGCGACGTCATTGATCTGACGCTCGATATGCCCGTTGAGCGTGTCGTGGCGAATCCCGGCGTGAAAGCCGATCAAGGGCGCGTCGCCATTGCGCGCGGGCCGGTGGTGTACTGCGTGGAATCCGCAGACAACCCTTCGGGCGCAAGCAACATCGAGCTGCCGAACGATGCCGAGTTTTCAACGTCGTTCGAACCAGGCTTGCTAGGCGGCGTCGCCGTGATCGAGGCACCGGGGCTGGCATCCGATCCCGCTACATGGGGCGACACGCTCTATCAGGCGTCGCAAGCCGCGATGCGCAAGGCCGTCACCATAAGGGCAGTGCCGTACTTTGCGTGGGACAATCGCGAGCCGGGCGAAATGGCCGTATGGTTGCCGAAGGCATGATGCGCTCGGAAACGCGGGCGGCAACCGGCCTACAACGCGGACTTGATATTGTGGGCGGTGAGCTTGACCACGGTTGCGCTGCCGCCTTGGCAGGATAGCTCGACGTCCGGTGCGCCGGCAGTTGGCTCGAACGTCGAGCTGACTGCCACTTGCCCGTCGTTGCCGAATGCCTCTATCGAGCTGCGGTCCACAAGAATGCGCAGCGTGACATGGCCGTTGATCGGCACAAGCGGCGCACTGCCGGACGGGCCGATAAGACGGTTGTTCGCAGCATCGTATGCGAG
>Ga0255356_1002441_pt1 | contig 10692 bp, 8 predicted proteins | sample HBST100metaG_FD_189944 | JGI IMG/M metagenome (GOLD analysis project Ga0255356, IMG submission 189944) | Peat soil microbial communities from Stordalen Mire, Sweden - H.B.S.T100 | ecosystem: Environmental > Terrestrial > Soil > Wetlands > Peat | place: Sweden: Norrbotten County, Stordalen Mire... | reverse complement strand
CGGCGTCAATCGCGAGGACATTGTGCAGGGCGCGGCCGAGCTGGGCGTTGAGCTCGATGCGCACATTGCCTTCTGCCTAGAGGCGATGAAGCGCCGGGCTGCCGACCTGGGGCTGTAAGCCTCTGATCGTTTACACATGCTGGGTGCCCCAGGTCCCGATTCTGGGACCTGGGAAAGCTGGACCTTCAACCGCAACGCAAAAAACCACGGTGTCAAGGGCTCAGAACGGGTCGTTCTGCCTCAGTTCGGCCACAATCTCCACTGCGGCAGCGCGCGCCTCTTTTTCCTGGTCGGGCGAAAAGCTGATGGCGCCCACGCGGGCATGGCCGCCGCCGCCGTAGCGCTCGCAAACCTTCGCCAGATTCACCATCTTCGCCGGGTCGGCCGTGGTCCAGGGGTTCGAACCCACCGAGACCTTGGTGCGGAAGCTGGACTTCGACAGGCCAATCGCGTAAACGGCCTTGGGATAAAGATAGTAGGGAATGAACTTGTTGAAGCCTTCCAGCGGGTGGTCCACGATGTCGAAGAAGATGGTGCCGTTGCGCTCTTCCGCGCGCTGGCGGATCAGCTCGATCGCCTTGGCATGACGCTCCAGCAGCGGCGGCAGCAGCTCGGCCACAAAAGGCTGGTTGAGTACCTCGGCCAGCGGCATCTCGGTCAGCAGCGGAATCAGCCGTGGAATAAAGGCCGGGTCCTGGCTGGCTTCGATGATCAGCGTCAGCTTCATGGCCGGCGCGGCCATCTCGACGGCCGACTCGGGGCTCTCGTACTTTGCGCCGTCCACGATCGTGGCCCAGTGAATCAGTTCGCTAAACGGCGTGATGTCGAAGCCGAACTGCGTCGAGGTGATGTGCGCGATGAAGCTGGTGCAGGAGGTGTACTCGGCATCGAGAAAGCGGTGGGAGCCACAGATCGGGTCCTGCTTGCAGGCCAGATAATGCTGGCGGTCCTCGGGCGTCAGAAAGGCCGAGAGATGATGGTCGAACCACCAGGTAATCTTGGGCGAAGTCGAGTATTTGAAGTCGACGATGGCGTTCTCGTCGCCGGTAAACTCGCTCTCGTCAAAGAGCGAGTCGGCCCGATGCACCAGCCCGTGATACTCGTAGCTGGCCCCCTGCGCAACGCACTTCTGATGGAAGCGCGTGAACAGCGAGGCTGAGCAAGCTCCGTCAAAGCATTTGTCGTGATAGAAAACGCGAACCTGCAAGGTTTTAAGTCCTCCCTGATCGCTCAGAAATTGAACAACCGGAACAGTTAAGCATCAGGCGAGCGGCCGTTTCTGTCAAGGCGAGGGGCGAACGGAGTGGCATCATTAATCCCAAAACCAGTCTTATGGAGGTGGCGTGCCTGGTTTCAGCGCCGGCCTCCTAGATGTCAGGAATCCAGCCCATGAACACTCCAAAGCGTAATTCCATAGCGTATCTTTTCAAAAGAACGATTTCTATCCAATGATCTGTCTTATGGAGGCATTTTGGAGCCCGAGACCAAGCCCGCATTGCCGGAAGCGCCACCCGCCGCGGAAGTTGCGCCTGTAATTCTCACACCCGAATTCTCTGCGCCTGCCCCGGAGTCGCGGTTTTTTCACTGGTTGAACTGGACTTTTATCGGCAGCCAGGGCCTGCGGGCCGGCTGGTCGGTCTCGATCTTTGCCATTATGTTCGTCCTCTTTGCCAGCGTCGCCGGACTGGTGCTTGTTCCGCTCCATCTTGTCGATCCTGCCAAGCACAGCGACTTTACCGCCTCTGCGGCGTTTTTCTCGGAATTGATTGGCTTTTTGGCGCTGGTGGGCGCGGCTGCTTTTGTTGCGTTTATTGAGCGCCGGGGCAGCCTGCTGGCCTTCAATCTGACCGGCCCGCGGCGCATTCCTCATTTTTTCAGCGGTCTGGCGGCAGGTTTTGCGGCTCTCTCGGCGCTGGTGGGGGCCATGACCTGGGGCGGATGGCTGCATTTTGGGCCTGTAGCGCTCTCCGGAGCGCAAATCGTCCACTTTGGCGCGATGTGGGCCGCAGCCTTTCTTCTGGTGGGCTGCGTCGAGGAGGGAATTTTTCGCGGCTACCTGCAATTCACTCTCACCCGTGGCATCAACTTCTGGTGGGCGCTGGGTGTCGTCGCCCTGATCTGTCTGCATCTTGCGTTGAGAGCCAAAGGCAACGGGGCCGTGGGCGTCTATGCCATCGCGCTGCTGGGGCTTTTTCCGTGTTTGATCCTTCAGGTAAGAAAGGCCCCACGGAGTGGGTTTTGGCAGGCTGCCTGGGTGACCTCGACGCTCTTTGGCTTCATCCACACCAGCAATGGCGGCGAGAACTGGATTGGCATCTTTGCCGCGGCCCTCATCGGCTTCGTTTTCTGCGTCAGCGTGTGGGGTACCGGCTCTGCCTGGTGGGCCATCGGCTGCCACGCCGCCTGGGATTGGGCAGAGACCTTTTTCTACGGAACCGCCGACAGCGGAATGCAGCCTCAAGGGCATTACCTGACGACCAGCCCTGTGGGCAATGCTCTCTGGAGCGGCGGCGCGGACGGTCCCGAAGGCAGCCTGCTGGTGATCGGAGCCATTCTGCTGCTGCTGGCCTTGCTGCTCGTGGTGTATGGCCGCAAAAAGCCTTCCGCCGCACCGGTCGCGGAGTAGGACGCTTATCCGTAACAGGGTACGTCTGGTGGCGTAGTTGCGATCACTGCTCAATTTACGGATAGGCTCTTATTTCTTGCGCGCCTCGACGTCGAAGATCGCGGGGTCGGGATCCTTGAAGAAGGCTGCGTGCAGGCTGCGCACGGCCTCTTCGGCGTCATCCTCGTCAATCATGAAGCTCATGTTGATTTCGCTGGCACCCTGCGAGATCATGCGCACGTTCACGTGCTTGATGGCGTTGAAGACCTGGGCAGCGATGCCTTGCTGGCCGCGAATGTCGTCGCCAACCAGGCAGATCAGCGCCTTTTTGCCTTCATATTTCACGTCGGCCAGTTGGCCCAGCTCGGCGGAGATGGCGGAAAGCTTTTCGTTCGAGTCTACGGTCAGCGAGATGCTTACCTCGCTGGTTGAAACCATGTCGACCGGGCACTGGTACTTGTCGAAGATGGCGAAGACCTCGCTCAGGTAGCCGTGCGTCATCAACATGCGGCTGGCCACGACGTCGATGATGCTGAGCCGCTTTTTTACGGCGATCGACTTGAACGGGCTCTTGCAGGGCGGTGCCAGCGAGGTGATGCGCGTGCCTTCGCAGGCAGGGTTGCGGCTGTTGAGTACCAGCACCGGAATGTTCTTCTTGACGGCGGGCAGAATGGTGGCCGGGTGCAGCACCTTGGCGCCGAAATAAGCCAGCTCGGCGGCCTCTTCAAAGCTGATGGTCTTCACGCGCAGGGCGTCGGGACAGATGCGCGGGTCGGTCGTCATGATGCCGTCCACGTCGGTCCAGATTTCAATGGACTCAGCCGTGAGCGCGCCGCCCAGCAGAGCGCCGCTGAAGTCCGATCCGCCGCGGCCCAGCGTGGTCGTGATGCCGGCTTCATTGGAGGCGATGAAGCCGCCCATTACCGGCACTTGGCCTTGCTTGATCAGCGGAAGCAGCTTTTCCGTGGCCCGTTTTTCAATCAGCGCGGGCTGCGGCACGGCCTTCTGGAATTGCGAATCGGTGATGATCACATCGCGCGAATCCACGTGCGCGGCGTTGATGCCCAGCTCGCAAAAGGCCGAGGCGACAATGCGGCTGGAGGTGCGCTCGCCATAGCTGACGATCAGGTCGGAGATGCGCGGAGTCAGTTCGAGAATGGCCGCCAGCCCACGCAGAACCTCGTCCAGCGAATCGAACTTCTCGTCGATGAAATTGATTAGCGACGCCAGTTCTGCGGCGTTTTTCACCAGCGCACTGGCCGTGTCGCGATGGCGCGAGCGCAGTCGCGAGCTGATGGCCAGTGCGCCTGTGCGGTCGCCTTGCGAGGCAGCTGCCGCGGCCTTTAGCAACTGGTCTGTGACCTTGGCCATGGCGCTGACAACGACAACGGGCTGCCTGCCCTGACTGATGCGTCCGGCTACGATGGCTGCGGTACGGCCAATGGCCGCCGGATCTTCGACCGACGTGCCGCCAAACTTCATGACTACCAAGCTCATGGGATTCTTCCTAAAAAAGCTTCTGGTTCCTAGCCTCTAGCCGGGTGCCCCACCCTCGGCGCGTTCTTGTTTTTGCGCCTAGGGTGGGAACTGCAGTACTCGATAGAAAGGTTCAATTTACACGGTCAGAAACCAGGCTTCTAGCTGGGATCTACGTTTACAGTTTGCCCAGGCTTGCCAGCAGTTCGGCGTTAAGAATGGTGGCTCCGGCCGCGCCGCGAATGGTGTTGTGCGAAAGCGCGACGAACTTCCAGTCGAGCAAGCCGCAAGGACGCAAACGGCCCACGCTGACCGCCATGCCTTTGCCGCGATTGCGGTCGAGCCTTGGCTGCGGTCGGTCGTTCTGCGGCAAATACTGAATGGGCTGCTCGGGCGCGAAGGGCAGATTCTGACCGGCCAGAGGGTTGAACTCCGCCCAGGCCGCCAGAATTTCTTCGCGGGTGGCCGGTTTGGCCAGCTTGATCGAGACGCACTCCGTGTGGCCGTCCACAACCGCGACGCGGTTGCAACTGGCGCTGATGCCCGCCGGGAGCGGCTTGACCGCGTGGCCTTCGAGCTTGCCCAGCAGCTTCAGCGTCTCTTCTTCCATCTTGTCTTCTTCGTTGCCGATGAAAGGCACCACGTTGTCCACGATGTCCATCGAGGGCACGCCGGGGTAGCCCGCGCCGCTGATGGCCTGCATGGTCGTGACGAAGATTTTCTCAATGCCGAAGCGCTCCTGAAGAGGCTTCAGGGCCAGCACCAGGCCGATCGTCGAGCAATTCGGATTGGTGACCATGTAGCCGCCCGACTGCTTGCGCGTGGGTTGCTCCTCGATCAGGCCCAGATGCTCGGCGTTGACCTCTGGAATCACCAGCGGCACGTTGGGAGCCATGCGGAAGGCGCTGGAGTTCGACAGCACCGCGCAGCCGGCAGCGGCAAACTTCGGCTCCAGTTCGCGGGCGATGGCCGCGTCAACCGAGGCGAAAATGATCTTCGGCGCGCCCTCGGGCTCGGCATCCGCCACGGTCATCTTGGCGATGCGCTCGGGCAGCGGCGTATCCAGCCGCCACTTGGCGGCCTCGCCGTAGAGCTTGCCGCTCGACCGGTCGCTGGCCGCCAGCCAGGCAACCTCGAACCACGGATGGTTTTCCAGCAGTTGGATGTATCGTTGGCCGACCATGCCGGTCGCGCCCAGGATGCCAATTGAATATTTTGTTTTCATAGCCTTGAACATTTCAGTGTACAAGAGAATGCGCGCAGGTTGGATGATTTCTGCATTGAGGCCTGCGTGACGCAGAAATTGAAACGCATTCCTGCTGTGTGCCGGAGAGGAAACGGTTCCGCACGGCGAGTTTTGCCGATGCACTGGTTCGGGAGCGCCGGATCAAGAGCGACTCTTGCAGCCAATGAGCCGATGCCAGAGCCGCCAGATACCGCCATGCAGCAGGCGGGTCTGCTTGGCTTTGAGCTCGGCATAAGAGCGCGCCACGTAAACGTCGAACTCCGGCGGCCAGCCGATCGTCGAGCGGCGCTCGGCGTAGTCGCCCTCGGACCACTTGGCCAGCACCGCCTTGTAGCCCACCACATGGGTGACGAAGTCGAGCAGGCAAGCGGGCATCTGCTCCTCGACGATCAGCGAGGCCTTCTCAATGATGATCTTTTCGCGAATGTCGTTGAGGGGCATGAAAATGGTGGTCATCCACAGCATCCACTCCTTCATCTCATCGTCGAGGATGGGGAAGCTCTGCGTCTTGCCCTGTTTTTTGAGCAGCGACCGGTAGGCGATGTTGCCCGCGCGGGAGGCGACATAGAGAGGGCCGTAGAACTCGTCCAAACGCCGGTTGACCAGATCCAGCTTGTCCTTGCGGCGCGCCAGAAACTGGGCGCTCATGAACGTGGCCAGATAGCTGAGAAACGCGAGGACGACGGTCAGTACGGCGGCGTTCTGCAGGTTGCTGACGGTAAAGAAAGCGGAAAAATCCATTGTGTGTCCTCGGCAGAGAGTATACCAAGGCCGTGCCGCGGGATCGTGTCTCACAAGCGTTTCCAGAGCTATCTGTTCCGCTTTCGGGACAGGGCACGGCTATTTTTCCTGGAGGAAAGCCTCCGGAACGCAATGATTCATCTGCGCGCTTGCTGAATTCATTCTTTGGCAAGGATCCCTGCCGTTCTCCATCTGCGGCAAAGGATGGAGTTGTTGCCGGTCCTCGGAAAAAAAGGAGAGGATCAGGTGCTCCCGTTTCCGAAAAACATTGTCATTCCTTATCTGGTCTTTATTACAGCCGTTTTATCGTTAGTTATCGAGAAAGTCTTGATGCGCATGGAGAAACTTCCACACAGACGACTAGGCCGTTGTTTCTTTCTCGACCCGATTAAGTTCCATCTTTGAATGATTCTCTAAGTGCCTGTTTAATACCTAGCTTGAATGGAGGAACTAACACGATGAGGTACATTAGGCAACAAGGAATGTCACCCACTTTCACTCAGAAACTCTCTCGATTTGCAGAGCGCTTGCGTGATCGGGAATGGAGACGCTATGGCGCCACCTTGCTCGCTGGCAAAATGCTGGGGGTGGGGACAACTCTGTTGATTATGGCTGCCGTCACGGGTCTGTTCTTCACCAAAGTTCTGGCGGCCGATACCACGGTCAAGGCTGCCGATCTTGTAAATCCGATCAACACCGCATGGACATTGATCGCCGCATTTCTTGTCTTCGCCATGCAGGTCGGTTTCACCATGCTCGAAGCTGGTTTCGCCCGTACGCGCGAAACCGTCAACGTGCTGGTGGAATGTACGGTTGATACTTGCCTCTGCGGCCTTCTGTTCTACGCGGTTGGCTTTGCTTTCATGTTCAGCCACGGCAACGGTCTCATTGGCTATCACTGGTTCTTCTTGCAGGGCGCGCCTGCCACCTATGAGTCCACGGGCGTTGCTTTCTTGGCGGTCTGGATCTTTCAGTTCGCTTTTGCCGACACCTGCTCGACGGTTTGCGATGGTTCCACGGTTGGTCGTACCAGCTTCGTCGGCGATCTTCTGTATTCGGTCGCTGTGACCGGCATCATTTATCCGATCGTTGGTCACTGGACCTGGGGACCGGATGGCTTTCTGGCGAACATGGGCACGGCGGGCAATTTTCTTCCCTGGCTTGGCGTCGGCTTTCATGATTTTGCCGGTTCGACGGTTGTACATACCATCGGTGGCGTGATTGCCTTGGTTGGCGCAATCTTCCTCGGACCTCGTTTGGGCCGCAAGTTCAAGCGCGACGGCGGCGGTCCCATGCTGCCGCACGATCTGACCATCGCCACCTGCGGTGGTTTGATCCTGTGGTTCGGCTGGTACGGATTCAATCCCGGTTCGACGCTCTCGGCGGTTGACTTTGTTGGCATCGGTCGCGTCGCCACCAACACCACGCTGGCGGCTTGCGCTGCTGGTATGTCGGCCCTCTTCTACGCCTACCACTACAGCAAGAAGTGGGACATTGCCTTCACGGTCAACGGCCTGCTTGCCGGCCTGGTGGCCATCACCTGCCCCTGCTACTGGGTGAGTCCGACCGGTTCGGTCATTATCGGCGCGGTTGCTGGCGTTGTGGTCTGCTGGGCTGTCGACGCGCTGGAATGGTTCCGCATTGACGATCCGGTCGGCGCCTTTCCTGTGCATGGAGCCTGCGGCATCTGGGGCACGCTTTCGCTCGGTCTGTTTGCAACCGGCGAGTTCGGCGCTTCCGGTCCTAACGGTCCCGATAACTCCGCTCCGCTCACGGGCTTGTTCTACGGCGGCGGCTTCAAGGTGCTGGAAGCGCAGGCTATCGGTAGCGGCATTACCATCGTCGCCACCGCGGTCCTCGCCATCATCGTTTATTACGCCATCAACAAGGCTGGATGGCTGCGCCTCAAGGAAGAGGACGAACTCTACGGTATCGATCTTCAAGAGCACGGCATTCCGGCTTATCCTGAATACGTGATCTCTTCCGTGTCGGCGCCCTCTGGCTTGCCCAAGGATCTGACTGGCCCTCGTTTTTGATTGAGGTATCGAACTTCACAAACCTTCACAGGAAGGAACAACGCTACGAAGTGAGGAGCTTATGACAAAGGTCGAAGCAATTGTTCAGCCCGGGAAATTCGAGTCTGTAAAAGATGCTCTGATCGCGCTTGGGGTGGAAGGCATGACCGTTTCTGAGGTTCGTGGTCATGGCCGTCAAAAAGGCCATTCCGAGGTGTTCAGAGGAAGGGAATACTCCGTTGATCTGCTTCCAAAGGTCAAGATCGAAGTGGTGATCGCAGACGAAAACGTGGAGAAGGTGATCGAGGCGATCGCTTCCACCGCGTCCAGCGGAAAAATCGGAGATGGCAAGATCTTCACGTTCAAAGTGGAAGACGCTTTGCGAATTCGCAACCGCGAACGGGGCACAGCGGCCATCTAAAGCCGTATCGGTGTTGCTAAACAGTTTCGATTGCAGTGTGGCTCTGCCCGACAAGGAGGGGCACACTGCAATCGATTTTTTAATGCTTCCGCCTTCTTTTCCCCTTCTGGTCTATAATCCAAACCAATTCCACTCCCGGAAACTGCGATGTTTCGCACGTTCGATTCCACTGGATTTCGACCAAGTCTCCCTCAGATGATTTTCATGACAGAGAGGAGATGCAGGAATCCCCCTCAGGATGCGTGTGAGCATTTGTGCGATGCTGCGGCTTCATTGTGAATCGGCCTCTGGCGGCCGGACGGGCAGGTGTGTCTCCGCGCGGCGTACTGGAAGATTTCTGGCGATGCTGGCCCTGATCTGGATGGCGGCGGCCGAACTCGATGCGCAAGAGAGCATCGCTGCGCGGCAACGAGCCAATCTGCCTCCGCGGGTGATTCAGGCCGAGCGCTTCCTGGCGCATCGTGGCTGGCGTGCAAACGCGGCCAGTGGCGACAGGCAAGCCGCGGCTGGAGTCCTGCTCCGGCGCGCGAAGACCACGGCGGCGCGGCCTCAAACGACAACGACGGGAAGCCAAAGCTGGCTGCCGCTGGGCCCCACGGCTGTTCTCTCGCAGGACTTTGGTCTGGTTACCGGCCGCATTTCCGCGCTGGCGCTGGATCCATCGGAAACGGCTGGCAACTGCCTGTACGCAGGGACCACCGGCGGCGGAGTCTGGCGGTCGCAGAATGCAGGCACCTCGGATGCAACGAAGATTACCTTTTCAGTCCTTACCGACAATCTCACTGTCCTCAGCGATGCCACGGATGCTTCGATCAGCATTGGGGCGCTTGCCGTGCAGCCGGGGTCAATCGGAACCTGCGGATCGAGCGGCGTGATTCTGGCCGGCACGGGCGACCCGAACGACGCTCTGGATTCCTACTACGGCAGCGGAATCCTGCGCTCGGCCGACGGCGGAAATACCTGGAGCCTGATCTCGGGCACGGCAGATGGCCTCTACAGCTTTGCCGGGGAGGGCTTTGCCGGATTCGCCTGGAGCACGGTCGATACGGATCTGGTGGTGGCCGCCGTCTCGCAGGCCTACGAAGGCTCGCTGGTCAATGCGGTGGTCTCCGGCACGAGCTATCAGGGGCTTTACTACTCGACCGACGGCGGAAATAACTGGTCGCTGGCTACCATGACGGATGGAGCCGGACAGGTTGTGCAGGGGCCGAGCGCAGCCTTTGCTTCTCCCGATGGGAATGCCGTGACCGCGGTGGTGTGGAACCCGGTGCGGCAACTGTTTGTGGCGGCGGTGCGCTATCACGGCTACTACCAGTCCACCGATGGCAAAACTTTTACGCGGATGACCGCGCAGCCTGGTAGTGACCTGGCGTCCAGCGCGGGCTACTGCTCGACGAATGTGGGCGAGACGGGATCAACCGCCTGCCCTATCTTTCGCGGTGCGCTGGCGGTGAATCCCACGACCGGCGACACCTTTGCCTGGACCGTGGACCTCGATAACCGGGACCAGGGACTGTGGCAGGACAAATGCGCGGCCAGCAGCGGCGCCTGCGCCAGCACGACGATTTGGACGACGGCGCAACTGCAGCAATGGAATACGGCGGCTCTGGAGACAGCGCCGCCGATCGACACCACGATTGTCAACGGCGACTACAACCTGGCGCTGGCGGCGGTTCCCTCCGGGCAGGAAACCATGATGCTGGCCGGAGCCAATGACCTGTGGAAGACCGATTGCCCTTATTCCGAGGGCTGCCGATGGCGCAACACCACGAACTCGACCACCTGCATGAGCGCCGGGGTGGGCGAATACCAGCACGCGCTGGCTTGGAATGTGAATAATCCGCTGGAGATTTTTGTGGGCAACGACAGCGGGCTTTGGCGCTCGACCGACGCCATCGGCGAGACGGGTTCGGTATGCGCCTCCACGGACGCAAGCCACTTCCAAAACCTGAATGGCGGGCTCGGTTCGCTGGCCGAGGTCGAAAGCCTTTCGCAGGCGGGAGCGACGCCCTACACGATGATGGCCGGGCTGGGGGCGCTCGGAACCGCTGGCGTCAAAAGCTCCACGGGAGTGACGACGGATTGGCCCGAGATTCTCAGCGGCGAGGGCGGCTCGGTCGCGATCGATCCCAACAACGCCAACAACTGGTACGTGAACAACGCGGCGGGCGTTTCCATTCACCGCTGC
>Ga0255356_1002436_pt1 | contig 10704 bp, 8 predicted proteins | sample HBST100metaG_FD_189944 | JGI IMG/M metagenome (GOLD analysis project Ga0255356, IMG submission 189944) | Peat soil microbial communities from Stordalen Mire, Sweden - H.B.S.T100 | ecosystem: Environmental > Terrestrial > Soil > Wetlands > Peat | place: Sweden: Norrbotten County, Stordalen Mire... | reverse complement strand
ACGAGCAGCCCGGCCATGAGCTTGCCCACGACGCCTTCAACCGGCAGCGCGCCCAGCCAAAGCCAGCGCCAGGGCAGCAGCCCGAAAAGCGCGGGAACAAAGGCGAGCGACAAGATGGTGCCCATCCAGCGCAGCCACGCCGAGCCGCCGGGACGCGAACGCATCCACGTCCACCCGAGCCCGCCCAGCCAGAGGGGCAGGAAGAAGGCCGAAACACCCAGGCCTTGCAGCAGCAGGTCGCCGAGCCATGCGCCAAACAGGCCTGCCCAGTTGTGCGGCTTGGCCAGGCTGCTGGCCGTGTTCCATGAGGGGTCCGAGGAGGAATAGGTGGCCAGCGCGAGCAGGAGAAGAAGCGCGGCCAGCACCAGCACCGTCCCCAGAAAGATGTTCATGGGGCGGCTGCGCGTCGGCGATAGGACAATGCGAATAGGTTTCATAGCGTGGGCGCTCCGCCTCGCGTGCCGCTCCGGGAACCTGCCGCGAGCGTGCTGAAGAAGCGGACGAAGAGTCCCAGAGCTGTCTCCATTATCCCAGCCGGGGAGGCGAAATTTGAGCAAAAGTGGACAGGAGGAACCTTGCTGTGGACCCCCAGGGGGTAGTTCCTGGTCCAATCCGGTCCGAGAAAAAGTGTGGCGTTGAAAGAGTATTGCTGAAAGGCAAGAACTGGTAGGCCAGGGCTTCAGCCCTGGCACAAAACGGTTAGCCAAATCGACGGGGCTTCAGCCCCTGAGGTATGCTTTTCTCGATCAGCCATGAACACTTACGCGCTTACCACGACGACCTATCAACGGCGTGCGCTCTTTGTCCGGACCGCAAATGCGGAACTGCTGGTTAGAATGCTCTTTCACTATCGCGATCAAGGACGTTACAAGCTGCATGGTTTTGCCATTATGCCAGAGCATCTTCATGTCTTGCTGACTCCATGCTCCAGTCAGACCATCGAGCGTTGCGCTCAGTGCATCAAGGAAGGGTTCTCTCATGAGGTTCGGACGCAATTTGCGGGAGAAGTCTGGCAGGCCGGATTTCACGAGCACAGAATTCGCGATGGTCTGGATTTCTGCAATCAACTTGCCTATATTGCGGCCAATCCCGAACGGAGGGGGTTGCGGGATTATGCTTTCGTACACACGCGTTTTCCTGAGCAAATTGATGTAATGCCGGCAGAATTGAGCGGCTTTTAGCGACTATGAGAGAGACGAAAAGCATACCTCAGGGGCTAAAGCCCGCTTCCTCATAAGGTCCTCGGATTGCCGGGGATAAATCCCCGGCCTACCAACCCTACCTGCGGCTTCTGTCCTACCAGTCAAAGCCTGCACAAGAATCTCCGAGAATCCTTCATCGCACCATACCGTTCTTCCAGCGCCAATCATCCCCCGATGTACTTCGCCCCCCACAGCAGCAGCGCGCCGCCCAGCAGGATGCGGTAGATGGCGAAGATGGTGAAGCCATGCTTGCGCACCCAGAAGAGGAACCACTCCACCACGCCCCAGGCCACGATGAACGAGACCACGAAGCCGATGGCGAGCACGATCCAGTTGTTGGCGTTCATGGCCACGTGCGCCGCGCCGGTGCTGGGGAAGACCTCTTTTTTCAGGTCCCAGACGGTGGCGGCGATCATGGTGGGAATGGAGAGCAGGAAGCTGAACTCCAGCGCCGATGGACGGTCCATCCCCACCAACTGGCCGGCGGCGATGGTAGACATGGAGCGCGAGGTGCCGGGAAAGACCGCCGAGAGCGTCTGGCAGAGGCCAATCCAGATGGCCTGCGGAAGCGACATTTCCTCGACGTGCGTGGTGCTGGCTTCGCGGCTGCTGCTCCAGGCATCCACGATCCACATCACGATGCCGCCAATCAGCAGCGCCAGGGCCATCGTTGTCAGGCTGCCCAGATTTTTCTCGCTCCACTTGTGCAGCAGCAGCGCGGGCGCCGAGGTGAAGGCAAAGGCGATCAGGGTCAGCGAAATGGGGTGGGTCAGCCAGTTGCGGTCGCCGCGCTCGCCCTTGGGAAAGGTGCGCATGAAGTCGACAATGCGGGTCAGGAAGAGCATCAGCAGCGCCAGAATCGCGCCCAGTTGAATGACGATGGTGTACATCTTCCAGTAGGCGTCATCCAGGGGAATCTTCATCAGAGCTTCGGTAATGCGCAGGTGCGCCGTCGAGCTGACCGGCAGAAACTCGGTCAAGCCTTCCACAATGCCCAGCAAAACGGACTGAAGATAAGGATTCAAGAAGCCTCCGAGGCACAACAATTCCATGCCGTAAATAAGAGCGCGAGCGTGGTCCACGCTTACTCCCTGTCAATTCCGTAGACAGGAATGCCTTCATCCAATTTGAACACGAGGGCCGCTGCTCGTGGCGTGAAATCCAACTGAGGAAACTTATCGTGCAACCGCGTGGCCTCTTCGCGGGCGTGCCCGGCAGATGGCCCACCCATCACAGTATCTGGAACTGTGCCCCGTTCATCGCGGCCTTATCGCGATGAACGGGTTTTCGGATAAGGTCGCAGAGCGATTACGCCAGCCGGGTGCCCCACATCTGGCGCAGCATCATCGCGACAGATGTGGGAAACCACGAATTCAACCCTACAGGAACAGTGATAATGCCCTAAGATTCGGTCAGAATTTGAGCTAGAAGCTTGGGTTCCACGTTGCCGCCGCTGACCACGGCCACAGCTTTGGTGTAGGCGGGCAGCTCAGCCGCGTGGAAGAGCAAAGCCGCCGTGGCCACCGCTCCGCTGGGCTCGGGAACCAGGCGCGTGGCGGCCACAATCGCCCTCATGGCGGCGCGAATCTCGGCTTCGGTCACGGTAATGATGCCGTCCACAAAAGCCTGGATGTGGGCGAAGTTGCGCTGGCCTGCGTTTTGAGTACGGAGGCCGTCGGCAATGGTGCGGCTGGTCAGTTCGGCCGGCCAGGTAACGACGGAGCCGGTGCGGAAGCTCTCCGCCGTGTCGCCAGCCAGTTCCGGCTCGACGCCGAAGACCTTTGCCTGGGGCCGCAGCTGCTTCACGGCCGCGGCGACGCCGCTCAGCAGGCCGCCGCCCGAGACCGGCGATAGAACCAGGTCCACATCCGGCAGAGCCTCGACGATTTCCAGGCCGCAAGTCGCTTGCCCAGCGATGATCTGCTCATCGTCATAGGGCGGGACGACCACGTAGCCATGCTCGCGAATGAGCTCGTCAGACACGGCCAGCCGCTCGCTGGAAGCCAGGCCCACCTCCACAATCTCCGCGCCCAGCGCCAGCGTGGCCGCGCGCTTGATGGCCGGAGCGTTGGAGGGCATGACTATCACAGCTTTGGCTCCAACTTCGCGGGCGACGTAGGCTACGCCCTGCGCGTGGTTGCCGCTGGAATAGGTAATGACCCCGCGGGCAATTTCGTCTGCCGTGAGCTGGAGAATCTTGTTGGCCGCGCCGCGGATCTTGAAGGCGCCAATGGGCTGGAGGCTTTCGGCCTTGAGCCAAATCTGCTTGCCGGTTCCGTAACCGGAAAGGCCGGGAAAAGCGGCTTCGACGAGCGGGGTTTTTACGGCGATGCGCGCGATGCGCACGGCTGCCGCGCGGATGGATGCAAGAGAAACGAGATTCGGTTCAGAGTTCATCAGTATTCGATTCGAGGCTGCGTTCCTGGTTCACAGTCTGTAATATTTTTGTCCAGAGCGAAATCAGTTTCAGGACTGGCCGTCTGCTTCTCGCGCGTCTATTTCCAGGATCGCATGCAAGCAGACTACCACTGCAAGTGCTGTCATGGAGGAGCTGCTCTTCAGTTTTTTTGCCTTGCCTGGCCTGCCGGCAGACAATTCACAAGATGTAACTATGGGAAAAGGCATCGATGCTCCGAGGAACTCCCTCGGCGGTACACTGCATACAATGCCTTCCGCGTGTTCGGCAGGGTAGGTAACAGAGGGAAATCCAGATGATGAGTCCGATCAGAGTTGATACCAATCTGTGCGAGAAAGACGGCGCTTGCGTCGCGGTTTGCCCGTCCAGGGTGCTTGATTTCAATAAGGATGGATTTCCCGAAGAAATGCCGGAGACTCAGTGCATTCTCTGCGGCCACTGCGTTGCCGTCTGTCCCACCGGCGCTCTCACCCACACGGGCCTGCCGCAGGGACCTTTCATGCGCGCGGCCACAAAGCTGCCAGATCCGGCCCTTATCGACAGTTTTCTGGTGAGCCGCCGGTCAGTTCGGGAGTTCAAAAAGAAGCCCGTCGCCAGGGAGACATTGGAGGCGCTGCTTGACGTGGCCCGCCGGGCGCCGACGGCTTCCAACTCCCAGAAGCTGCACTGGATCGTCGTGGACGACGCGGCAAAGGTGCACGCGCTCTCTGCCGAGACGATGAACTGGATACGCGCTTCGAACAGCAATTTGAAGATGCTGGGGCAATGGGAAGGCGGAGACGACCGTATATTGCGCGGGGCTCCCGCTGTTGTTATGGCCTGCGCGCCAGAGGATTACGGCTGGGCAAAACAGGATTGCGCCATTGCCCTCACCTTTCTTGAGCTGGCGGCAGAGGCCCGCGGCCTGGGCGTCTGCTGGGCCGGTATCCTGACCCGCGCAACTGCCGTTCATGCCCCGCTGCGCCAGGCGCTTTCGGTGCCCGAGGGATACATCGTCTGCGGCGGCCTGATGCTCGGAGAGCGCAAGTACAAGTACCGGCTGGTGCCTCCAAGAAAACCACTCAGCGTGCAATGGATTTAGTCAGAATGGAGTGACCGGTTCCCTGCGCTAACCGTGGGTTAGGCTGTGATTCTGGAAGGAAGCTGGGTGCCCCATATCTGGCGCAGCATTATCGCCCCAGATGTGGGAAACCTCGAACCCCTGCGAGCGAATAGCGAGCGGTTGGCCCCACCGCAGGTGGTTTTTGTCGCAAGGGTGGGAGATCACGAACCTCGCCCCAGGCTGCCTCGCAAACCCGCTGGGCGCCCCACCCTCGCCGCGTTTTTGCCTTTGCGGCACATGCGCAATCAGGCCTCTCCGGTCGGTCTTGCCGACTACTGATTTGCGAGCGGAACCCGTACCAGGATCGCATTGTCCACGCGCGCAATCAGCCTCGAAAATTTATCTTTCCCTGCATTTTGCATGGCATCGTAGCGCGGGTTGAGAGACTCGACGTTGACGCGCAGCGGAGCCTTGGGATTCCTGGGCACATCGAAGACTACGCGGATATCGGGCTGGCCGTCGCCGTCCACGTCCACAACGTCGGATACATGCTGCGGTAAAGCGCTCGCGGGACTCCAATCCAGTTGCACGAACGGTTTTCCACTCTGAAACATGTGCGGAGAAACAGGCTTGTGAATGGTGATGGAGTAGGTTCCATTCTGCACGGTGCGCAGCTTGGGTCCGCCGGAGTACATTTCATCCACATGCAGACCCAGAGCCGCAAAGCCCTTGGCGAAGCTCCCAATCAGCAGAAATGGCGTCAGCAGTGCCGCCAGCATGGTAAGTGCCGCCGCCGTGTAACCGAGTTTTGCGCGCATGGTCATCGATGCCCTCTAAGCGAGAAAGTGAAGAATGGTGACGAGCCCCTGAGCGATGATGCTGCCGCCAAACATGACGGCTGCGGCCCAGGCGGCATACAAGAACATGAGCCGCGCTCGCTCGGGCTTCCAGGCGAGTTCGGTTCCCTTAATGTGCCAGACAGCCGCCTGATGCGGGCAGGCATCCACGCAGGCGCCGCACTTCATGCAGGAGAGCAGCGTCTCGCCCTGCGCAATGGATTCCTTCGAAAGAGAGAAATTCGGGCAGGCATTTTGACAGACCCCGCAGGACTTGCAGCGCGTCCGGTCAATCTTCACTTCAAAGGCGCTGATCTTGTTGAAGATGGATTGGAAAGCGCCAAACGGACAAAGGAACGAGCATTGCGTCCTCTTCTTTGTCAGCAGCGGCAGCACGACTACCAGCGCCGCAAACAGAAGGATAAAGACGCCGTTCTGGATGATGCCAATCGTGCTGCGAGCCGTAACGTATTCCGTGACGGCCTTGAAGGGGCAGAGCCACGTGCAGTAAACCGAATCAAACAGGGCCAGCGAGAGCAGCATTGTGGCCAGCAGCACGGCCCATGGAAGATAGCGCAAGCGCGGGTCGATCTTGCGAATCCTGGCGCGCTTGGGGACGGCGGCCATGCCTTCTTCAATTCCGCCGAAGAAGCACGCATAGGCGCACCAGCCCTTGCCGAGCACCAGCGTAATGGCCAGCCAGAGACCCATCATGCCGGCAATGGCGTACCTGGACGCCGTGATGGAACCGGGAAAGATAATCGTCTTTGTTAGCGCGGCAGGCAAGATGAGGAGCGGAATCGGCAGGAAACAGAAGGGCGTCCGGCCGGCAATCATCTCTTCAATCGGAATGCCCATGGTGCCGCGCACGAGAATGAGGTTGTAAATAAAGCCGACAGGAAACAGAAATCCCAGGGTGACAAAAAAATAGCGGCGCCAGCGATAGGTCTTCCCGGTTCGCATCATCATGAAAAACAGAACAGTCATGAAGACGGCAGTCACCGTGGCGGCGATCCGCGACTTCGGGTCCGTGTTCACGCCCGGATGAAAGAACATGAGCAGCGACCAGACGGCAATTGGCAATGTCAGCAGAAGCGCCCGAAAAGTACTGCGCGGCGCAGCGGGGGCCAGCCGCGGCGTACAAGCCTTACAAGCCATATGCTTTTCTCCCCATTAGCATGGCAATTCCCAAAAAGAGGTAGTAGAGGGCAATAAGCGCCATCGCCATCCGTGCGACGGTAATCACCGCCTGGTTGCGCGCTACGCAGCTTATACCTATAAACGGAACAAACCAGACAGATGTTCCAACAAAAAAGAAAATAAAAAAGAGAAGGGCCTGAGTCACGCTTCCCAACTCGGCCGCCCTCACGCCGGCGGCTACAAAAGGAGGGCACAGGCTGAAACCGGTGAGGAAACCCAGCACTGCCGCTCCGGCCACTCTGCTTTCCTTCGTCGTGCCGATCTTCACCAGCTTCGAACTCGAACACGACGAGCCGCAGATCTGCCTGGCGGAATACGCATACCAGAACAGCACGCATGCGAGCAACACATTGACGGCGCCCATCAGCAGCACACGCGACCCTAGCGGCATCGATACCAGCGCGCCAATTTCCCAGGCTACCGCGGCAAACAACAGGTATCCCAGAAGACGTGCTCCAAGAAAGGCTGAAAGAAAGCGAAGATGGCGTCTGAACCCAGTTTGCTCAGAAAGCAAGGAGGGAACCAGCACGGGGCCGCAAGCTGCCATACAAGCAGGCCCCGACACCAGGCCCAGGGTCAGAGCCTCGCCAAATACGGCAAATATAACCATAGAAGAATTGTCAAAACGACTTAATCCCCATGTCTGTGACGGATAATACGCGTGCCCAAACTATCCTTTGCCATCCATAATCTAAGCTGTAATCAAGTCAGTGGTTGCCGGGTGTCCCCGATCCCGATGATTTTTCCACACCACACCGGGGGCGCCCTTAACAAGGTAGAATCCCTCTTGCGATCGGGGCCACCCGCCAGAGGCCTTCAGGCCCCTGAACCGAGACATGCAGAAGACGTGGCTTTGTCACAGGCCTCTCTTAAATGTCCGCCACCTCCTACCGTATTCCCGGCCAGGCAGCCCAAACCGGGAGCCTGTCTGCACTCCCGCTCGATGAGCCCGGTGCCCCGTGTCCCGCTTTTGGGACCTGGGAAACCACGAACCTTCTGCTCTGCGCCGCTCCCGCTGTGGTACTCTCTACCCAATCACATGGCTGCCGAAAAGAACACGCTCTATTACGGCGACAATCTTGATGTCCTTAAGCGCTACGTCAAGGACGAGACTGTTGATTTGGTTTATCTCGACCCGCCCTTCAACTCCCGCCAGGACTACAACGTCCTCTTCGCCGAGAAGGACGGCTCCCAATCCAGCTCCCAGATTCACGCCTTCGAAGACACCTGGGAATGGAACATCGATGCCCAGCGCGCCTACGAGCAAATGGTCGAGCAGGGCGGTCGAGTCGCCGACGCCCTCCGCGCCTTCAAGACCTTCCTCTTCAACTCCGACATGATGGCCTATCTCGCCATGATGGCCCCGCGCCTCGTCGAACTCCGCCGCGTCCTCAAGGAAACCGGCTCCATCTATCTGCACTGCGATCCAGCAGCGGGTCACTATCTGAAGATATTGATGGACGCTGTTTTCGGGCCGCAGTTCTTCAAAAACGAGATTATCTGGAAGCGAACCAGTGCGCACAATAGCGCGAAACGGTGGGGGCCGGTTCACGACCAGATCCTCTTCTACTCCAAGAGCGAGAACTCGACATGGAATCGCGTGTATCAGGGATATACCGCGGAATACCTCGAAAAATTCTACCGGCATGAAGATGAGGGCGGGCGATATACGCTCGGTGATTTGACTGGAGCTGGCAAGCGAAATGGAGAATCTGGATTACCCTGGCGAGATGTTGATCCAACGAAAGCAGGAAGGCATTGGGCCGTTCCGCGCCCCCGTCAGGCCGGTCTCAGTTGGGATGAACTCAGTGTCCAGCAACGGCTCGACCAGCTTGATCTTGCAGGATTGATTGTCTGGCCCTCCAAAGGGGGAATTCCACGATTCAAGCGGTACCATGACGTCGATCGAGGCGTTGTTTTGCAGGATGTGATTACAGATATTGATCCCCTGTCCACCCACGCCAAAGAACGTCTAGGCTACCCCACCCAAAAACCCGAAGCCCTTCTCGAACGCATCCTCAAGGCCAGTTCCAACGAAGGCGATGTAGTCCTCGACCCATTCTGCGGCTGTGGCACCACCGTTCAGGTGGCCCAGCGCCTCAACCGCCGCTGGATAGGCATCGACATCACTCACCTCGCCATCGGCCTCATCAAGAAACGCCTCTCCGACGCCTTCGGCCCGGAGATCATATCCACCTACGAAGTAATCGGCGAACCCACGGACTATGCCGGAGCTGCTGACTTGGCCAGCGAAGACAAATACCAGTTCCAGTGGTGGGCGCTGGGCCAGGTGGGCGCGCGCCCCGCCGAGCAGAAGAAGGGCGCCGACCGCGGCATCGACGGCCGTCTCTACTTCCACGACGACGAGTCCGGCCAATCCAAGCAGATCATCTTTTCGGTCAAGGCTGGTGGTGTCTCCGTTCCCCAGGTCCGCGATCTCGTCGGGGTACTCACCCGCGAGAAAGCTGAGATCGGCGTCTTCCTCTGTTTCGAACCCCCAACCAAACCCATGCTCAAGGAAGCCGCCGAGGCCGGATTCTACAAATCCATCGACGGCACCACCTACCCCAAGCTGCAAATCCTCACCATCCAGCAGATCCTCGACGGCAAACAGCCCGACTATCCCCTCCACCGCCGCGACGCCACCTTCAAGAAGGCCCCGCGCAGCCGCCCCGCAGCCGCCGAAAACCTCTCTCTGCCCCTGCTCCCGCCGGAGTAGCCGCCCAAACCTGGTGCTGGGAGAAGTGAGCACAACTAATAAAGATGGGTGCCCCAGGTGCCTCGCTGTTGGGCACCTGGGAGAGCACGACCCTCAACCGGGTTTCCGTGAAACTCCGATTCTCGATAGATGACAAATCCCAAAGTATCAAATCAAGGCCTGCTCAAAATGCGTGAAAATGCGTGAAATAACGCGCTAAATCGACCAATTAAGAGCTTTTTTCGCACTTTTGGACGGCTTGCAGCAAGAGGTTGGCTGTTTTTTTGACGGCCTGCAACCCCACTTTTTTGCGGAAGGACCAAAAATTCTTCACTTTGTCGCCTTGGAGCGCGACAATATTTTTTCTTATCTATACCTGCAGGACGACATGCGCAGTCGCCTTGCAAGGCGACAAATTCCTCTTGTGGCCGCCGAACCCCGCAGAATCGCTGATCTCTGACCACTGATCGCTGATCTCTGATCTCTGACTACTGCCCACTGACTTCCTGGTCCTTGTACTGAAGCTGGTAGAGCTTCCAGTAGAGGCCGCGCTGGGCGAGCAGTTCCTGGTGCGTGCCCATCTCGCGCAGTTGCGCCTTGTGCAGGACGAAGATGTTGCTCGCCTGCTGCACGGTCGAGAGGCGGTGGGCAATCAGGACGCTGGTGCGGCCTTCGACCATGCGCTCCAGCGCGCCGCGGATGCGCAGTTCCGTGTCGGTGTCCACGCTCGATGTGGCCTCGTCGAGGATGAGAATGCGCGGGTTGTAGGCCAGCGCGCGGGCAAAGTTGACCAGTTGCTTCTGGCCGGTCGAAAGCGAGTTGCCGCGCTCCTGCACCGGCTCGTCGAAGCCGCCCGGCAGGCTCTCGATGAAGTCCAGCACGTTGACATCGCGCGCGGCCTGGCGCAGCGCGGCTTCAGTGATGGCGTCGTTGTCCATGCGGATGTTTTCCGCCAGTGTGCCGGTAAAGAGGAACGGGTCCTGGAGCACGACCGCGAAGTGCTGCCGGAGTTCGGTCAGTTCGTGCTCTCGCAAATCGATTCCGTCGATCAGAATCTGGCCTGCGGTCACGTCATAGAAGCGCATCATCAGGCTGGTGAGCGTGGTTTTCCCCGCCCCCGTGTGCCCCACGATAGCCACCGTCTGGCCGGGCTCGATGGTGAAGGAAACGTCCTTCAGAATCCATTCGATGCCGGGAATCGCGGCCAGAGCCGTTGCATTTGGCGTTTCTGCGTTGGCCGCAGCGAGGGCGGCTTGTTGCTCGGGGGTGAGCTTCTGGTAGGTGAACCAGACGTGGCGGAACTCGATGCG
>Ga0255356_1002435_pt1 | contig 10708 bp, 7 predicted proteins | sample HBST100metaG_FD_189944 | JGI IMG/M metagenome (GOLD analysis project Ga0255356, IMG submission 189944) | Peat soil microbial communities from Stordalen Mire, Sweden - H.B.S.T100 | ecosystem: Environmental > Terrestrial > Soil > Wetlands > Peat | place: Sweden: Norrbotten County, Stordalen Mire... | reverse complement strand
AACCGGCTGCGGGAGTTGCGCGAGGGACAGATGGAGTACGGCGAACGGCAGGCGCAGGAATGGACTGGAATGGAGAGCGCGCATGGGGACAATTAGCTCCGCATTCAATGTGATATCGGAGGCTCTGAACGCTGATCAGGCAGCCTTGAACATTGTGGCCAACAACGTGGCGAACGCCAGCACCACCGGCTACACGAAAGAAGAGGCGAATTTCGTTGAGAACGATCCGATTACGATCAACGGGGTTTCCTACGGGGACGGCGTAACGGTGACGGGTTCCACATCGGTGCGGGACACGGTGCTGAGTGCGCGGCTGGATCAGCAACAGCAGTTGGCTTCAGCATCGAGCACACGGTTGACAGCGCTGGATAGCGTGCAGGCCCTGTTCACGGTGGATTCGAGTTCGACCAGCAGTTCCACGTCAGGCGATATCGGCAGCGACCTCACCAGCTTTTTTAATTCTTTCGCCACACTGGAGGGTTCTACCACCAACACGTCGTATCGCGATAGTGTGCTTTCCAACGCGCAGACCCTGGCCAGTGACATTTCAGGCGCTGCAACCAGCCTGGAATCTCAGAAAACGGCTTTGGACCAGGAGGCGGCTGGCGTCACTAGCCAGGTCAATGCGCTGACCACTGCAATTGCTCAACTGAATACCCAAATTACGAGTACCTCACCTGATACTGATGCGGGCACGCTCGAAGACCAGCGCGAGGAAGATGTCAGCGAACTTTCAAAGCTGGTGGGCATCAACCAGATTTCGACCGAAAACAATGGCCTTACGATTACCACCACCTCCGGTGCGCTCTTGGTCTCCGAAGGAACAAGCTCCACACTTACCAACAGCACTGTAGACGGGGTAACTCATTTCTTTGATGGAACGACCGACATTACTTCAGGATTGACCACGGGCGGCGGCGAACTGGGTGGGTATCTTACTGCGCGTGACACGGACATTCCCAGCGTGCTGGCCTCGCTCGATCAACTGGCCTACAGCGTTTCAACGGAAGTCAATTCGCTCAACAATTCCGGGGTCGATGAAAATGGAGATACCGGGACCACGAGTACTCCCCTCTATATCTTCAATGAACCGACCGAGATCTCCGGCAGCGCGGCGGCGATGAGCGTGATCATGACCAACCCGGAAAATATTTCGACCGCTTCATCGGGGGAAGCCTCGGGTTCTGATTCGAATGCTATTGCCCTGGCGAAGCTGAACGGCAGCACCTCGACGATAGTGGACGGCCAATCGCCATCCAGCTATTATTCGAGCTTTGTTTCCTCGCTGGGCTCGACCGTCTCTGAAGTGACAACAGAGAATACGGCGCAGGAGGCCTCGGTAACCCAATTGACGACCCAGAACAGTTCGCTTTCCAGCGTCAATCTGAACGATGAGGCATCTTCGATGACAACCTTGGAGCGCAGTTATCAGGCGGCGTCGCAGGTTTTTTCGATGCTGAATACAATCATGGCCTCGGCTTTGAACCTCGGGGAGGAGACGACAGTCTCCTGATCCAGTCTCTTAGCTCGGTATAGGCGTCTCGCGACAAAACAACCGTTCAGCGTTGTGATGGAGGAATGAAGTGCGGGTTGATCCGAATTATATCTCGACAAATCTGGTGAGTTCGCTCGATGCGACCCAGCTCAAGGAACAGCAGTTGACCAGCGAGATGTCAAGCGGCATGCGCATCAATTCGTTGAGCGACGACCCGGTGGCCGCCGGAGAAAATGTGGTTCTGCTCAACGAAATTCAACAGGACGACTCTTTCACAACCAGTGCTAGTTCGGTTAGTGGTCAGTTGCAGGTAGCCGATACAGCCTTGGGCAGTGTGGTTACCGAGTTGACCTCGGCGATTTCGTTAGCAACCAGCGCCAATAACGGCACCATGAACTCGACCCAGATCAAGTCGATTGCCACGCAGATTTCCAGCATCCTCGCCGAGGTGACGTCCTTGGCAAACAGTACTTATGAAGGCTCGTATATTTTTGCCGGTACTCAGACTACCTCGGCTCCGTTTAGCACTTCGACATCGACATCACCGGCTACCACGACCTACAGCGGCGACGATACTATCAACTATCTGGAAACGCCCAGTGGACAGAAGATCCAACTGAATGTTTCCGGTGACGATATATTTCTGGGCAGTGGCACGAATAGCGTCTTTGGCGCTTTGAACGCCCTGGTCTCCGACTATTCCAGCGGCACGGTCGATACCACCCAGGCCGTGAGCGACACGACGTCATTGAATACGGCGCTCAACTATGTCTCCGAGAAACGCGTGACTATCGACGGCTCAATTACCCAGCTCACTTCCGCCTCCGATGCTGCTACCAGTAATAAAACACAGCTAATCGCCGCGCAGACCGACCTGCTACAGGCCAGTACGGCCTCGGTCGCTACGCAACTTTCGCTGGTGGAGACGCAGCAGACGTCCTTAGAGGACGTGATCGCGCAATTGGACTCAACTTCAAACAGCCTATTCAGCAAGTTGTAGTGGCCAAAGACGACCGCGCGATGCAGGCCGGTGTGCCTATTGCTTCGGCAAATAAAAACCAACAATGTTCGGGTACCCCATCCTCGCCACGTCTTCGTTTTTGTGGCTAGGATGGGGTAGCACGAAGGCAGTATTTATTTGCCAGATCTATATTGTGATCTGATTCCAGCATGTGACATTCGAGCAATCTAGCATCCGGGGCATTTATACTCAAACCGGAAGGACATGCTTTGCTTGCTCCCATTCGTTTTATCTGGAACGCGACCCGCGGCCACCGGTTGACTCCGTGGCGAAGTGACTACGTGCGCTGGCGTGTGGAAACCTACTCCGGCCTACGGGCCGAGACGCTGACGCTTACAAGCATTCTTGCTTTTGCCTGGGCTTCGCGCTGGGAACTGTTGAATTATCTGTTCTGGATTGACCGTTTGGATCGCGAGGTACGCAAACGGGCGTGAGTATATGCGTATGAATCGTTGCGGAGGCCGCTCATCCTGGACAAGGAAGCGGAAGGCGCAATACGAGTTCACTGCCATTCTCAATATGGAGTTCTTTCTCGCATGAGGCTCGGATTGTCCTCGCTAACGCTTGACGTCGTTGCGGCATTATTAGTGACTGTCGCGGTATCCGGAGCGCAGCAATTGCCTCCGATCGAACCTCCCAAGCCAGTACCTGCCGCACAATCGGATACGACCACGCTCCATGTGACAACCACCGAAGTCCTGGTGCCCACGCTGGTGGAAAAGCACGATGGCAGCGTTGTCTATGGACTCAAGCCGGATGACTTTGTGCTTGAAGACAATGGCGTGCCACAGAAAATTCGAGTACAGGAAGAGATGGATACGGCGCCGGTTGCGCTGGTAGTGGCGGTAGAGTTGGGCGGCGCAAGTGTGCTTGAGTTCGACAAGCTGGCCAAACTCGGTCCGCTGCTCGATCTGTTCCTTACTGATAGCAGGAGCCAGGCGGCGCTGATGGGCTTCGATTCCAAGCCTCATTTGATTCACGACTATACCCACTCCGGCGAGGACGTGGACGCGGCACTGAAGCACTTGGCGCCGGGCGACGGCGGCGCGGCGATTCTGGATACCGTCAGCTCTGCCGTTGATCTTCTGGAGACGCAGCCGAAGGAATATCGCCGCGTTCTGCTTTTGATCAGCGAAGAGCGCGACCACGGCAGCAAGCACACGAAACCGGCACAATTGATCAGGAAAATAGGCGAGTCGGACGTGCTGGTGCTGAGCGTGTCGTTTTCTCCCGCACGCGCCGAGCTATTGCATGACGTGAAGGACTCGGGGGACGACCGCACCATGAACATGATTTCGACACTGATCATGGCGGTGAAGGCCTTCAAGAAGAACGTCGCCAAAGAGGTTGCCGGGATGAGCGGTGGCGAGTACACCACCTTTACCGGTGACAAGCGCTTCCAGCAGCGTGTGATGGAGGCTGCCAAGCATGCGCGTAACCGCTATCTGATTACCTTCAGCCCCTCCAATCCGACCCCCGGTTTGCACACCATCAGGGTGCGGACAGCGCAGGACTATGGAGCCCGGATCGTGGCACGGGCCAATTACTGGCTAAGGTAGGAGCCGTAAGCGACCTCGGCAGGGAAGGACGCTTGCAACGCCTGACAAAAGAGCGATTCGACGATGAGACTTTCCTGGTTCGGGGGCGAGGAACAGGGAGTTCAAATTCTGGTTCCTGCTGTTGGTTCCATAGCGCGAGTCCGCGCATTCATGGTAACCTCACTCTAGACACTTAAAGAGTGGATCTGAGAAGACAAGAGGAGTATTACCGCCGTGCTGGCGACTGCTAAGAAAACTACCCTGATTGAGACTTTCCGCACCCATGACACGGACACCGGTTCGCCGGAAGTCCAAATTGCGATTCTGAGTGCGCGTATCGCTGAACTGACCGAGCATTTCAAAACCCACAAGAAGGATCACGCTTCACGGCGTGGCCTGTTGCAACTGGTCAGTAAGCGCCGCCGTCTGTTGGATTACCTGAAGACACATGATACCGATCGCTATCGTGACGTGATCGGCAAACTCGGTATCCGCAAGTAATCAGAAAGCTAACCTTGACCCGGAAGCGCCTAGACCGGACATTGGTCACGGCCCCTGTTCCATCTGGAACCCGAGGCTATGGTGTACCTGGCGAACTCTACCCGCTGCCAGGGCTTGCGCACAGTTATTGCCTGTGTGCGGCCTTGGTATGCCGGCTGACACACAGGCCGGGAGAATCTGCTCCCCCGCGCATCGCCCACTCTTTTGCGCGCGACCTGTCTGCAGCCAGATTATCTGCCAGCGTTCCCACCCCTGCGGCGCATTCCCCCTACAAGTTTTTCCAAGCGAACGAAACGAAACGAGGACTCTATGTCTAAGCATGAAGTAGCTGTCGAGCTTGCCGGCGGCAAGCGTCTGGTATTTGAGACCGGACGCATGGCCAAGCAGGCCTCAGGCGCCGCACTGGTGACCACGGGCGAAACCGTCGTTCTGGCTACTGCTGTGGCCTCTCCCGACCCGAGAGAAGGGGTCGATTTTTTCCCCCTTACCGTGGATTATCGCGAGTTTACCTCTGCCGGTGGCCGCATTCCCGGAGGTTTCATCAAGCGTGAAGGACGGCCCAGTGAGAAGGAAATTCTTACCTGCCGTCAGATTGATCGTCCCATCCGTCCGCTGTTCCCTGATGGTTTCCGCAATGAAACGCAGGTGATTGCACTGGTCTTCTCCGCTGACAAGGAGAACGATCCGGACGTGATCGCCATCAACGCTGCTGCTTGCGCGCTGGCGCTTTCCGACATTCCTTTCAGCGCCACGATTGGCGCAGCCCGCGTGGGGCGTATCGATGGCGAGTTCGTCATCAATCCCACCTATGCCGAGAGTGCCGCATCCACGGTCAACATTCTGGTCGTTGCCCATAAAGACGGCATCGTCATGATTGAGTCGGGCGCCAAGGAAGAGACTGAAGAAGTAGTTCTGGCGGCCATTCAGTTTGCCCATGAAGAGATCAAGAAGATCATTGCGGCAATCGACGAACTGGTAGCCGTAGCTGGCAAGCCGAAGCGTGCTTATGCCGCGCCGGAGTTCGACGAGGCGTACTACCAAGAGCTTAAAGCCAAGGTCGGAGATCGGCTCAAGGACGCTCTGGATACCAAGATCCACGCCAAGCTGGAAAGCCAGGATCTGATCAAGAAGATCAAGGATGAGCTGGCAGCCGCACTTCCCGCCGACGATCCCGCCGCCAAGAAGAAGCTGGCAACTTACTATGAGCACCTGCGCGAGCGCATCTTCCGCGAGCAGGTGACCAAGGACCGCATCCGTCCCGATCGCCGCGCTTTCGATGAGATTCGTCCCATCAGCATCGAGACCGGCGTATTGCCTCGTACGCACGGTTCGGCGCTGTTTACACGCGGCGAAACGCAGGCTCTGGTTACGGCAACCCTGGGTACCGCCGATGAAGGTCAGCGGTTGGAGAGCTATGAAGGCGAGAAGAAAAAGAACTTCATGCTCCACTACAATTTCCCGCCTTTCTGCGTTGGCGAAACAGGTCGCATGAGCGGCGTAGGCCGTCGCGAGATCGGACACGGAGCATTGGCAGAGCGCGCCATTACCGCAGTTCTTCCCAGCGCGGAGGAGTCTCCGTACGCCATCCGTATCGTGTCTGAAATTCTCGAGTCCAATGGTTCTTCGTCGATGGCCACGGTCTGCGGTTCGAGCCTGGCGCTGTTTGACGCAGGCATCGCGCTCAAAGGCGCAGTAGCTGGCGTAGCCATGGGGCTGGTCAAGGAGGGCGACGACTACGCCATCCTTACCGACATTGCCGGCGCGGAAGACCACTACGGCGACATGGACTTCAAGGTGGCCGGTACCCGCAAGGGCATCACCGCCTTGCAGATGGACATCAAGATTGGCGGCCTTACCAACGAAATCCTCCAACAAGCCATGGAGCAGGCGCGCAAGGGCCGGCTCTTCCTGCTGGACAAGATGGATGCTGCGCTGGACGGACCGCGCAAGGAGCGCTCACAGTATGCTCCTCGCATTGAAACCGTCATGATTCCCACCGACAAGATTCGCGACCTGATCGGCAAGGGAGGCGCCACCATTCGTGGCATCGTCGAGCAGACCGGCGCCAAGATCGATGTGGACGACACAGGTAAGGTCAGTGTTGCTTCTTGCGACGCCGAAGGCCTGAAGAAGGCACTGGCCATCATCGGCAATCTGACCGCCGTTCCCGAAGTAGGGAAGACCTATCTGGGCAAGGTGGTGCGGCTGGCAGAGTTCGGTGCCTTCGTCGAGCTTTTCCCCGGCACAGACGGCCTGCTGCACATCTCCGAGATCGCAGAGCATCGCGTCAAGGAAGTGAAGGATGAATTGCGCGAGGGCGATCAGGTGATGGTCAAGGTTCTGGCCATCGAGGGGAATCGCATCAAGCTCAGCCGCAAGGCACTCATCAAGGAACAGAAGGCCAAGCTGGCTCAGGCTGCGGCACCGGCAGCGACGGAGGATGCACCAATCGCCGTTTCTGAAGAAGCACCAGCGCTCGCAACGCCACCCACGCCGCGCAACGAGTTTGATGAGCGTCAGCCAAAGTCGAACCAGAGCACGATTCTCATCGAAGGCGGAGACGATTTCGATGATGAACCGAGCGAGGAGTTCGACGAAGAAAGCGAACCCAACTTCAATCGCGCTGAGGGTGCACCGGTTACTACCGGGCAACCGGCAGCAGGCGGCGCGCGTCCCTCGTCTCCGGCCAACAACAATCGTCGCCGCCGGCGTCGTAGGCCAGGTGGCCGTGGGCCGGGCAGCGGTGGCGGCCAAGCTTGATCAGTAGGGAATTCGTAACAAGAGAAAGGCCCGGACGTCAAGTCCGGGCCTTTCTCGTTTGTCATTGTGGCGAGCTGAAGGTGGCGAGCTGAAGTTTTATCGCGTGCGCATGAAGCTCCAGGTGCATTCTTACAAGCTGGATTGAGCTTCGGGCACGGCGAACTGATCCGGCAATGGATGACCGCTCTCCTTGATCCACAAACACCGTATTTCCCACGCTCGTTGATCCACACATGCTCCGTGCCCCATCCTTTCGTTTTTTTCTGGCGAAAGGGTGGGAAAGCACGCCCCCTTACCCAGCGGGAATTTCTGTTCTCCGTTCCCGAGTCCCTGGTAACGGCGCTCTCGTTCCTGGTTCCCTAACTAAGTCCCTGATTTCTGCCCCACCGCAGGTGGTTGCAGATAATAACCCGCTGTTGTCGCAGACTTATAAGTAGAAGACGGACGCGGGAAACAACCATCCGCAGTCTCGAACAGCAAAGTCATGCGAAACATTACCGTAACCATCTCCGACGATACGGTACGTACCGCCGAGCGCGAATTTGAGCCGCCGAGCACACATACCCCCCACCCCCCAAAAAAGCAGAAAATGCCAGTGAAACTGTGAAGGGGCATCAAACCAATGCAAAATCAGTAACTTCCAGACGTCTCTCTCACAGAGGCACATAAACTGTGAAATTGTGAAGTGCGCTTACAGAGGTTGAAAGGTCTGGCGCAGAACGGCAAAGGCCTCAGATTCATTGATTAAGTAGGGAAAGGCCGTAAAGGATGAAAGGCAAGTGCCATGGCGCTTGCCTTTCGTTTTCTGGCGTTTTATTGCTGCGCTGCTGCGCAGAGAGGCGAAGAACTATCCGACATGGAGGGTGGAAGGTTGGTCGTCCCCCATTTGGTCGGGGCCGAGCCCATTGTAAATACCAGCGTTCCGCCATTTGCGATCTGTTTGTGACGGAACCACGAAGCATCCAGCGGCGCGCCATTCAAGGTTGCAGACTGGACGAAGCGATTGATGTGTTCGCTGTCCAGATTGTGCGCAATGATGCGCAGTGTCTTACCGGAAGCCAGCGTGATATCCGCCTCGGGAAAACTGGGCGTGCCAATCAGGTAAATGTCCTGCCCGGCATTGGGATAGAAGCCGAGTGAGTTGAAGATGAACCAACTGGACATGGCGCCGGAGTCGTCGTTGCCCGGGATGCCGCTGCGCTGGTCCGTAAAAGCCTTTTCGAGTAATTGGTTGATCACTTCAGCCGTGTGGTCGGGTCTTCCTGCCCAGTTATAAAGAACGGGCATGAGGAAGCCGGGCTCGTTCGTGACGTCGAAGTGACCACGCGTGAAGATGTAGTCGAGACGGCGAACGAATGTCTCATCGCCGCCCGCCATGGCAATGAGTTTTCGAACGTCCTGCGGCGCATAGAACGAATAGGTCCAGAGGTCGCCTTCATAAAAGAAGTCCGGCCATGTGCCGCGCACCAAAAAATAAGGCTCAGCCCAACTGCCGTCCGGGTTGCGCGGGCGCAGGAAGCCGCGGAAGCCTTCCCGCGTAAGGTCCTTGTCCCAGAGATGCTCCCAGTTGTGTGCGCGCGTGGCGAATAGCTTGGCTTCGGCGGGACGGTTGAGGCCGCACGCCACTTCAGCGATGCAAAAATCGTTGTAAGCGTACTCTACGGTGCGCGAGCCGGAACGCTCGTCGGCCAGGGTGACATAGCCTTTCGCGTTGTAATCGAGAATGCCGCCGCGGCCCTCCTTCTGCTTGTCGGCAGGGGGAACGGAGGCGTCTTTCAGCATTGCTTCGAAAGCTGTGGGGTAGTCGATGCCGGTGAGTCCTTTGACGTAGGCATCGGCGATGACCACGTTGGCGTTGCTGCCCCCTTGCGTGCGCCCATTGTCATTCCCTACGCGGGCGTCAGGCATATAGCCGGTATGACGATAGATATCGATGAGCGCGCGGACCATGTCGCGCTGCCGGTCGGGAGCTATCAGTGTGAGCAAAGGGCCGGAGCTGCGGTATGTGTCCCATATTGCCTGGAAGTCATCGTAGTATGGTTCACTCGACTGCCACTTGGGGTTTTCGCCGGTGCGGTCAGATGGCATCAGCATGGTGTGATACATCGCGGTGTAAAACTGAATGCGCTTCGACTCTGTTTCGCCATGGAGCTGAATCTTCGACAGCTCTTGATTCCACGCACGGACTGCAGCTTTGCGAACAGCGTCGAAGCTCCATCCGGGAGCCTCCTGCTGCACGTTTTGCCGCGCTTGTTCTGCGCTGATGAATGAAATTCCTGTCTTAAGCTGAACGACCTGTCCCGCATGCGTGTTGAGGTTGAAGCTGGCGCCGAAGGGCTTGTCTTCTGACACTGAAACATCCTTGGCGGAAGTGAGAGAGTTGCCGCTCCAAGTCTGAACGCTGGCGGCAGGGGTATCAAGGACGATATAGAAGTAAACCTTGTATTCTCCGCCTCTGTTCCATCCACCGGTATAGCGGCCCACGCCTTCTGCTTCATGATCGGATAGTAGACGCACATCCCCGCCAAGGAAGCGTTGTGCTTCCCAGCCTGTGCCTTTGTTCAGGCAATGAGAAATATTGACCGTAATATGCGACTGCCGTGACGCAGGGAAGGTATAGCGCTGGAAGCCGACGCGGCGCGTGGACGTTAGCTCTGCGCGGACGTTGTATCGAGTGAGCGTTGTGGCGTAGTAGCCGGGATGGTTTGACTCATAGGTGCGAGGCGATACGATGTCCGCGGGGTCGACGAGACCAGTGACAGGTGCGAGGAGAATATTGCCATATTTGCCAGCGGCTCCACTGAGGTGCAAGTGGCTGAAGCCGCGAATTCTACCACCGCTCATATAGCCGAAATTCGATGGACGTCCATCAAAGCTCTCCATATCCGGGCCGAGCTTGACTGTGCCAAAGGGAACCGCGGCGCCGACGAATGTATTGCCGCCCCAGTCCACGCCCAGAAAAGGATAGACATTGTGGACGTAATCGAGGGCGGCTTTAGGCGTGGCATGCGCCGTTTGGCTATAGAGGACTGTGCAGCTCAACACGATGAGAAGAAACTTCGAATAACGCAGGGTACGGAATGACATGACAAGTTGTCCTCTAAACCTTCCGCAAGAATTCTACATTGCGGTGCGACGTTCATGTCCTGGCTGGCCGCGCGTACGCGAAGGCCCTTGGTAATTGTGAAACGCTTGCTGAGTCCCAGAAGACTCCAAGCACGAGCATTATTCCTTGTTGCGTAGCCTGAGCCGACAGGGGACACACGGATCGAGGGCGGCGACCATCAACTGCGCGCGGCGTTCGGGTGGCGGCCCTGGGCAACCTTCGATAAGGCCCCGTGCCAGCGCGCCGCGGGGGTGAAAGTTCCATTCCGTAGGCGCCAGGATCTGATA
>Ga0255356_1002433_pt1 | contig 10721 bp, 6 predicted proteins | sample HBST100metaG_FD_189944 | JGI IMG/M metagenome (GOLD analysis project Ga0255356, IMG submission 189944) | Peat soil microbial communities from Stordalen Mire, Sweden - H.B.S.T100 | ecosystem: Environmental > Terrestrial > Soil > Wetlands > Peat | place: Sweden: Norrbotten County, Stordalen Mire... | reverse complement strand
GTCCGACATGGTTGCTTCCGGTTTCGGAAGCCTGGGCATGATGACCTCCGTGCTCGTCTCTCCGGATGGAAAGTTCGAGTACGAGGCAGCCCATGGCACAGTGCGCCGTCACTACTACGAGCATCTGTTTCACATCCACACAACCGTTTCGATCTGCGCCTTGATGGCGGCATCGGCGGCAGGAGACAGGTAGCGCATCACCGAATCCAGGTCCGAGTGGCCGCTGAATTTCATCACAGTCCTCAAGTCCATGCCGTTCCTGAGCAGCTTGGTGATGCACGTCGCGCGGAATTTATGCAGCCACCAGCGCCCGCATTCTTTGTGGTCTCTGCACCCGGAGCATTGGCCGCAGTTCAATCCAGCAGCCTTCACCTGGCGCTTTAGAGTGCGCAGCAGTTTTCGGTTTGGGTTATCCGTGCGTGTGCCGGTCACGAGACGGCCGTTTGGGTGTTGCTCTCGGTACTCCTTGAGCCGCTTCAGCAGGTCGGCCGGAATCGGGATGTCGCGTTCTTCCTTATCCTTGATCTCAAAATCGTATTCGGGCTTCGATCTGACCTTGAGCGTTCCGCTTGCAAAGTCGATGTCGTTCCATGTCAGATAAACCGCCTCCTGTTCGCGCAGCCCGGTCTTCAACAGTAACTCGAAGATCAGATATAGATGTTCGTCTTTGATCGAGTCAAAAAAAATCTTCAACTCCTCAGCGGAGTAGACTTCTGGCACCTTCTTCTCGAACTTCGGTCGGCTGGGCGCGAGTTCCTTGACGTCGGGTTTGCAGAACCTCAGGAACGCAACCACGCTTGCGTGACGATTGTGTATGGTGCGCTGGGAGCAACCGCGCTTACGAAGCGCGCGCTGGTGGCGCAGAACATCCTCCGGCGTAATCTCGTCGGCATAGACCTTGCCGACTGTTTTCAGGAACTCTTCGGTGGTTCAGGTGAATGCGAGTGCCCGTGCCACCACCTATGCCAGCCCGACCACGCTGACATTCGTCGCAACGGTCGCCGATCAGGCCACAGCGGGAACGCTCTCAGTAACCGTCACGAACCCGGCGCCAGGCGGCGGAACCTCCCCGGTAGCCAACCTCTCTGTCAGTGCGCCTACAGCTACTCCCGTGATCACGTCTGTGTCCCCTAACTCAATCATCGCGGGTTCCTCAGATACTGTCATTACCTTCTATGGAACCGGCTTCACGTCAAACTCTGTTGTGCAATGGAATGGCACGGCTCTTGTCTCCTACTACTACAACGGCTACCTACTCGCCGCAACCGTGCCAGGGGCATACTTTGCCACGGCCGGAACAGCAAGCGTGACGGTCAACACGCCAACCGCAAATCCATCACTCTCCAACGCAGTGACGGTGAACATCACAAACCCGCCAGTGCCCACGCTTACCTCGATTTTCCCCAACAGTGGCCCCCTTAACACGGCAGCCACCGTTTCGCTGAGCGGAACCGGATTTATCCCCCGCTCAACTGCGGCGGTGAATGGTGAGACTGTAGCCTCAACTTTCGTTAATTCGATGCAAATCACATGCCAGATTCCCGCTTCCATTCTGGCACTCCCGGGTAATGCCAGCATCACGGTTACTACTCCCGCGCCGGGCGGAGGGACCACGGCGCCGCTGACCTATACGACCTACCTCGCGATCGCAAATAACGATATCGTGTACAACGCAACGGACGGACTGCTGTACGCGTCCGTTCCGGTTTCCGCAGTCGGCGGCAGTGGGAACTCGGTGGCAGGCATTAATCCGGTGACCGGCACTATTACGCGTCAAATCTGGGTAGGCAGCAATCCGAACAAGCTTGCACTTTCCACAGATGGGACGCAGCTCTTCGTTGGTCTCGATGGGGCCGGAGCGGTGGCGCAGGTCAACCTGAACACGGGGGCGGTCGTAAACCAGTTTTCCCTTGGCGGCGGACCGGGAGTTTACAACGCACCCTACACGGCCAACTATCTTGCAGCCGTTCCTGGATCGCCTGACTCGGTAGCGGTGGGTGTCGCTGGTGGCGTGTTTGGTGGAGATGACGTCACCATCTTCGATTCCGGCGTTCCACGCGCCCAGTCTTCATCGAAGGTTGGCTACGGACCGCTCAGCTTCGGCTCGTCGTCGTCGATTCTGTATATGGTGAATGGCACAACCATCGAACAACTGAAAGTGGGTTCTACCGGCGTTACGGCGGCCACCGCTCTTGCTACTGCGAGCGGCTCTGTGACCTCCATCCAATACGACAACGGCCAGCTCTATCTCTCCAATGGCCAGGTGTTCAATGCCTCCACCGGAGCACTACTGGGTACCTTCTACAGTTCTGCGAGCACCCCCGCTACCGGGCCAATCATTTCGGATTCCACGCTGGGCCGAGCCTTTGTTGGCGTATCGGACTTCAGCTCGAGCGGGCAGGTGCTCACCTTCAATGAAACCACCTTCAACTCTGCTGGCAGCATTCAGGTTAACGGCATCGGCACGCAGGGTTATCCAACAAACTTCCAGAAGATCGTGCGCTGGGGACAGAACGGGCTAGCGCTCAGTGCCGCCACGAGTGCGTTCGCGTCCGTCAATCAGATCTTCATATTCCAGTCGCCTCTTGTGGAAGATCTCTCGGCATCGCCCGCAGATCTTTCCGTCACGCTTACTGCGCCGGCCATTGCCATGACGGGAACAGCCATCTCGTGGGTTGCAAAAATCAGCAACAACGGCCCCAATCAGGCACAAGGCGCAACGCTAGCTATGAATCTGGACTCATCTTTGATCATCAACAGCGTGACCCCGAGCCAGGGATCTTGCGGGACCGGTGCGGAGTTCACCTGCGATCTGGGCAGCGTGGCCAACGGAGCGACTGCAACCGTGACAGTGAACGCGACTCCTTCAACCTCGGGCACGCTCGCCGGGGCTGCAACCGTCTCGGCCACCAGCTACGATCCGATAACCACCAACAATCAGGCCACTACAAACACCGTCGTGTCGGGAAGCCTGTATGGTGCAATGCCGTTGATCTCTACGATCTCGCCCAATTTTGTCCAGGCAGGATCGTCGGAGTTCACCCTCTCGGTGACCGGCGCCTACTTCAACGAGGAATCGACCGTCAACCTCGGCGCAGCCGCACTCACCACAACGTATGTCAATGCGACCCAGCTCACCGCGGCGGTCTCCGCTTCTCAAATCGCGAATTATGGCTGGGCTGCCGTAACAATCACCAATCCCGCTCCGGGCGGAGGCCTCTCGCAAGTCCTGCCACTGACCATTTACGCAGTGGTCAACGTACCGGCCAGCGGACTTCTCTTCGAACCGTACTCCCAGCAACTCTATGCCACGCTCCCCGGCACAGCGACCAACCTGACCGGCAATTCGGTGGTGACCATTAATCCGTTCACCGGCACGGTGGGAACACCGGTCCCGGTTGGAAGTCAACCAACGGTGATGGCCGAAACCGCCGACGGCAACTATCTCTACATCGGATTGAGCGGGTCGGCCAGCCTGGCCCAGTTCGATCCAATAAACCAGCAGCTACTTCAGACATTGTCGCTGTCATCTGCATCAAGCCACGTCGGAAGCAACCCTGTCGCAACCTGGCTGTCCGTCATGCCCGGAACCGATACCACACTCGCAGTCGACTTTTCGGGTGAGGACGGCATCCTCGACATCAATGGCAGCACGGGCACATTCCGGACCAACTTTGCGGGAGATAACTTCCCCCAGTTCGGAGATGCCTCGCATCTGTACACCTACGACGATTTAAGCACCGGAGCCGAGTTCTACCGGTACAACATCAATGCAAACGGTGTAACCCTGATCGATGGCACGACGCTGGATGGCATGGGTGGTTTTAGCGGGTCGTTCCAGATCGCGAACGGCCTGGCCTACGGAGCTGGCGGAGGCGTCATCAATCCCCTTACGACGCCTCCTTCGCAGATCGCCACGCTTCCACTCTTTGATTTCTATGATTCGGGTATTAATGGGGATGGCGTTGCGGTTGCCGCGGATCCGTCGCTGCGGAAGGAATTTCTGATGATGGTCAACACTGCGGGAACGTGGGCGTACGGTCTGGCGCGCTATGACCTGACCACGTATAGGCCCGAAGCGCTCGTCGATATGCCGGCATCGGCGTCCACCGTCGAATCACAGTGGACGATGTTGCGCTTTGGTCAAGATGGGCTGGCACTTCTGTCCTCAGGGGAGAATTACTCGACCGACCAGTCCGTCACAGTCCTCATGCTTGTGCGCGGACCGTTCGTGACACCGCAGCTGCTGACGACGAACTCTGCGGCGGTCCTTACGTCGAGTTCGTCCAACTCCATTACGCACGCTTCCGGCAACACTCTCTTGACGCTTACCGGTTCGAATTTGCTTCCCGGCGTGGCCGTCACGTGGAACGGAAGTTATCGAACAACAACACTGGTGGACTCCACGCATTTGACGGTGGCTATTCCGGCAAGCGACCTGGCCATCGCCGGACCCGCATCGCTGGTGGCAACCAACCCGGGAGCGCCTGGTTCAAATACGCTGCAGATTTCGATTGACTAGCTGAGTGATTTGCTTGGGAAAGGTCTCGTTATTAGAGCGGTTCTCCAATTCATGTGCATGTGCCAAATTCGTGCGAGGTGGCTTTTCCTTAAGGAAAAGCCACTCAGCGGTTGTGGCTTCGGGGTATAGCAATTGGAGAACCGCTGTAATCGAGGTCGTTTCCAGGCCCGCCTCAGCCTAAAATGAGCACTAGACAATTGAAGAAGTCCACAAGGGACATTTGCACGAGGCAATCTTGAAGAATCCTTGGCCGGCCGCTGCTGGACTGGCGCTCCTGACGATTCTGGCGACTACTGGATGTCTCTATATGCGTGCCCGGCAATTGGCTCTCGATCGTTTCTGGGCGCCGGTACTCGGATCGGGCGAGCCGGTTGAGGTTGGCTTCCCGCTGAATCACTTTAATGGAATCATGCTCCGCGATGCAGCCAATCCAGCCCTGTAGACGCAACTTAAAGAGGATGCAAGCGTTTTGGTAGTCGATGACCTGCGGCCGCCGGCAAGCTCAATATGGCGCCCATCTGTTTTCAGTTCTGGGGAGCAAACGCCGGACGCAACTACGAATACAGTGGCTATTCTAGAATGCGCGGCCTATCGATGGACGCGATTAAAGTAACTCATCCCGAGTGGGTGGAAGTTATTACATGGAACGACTTTATGGAAGGAACCTATCTCAGTCCGATTGATGACCCTGCCAAATACAAGCAGGCAAACGATCTTGCGAGCAGCCGGTGCCTTCGTCGACACTGCATTTCTTCCCTACACACCGCGGAGCCACGGAGCTTCTCGCCTTCTTCATCCGTTGGTACAAGACGGGAGTACAGCCTGCAATCGGTAAAGGATGTACCCGGCTGGACAACAATCCAAGAGTTTATCAACAAGTTACTAAATAGATATTGCTTAAGGCTGCGCGGTAAATGCTTTCCACGATACCATCGCGAATCAAGAGCAGGACACAAAGAACAGACTCCAGGTGACGAGAAAACATGGGGATCGGAGTACTGTGAATCTGACTTATCGATTGCCGCATTCCATGCTGCGTAACTCTAATCATGTAATCGGAACCTTCGATCATGACAACTAATTCAATATCAATGGCTCTAACCGTGAAGAGTATGCGAAGAATTGTTCTTTGACGTGCGTCTGGTAAAATGACAAATAGTTCCCTGGCTCAAAACCCGTGCTGGAAGAGGGTTTCGAGCAGTCTATCAGGGGTTCGGAAACAACCCTCATGCCTCACGAACTACCCAAAGCTTACGACCCCACCGCCATTGAAGATCACTGGGCGGAATACTGGGTGCGCGAGAAGCTCTTCGCCCAACCCACGCCGGTTCCTGATGCTTCCGATCCCAAAGCGGCATCCCGCCCGGACGAGTCCTCTTTTTCCATCCTTCTGCCGCCGCCCAATGTTACCGGCCGGCTGCACATGGGCCATATGCTCAACCAGACGGAGATGGACATTCTCGTCCGCTGGCGGCGCATGACCGGCCGCCGCGCCCTGTGGCTGCCAGGCACCGACCACGCGGGCATTGCCACGCAGATGATGGTCGAACGCCAATTGACAACGGAAGGCAAGAGCCGCCAGCAGCTTGGCCGCGAGGCTTTTGTCGAGCGCGTCTGGGAGTGGAAACGCCACTACGGCGGCGCCATTCTCGACCAGATGAAACGCCTCGGCGCCTCGGTCGATTGGCAGCGCGAATACTTCACCATGGACGAGAACCTATCTGTCGCCGTGCGTGAAGCCTTTGTCCGCCTGCATGAGCAAGGTCTTATCTATCGCGGCGCTTACATCGTCAACTGGTGCCCGCGCTGCCAAACCGCCATCAGCGACCTCGAAGTGGTTCACTCAGAGCAGAAGGGCCATCTGTGGGAGATCCGCTACCCGGTTCTTGACGCGGAAGGCAAGGACACCGGCGAGTTTCTTACTGTTGCGACCACCCGCCCCGAGACCATGCTCGGCGACGTAGCCGTTGCCATTCATCCCGAAGACGAGCGCTATCTGCACCTGCATGGCAAGAAACTCCGCCTGCCTCTTGCCGGGCGCGAGATTCCTGTCATCCTCGACGAGTGGGTCACGCGCGACTTCGGCACCGGCGCGGTGAAGGTAACTCCGGCTCACGACCCCAACGACTTCGCCCTCGGCGAGCGCCATCATCTGCCGTCGATCAACATCATGGACGACAAGGGCCACATCAATGCCGAAGGCGGCGCTTACGCGGGCCTTGACCGCTATGTTGCCCGCAAACGCATGGTTGCCGACCTTGAAGCGCAGAGCCTGTTGGCCGGCATCACGGACCACACCAACAATGTGGGCCATTGCGACCGCTGCAAGACGGTTGTGGAGCCGCGCCTCTCCACGCAATGGTTCGTCAAGATTGAGCCGCTGGCCGAGAAGGCCAAAGAGGCTGTCCGGCAGAAACACATTCGCTTTACGCCGGAGATGTACGAGAAAACCTACTTCGAGTGGATGGAAAATATCCACGACTGGTGCATCTCGCGCCAACTCTGGTGGGGCCATCGCATTCCCGCATGGCACTGCGCGGAGTGTCACAAGATCACCGTCGCCCGCGTCGATCCAACCGCCTGCGCCTACTGCGGCTCGGCCCGCATTACGCAGGAAACCGACGTTCTCGACACCTGGTTCTCCTCCGGCCTGCTGCCGGTCTCTGTCTTCGGCTGGCCAAAGATCACCGCGGAAAATCGCGCGGATTTCGACGCCTTCTATCCCACCAGCCTGCTCGTTACCGGCTTTGACATTCTCTTCTTCTGGGTCGCCCGCATGATCATGCTGGGCTGCTGGTTCGCCGGCGACGTGCCCATGCCCGACGGCTCCAAACGCGAACTGAAAGACTCGGTGCCGTTCCGCGAGGTGTATATCCACGCCCTGGTGCGCGACGCCAACCGCGAAAAGATGTCCAAGACCAAGGGCAACGTCATCGACCCCATCGAGATCGTCAAGCAGTATGGCACCGATGCGGTGCGCTTCACGCTGGCCTCGATGGCCTCGCCCGGCACCGACATTGCCTTCAACGTAGCCCGCACCGAGGGCTATCGCGCCTTCGCCAACAAGATTTGGAACGCAGCCCGCTTTCTTTTTATGAATGTGGACCGCGCCGCCGAGATCGGCATTGTGGTTGATCCCTCCGCGCTGGGCGCAATGCCGGAAGCCGCGGAAAATGCGCCGCTCGAAGACCGCTGGATCGTAGCCGAGTTCCACGCGACCGCAGCCAAGGTCAACCAGTCGCTCGAAAACTACCGCTATGACGACGCGGCCAACACCATCTACCAGTTTTTCTGGGGCAGCTTCTGCGATTGGTACCTGGAAATCGTCAAGCTGCGGCTTGACTTTCCGATGGATGGGCCAGACAGCGAGTCGGCAAGTCAGCGAGACAGCAAATCAGCAGGTAGAAAAGCTGCGCTCACCACGCTGGTTTCAGTTTTTGAAGCTTCATTGCGGCTGCTCTCGCCCTTCATGCCCTTCCTGACCGAAGAAATTTGGCACGCGCTCTATGACGGCAATCCGCCGGCAAAGTCGATTGCGCTGACGAGTTATCCGCAGGCTGTGGAGTCTCCGGACGACCGAAGAAACATCCTTGGAATGAAGCGCCTCCAGGATTTTGTTACTGGCATCCGCGCACGGAGAAAGGATCTGGGCGTACCAGAAAAGCTATCTACTCCGATCTTTGCCTTCTTTGACGCTGGCTCCGCGATGGGTTCTGTGCGACCCGAGATTAACAATGTCTTCAGGGAGAACTTCGATATTATTCAGCGCTTGGCGTTTGTGTCCGAGATGGAAAGAAAGGATTACAACTTCCACATCGCAACTCCTGAGTTAGGTTGGTTCCAAGCAGGTGGGCCTTTTATTGCCGTGATCTACGAGCGCACCATCGACGTTCCCGCCGAGCGCGCGCGTTTGACAAAGGACATTGCCAAGTATGAAAAGGGTCTAAGCTCCGCCGAGCGCCAACTGGGCAACGAGAAATTTCTAGCCAAGGCCCCGGCGCAAGTGGTCGAGGGACTCAAAAAGCAGGAAGCGGAAACGCGGATGCTGCTGGAGAAAGCTCGCGTCGCGCTGGCGGCGCTGCCGGCAAAGTGAATCTGCTCTCAGATCTCAGAATCGAGACCTGGGACACCCAGCACCCAGGTGACTACTGACAGCTGTTAACTGTGAGCTGTCAACTGTTTTCCGAAGGAAAACCCATGGATTGGAAGAATAGCCACATCGACGCATTGCTGGAGCGGGCCTTGATTGAAGACCAGGCTGCCGGTGATGTCACGACGGACCTCACTATCGACCCCGGCCTGCTGGCTACGGCTTCAATTGTGGCGCGCCAGGAGATGGTGGTTTGCGGTCTGGGCGCGGTGCCGCGCTTTTTGGAGATTTTTTCGCGCATCGACCGGCATCCGGAGGCGCAGACCCGCTTCGAGGTTGTGAGTCATCCAGAGATATTCGATGGCGTAAAAGCCCGTGAGGGCCAGGTGCTGGCCGTCATTCGCCACAATGCCCGCACATTGCTCAGTTGCGAGCGCGTGATTCTGAACCTGATGCAGCACCTGAGCGGCATCGCCACGCTGACGCGGCAGTTCGTTGACGCTATTCAGGGTACGCACGCTCACGTGCTTGACACGCGCAAGACCGTGCCGGGACTGCGGGCCCTGGACAAGTATGCCGTGCTCTGCGGCGGGGGAACCAATCACCGCCTCGACCTGGCCAGCGGCATTCTCATCAAAAATAACCACATCTTGCTGGGCGGCGGGCTGCCCGCGGTGCTCACCCAAGCCTTGGAACAACGCAAGAAGGGCCAGCGCGTGCAGGTCGAGGTCCGCTCGCCGCAGGAACTGGAAGAAGCTCTCCAATACGGCGCCGAGGCGATTCTTTTGGACAACATGACGCCTAAAGAGGTGAAGCAGTCGGTGGAACGCATCAAGCAAATCGAGCGATGGATTCCCACCGAGGCCTCGGGCGGCATCGTTCTCGAAAACATCCGCGCCTACGCGGAAACCGGCGTTGACTTTATCAGCGTGGGCGCGCTGACCCACTCGGCCAAAGCCGCCGACATCTCCATGCGCATCAGCGCGGAGACGGCCTAGAGATGTTCGCCCAGATCGCACTGGAGGCCGCGCTTGCCGGCACTGTTTTCGCGGGCAAGCTGCATTTTTCTCCGTCTACCGACTCAACCAACGGCGATGCGGTCGCTGCGGCCCGCAGGGCAGCGCCGCACGGCTCGGTCTACTTTGCCGACGAGCAGCGGATCGGCCGGGGCCGCGGCGATCACGCGTGGAGTTCGGCCACGGGCGAGGGGCTTTATGTCAGCGTGCTTTTGCGCCCGCTGATTCCCGCCGTTCGCCTGCCGCTGCTTCCGCTGGCCGCGGGACTGGCCGCCGCCGAGGCGATTCGCTCTGTCGCTGGCCTCACGGTCGATCTGCGCTGGCCCAACGATCTGCTCATCGGTCCTCACAAGGTCAGCGGCATTCTGGTCGAAGCGAAAACCGAAGGCTCCGCAACCGCTTTCGCGGTGGTGGGAATTGGCATCAATGTCCACCAGCGCACCTTCGCTTCTGATTTAACCACGTCTGCCACCTCGCTCGATCTGGCAACGGGTAGATGCGTTTCGCGTCAAGATTTACTCGTCGCCCTGCTAAAATCGCTGGAGCGTGAAGCACTTGGGCTGCTCGATCCGGCAGCGAGCGTCACAATTCCCGCACGTATCGAGCAGGCCTCGACCTGGATTCGCGGGCGAAGGGTTGAGGTGCATGGTCCGCAAGCCTGTACGGGTGTTACGGCCGGCCTGGACGAAAATGGATTCCTGCTGGTGCGCACTGGGGATGGATTGGTCACGGTACAGACCGGCGGCATTCGCGCCGCTGAGATAAGTTGAGGAAACAATGCTGCTAGCCATCGATGTGGGCAATACGAATACGGTGCTGGGCCTCTACCGGCTCGAAGGCGAAAGCCCTGAGCTGGTAGCGCACTGGCGCGTCACCACGCACCGCACCCAGACCGTGGACGAGTATGGCGTATTCTTCGTCAACCTCTTCGAAATGCACGGCCTCGTCCCCAGCCAGGTGACGCATATCATCATTGCATCGGTAGTTCCGCCAGTCGAGTCTACGTTGCGCCAAGTGTGCGAAGACTACTTCCACATCGAGCCGGTGTTTGTGGAGCCGGGCATCGATACCGGAATGCTGGCGCGCGTGGACA
>Ga0255356_1002430_pt1 | contig 10736 bp, 9 predicted proteins | sample HBST100metaG_FD_189944 | JGI IMG/M metagenome (GOLD analysis project Ga0255356, IMG submission 189944) | Peat soil microbial communities from Stordalen Mire, Sweden - H.B.S.T100 | ecosystem: Environmental > Terrestrial > Soil > Wetlands > Peat | place: Sweden: Norrbotten County, Stordalen Mire... | reverse complement strand
ATCTCTCCGCCGAACCCGGCACGCCGCCTTATGTTACCGTCGGCCAGACCGTTGAAGCCGGGGCCACCCTGCTGCTTATCGAGGCGATGAAAACCTTTAACCAGATCAAGGCGCCGCGCGCCGGTGTGGTGAGGCAGATTCTCGTGACCTCCGGCGCCCCCGTCGAGTTCGACGAACCGCTGCTGATCGTCGAGTAAGCCATTTTGTTCAAGAAAATCCTGATCGCCAATCGCGGCGAGATCGCGCTCCGCATCCTGCGCGCCTGCCGGGAGCTGGGCATTGCCTCCGTGGCCGTGCACTCCACGGCGGACGCGGATGCCATGCATGTCCGCCTGGCCGATGAGAGCGTCTGCATCGGCCCGCCGCTCGCGCGGGATTCGTACCTCAACATGCCGGCCATTATCTCCGCCGCGCTGATTACCGGCGCCGAGGCGATCCACCCCGGCTATGGCTTCCTCTCGGAGAACGCCACCTTCGCCGACATGGTGGAGGCGCATGACCTCGTCTTCATCGGCCCGACCGCGAAGCATATCCGCATGATGGGCGACAAGATCACCGCCAAGACCACCATGGCGGAGCTCGGCGTGCCGCTGGTGCCGGGTTCGCCGGGGGAGCTGGCCTCGCTGGAGGATGCCCGCGAGGTCGCGGAGCGGATTCTCTACCCCGTGCTGATCAAGGCCGCCGCCGGCGGTGGCGGGCGCGGCATGAAGGTGGCACGCTCTGCCGACGAGCTGGAAGCCGCATGGCGCGAGGCGCGGGCGGAAGCCGGGGCGGCCTTCGGCAACAACGCCGTGTATATGGAAAAATACCTCGACAAGCCGCGCCATATCGAGCTGCAGATCCTGGCTGATAACCATGGCGAGGTGGTGCATCTGGGTGAGCGCGATTGCTCGCTCCAGCGCCGCCACCAGAAGGTGCTGGAAGAGGCTGGCTCGCCGGTAATCTCCCACGAGCAGCGCGCGGCGCTGGGCGCCACGGTGACGCAGGCGCTGAAGAAGATCGGCTACCGGAACGCGGGCACGCTGGAATTCCTGTATCAGGACGGGCAGTTCGCCTTCATCGAGATGAACACCCGCCTGCAGGTGGAGCATCCGGTCTCGGAGATGATCTCGGGCATTGATCTGGTGCATGAGCAGATCCGCATCGCCGCCGGGCAGCCGCTTGGCTACACCCAGGACGATGTGAAGCTCTCGGGCCATGCCATTGAGTGCCGCATCACCGCCGAGGACCCGGAAACCTTCGCGCCTTCACCTGGGTTGGTTGATGTGTTCCATCAGCCGGGCGGGTTCGGTATCCGTGTGGATTCCGCGCTCTATGCCGGCTACCGCGTGCCGCCGCATTACGACAGCCTGATCGCCAAGCTGATCGCCTATGGCAACACCCGCGAAGAGGCCATCGCCCGCATGCGCCGGGCGCTGCGCGAATTCGTCATCACCGGCATCAAGACCACCATCCCGCTACACCAGCGGATTCTGGAGGCGCCGGACTTCATTGATGGCGATTACACCATCCATTGGCTGGAGCGCTTCGTCGCCGGTTAATGAAAAGGGGGCCTCAGGCCCCCTTTTTTGGCCGCGCCGCCCAGGTGGTTTTGTTCAGGGTCCAGACTTCCTGTTCCGTATAGGCGGGGTCCACGAAGCTGGCAGGCTCCGTCCGCAACAGCACTGCCCCGGCAATTTCCTTCACCCGGCGTGAGCGCGTATTGCCCAGCGCATTGGTCAGGGTCAGGGTCTCGAAGCCGAGCGTTGCGAAGGCGCAATCCGTGATTGCTTCCGTTGCCTCGGTCATCAGCCCCTGGCCCCAATACCGCCGCGCCAGCCAGAAGCCGCGATTTTCGCCTTTGCCCCGGCGCAGATCGACGATGCCGATCAGCGCCTCCGGGGCGGATTTCAGGAACAGCCCCCAGACCCAGCGGTTTTCTCCCTGCATGGGCAAAACCGTGGCGATGAATGCCCGCGCGCCGTCCGGCGGGTAGGGCCAGGGAACGATCGTGGCGAGATGCCGGATGATCTCGTAATCGTTGATATGTTTCTGGATGTCTGGAGCATCCGCCGCCGTCACCCCGCGCAGGATCAGCCGCGCGGTCTCCAGCCTTGGCACGGGCTCCGTCATAGGGCCCGCCTGAAGGTCAGGTTCAGCCGGGCGCGGCCCAGGGCCGGGTGGCTGCCCTCGCGGAGTGGCGCGATGCCGTGGAAATGCAGCCGCGCCACGCCACCCCAGACCACCACATCACCGCTGATAAGCGGGATTTTCACCGCCTTATCCGTGCGGACCGCCCCGCCCCACAGAAACACCGCCGGCAGGCCGAGCGAGATGGAGACGATGGGGGCGGCGAAATCCACCTCGTCGCGGTCCTGGTGCAGGGCCATTTTGGCTCCCGGCTCGTAGCGGTTGATGAGGCAGGTATCCGGCGCGAAGCCGAACCCCGCTTTTGCCGCCGCCGCCACGGCCAGACGGCGGCATATCTCCGGCATCTCCGGCCAGGGCTGGTCCGTGATTGGGTCGCGCCGCTCGTATCTGTAGCCTTGCCGGTCGCTCACCCAGCCCGCCGCGCCGCAGCTTGTCATCGCGGCGGACATTGGCTTGCCCCAAGGCGTTGCCATCACCCGGAATGGCGCCGCCGCCGCTACCGCCAGCGCCGCGTTGATCAGCGCGGCTTCCTCCGGCAGGGCGAAGCCGGGCAGATGCAAAAATCCGGGGGCGGAAACCGCCGCCCCGAACAGATCGCCGCTCACAGCGTCAGCTGGCCCCGGATGCATGTCACCGAATGCCCGCCAATCCAGAAATCCGCCCCTGCTTGCGACACGAACACCCGCATCACCCCAGCAGCAGCAGCGCCACCACCAGCGCCACGGCCACTGCCTGTAACGCCACGCGCCAGCGCATCAGTTTGTTAGAGGTGCGCGGGTCGCGGTCGGGGTTCGTCATGCCGAGCGCACCGGTCAGCATCACGCCGACCACGGCCAGCATGTCCACCCCGAGCAGAACCATGAGAACGAGCTTCATATCCACAGTATAATCCCGCCAGAGAATTTGCCTATCGCGCATGTCCCGATTGACTTCCCGGCGATTCGCCTCTCAGGCTCTCCGCATGCGTTTTTCTCATTTGCTCGCCCTCCTCCTGACCCTTGGCCTCTGCGCCGGCGCCGCCGCGCAGACGCCCGCCAAGCCCGCTCCCGCAGCTGCGGCTGCCGCCCCTGCCACCGCCGCTCCGGCTTCCACCCCGGCTCCCGCCATTATCCCCGGCTCGCCGCTCGCCGCCCTCACCGGCACCGCACCGGCCACGGCGGACGATGATTCGGGTACCCCCTTCGGCACGGATGCGCTGGGCTTCTCGGTCACCGCCGTATTGGGCGAGAAAGCCGTGGACACGTTCGGCGAGTTCGCCTCCGCCGTGCGCAAATCCATCCATCTCACGCCCATCGTCACCTGGCTCGGCAACCTCCCCTCTAGCCCAACCCGCAGGGCGGATGCCACCGCGATCGGCCTGGCCCTGCTTGCCGTCTTGCTCCCGGCCCTGGTGGCGGACGCCGTGCTCCGCTTCGCCCTGCGCCACCCGGCTGCCCTATGCGTGAAATACGCGCTGCCCCGGCAGGAGGAGTTTCTGCCCGATGCGGACGAGCAGGGGCTGGCGGATGCCACGGCGGGCGCGACGGAAAAGCGCCAGGGACGGCGCATCTCGCTACTGGCCTGGGCGCGGCGCGCAACCTTCGCGCTGCTCGCCCTCGCGCTGGCGCTGCTGCCGCTGGCGGGTTTTCTCGTCACGCTGCAGGTGCTTATCGCCAACGGCTTGGTCAGCAGCCACGCCGCGCAGCTTGCCGTCATCGGCATCGCCAACGGCTATCTGGTCTTCCGCGCCGTGCTGGAAGTTCTGCGCTTCCTCCTTGCCCCCACCGCCCCCAGCCTGCGCCTGATCGCCATGCCCAGCCCGCGCGCCGCGGTGCTCATGCGCCGCGCCGTGGTGGTGCTGGGCACTGGCTTTGCGGGCTACTGCCTGGCTGCGGTCGCCGTCATCCTGGGTCTCTCGCGGGAGGGCACGGATGTGCTGATCCGCCTCATCGCCCTCGTCATCCATGTCGAAATCGCCGTCTGCATCTGGCAGTGCCGCTTTCTGGTCGGAGGCTGGATTGCCGGCAGCCCAGAGGCCAGCGGTACCGTCGCCCGGCTGCGCCGCCGGCTCGGGGGTATCTGGCATTACTTCGCCCTGTTCTATGTGCTGGCGTTATGGACCGCCTGGGCCGGCGGCGTGCACAATGCCTTCGGCTCGCTGCTGCGTGTGGTGCTGGTGCTGGTGGCGGCCCTGGTCATTGGCCGGCTGGCATGGATGGGCAGCGCCCTGCTGCTGGAGCGCGCCTTCCCCGCCCCCACCGACGCCACCGCCGCGCAACACCCGGTGCTGCTGGCCCGCGCGCGGGCCTATAACCCGCTCATCCGCGCCCTCATCCGCGCCGTTATCGGCGTACTGGTGGTGCTGCTCATCCTGCAAGGCTGGGGGGTGGACGCGTTCAGCTGGCTGCTGACTGACCCGCTGAGCCGCAGCCTGCTGAACGCGTTCGTCGCCATCATCATTACCGTCGCCGTGGCGCTGGTGCTGTGGGAGGTCGCGAATATCTGGCTGAACGGGCGAATCGACCGCCTGGCCGCCAGCGGGCTGGTCCGCCAAGCCTCGCGCCTGCGCACGCTGCTGCCCATGCTGCGCGCCACGGTTGGGGTGGTGATTGGCCTTGTCGCGGGTTTCATCTGCCTCGCGAAAATCGGGGTCAACGCGGCCCCGCTCTTCGCCGGCGCCGGCGTCCTCGGCATCGCGGTGGGTTTCGGCAGCCAGAAGCTGGTGCAGGACGTCATCACCGGCCTGTTCCTGCTGCTGGAGGACGCGATGCAGGTGGGCGATGTCGTCGCCCTCGCCGGCATGACCGGCACGGTGGAGCGCCTGTCCATCCGCACCATCCGCCTGCGCGGCGGCGATGGCTCGGTGAACATCATCCCGTTCTCCGCCGTTACCACCGTCACCAACATGACGCGGGATTTCGGCTACGCGGAGATCTCCATTACCGTTGGCTATCAGGAGAACATTGACCATGTGAGCGCCGTGCTCACGGATATCGCCCGCACCATGCGCGCCGAGGCCGCCTGGGGGGCGATGATGCGCGACGATTTGCAACTCTTCGGCGTCGACTCATTCGAGACGCTCGGCATTGTCATCACCGGCCAGATCCGCACCGGCCCCGGCCAGCATTGGTCCGTGCGGCGGGAATTCTACGGCCGCGTGCAAAAGCGCTTCGCCGAGGAGGGGATTGAGATACCCTATACCCATCAGAGCTTCCGCCTGGATTTGCCGGCGCCGGTGCCGCCGCCAGCGGTGGCGGCGCCCAAATAAGCTTGGGCGCGGACTCGCGGCTCCCTTGGGGGAGGAAGGTATTCAAAAAAAACCGGGGCCTCCCGGCCCCGGTTTAATCGGCGTTATTCCGCCGGGATGACGCTGTGGCGGGTATACCCTTTCGGCCGGAAGAACAGGATGCCGATGGCCAAACCACCGATGCCGACCACCTTGGTAAGCATGTTGAAGGTGGAAATGGCGTACAGCCCCAGCCCGATGAGCGCCACGGCGCTGAGCGCCGGGTAGACGACATAATGCAGGAACGTGCCCAGCGAGGTCTTGTAGCTGTCACGGTACACCCAGGCACAGACCAAGCCGGCGAGGCCGTAGTAATAGCAAACCTGCACGGCGATGGCGCTCACGGAATCCGACAGGATGGCGGAGACTGACGGCATGAAGCTCGATGCGAGGATCATGGCCAGGCCGACCGCCAGCAGCAGGTACATGGTGCGCACCGGCGTGACCGTGCGCTCATGCACCGTACCGAAATAGGTCGGCAGCGCGCGGTCCCGGCCCATGGCGAACAGGGTGCGGGAGAATTGCAGCATCGTGGTCTCCAGCGTCGCGACGCTGGAGAGGATCAGCACCAGCGAGGCGGCGTATCCGCCCGTCTTGCCCAGACCGGCGGCGAGGGCGACGTGGTAGATCAGGTTGTCAGAGAAGCTGGAGGCATCCGCGAGCGTGAACATCATCAGCGCCGCCACGGTAAAGGCGACAAAGGAGGCAATGGTGATGAAGATGCTCAGGAAGCCGCCCTGGCCGGCATCGTTCGTCGGATGGCCTTTGGTTTCCTCGGAGAGATTGCTGGTGACATCCCAGCCCCAGTACAGGAACACGACGCTCAGCGAAGAAGCGGCGAAGGTGCCGGCCGGATAGTTGAAGCCGAACCAGGACCAGGAGAAAGGCGAGACCGCGCCAGCCGTGCCGCTATGCACGAAGGCGGCAATGGAGATGATGAACAGGAGGCCCAGCTCGACAGAGCTCATCACTACCTGGATCTTGCTCGTCAACTCGATGCCCGAGATGAGGATGAGGCCGATGACGAGAAACCATACCGCGCCGATGCCGGTGGTGAGAAACACATTGCTGGCGAGGTTGGGGTCGATCAGGTCGATGGTGGCGGTGCCGAGCGGCACGGAGCCGGTGACCATGAACACCATGGCGGCAATGAGCAGCGCCCAGCCGGAGAAATAGCCGAAAAATCCGCCGAATACGGATTTGGTCCATTCATAGGCCGCGCCGGCATTGGGCATCTTTTTATTGAGGCCCTTATACGCCACGGCAATGCCGAGCATGGGCACGGCGAAGATCAGCAGCGCATTGGGCGAGACCTTGCCCGCCGTGGCGAGCAGCCCGGCAATGGCCACGGCGATGGAGAAGCCTGGCGCCGAGCCAGCCACGCCCATGATGATCGACTCAAAAAACGACAACGAATTTGCTTTTAATTGCGTACCCACGCCAATCCCCTTTTGTTTACCCTGTTAACCCTGGCTGTTGCTGCGTGATGCAATGAATATTGCCACCCCCCAGCAGAATCTCGCGCGCCGGCACCATCACGATCTCACGCTCCGGGAACACCCGCGCCAGCACGCCGCGCGCCGGCGCATCCGTCTCCACGCCAAAGCATGGAGCAATGACCGCGCCATTGGCGATATAAAAATTGACGTAAGAGGCGGCGAGACGCTCGCCCGCCTGGCGGCTCATGCCGCTGCCGCCCGCGTCGATGCCCGCGGCTTCCTCCGCCGTGAAAAACATCGGCGTGGGCATGGGGATGCGTTCGATTACAAGCTCGCGGCCCTTGGCGTCCCGCGCGCCCTTGAGCCGGGCCTCAGCGTCACGGCTGACGGCATAATGCGGGTCCGCCGGGTCGTCGCACCAGCTGAGCAGCACCGTGCCGGGGCGGGTGAAGCAGGCGAGGTTGTCGACATGGCCGTTGGTCTCGTCACCCGGCACGCCGTTGGCCAGCCAGATGACGTGGCTAGCGCCGAGATAGTCCTTCAGCATGCGCTCCATGTCCTGGCGCTTGACATCCGGGTTGCGGTTTTCGTTAAGGACGCATTCCTCCACCACCAGCACCGTGCCCTCGCCATCCACGTGAATGGCGCCTCCCTCAATGACCAGCGGCGCGGGAAAGCGCTGGGCGCGTTCCATTTGCAGCATCTTCGCTGCCACCTGGTCGTCCAGATCCCACGGAAAATACAGCCCGCCGGTGAGGCCGCCCCAGGCGTTGAAGGGCCAGTCCACGCCCCCCAGGGCGCCGTTTGGCCCGAGCAGGAAGCTCGCCCCGACATCCCGCGCCCAGGAATCATTGGTGCTGACCTCAACCAGCCGGACCGCCTCCGGCAGCGCGGCGCGGGCATTGGCGAATTGCTTCGCGCTCACCATCATCGTCACCGGCTCGAACCGGGCGATGGCGCTGGCTACCGCTGTGAATGCCGCCTGGGCCGGCTTGGCGCCCTGGCGCCAATTATCCGTGCGCTCGGGCCAGATCATCCAGCACCCGGCATGCGGCGCCCATTCCGCCGGCATGGCGAAACCGACCTCGCGCGGCGTGGTCATGGCTGCGCCGCCCGGTGGCGGGTGGTGCCGTCCAGCGTCAGGAGCGGGGTGTAGAGCTCGGGGCGGCGGTCGCGGAAGACGCCCCAGGAGGCCCGGATTTCGGCGATCTCGTCGAGGTCGAACGTGGCGGTGAGGATGGTTTCATCCGCGCGGTTGGCCTCGGCCACCTTGGCGCCGGTGTGGTCCGCGATGAAGGATGAGCCGTAGAAGGTGATCTCCGTGCCGTTGCGCCCTGGCTCGGTGCCGATACGGTTGGAGGCGATGAGCGGGGTGAGATTGGCGGCGGCATGGCCCTGCATGGTGTGCTGCCAGTGGCCGCTGGAATCCAGCGCGGGGTCTTGCGGCTCGGACCCGATGGCGGTGGGGTAGAGCAGCAGCTCGGCGCCCATCAGCGCCATGGCGCGGGCGCATTCGGGGAACCATTGGTCCCAGCAGATGCCGACGCCGATTTTCGCGTGCTTGGTCTGCCACACCTTGAAGCCGGTATCGCCGGGGGAGAAGTAGAATTTCTCGGAATAGCCGGGGCCATCGGGGATATGCGATTTGCGATAATGGCCGAGCACGCTGCCATCGGCATCAATGATAACAACGGCGTTGAAAAACGCCTGCCCGGCGCGCTCGAATACCGAAATGGGCAGCACCACGCCAAGCTCGCGGGCGATGGGGGCAAAATGCAGCACCGCCGCGTTTTCCTCAAGCGGCTTCGCCAGGTTGAAGAATTCGTGGATCATGTCCTGACAGAAATATGGGGTCTCAAAGAGCTCCTGGATCAGGATGATCTGCGCCCCCTGCCCCGCCGCCTGACGCACCAGTTTTTCGGCGCGCGCGATGTTCTCCAGCGCATGGGGGGAACAGGCCATTTGCGCGGCCGCGACAGTGACTTTTCTCATTGATTGCCTCAGGCGTTTTTAAGGTAGGCGTCGTATTCGACATCGGAGATGCGACGGCGGAACTCGCTGATCTCCTGCCGTTTGGTGGCGGTGTAGAAGCCTTGGAAGGCAGGACCGAAAATCTCACCGATGATGGGGGAGTCAGCGAATTTATTCACGGCGCTGGACCAGGCGATGGGCAGCGGCGGGGCTTGCGGCCCGCGCTGGTCGGCAATGGTCTCGGGGCCGGGGTCGGCCTGGGTCTCGATGCCCCAGAGGGCGGAGCCGAGCAGCGAGGCGAAGGCGAGGTACGGGTTGCAATCCGCGCCCGCGACGCGGTGCTCGATGCGCGAGGCGGCGGGGTCTGAGGTGATGACACGCAAGGCGGCGAGGCGGTTGTCGTGCCCCCAATCGCCGTATGTGGGCGCATGCACGCCGGGGGCGAAGCGGCGGTAGGAATTGGCGTGCGGGGCGAGGGTCAGCATCGTGTCCGGCATGGCCTGGATGATGCCGCCGAGCGCGTTGTAGAGCACCGGGGCGGCGCGGGTCTCGCTGCCCGCGAAGATGTTGTTGCCGGCACGGTCCAGCACCGACATGTGCACATGCATGCCCGAGCCAGCCCATTGCCCGTATGGCTTGGCCATGAAGGTGGCGGTGAGGCCGTGCTTGCGGGCAATGTGCTTGATGGTGCGCTTGAACAAGGTGGCGGAATCCGCGACCCGTAAAGCGTCGGTGGAATATTTCAGCGTAACCTCGAACTGCCCAGGGCCGGACTCGCTCACCAGCGTTTCCAGCGTGATCTCCTGCGCCTGGGCCGTGGTCAGCATCTCGCGCAGCACGGCCTCGTAATCGTAAATCTCGCCGAGACCAACAGCGTCAATCTGCCAGCCGCGCCAGCCGGATTCGTCGGCGCCGCGCGGGGCGATTTTCAGGCCGCCGGAACGGCCGGGGTCGACGAGGTAGAACTCAAGCTCCACGCCCAGCGCCGGGGTGAGGCCCGCCGCCGCGTAACGCTCCAGCACCCGCGCCAATACGCCTCTCGGGTCCAGGTAGAACAGGCTGCCATCGGCCTCGCGCATGGTGAGCATGGCCTGGACGGCGTTGCCCTCCGCCCAGCCCATGCGCGTGATGGAATGCGGCACCGCGACGCAGAGGCCATCCGGGTCGCCGGTATCGTAGGCGATGCCGCCCTCCACCACGTCCCGCCCCCAGATATCCAGCAAAAAGGCCGAACGCGGTATGGCGATGCCAGAGCCAAGTAAGGCCCTTGCCTTGTCGCGTTGCAGCCATTTGCCACGCGGCACGCCGTTCACATCAATGATGAAGGCCTCGATGAGGTCGGCCTCGGCGAGCAGCGCGGCTTTCGCGGTGGTATCCCTGGGGGCGTGCACAGTCACACCGTCACCTCCCCTTTTACGATCTCGTAGGTCTGCTCAATGGATTTCTTCGCGATCGCGACCATCTCGCTGATCTCCGCCTCGGTGATGGTGAGTGGCGGGGAGAACACCATGGTGTCACGCACGGCACGCATGATGAGCCCGTTGACGATGCAGAAATCGCGGCAGATGGTGCCGACGCGGCCAGATTTGGGGAAGAATTTGCGCGCGCGTTTATCCGCCGTCAGCTCAATGGCGCCGATAAGGCCAACGCCACGGATCTCGCCAACCATCGGGTGGCTCCCCAGAGCTTCGATGAGTTTTTCGCGCAGCAGCGCGCCCTTGGCCGCGGCGGCTTCCACCAGGTTTTCACGCTCGATGATCTCGAGATTCTTCAGGGCCAGCGCACAGGCGACCGGATGCCCGGAATAGGTGAAGCCGTGATAATACTCGCCGGTCTGGTTGATCAGCACCTCGGCCACGCGGTCATGCACCAGCACCGCCGAGAGCGGCAGGTAACCGGAGGTCAGGGCCTTCGCGGTGGTCATCATATCC
>Ga0255356_1002424_pt1 | contig 10749 bp, 9 predicted proteins | sample HBST100metaG_FD_189944 | JGI IMG/M metagenome (GOLD analysis project Ga0255356, IMG submission 189944) | Peat soil microbial communities from Stordalen Mire, Sweden - H.B.S.T100 | ecosystem: Environmental > Terrestrial > Soil > Wetlands > Peat | place: Sweden: Norrbotten County, Stordalen Mire... | reverse complement strand
GTCCAGCCCTGTTGCGTCCCCGCAAAATCCAGCACCAGCCCTGTCGGAGGTTCGGCTGTCGCCGCCGAGTTTCCCGCCGCTACCACCACGTTATCCAGAACATTATTTGATCCCGCCGCTGCTGTGAATCCGTGCGCCGCCTGGATTGTGATGTTCTCCCAGTGGTTCGAATCTGAGCTCAAGCCCGTCGGAGCCGTTCCGGTAAGTGCGGGAATTGCGATACCCGTATTTAACCCGTGGATATCGATATTCTTGAACTCGCTCCACTCCGGCCACTGCGCGAGATACAACCCGCATGTGTGCGTCGAGTACGCCCCAGGATATTGCGCTGCCACCGGGTCCACGCCGGTCGCTGCGATCTCCAGGTTCTCGACCTGCGCCACCTTCAGGCCATTTCCGCCCGCGCCCGTCGCTGCCGGCATCGCAATTGCGCAATTGCCAACCGCCCACGCAGCTCCCGTTCCTGTTGTGCCGGTAAGTCCGTTGCCTCCCGGTGAGAAAATCGAGTTACTCTCCATCGGCCGATTCTGCGCGCAGCTTCCCGCGGCCACTACTCCCTTGGCCGCCGAGCAAGAAACGTCGAGGCTTTGATCCACATAAATCGTTAAATCATGTAGCCGCGTGTACGCGAGAATATTTGCGCTGTCCGTCGACGTCTCCAGCACGTCCTGGCCTGGGTATCCCATCAGCGCAGATACCTGCTTGCCCAATCCGCCAATCGACTCCCCATGCCAGATCAGGGTCCGCGTCTTGCAGGTCCCTTGCGGAATCGTCAGTCCCACCCCATGTGTTTCGGCATAGTCCAGCGCCGACTGCAACGCGTTTGTATCATCCGTGCTTCCGTCGCATACCGCGCCGAATTCCTTCACGCTCCGTTCAAACTGCTGTGAGCTTCCCTGCCGCAAATCCGCTACGTACACGCCGTTCGGATTTGTAAACCCGTCGCTTCCCGAATAAGTCGGAGGAATCTCTACAGCGCCATTCACGCCCGCCGCATCCACCGTTGCCTGCAGTGTCGTCTGCGAGCTTCCCGCCACCGGAGACTGCACTCCATTCACGGCCGGCGTGTCCAATTCTCCTGTCATGCTTCCGCCAGCCAGTGGTACAGCCAAGGCCAGGGTCTCATCCACATAGTGCTTGTCTGCCGCTTCCATCGGCACAGTTGGATCGCAACACAAAATCAGTGGACCAGTCATCGTTCCGCCCGATGACGATATCCCGCCTCCCGTAACAGTCGCGACCGCCTGATCCACATACGCCTTGCTCACTGCCTGCACAGCTTGTGCCGCTGGCATTAGCTGTGCCTGCACCTGCCCCAGCGTCGCCTGCGCCCCCGCCGGCACCACCCAATATTGTGTCGTCGTCGTCCCATCCCTCAGGTAGTAAACCGCCGTGTAATACTGCCCCGCCGGTGTCGCTCCCAGGTTAGGAGCCAGACTCACGCTCAAAAATCCATCTGGCGTAATCTCCACCGTCGTACTGTCCGCCGCGATCAGTTGACCGCTTGCTGTAGTGAACGATGGCCAGCTCACCACCAGCGTCCCTGTGCCAGGCTGACCGTTCGCCAGATACACGGTTCCCTGAACCGTCGTCGTGCTGACTGCCAGCGCCTGGACCACGCTTCCCAGTCCCACGGCCATCAAGCACACAACCATCGACAATGCAATCAATCTGCCGGCACACAACCACTCGTGTTTCGTGAGCTTCATTCGTCTCTCTTCTTTCTTCCTGGGACCACGACAAAGAGTCCGTCTTCACCCATCGTCGTCATCCCCGCAATGTCTTCTCTTCAGGAGCGAGGAACCAAGTGCCACGCCCCGTCTCCACCCCAGCACATGAAGTTCACGTGCCACGGGCCCCGCCCTATCGCGGGAATTCACTAACTCGCTAACTACCTATCTCCGCCAATCGGAGCTAACTTGCTGCCTTTGTTATTCGTCCAACAAACAGCGATTGCACAACAAAAGATCCGCCATCCAGAGCGAAGCACAGCGGAGTTACAGGACCCGCTTTGCTCCTCTGCATCGTTCGCACAATCCATTCGAACCGGATCAATCAGCCTTCCGGATCACCATCTCCCAAGCCACTCTCTTCATCGCCTTCGATCACCTCGCCAGTCCATTGCGGCTCTGCTGCCAACTCCTCTGCCAAGCTATAAACTCGCCGCATCACCACTTCGTCCTCGCAATCGATCTCGCCGTCAGCCAGAGCGATGAGCAGCTTTGCGCACGTAGCGTTTCCCTTCAGCAGGCTATTGAGCAACGACTGCGCAATCTGCTCGCTGTTTTCCTCAAGCTTTTTGTCCGCCGCCGTCCTTAACTTTGCAGCTCCTGCGCTAGTAGTTTGTTTCTGGGCCCCACTTCCACGTGGTTTTCCTTGAATCGCCTGCCTCTGTCTTCCCAACTCCATCTCTCCGCCAATCCCGTCCCACCATTCCACGGCCTTGCATTCTCCGCAGAAAAGGAAAGGGGCGATTCCCTTGTGGGAACCGCCCCTGCATCCGCCGAATTGCTTTCATCCCGAGCCGCGTATCATCAGCAGCTTCTTCATTCCATGAGGAAGCCACCTTGCATGGAGCACTTACATGAATAGTGCAGTGTCATCCGTGCTCCACCCTCGCAGCCCCACCCCAATTCGGAGAGTGCTCTAATCTCTTCAACTCCGCGCCCAGCTCACTCTGCCTTCAACCGCTTTCGCCTCTTCCGTGTGCGGTTCTTCGCTAAGGTCAAAACGTCCGTGCGCCCTCTGAAGATGCCTCAGCCTCACCCCACGCCTGCGAGCCCGCAGAAGTAGTCCGATATAACTCAGAAGAGACCATCTCTCTCCCTAGCCGCTCTCTTCTTCACTGAATGTTCTAAGCTTAACCAATCCCTCGCAAATTCCCTGCAATCTAAAATCCGCAACCTTCCCTCATTTTTTCAGTCACTTACATGAGCTTCCCCAGCATCGCCTCTTTGACATACAACCGCACTGCGCTCTTCATCCCATCTCAAGTTCATTACAGCACCAAGCTTCACCACAGCTATTTCATAACCTTAGTTTTGAAACAGCTCCCGAGGGAAGGCGTAAACGCGACAAACATTTAGTTATGAAATAGCCTCTAGTGTCCCGTCTCCAAAGTTCGCCCAAGAATCACTGTCATCCTGAGCGTAGTGAAGGATCTGCATTTCCAACGCTTTCTGCAAAGCAACTAGGCTTCGAGTTATGCTGCGAACTTTAGGGACGGGACACCAGGGAGCCTTTGAATAAGTGGCTTTTGAAGGGTACGGCCTTTAGGCCGTACGTAAATCGCCAATAAAATCTGGGGTTTTAACCCCTGAGGGAGAGACAGCTTTCTCGATATTGCAAATTCTTCAGAGCTTTCCTTGGGCAATTTGGGTAGACTCCACAATCTCAGCCTCGCAAAAAACACGAAAGCTGTTACGATCTCTGGCTCCTCGCGGCCCATTCAAGGAATTGATAAGATCAAACCTCCGCGACGAGTTCGATTTCCACCAGCACATCCTTGGGCAAGCGTGCGACCTCGACCGTCGTGCGTGCCGGAGCCGGCACATCTTCCAACCCAAAATACTTACTGTAGACCGCATTCATAGCAGCAAAATCCTTCATGTCCTTCAGGAACACTGTCGTCTTGACGGCTTGGGCAAGGCTGGAGTCGGACGCTTCCACAATCGCTTTCAGGTTTTCGAGGACGCGTTCAGTCTGCTCCGTGATACCACCCGCGACCACCTGTTGGGTAGCCGGGTCCAGCGGGATCTGACCGGCGGTGAAGATAAGGTTTCCCGTGCGCACGCCCTGAGAATAAGGCCCGATTGCGGCAGGAGCTTTGTCGGTTGCGATAACATGTTTGCTCATGCGTTGATTTTAGCGCGAAGGCCGATTGCAAATCATTATCAGGCTCCGTCTCAACCAAGAACCGTGTTATCGATTAGTCGCGTCGCTCCCACCCAAGCGGCGACCGCGAACAGGCTTCCGGGCGCAACCGCTGGCACCGGCTCCAGCGTTGCCCAATTCACCAGCTCGACATAATCAACGCGGATCGCACTGTCGACGGCGAGAATCTGCCGCGCTGCCTCGATCAACGCGCCTGCGCGCCGTTCGCCTCCAGCCACCAGTGCCTCCACGTGCCGAATCGTTCGGCTGAGCGCAAGCGCCTGCGCGCGTTCCGTCGCGCTCAGATAGAGGTTGCGCGAGCTAAGTGCTAACCCGTCCGCCTCGCGCACGATGGGGCTAACCACAATCTCGGCGGGCAGCCGAAGATCAGCCACCATCCGGCGCAAAACCGCCACCTGCGCCGCATCCTTCTGCCCAAAGAACGCCCGATCCGCCTCTGTCGCAATCAGCAGCTTGGCCACCACCGTAGCCACTCCGCGAAAGTGACCGGGGCGCGAAGCACCATCAAGCCGGTTGCTTAGCCCCTCAACTTCAACAAATGTCGCCGCGCCCTCCGGATAAAGTTCCTCGACAGTCGGAGCAAAGACCACGTCAGCGCCTTCCGCCTGTGCCAGAGCGCAATCGGCCTCGAAGGCGCGCGGATAAACGCCGTAATCCTCGTTGGGGCCGAACTGTGTTGGGTTCACAAAGATGGTCACGGCAACCGCGCAGCACGAGGCTCTTGCGGTGCGAATCAGAGATGCGTGCCCCGCGTGCAGCGCACCCATCGTCGGCACCATGCCAATCGTCTTGCCGCCGTTATTCCGCTCTTTACGAGACCATTGGCGAAGTTCAGCAACACTGCGCAGAATCTCCATCAGACCTTTCTAAGTGTCCCTGTCTTCTTGTTTTCTTTGAGGGTCTGGCGCACAGCTTCCGGCAGATGGTAGCTTTCTTCGTCAGAAGGAAATGCGCGATGCTCCACATCTTCGCGATAGTGCTCCACGGCCGACCGGATGAGCGCCCCCACATCGGCGTACTGCCGCACAAACTTCGCTGCCGGAGCAAAAGTCAGGTTCACCATGTCATGGAAGACTAAAATCTGCCCGTCGCACTCCGGCCCTGCGCCAATCCCGATCGTAGGAATCTGTAGTTCTGCTGTAATCGCCGCGGCCACCTCGCGCGGGACTCCTTCCAAAACCAGCGCGCCTGCGCCGGCCTCGGCCAGTGCGTGCGCATCGGCCTTCAGTTGCAGTGCGGCGTCGGCGCTGCGTCCCTGCACGCGATAGCCGCCCATGCGATGAATGCTCTGCGGCGTTAATCCCAGGTGGCCCACCACCGGGATCTCAGCCTCACTGAGCGCGCGCACCAACTCCGTGCGTGGCCCTTCGATCTTCACCGCCTCGGCCCCTGCTTCTTTCACGAACCGCACGGCGTTGGCAACGCCTTCGTCCACTGTGCCGTGATAACTGCCAAAAGGCATATCCGCTACCACCAAAGCGCGGCGCACGGCCCTGCGCACAGCTCGCGTGTGGTGCAGCATTTCTTCCACCGTTACAGAGAGGGTGTTTTCGTGCCCCAGAACCACCATGGCCAGCGAGTCACCCACTAAAATCAGGTCGATCCCTGCCTCGTCCACCAGCCGTGAGGTGGCGTAGTCGTACGCGGTCAGCGCACTGATTGGCTTACCCTGTCGCTTCATCTCGGCCAGCGCAGGCATAGTGACTTTTGGTGTGGGACTTCCAGTAGACGAGGGACTACAGCCACCGGGAAAGTTGGTAACGCTCATTGTGACCTCCAGTGCCGCTCCGATCACTCAGGATGCGACCCGAACAAACCGAGTATACGCCCGAACGCGGACCCCGATGCAACCGCAACGCACCATTTCCGATCGTGGCTTGGAGCAGAGTCTTGAGAGTTGTCTCACATTAAATCATCCGCAATCTGGAAGATACTAGCGGTGCTTCTTCGCTTGTTGCCTAATTGCTGAGGCGCTTCAGGTTTGTACCGTTCGTCTTCTCGCAACGGAAACCTCATCTGCGCGATCAACCCCTCTCGTCACCGATTGGGCTTCCGCTTGCGGTTCCATCGCCCTGCGCTGCACACTGAAAGACAAGATGCTTTCACCTTTGGCAATCGGAGTTTCTGCCGGGCTGGGCGCCGCAGCCGGTCTCGGGCTGGCGGCTGGTGGCTTCGCCTATGCGGCCATGTGGCCCGCCTCGCAGCTCTTCGGCTCCCCGCTCATCGCCCCGCCGCGCCCCGGTGAACTCGCACTCACCTTCGATGATGGCCCCAACTCCACCTGGACGCCGCGGCTCCTGGATATTTTGGACAGCCACAACGTGCACGCGACCTTCTTTATGGTGGGCAGCCACGCCCAAACCGAGCCTGCACTGGTGCGCCGCATCGTTGCCGCCGGCCACCTCATCGGCAATCACTCCTGGAGCCACCCCAACCTGGCCCTCACCCGAGCCAGTCTCATCGAGCAGGAACTCTCCCGCACCAGCCAAACACTGGAGCAGATTTCCGGCGCTCCGGTCCGCTTTTTCCGTCCGCCCTTCGGTGCCCGCCGTCCTGAAGTACTGCGGATAGCAAGACGCCTCGGCTTGGTTCCAGTTCTCTGGAACGCCATGACCTCCGACTGGAAGAACCCCTCAGCAGATGCAATCGCCGATCAATTGCAGAAGAAAATCGACAGTATCGAGCGCCACGGCCGTGCCGTCAACATCGTTCTCCACGACGGCAACCACCTGGACCCCGCCGCCAACCGCGCCCCTTCCACAGCCGCCGCTTCCCAACTGATCGCCCGCTACAAGCCATGCCACAACTTCGTAACGTTGGACGTATGGAATTAGCATGGTGAGTCGTTAATTCATCACCCAAAAAGCTGTCATCCTGAGCAGAGTTTGGCGCGCTTTTCGCACCAAACGGAGTCGAAGGACCTGCGTTTCCGCTGCCAATTCCTCAATGAACTTCTGACTCGGGACACTCGCAAGTTCCCTTACTTCACTTCCCCGCCAGTTGCTCTAGCAGCGTATCGAAGTCTTCCAGCCGCGCGTATTCGATAATGACTTTGCCGCGTCCTGCATGGTCTTCAATATTCACCTTCAACCCGAGAGCGCGCTGCAACTGTTCCTGAACCTCGCGAACATTGGGGTCGACGGAAAGCTCAGGCTTCGGTTCTTTCTTGGCTGCCCGCTCAGGGTGCAGCAAACCTTGCACATAACTCTCAGTTTGGCGAACAGAAAGCGAAAGTCCGATCACCCGTTTCGCCGCCTTCTCCATCTCCTCTGCGTGCTCGAAGGCCAAAAGTGTCCGAGCATGGCCAAAGCTCAGCTCGCCCGACTCGACCCGCCCCTGCACTGTCTCCGGTAACCTCAACAATCGTAAGAAGTTAGATACTGTAGCCCGATCCTTTCCCGTGCGCACAGCCATTTGCTCCTGCGTCATGTGGAACTCCCGAGACAGCCGTTCAAAGGCCCTCGCTTGCTCCATCGGATTTAGGTCCGCACGTTGCAGGTTCTCGACGATGGTGATCTCCATCGCCTGTTCGTCAGAGACTTGGCGCAGGATTGCCGGAATTGTCGCCTTACCCGCCACTTTCGAGGCACGCCAGCGCCGCTCTCCAGCAATAAGCTGAAAGCGGCCATTGGCCTGTGGGCGCACTAGAATCGGCTGCACCACTCCATTCGCAGTGATGGATGCAGCCAGCTCGGCCAACTGCTCCTCGTTCATCTGCGAGCGCGTCTGAAAGGGATTGCGATCAATCTGGTCGAGTAGAATCTCCCGCGGTTTGCCTCCCTCGGTCTCAGCTGCTGATGGTGCGGGGATGGTTTGAACGCGCGGCAACAGGGAATCCAGTCCCTTACCCAATGCGCGGCGTTTCATGTCGGGTGCGGCAATGCTCATAGTTCAAAATCCTCTATTCCGGAACAACTTCCGGAGTTTTAAAATCCACATCTTCGGTGGTGATACGTCCCTTTTTGTTCGGAAGCGCGATTCGGTTGCGGGCAATAAACTCCCCAGCCAGCTCGAAGTAAGCCTCTGTCCCCTTTGAGCGGGAATCGTAGAGGGCCACAGGCTTGCCGTGGCTGGGTGCCTCGGCCAGCCGCACATTGCGTGGAATCACAGTCTGAAACAGGCGTTCGCGGAAGTATTCGCGCAAAGTCGAGGTCACCTGCTGCGCCAGATTCGTGCGGTCATCGTACATGGTCAGCAACACGCCTTCGATCGTCAGCGATGGATTGAAGGAGGCGCGTACACGTTCGAGAGTCGAAATCAGCTCCGAGATGCCCTCCAAGGCAAAGTATTCAGCCTGCATAGGCACGATCAGTGTGTTGGCAGCAGACAGAACATTCAGAGTGAGCAGATCAAGCGCCGGCGGGCAGTCCAGGATCACCAGATCATACATCGCCTGCACCGGCTCAAGCGCTCTGTTCAAACGTAGAGCGCGATCCTCTGCCGTAGCCAATTCGATATTCGCACCGGTCAGGTTCTTTGACCCCGGAAGAAGCGATAGAAGATCAATCTCCGTAGGCAGAATCACCTGATCTGCTGGGCAGTCGCCCATCAGTACATCATAGATGGAGCGGCGGTTGTCGTCTCGCTGCAAACCGAGCCCGGAAGTGCAGTTCGCCTGGGGATCACAGTCCACCAAGAGAACCTTGAGGCCTTGCAGAGCGAGGCAGGCACCCAGGTTAATAGCTGTTGTAGTCTTACCAACTCCACCCTTTTGGTTCACAATGCCAAGTATCTTGCCCATGGCTTCTCAGACTAAAGGTAAGGGCCATTTCAAGCTAGGCGCATGCACTGTGGAGAATTGAGCCAATCTGTGGAAAGCCCCAAGAGAGCGCCACGCCGAATAACTGGCAAACACTTGTTAGGGAAGAGCTTCGGCGCGGAGAGCACTGCGCCTTAAGATCGCGCCCAAAATGTGCCGATCGGTGGAAATCTTCCTTTTTTTGGCTGAAAATTCTGCAATTTTATGGGGTGTTCCAATCTAAATGGACACTCGTTTGGAAATATTACGAATTCTGTTCCACGTGGAACACCTCCACTCCAGAATCACTTTTCAAAACGTTCCACGTGGAACGTGCCCCACCTGACTCCTCACCTCTCATTCCAACTGCAATTCTCCCAGCCAGTCGCGAAAGATTGCTTTCCCGACTGTCACATATACCGATCTGAACTGTCCTATCTCTATAGAAGCCAACTCATGCAGACAGCGCCTGAATCACGAGAGAGCCCATTTGTCCAAGACCCCCAGCGTATTCCCTACGAAGAACTCGTACTCAACGCAAAAGCTGGCGACCGCGATCAACTTGAGGTTCTGCTCACACGTCATCTTCCGTGGCTCTTCAACCTTGCGCCCCGCATGCTTCACCGGCGTGCAGATGCCGAGGACGCCACTCAGGAAATCTTGCTCAAAGCGCTTAAGGTGCTTCCGCAGTCTCGCGGTAACGCAAAGTTCAGCACATGGCTCCGCCGCATCGCAGTCAACCATCTTTTGAACGTGAACTAGCTCGAGTTCACGCAGGCTCACGTCCGCAAAGTGCGAGAGGTTGCCGCCCAGCGGACATCTGAACTCTTTGATGCCTACAGAAAGCCGGAGCCAGCGTGTACCGCGCCCAGCCCTTCTATGAACCCTCAAAGCAAACCGCAATCTTACGCCGGGTTCTCCCACCGCTCTCGATTTAGACTGTGTGCATTCGCGCAAGGGACCAAGCGCGCAAGGGACCAAGATGGATATCCCAAATGGCTTCATCGGTAAAACCGCCCAACCCACAGCATCGGAAGTCGCTGCCGTGCTAGAGCCTGTTATGAACTTCCCCGCGGGCGGCGCTGGGAGCCAATTTTTTCAGTTCGAGGAGCGAGGAATATTGGCTATCTTCGAGCGACGAGTGACAAAGAAATGAGGGAAATTGGCCCCAACCCTCCGGGTTGCGGCGCAAATCGTGCCATTCGTCGTTGTCATCCTCGACGGTGGAGCCACCACAGCCTTCGGATTCCGCCTCGTCTGGCGTAATTTTCGTCCGCAACGCCGCCCACGCGAAAGCTCATAACAATCTCTAGGATCGGCCGAGAAATTATGGGGGCAACTAGTGGATTGGCTCGCAGATCAGGGAGTCGCTATCCAGGAGTGAAAGTCGACCTCACCCAAGTACGGCTGGTCTCTTCCGCTCAAGTTTAAACAGCGAACCATCATTTACCTTGCACCTTGCGATGGCTGCTTCCGCGTCGTATTCATCCTCGGTGACCGAGCGGTCACGGCCGCCAAAGCAACCTCTCCAAAAGCACAAGCAAGATTCTCGATGAGGCCCAGCACTACGCCGAAGGAACAGGACTACGCCTCATAGTGAAGGCTCCAAAGGACTTGGCTGAGATTCAGAAGCTGGCTCTTATCAAGCTGGCAAACTAATCTCTCGCTCGCCGAGCGCAAGTACCCTGCCGTCGCCTACGGGTTGTGGAAGGACATCAGGCCAGCCAAACTCCGCACCGGCCGCCGCCTTCAGTCCATCTAGCTCCGTACGTGTGGTCATCAGCCCCAGCCATCCACCAGGGCGAACTAGCTGACCAGCTGCCCCAACGGCCCGTTCCATCTTGTCCACCGCGCGCATCGTAACGCAATCAAACTGGGTAGCCAAAGCCTCTGCCCGTCCGGAGTGAATCGTCGTACCGATTCCGAGTACTCGGACGGCCTCGTTCAGAAACGCTGCCTTCTTGCCCTGTGATTCGGCCAGGGTAACGGCGATCTCCGGCCGGCAAAGCGCAATCGGAATTCCAGGAAACCCTGCGCCTGAACCAAAGTCCAGCAGCGTGGCAATTCCGGCTGGCAGTGCTCGAGCGCAGGCGATGGACTCGACAAAATGGCGGGCA
>Ga0255356_1002422_pt1 | contig 10752 bp, 10 predicted proteins | sample HBST100metaG_FD_189944 | JGI IMG/M metagenome (GOLD analysis project Ga0255356, IMG submission 189944) | Peat soil microbial communities from Stordalen Mire, Sweden - H.B.S.T100 | ecosystem: Environmental > Terrestrial > Soil > Wetlands > Peat | place: Sweden: Norrbotten County, Stordalen Mire... | reverse complement strand
CAGTTGAAGAACTACGAGCGCATGAAGCTTCTGGTCGACCAATGGATCGATCTGGCCACCGAACTATCGAACTTGCAAATCAAGAAGAAGCGAGACTGAACGGCTTGGAGAACTTGGCACTGTCCAGTAATGATTCCGGTCTGTCAAAGGCGACAGCAGCGCAGTATCTCGCCTGTATCTTGCAATCCCGCCATAAGAGAAGACGGATGACTGCGGAAAGCCTGCGTACCATATTGCCGACCTATATTGTTGCTGCTATTGAATACGTAACGCTACCTCCAGAACAGGGGACGACAAGGGAAGAGGCATCCAAGGCCGGGACAGTGGCATGAACGACGATTCTCCTTATCTTCTGGGAATAGGCGACGATGACATCGAATGGGTATGCCGAGTTCTCAATCTTCCGCCAACGGCATTTTCGGGCAAAAACGGCAACGACCCTCGACTGGACGTTATCAAGTCGCTCAGTTCCCTCGATGTCGAGGCTTGTCCTGGCAGCGGGAAGACAACCTTGCTCGTCGCCAAACTTGCCATCCTCGCCCGCCACTGGACGGAACGCCGTCGTGGAATCTGTGTGTTGTCGCATACCAATGTCGCACGCCGCGAAATCGAAACCCGTCTGGGTGGTACACCGGAGGGTAAGCTCCTCCTCTCCTATCCCCACTTCGTGGGCACGATCCACGGATTCGTGAACGAATTTCTTGCTCTCCCGTGGCTCCGGTCGAAGCCTTATCCCATCCGGATCATTGACGACGATATTTGCCTACAAAGGCGGTGGTATAAGCTCCCTTGGGAAACACGTTTCTCGCTTACGAAGAACGGGCGTGACGAACAGGTCTTGCGAGTGGTCAGTACGGATTTCTCTATTGGCGTTGTGCCTTGGGGCAAGGGCGGAACCCTGAGCACTGGAACTGAGACCTGGCAAGCGCTTCAGCGAGTCTGCCGTGAATCCTGCGAGGAAGGTTACTTCTGCTACTCAGAGATGTTCCTTTGGGCTGCTGAACTGCTCGACCACACTCCTAAAATGCGCGAAGCGCTGCGCAAGCGCTTCCCACTCTTGTTTATCGACGAAGTGCAGGACACGAGTGAGCAGCAGTCGGCGTTCTTGTTTCGTCTGTTCATGGACGGCGAAGGCGCGGTCATCCGGCAGCGATTTGGCGACTCGAATCAGGCCATTTACCAGTATTCCAGCCAGAAGGAATGCACTTTGACCGATCCGTTTCCCGACCCTAATCTGAAACGCACCATTCCCAACAGCCACCGCTTCGGACAGCAGATCGCCGATCTTGCCGACCCGCTGGGCGCCACTCCGCAAGGACTAGTCGGGCTGGGTCCCTCGCGACGCGACGAGATACCAGCAAACACGGACAACAGGCACACTGTCTTCCTCTTTGACGATCAGACAATCGGCCATGTCTTGCCGTCCTATGCCGGATACCTCCTTGAACTCTTTTCGGAGTCAGAGTTGAAGGACGGCACTTTCACCGCCATCGGAGCCACCCACCGTCCCAAAGAGAACGACAAGGTTCCGCGCTATGTGGCCCACTACTGGTCCGAATACGATCACGAGCTGACAGCAGCGGAGCCGCGGCCAAAGACCTTCCTCCAGTATGCGGCTGCGGGCCGGGCGCTTGCGTGCTCCTCTGGTGAGGCTCATCACGTCGTCAATAAGGTCGCGGACGGCATCCTGCGTCTGGCCGCCATCCTGAATCCGACTGCCAACCTGTCGGTGCGCAAGCGCGGTCACCGTTATGTACGGGAACAGCTCGTCGGCCACGTCGAGGTGGACAGAAATTATGTCGAGATTGTTTCCGCTCTTACAGCCAACGTGATCAGTAATTCAGTCTCGTCCGACTGGAGAAACGTATGGGCACCAAAGGTCAGGGCTGTCGCCGAAATCCTCTCAGGCACTTCAGTCGATTCTGCTGAAGCAACGGCCTTCCTGTCCGGCCAGGCAGAAATAGGGGGCTATACCCAACCCTCGTCGACGGCCCAGCGTGACAACGTATTCCGGTTTCCAAGCCAGAACCCGAAGGTCGAGGTGCGCGTCGGCTCGATACATTCGGCTAAGGGCGAAACACACACTGCGACGCTGATTCTCGACACTTACTATCGCAAGCACCATCTGGAGGCTCTCAAACCGTGGCTGCTCGGAAAGAAGTCCGGCGGCGGCGCAGAGAACAACGCCCTCTTTTCGCGCCTAAGACAACACTACGTCGCCATGACGCGTCCAAGCCACCTAATTTGCCTGGCCATGCGAGAGGATTGCCTGACGAATGCTGACGTAGTGGCGCTCAAAAACCGTGGATGGCGCGTTGCCCGCGTCAATGCGGGAGTTCCTGAGTGGCTGTGAGTGAAGGTGCCAGCCAAGAAAAGCATGACGCTGATGCGCTTATGGGGATCGGTTTAATGCTTTACATCCAACTCACATCTGAATCTCAACTGTCGGGACTGAACATTGTCCGCCTCCAAATTGCTTAAAAGGGCGCAATAGTGCAAGGAAACCAATGTATTCATCAGGAACCGATGGCTACCGAGAGGTGGGGGGGGCTTGGTTCAACAAAGAGAATCCACAACTATGTGATCTTCAACGCTCTAAAAATGAATGTGCTCACTTTTCCGCAACGAATGCGCCGAGTCGCCTCAGATTCTGATGAAGTGTGGATTCTAGCTTGCTCATCGATATGCTCCAGATGTTAGCGAGATGATCGAAAGTATAGCTGACGTCCCAAGGGTAGAGTGGACGACCTTCTTGTTGCGCGAATGGTCCATCGCTTTCAGTCAGTACGCGATCAAGAGGCATCATCGCAATTTGCTTTCTGGACTTCGTTGAGGACAGCATGGCAGGGCCAATGCTGAACCAACATCCTAGCTCAATCGCATCACGCAGTTCCTTGTCGGTACCAGTGAACCAATGGAGAATCGGAACACCTGCAGAAGGATAAGTGCGCAGACTCCTCAGAGCTTCGGACGCGGCCCTACGACTGTGTATGGAAAGTATCCTGCCCCCATAACGAGTGCATAGGTCCAGAACTTCATGAAATACGTCTATCTGGTCATGCCAGAATGGCTTGCACTCTTGGCTTCCATCTAGACCGATCTCGCCGATGTAGTGTGCTTTTCCGATCAGTTCCCGGAAGAGTGCAAGCTCATGCTTTCGTTGCTGCGCAAGTTGTGGATGCAGGCCCAACGCAGTCCGGATGCGGGGTAAGCCGGACGAGAGAGCAGAAGTGCGTTCCCACGCAGACGGTGTCGTAGTCACTGAGAGAGTATAGACTCCGAGTTCGCCACAACGTTGAACAACCGAGACCGGGTCTGGATATAGATCGAGGTGCACATGAAAATCGATCATCTTACCTTCAATTTCACCATCAGGTCTTCAAGTTCTCGCAATCCGCGTTCCGCAACCTCACGCAGAGGGGCTCTATTCGTCACCAACGCTGAACTGAGTGTCGCGCCCAGCCAACGACGCACCCCAACCGCTTTGCTTTCCTCGATTGCCATCATTACAGATCGTACGTCATCGAAGCCGCTGTATTCAGATTCGTCCCGTCCCAGGTCGTTGAAGTGGTAGACAGTTGCGTCTGTGCCTTTCCACTTCTCGAACGCTGCACGCCTAACGAGGCAAGGAACGCAGCGGCCACAATGCTGGTATGAATAGGTTTTGAATCGTCCGCAACTTGTTGATTCTGACGCAAACCTTCCGAGGAGCTCCTGGTTCTTGCAATTCAGTAGCATCTCGCCCTTGGTCATAGCCTGATATGGATTGGAAATATTCACTCGCAGGCCAAGAGTTGCGAGCAAGGAACGGAAGTGAGCGAACACAACGGGATGTGTCGTTCGGGTGCTCAAGCTTCCCACACGAGCAGGTGTGAGCGGTGGATTCAGACCGATGAACCCGTTCTCGCACACGTATAGATCGACGGTCTGTCCGTTCAGATAACGAGCCGTCGAGGTAGCTGCCAGCACTCCATACGCGAGGTACATCAACGAGCGGCTGCGCTGCGACGCCGGAGTTTCTGCATTAGGAATGTGTGCGGCGTGTGGCAACTGGAGATGCTTCTCAATGCCCGGCACACCGTTCGCGAAGATCTCTTGCTTTTCTCCGTCACCGCGCACGATATGACTGACCGCTATCAACTTCTTCTCGGTGCTGCCACAATCAATCGCTCCAATGAGACTGTCAAGGCCCCCAGACAGAAGCACTGCGGCATCAACTTCCAGAGGCATTGCTTTGGGATGCGGTTCTGGAGTGATCCCTCCACCAAAGAACGAGATCGTCCAGAGGTCGGTCGTCAAGTAGCGGAGGAGCCGTTCGACGGTTTCCTTGCACCCCGACCACAACATTGGATCGGAGACAGCAACATGCAAGTCGAAGGTCCGAGTCCAACCATCAGGACTTGTTGCACGATGGCCAGCCATATCGGCGGCAAAGACACTTAGCGCCAATGAGACAATATCCCATGCGAGTGATGCTGGTGCAAGACGAGCCCTTCGGACAATAGCAGGAACACCATTGCCGATCGCACCTTTATTTGGATCATTTGTAGCGCCGAAAAGGATGACAGATAAATCACCCTGTTCTTGAGCAAAGTCATAGGATTCTGGAGCGCACACAATTTTCATTGGGTATAACCTTCAAACACCTCAAATGTCTCGTGAATTGCATCGCGGACCACTGCTGCAACCCGACTCTTAAATAAAGACTGGCCTTTTGACTTCAAATTCCGAAAGGCTTCTGCAACCGTCTCCCGGATGTAATCCCGAATCTCCTTCAAGCGGCTCAAACCCGCCAATGCTGACGGCGCATTCTCGATCACATGGGTTCCGAGGTCTAGGTAAAAGCGACCATAAATATCGGCTGCCACATAGACTTCGACTGCGTGTTCCTTCTGCTGATCGGTCAAGTTTAGGAGATCCGCATCTGGATATTTCTCCAGCGTATCCGAAAGCGCATCTCGAATCGCCGCTCGACTTGACTCGGAATCTTGTGTGCCGTCAACAGGCCTAACGGCGTCCGTGACAGCATCCATAATGTCATCGGCCGACCGACCAGCAAGCTCTGCTGGATCGAGTGGTGCTCCTGGCGCTTGGAGTGGATTTCCAGGAATCCCGGAGACCGCGGAAAACAGCATTTCGGAACTCCGGATGGTTCCGCCCATGCGGTGGGTCGCCGTGCTGCTGCCGCCATATCCACGCGAGACGTAGTACCTCATTCCCCGGCGCATGGCTTGGCGATCGCTGTTTCGTGCAAACGATCGCAGGTCCAACCGTGCCGCGCTGAACCTGCCTGTTGGTGCTAGCCGGTTCTTGTCGTTGATTGGGAGTGCGACAGGCACGTTGACTACGCTTTCGTCGGCGACTCCGGCAAGATCCAGTCCGTCAATGGGACGTGGAGCGGATGCAAGCCCCTCATCAAGGGGTGCCTCAGCGGTAGAATCGCTCGGAGCCTCGCTGGGTACGTCTGCAACCCACGGCGGCACCAAGGGAACATTTGACGGTGAACCTTTGCTGGAGGACGACGTGCCCATTATTTCTTCTCCATTCGAAGCGCAATCGCGGTTTTGACCTGCTTTGTCACTTCTCCGTCACTCTGCCACTTGGAAAAAACCTCAGCAGACCACTGTTCTCCACTGATCTTGGGAACAATGCTGGCCTTAATCTGGGAGGCTGGCCGATCCATCAGAAACGTAGCCAGCTTTCTCCCAAGAGATGTGTCTACTCGGGCCACCGTCATGCAAGCCGTCAAGATGTCTGGTACACCCCACTCTTGTTCCTTCCGAGCCAAATCCAGTAACTTATCGAGGATGACACCAAGACTACGCGGGTCCACCTCCCCGATCCTGCCCTTGAGAGAATCTCCCATGTCAGGATGCTCAATCAAAGCCAACAAGACGTCGGATGCCGCTTGCGAAAGTCGGTTCTCTGGTAACACCAATGGAGCATGCTCGCGACTGACGTACAAGGCACCTCGCAGGTCCTTGTCACTGAGCGTCGGATCGAGAGAAAGCCAGTCGCGCAGGAACCTGTCGTTCCACGGCTCGTTGAACTCGACTTTGTCGGACTTGCGTACGTCCGCTTCCATTGACGCGAGAACCACCGGGTGACCTTGGGCATCTTCGGTCACGGAGCGAATCAAAGCCTCGTAAGCAACCGTCGAACCGCACCGTTCAAACAGTAGCAATTTTGTGAGCACTGCCTCATCAACCGACACTCCCTGCGCCCTCGCCAAAGACAACCGGAGTGAAAGTGCATTCAAAAATCGTTTGATGAGCCGCGGATTGCCGGCGATATCCTTGGCAGTCGTCATCAGCACTGCCAAACGGTCTGCCGTATCAAGCTGTGATTCCAATCCGTTAGGCCACTCCGTCCTGAGACTCTTCACGAATTCGGCATCGACACGTTCGCCCTTCCATGTACGACCGAGCCGCTCACAGATTTCTCGGCGGAGGTTCTCTTTCTCTTGGCCGTCCAGCCTGCTCGCTTCGACGAATAGCAACATCATGTACGCGCGCACCTCTTGAACGCCGAGCTGCGGCACTCGGATCGGAACCTGAATGAGTTTGTCGAAGTAGTTGGTGACTAGAACGTCGTCCACGCCCTGAAAATGCCGTTTGACGGCGTGCTTGATCATCGACTCGTCGGCAGCGATCACAAACGCCGTATGATCCATGAAAAGCAGGAGGCGGATGGCTTCGAGGGTCGAAATGGCCGTCTCGGGCAGACAGCGATCAAGATCGTCAATCAAGACGACAAGCGTAACGTTCAGCTCTCGCAGGGCGTCCTCCAACGAATTGCGGAGTGCCTGGATCTCTCTCGGAGGCGTTTCTGCCTCTACTGCTTTCAGCCACAGGCCTTCTTTCCCCTGATCTTTGGCATCCTTCTCCGAGGTACCGGATTTGCTCTCGCCGTTCTCCTGACTTCTTGTCCCGCCAAATGCTCCCCCAAGCAACGCCATCAGGCCTAGTCCCGGGTGCGCCGCAGCAAGCATCGTAGCCGTATTTCCAGCCAGCTTTGCTACACGGAACCAGTTCACTCGTCTCGCGAAATCCGCGACCTTATCGCAAGCAGTCCTTCGAGCGTCGGCTTCTCGTTCCAGTGTCTGTGCAACCGTCTCCAAAAGCGCGGCCCGTGCGTCGTCGTATCCCTGATAGAGCCACGCATTGAACTCCACAAACAAGAACGTGTTCTGATCTGAAAGCATTCCCTTCGGCGCGCTCTTGTCCAGCATGAGTTCGTTCCGAATGAGCTTGATCAGCGAAGACTTTCCGACTCCCCAGGCACCAGAAACGCCAATGGAAACTGGTTTAGGCTGGACCTGCCGAATCATGGTCGCAACGGTTTTCGCAATACCGCTGAAATTCAGAAAATCAATCTCGGTTTCGTTGTCTGTCCACATGAGCTTTCATCCGAGCAGCAAGTAGAGTCCCGCAGATCCCGCGCGGACTATCAGCTTTTCGATAGGGAAAGGGGCTGCGTCTTGCTCAGAGAGCCTGTCGAGGTGTGTACCGATTCTGGAATTTATCCCTCAGGATTGTCAATCGTTCAGTTTTGGCTCTGAATCCTGCGTTCGAGTGGAGAGGACACCGCACGGACATAGAATCTGCGTCGATACCTACGTCCCCACCGCTACAGCGGCTTGCGAAAACGCTGTCCCAGGGCCTTCCGGATTGGTAAACGCCGCGGGAGCGAGGGACCACACAGGCATAAAATGGTCAGACGCAAGGCATTTTAGTGCAGACCTCTACCGTGACAAATTGAGCGTGTTTGACCTGGCGCTACACAGGGGTGCTGTCCCAAGGCTTCTTGCCGGTGCAGTTTCGATAGCGCCGTTTGAAGTAAGCCGCTGGCGTCCGCGACGGGCGCGGTGATCACCTATGGGATTTCAATGGCCGGCATGTCGTTTATTGCCGAATACAGTCGTCGCAAGGCGGCTGCGGATTCAGGTAAATCCTGAGATTCGAGCGATGCCAGGTATTCAGCGATTGTTTTCGGCGGCCTTTTCAAGCTCTTACGGTGCTCCTCCGCTGCCTGCAATACGACGCTCGGGGACTGCGCGATGAGATTGAGAATGAACTTGTCCGGATGCTGGGCTTTGATCTTGAACTTCTGAAGGCTCTTTGCCGGAAAGTCCTTCAGATTTTTCGTGACAATTATGTGCACACCGCCGTGAATGGCGGCCGCAAGCACATGACGATCGTTCTTGTCGGGCAGACTGAGCGTTGGAATGAGCCCCTCGTAGCCTTCGACGAAGGCATCAAGCGCAGCCTTGTCCATCAACTGACGTGTGCGTTCCAGCTTCTCCCGCGTGAGATCAGGTCTGTTCTTAAGAAGATTGGAAATCCACTCTTCGTGCACGGCATTCGACCACTTGGCACGAAACAGGCCGGTGGTCGCCAAGTACATCAGGAAATTCCGGAGTTCCGCCGGGTATAGGACATTGGCGTCGTAGAACGCAAAAAGCACGGCGGCCATCTTCAGATTCCCAACTCCTGGTCATAGGCGACCAGTTCCGCCAGAACCGCCTTGCGCTCTTCGTCGATCTGCCTCTTATAGGCCAGAGCACTTTTGAATGGAACGCGGCGATGCGTCCCCACTTTGTGAAACTCGATCTTGCCCTCGTTGAGCAGCCGGATCAGCGTCGGCCGCGAGACATTCAGAAGATCGGCGGCTTCCTGCGTCGTCAGCTCGGCGTGGATGGGAAGCAGCTTGACGGCGTTGCCGCGGCTCATCTCGTCCAATATCTGAACGAGCAAATATGCAGCAGGAGCAGGAATTCTGATTGGAGGCTCCTGGGGCATGCTCATTTCACGCAGGTCGAGCGGCATGTTCGAACTCAAGCGCAGTGAAAGAATCTTCCTGGTCTCTTTCGCCAATTTGACGTCGTCTTCGGAGGGAATAGTCGGAATGGGAGAAGCGGCGGCAGACATGGACGTTACCTCTTCTACTATTATATATCTGAACTAATCGAAATTAAACGAAATAAACGAACGGGATGAGGCGTGAAACCGGACGGGATGCGCGCTGAAAGGGTTCTGAACCTCATCATCACTACCCATGGCTGCCGCACAGTATCCCGTGCAAAACTGGTGAATATTGTCATTCTTCTATCGTTATGAGGAGCATGCGATACCACTTGCGGAGCTTCTTGGCATCTGTAGTCTCAAGCAAACGTAAAATTCGCTCTTTGATATCCTTCTCCGACTCCTGCAGGCCCTCAATGAACAGAAGGTCGTCAATCGTAACGTCCAGCACACGTGCCAACGCCTCCAAGATATCGTAGGGGACGGTTTTGATAGATCCAGTTTCTACGCGGCTGATGTAGTTGTTCGCGCGTCCGACTATCTCACCCAACCGCTCTTGCGTGAGCCCCTTGGCATTTCGAAGCAGCACCAATCTGGCACGAAACTGTTTTCCGTCTAGAGGATGAAGAGCCATTGATCTCAGGATTCGTTATCTCGATCGCTCAGTGAAGTACGTAACCGGTACAATTTCATTGACTAATTACACCTATTAGCCGATTCTGATGACAGAATGGTGCTAGGATCGACTGCACCGACACACTCAGCCCTTCTTCGCCTTGGTCTGCGGTACTTCGTCGCTCGGGAAGACAAAAAAATGAGAATTTCTGGTCTTTTCAATGAGAATCTCTGGTTCCATGCCGACTCCCCTAGCCACACGAAATACTGTTTTGAGGCTTGGGCCCTGGATTCCACGTTCCAAATCGCTTATGAAAGTGCGATCTAGTCCTGTGGCCTTGTACAGGTCCATCTGCGACATCTTGCTCCTGGATCTGGCCTTACGCATTTCATCTCCGAACGCTCGTTCGACTCCCATCCGAGGTTGAATTTGTTTGCGTTTAGCCATCCTGAGTTTTATGGTCCTCGGTTGTCGGTATTTGCCCAACGGGTAGTTACCGACAAACTGGTGGCTGACAAATTTTTCGATACCGCAATTCCAGCAATCTGGACGTTGGTGTGTGACGGGAGGGCACTATGAGTTCCGAGGCCGCGCTCTACTTGTCCCGCGCATTGCCCAAGAAAGGCACTGAACCTGGCTCGTCCGCTCAGGCTCTGAAGATGGCGGCGGAACTGGAGGCGCCAGATCAAAGTACGGGAGTTCAGGAGCCAGGCAAAGACACATCCTGCTCAGAAGCGGAGACCATTGATGCAGCCACAGTGCCGGAAGCCCGGCGGTCTGGTTCCACTTCTGCTACTCAACCCAGAGAACTATCCGACGATCTGCTGCTGAACCGTATCGCCCAGGGAGACAAGGAATCTCTACCAGTCCTCTTCCGGCGGCACGCGCGTGTTGTCTTCTCCGTTGCATGTCGCATCCTCCGGGATGAGAGCGAGGCGGAGGATTTGCTCCAGGAGCTATTTCTCTTCCTTTTCCAGAAGGCGGGGCTTTTTGACGCCAAGAAGAGTTCGGGCGCATCGTGGATCATTCAAATGGCTTACCAGCGGGCCATCGACCGCAGAAGATACCTGGATGTTCGCCATCACTACAGCGTCCAGGAACTCGACGAAGAGCGATCTCCAGCGTCCAAAGGGGAAGTCTCCATCGATCAGATTGCGGGTAAAATCTTGTTGGATAGGCTGCGAGGAGAAATATCTACGGAACAGTTGCAGACTCTCGAACTCCATCTCTTTGAAGGGCATAGTTTCCGCGAGATAGCAGCCGGGACCGGCCAGACGCTGGGCAACATCCGAAATCACTATTACCGGGGTCTTGAACGACTGCGTTCCTATG
>Ga0255356_1002419_pt1 | contig 10760 bp, 9 predicted proteins | sample HBST100metaG_FD_189944 | JGI IMG/M metagenome (GOLD analysis project Ga0255356, IMG submission 189944) | Peat soil microbial communities from Stordalen Mire, Sweden - H.B.S.T100 | ecosystem: Environmental > Terrestrial > Soil > Wetlands > Peat | place: Sweden: Norrbotten County, Stordalen Mire... | reverse complement strand
GGCGGGTGCCGGTTGGGTGATGGCGGGCTTGGGAGGCTCGCCGGGGGTAAAGACATGGGTGACGCGGTTCACGCCCCAGAGAATTAACCCCGTTGTCAGTATGCCGGCCGCAATTTTGTTGAGTAGCAGGCTATCCTTGCCAGATTTGCTCATGGTTCTCCCCTCGCTCGTGCGCTGTTCGCGATTGCGCTTACCCCTACAGCGATTTAGGCAGATGGAACAAGAAATTCAGAGAGCGAGTGCCAGTGAACCCGATTATTCTCATCCCCGCGCGTCTTGGCTCCACCCGCCTGCCCGGCAAGGTGCTGGCGGATATCGCCGGGCTGCCGATGATTGTGCACGTGCTGCGGCGCGCGCAGGAGGCGGCGTTGGGCCCGGTGGCGGTGGCCTGCGGCGAGGTTGAGGTGGCGGAAGCGGTGGAAAAACACGGCGGCCTCGCATGGCTGACCGACCCCGACCTGCCCTCGGGCTCGGACCGCATTCATGCCGCTCTGGAGGCGCTGGACCCGGAGGGTAAGCACGGCGTGGTCATCAACCTGCAGGGCGATCTGCCGAGCATAGATCCGTCCTATCTTGCAACAGTTCTGGCGCCGCTGGCGCAGGGGTTCGACATCGGCACGCTGGTGGCGCCGGTAACGAGCGCGGAGGAGGCGCTCAGCCCTTCGGTGGTGAAATGCGTCTGCGCCTTTCCGGGAGATGAGGCGGTGGCCCCGGCGCTGTATTTTTCGCGCAATCCGGTGCCCGGGGGGGAGGGGCCGCTCTGGCACCATATCGGCATCTATGCCTACCAGCGGGAGGCGCTGGCGCGGTTCGTGAGCCTGCCGCCCTCGCCGCTGGAGCTGCGGGAGAAGCTGGAGCAGTTGCGGGCGCTGGAGGCGGGCATGCGCATCGGCGCCGTGCGAGTGGCCGGGGCGCCGTTCGGCGTGGATACCCCCGCCGATCTTGAGCATGCGCGGCGCATGCTGGGGCATGTGTGAGTGAAAGCTGAGGAGCCTATTTCTTGTCGGGTTGTTAACGGTTTTCCCGCTAACCTTGATGGCATGCTCTACCAGCGGCTGCTGACCTCGGCGGAGGCCCTGCAAAAACTCATCGACATCATCCCCAGCCCCGTGTTCGTGAAGGACACGGCGCATCGCTGGGTGCTGGTCAACGACGCGCTGACCGCCGCAATCGGCCTCCCGCGTGAGGTATTGCTGGGCAAGTCGGATTACGATGTGTTTCCGCCGGAGCAGGCGGAGGTATTCTGGGCCTCGGATGACGAGGTGTTCAGCACCGGCCAGGCCTGCGAGCGCGAGGAGCTGTTCCAGAATGGCGCCGGAGAGGTGCGCACCATCGTCACCCGTAAAACCTTGCTGCGCGTGGGAGCGGGCAACGGCACGGTTTTTCTGGTCGGCATCATCGCGGATGTTACCGCCTACCGCGAGGCCGCGGCGCAGAACCACTTCCTCTCCCGCCACGATGTGCTGACCGGCCTGCCCAACCGCACGCTGTTCCATGAACGGCTGCGCGAGGCGGTGGGGCACGGCCTGCGGGAGCTCGACAATATCGCGGTGCTGCTGATCGACCTGGACGGCTTCAAGGCGGTGAACGACGCCTATGGCCATGCGGCGGGGGATGAATTGCTATGCGTGGTGGCGCAGCGCCTGACCGCCGCCGTGCGGGCCACGGACACGGTGGCGCGGCTGGGGGGCGATGAATTCGGCATCCTGCTGCGCGGCGGGCCTTCTCTGCCCGCGGCGGCGGCGGAGATCGCGAAGGTGATCTGCGAGGCCGTGGCGATCCCCATCGCTCTGCGGCATTCGCAAACCCGCGTCTCGGCCTCCATCGGCATCGCCCATTTCTCCAGCCTTGAGAGCGGGCCGGAAGAGCTGCTGCGCCAGGCGGACCTCGCTATGTACAGCGTCAAGCGCTCCGGCCGGCATGGGCACAGGCTGTACGAGCCGGCGCTGGAAATTGCCGCCAGCCGGCAACTGCACGCGGATCTGCGCCACGCTTTAGCCCGGCACGAGCTGCATCTGCTCTACCAGCCGCTATGGAACCCGCCGGACGGGCTGCTGACCGGTTATGAGGTGCTGTTGCGCTGGAAACACCCGCATTATGGCGACGTGCCGCCGCGCGTGTTCATTCCCATCGCCGAGCAGAGCGGGCTGATTGGCGGGCTCGGCGCATTCGTGCTGCGCGCCGCCTGCCGGGCCGCCGCCGCCTGGGCGCCGGAGACACGGCTGGCTGTGAATATCTCACCATTGCAGCTGCGGGAGGCGGATTTCGTGGCGCAGGTGCAGGCGGCGCTGGCCGATGCCGGGCTGGCGCCATACCGGCTGGAGCTGGAGATTACCGAAAGCAGCCACGCGCTGGACGGCGCGGCGGCGCTGGAGGCGCTGCACCGGCTGAAGGCGCTGGGCGTGCGCATCGCCTTGGATGATTTCGGCACCGGCTCGGCCTCGCTGGACATGATGCACCGCTTCAGCTTCGACCGCATGAAGATCGACCGGCGCTTCGTCTCCGCTTTGCCGGCGGACCAGCGCGGCCACGCCATCGTGCGGTCGCTGATCTCACTGGCGCATGATCTCGGCGCGCAGGTCACCGCCGAGGGCGTGGAGCATATGGAGCAGGCGTTCTGCCTGATGGAGCTGGGCTGCGACGAAATGCAGGGGTATCTGTTCGGCCACCCCAGCCCGCCGGAAAGCGTGCTGTAAACGCGCGCCCAAAGAAAAGGGGGCCGCGAGAGCCCCCTTTTCCGGTCAGGTATTCATTGCCTCGAAGAAATCATTGTTGTTCTTCGAGTATTTCAGCTTGTCGAGCAGGAACTCCATCGCATCCGTGGTGCCCATGGGGCTGAGGATGCGGCGCAGCACCCACATCTTGGAGAGCACGGCCTTGTCCACCAGCAGCTCCTCCTTGCGGGTGCCGGATTTGGTGATGTCGATGGCCGGGAAGGTGCGCTTGTCCGAGAGCTTGCGGTCCAGGATGATCTCCGCGTTACCGGTACCCTTGAACTCTTCGAAGATCACCTCGTCCATGCGGCTGCCGGTGTCGATCAGCGCCGTGGCGATGATGGTCAGCGAGCCGCCTTCCTCGATATTGCGCGCGGCGCCGAAGAAGCGCTTGGGGCGTTGCAGGGCGTTGGCGTCCACACCGCCGGTCAGCACCTTGCCGGAGGACGGCACAACGGTGTTGTAGGCGCGGGCCAGGCGGGTGATGCTGTCCAGCAGAATCACCACGTCGCGCTTGTGCTCAACCAGCCGCTTGGCCTTCTCAAGCACCATTTCGGTCACCTGCACGTGGCGGGTCGCCGGTTCGTCGAAGGTGGAGGCCACGACCTCGCCCTTTACGGAGCGGGACATGTCGGTCACTTCCTCGGGCCGCTCGTCGATGAGCAGCACGATCAGGAACACTTCCGGGTGGTTGGCCGAAATGGCGGCGGCGATGTTCTGCAGCATCACGGTTTTGCCGGTGCGCGGCGGGGCAACCACCAGGGCGCGCTGGCCCTTGCCGATGGGGGCGATCAGGTCGATGACGCGCGAGGTATTGTCCCGCACCGTGCCCTTGGCGGCGGGCTCGGCGTGCTCAACCTCCATCTTCAGGCGCGAGGTCGGATAGAGCGGGGTGAGGTTGTCGAAGTTGATGCGGTGCTTGACCGCATCCGGGGCCTCGAAATTGATCTTATCGACCTTAACGAGGGAGAAATAGCGCTCGCCCTCTTTCGGCGCGCGGATCTCGCCATCCACGGTGTCACCCGTGCGGAGGGAAAAGCGGCGCACCTGGGCGGGGGAGACATAGATATCCTCCGGGCCGGGCAGGTAGTTGGCCTCCGGGTTGCGCAGGAAGCCGAAGCCGTCAGGCAGGATTTCCAGCGTGCCATCGCCGTGAATCGCCTGATCGTTCTCGGCGCAGGCCTTCAGAATGGCGAACATCATGTCCTGCTTGCGGAGCGAGGACGCGTTCTCAACCTCCAGCTCCTCGGCCAGGGCCAGAAGGTCTGTGGGAGATTTTGCCTTGAGTTCGGCGAGATGCATGAGCGCGGAAATCCGATCGGGTGGAATCGCCACGGCAGGGGCCGGGGCACGGATAGAAGGGTGAAAAATGCAGTGCCCCAGGGGTGTGGGTCACGCGCGGCGCGGACGGCCTAGGCTTCGTATGGTGTTTTCATCTGGAAACGTCAAGCTGGGGGCGCTTGAATTTCCGCTTTGGGCGCCAAACGGGCCTGGCGGCGGCAGCCCTAAGATAGCTGCCGCCGCCAGCCGCTTAATTGGCGATAGAAAACGCCGCCTGCGTCAGCGCCCGGATTTCGTCGATGGTCACATCCGGCGCATGTTCGACGAGGATGAGCGAGGGGCTTGCATCCTTATCAACCTCGAAAATGGCGAGATCGGTGATGATTTTGCTGACCACGCCCTTGCCGGTGAGCGGCAGGGTGCATTCCTTCAAAATTTTCGGCTCGCCCTTGGCGGTGTGCTCCATCAGCACCACCACGCGTTTCACCCCGGCCACGAGGTCCATCGCCCCGCCCATGCCCTTTACCATCTTGCCGGGCACCATCCAGTTGGCGAGGTCGCCGTTCTCGGCCACCTGCAATGCGCCGAGGATGGAGATGTTGATATGCCCGCCCCGGACCATCGCGAAACTCTGGGCCGAGTCGAAGAAGCTGGTGGTGGGCAGGGCTGTCACGGTCTGCTTGCCGGCGTTGATGAGGTCGGCATCCTCCTCGCCCTCATACGGGAACGGCCCCATGCCAAGCATGCCGTTCTCCGATTGCAGCTGAATGGTCATGCCGGGCGGAATATGGTTGGCCACCAGCGTGGGGATACCGATGCCGAGATTGACGTAGAACCCGTCTTCCAGCTCGCGCGCGGCTTTGGCCGCCATTTCATCGCGTGTCCAGGGCATGGTCTAGGCGCTCCTCTTGCGCAAAGTGCGCTGTTCTATGCGTTTCTCAACATGGCCGAGCTTAACGATGCGTTTGACGAAGATGCCCGGGGTGATGATGTGGTCCGGGTCAATCTCGCCGGGTTCGACCAGGTTTTCTACCTCCGCCACCGTGAACTTGGCGGCGGTGGCCATAATCGGGTTAAAATTGCGGGCGGTCTTGCGGTAGACGAGATTACCCTCGGTATCGCCCTTCCAGGCATGGACAATGGCGAGGTCCGCGAACAGCCCGTGCTCCATCACGTAATGCCGCCCGTTGAACTCGCGGGTTTCCTTGTCCTCGGCGATCTTTGTGCCGTAGCCGGTGGCGGTGAAGAAGGCGGGGATGCCCGCCCCCCCGGCGCGGATGCGCTCGGCCAGCGTGCCCTGCGGGTTGAATTCAATCTCCAGCTCGCCGGAGAGGTATTGCTTGGCGAAGGTGGCATTCTCGCCCACGTAGGATGAAACCATCTTCCGCACCTGCCGCGTCTCCAGCAGCATGCCCAGGCCCACGCCATCAATGCCCGCATTGTTGGAGATGATCGTGAGATCGCGCACGCCGGATTCCCGGATCGCGGTAATCAGCGCCTCCGGTATGCCGCACAGGCCGAAACCCCCGGCCATGATCGTCATGCCGTCGTGCAGATGCCCGGCAAGCGCCTCGGTCGCATTAGGAAAGACTTTTGAAACGGCCATGAATCCTCGCTTTTATGCCGGGGGCGCCCGGCTGGTTTATTGGCCAAGATTTCCGCGTCGTTTTCTGGTTCTGTCAAGCACTTAAAGTATAGAATTCCCCCGGGCCGGAGCCCGGGGAGGTAGACTTACCGTTCCACGCACATGGCAACGCCCATGCCGCCGCCGATGCACAGCGTGGCGAGGCCTTTTTTGGCGTCGCGGCGCTTCATCTCGTACAGCAGGGTGATGAGGATGCGGGCGCCGGATGCGCCGATGGGGTGGCCAATGGCGATGGCACCGCCATTCACGTTCACCTTGGCGGGGTCGATCTCAAGATCCTTGTTCACCGCCGCGGCCTGGGCGGCGAAGGCCTCGTTGGCCTCGATGAGGTCGAGCTCGCCCACCTTCCAGCCCGCGCGGGCCAGGGCCTTGCGCGAGGAGGGGATGGGCCCGGAGCCCATCAGGGCCGGGTCCACGCCCGCGGTGGCGAAGCTGGCGATGCGCGCCAGCGGGGTCAGGCCGCGCTTGGCGGCTTCCTTGGCGCTCATTACCACCAGGGCGGCGGCGCCGTCGTTAAGGCCGGAGGCGTTGCCAGCGGTCACCGTGCCCTCCTTGGTGAAGGCCGGGCGCAGTTTGGCCAGCCCCTCGGCGGTGGTGGAGGGCTTGATGTGCTCGTCGTTCTCGACGACCACATCCCCCTTGCGGGTGGTTACCGTCACCGGAACGATCTCATCCTTGAACTTACCCGCGGCCTGCGCGGCGGCGGCCTTTTGCTGCGAGCCCAGGGCCAGCGCGTCCTGGTCGCCACGGGTGATCTGCCACTGCTTGGCGACGTTCTCGGCGGTGATGCCCATGTGGTAGCCGTTGAAGGCGTCCCACAGGCCGTCCTTGATCATGGTGTCGATGAAGTTGAGGTCACCCATCTTCTGCCCGGCGCGCAGATAGGCGGCATGGGGGGAGAGGCTCATGCTCTCCTGCCCGCCAGCGATGACGATGTTGGATTCGCCGGAAATAATCTGCTGCGCGGCGAGCGCCACGGCGCGCAGGCCCGAGCCGCAGACTTGGTTGATGCCGAAGGCGGTGGCGGAATCGGGAAGGCCGGCGAGGTGGGTGGCCTGACGGGCGGGGTTCTGGCCCTGTGCGGCGGTGAGCACCTGGCCGAGAATGGCTTCGTTGATATCCTCGGGGGTCAGCCCCGCGCGCTCAATGGCGGCCTTGAGCGCCACGGCGCCGAGTACATGGGCCGGGGTGGAGCCGAAAGCACCGTTGAAACTACCGACGGGGGTACGGGCAGCCGAGACGATGACGATATCTTCCATGAGTTTTCCCTTTATGTTTGGCACATTCTGCGCGCGATTATCATAAACTGCGGACCCAATCCGCGAAAGGGTGCCAAAGTGCCGATTGCGCGCGCGTGCCCGCCACCATGCCGACATGGCCCGCGGCAGGCTCGATGATGGTGGCGCGGGGCAGGCGCGAGGCCAGGGCGTGAGCGGAAACCGCCGGCACCAGCCTGTCCCGCGCGGGAATGGCGCAGAACGCCGGTAGCTCCAGCCGCGCCGGGTCCACCGCCTGCCCGGCGACGCGCCATTGGTTGCGGGACGGGGTGTTGTTGCCGTACCAGCCGCCGATCGCCTCCCGCGCCACCGGGGCGGCGAGGGGCACGCCATCGGCCAGCCAATCCTCCATGGCCACGAAGCGGCGCGCCCGCGCCTGGGTTTTGTCCTGGGCCGCGAAATCCCGGTATTTGTCGCCCACGCCGTGCGGGTCGATCATGGCGAAGAGCGTGTTCAGGGCGTCGATGGAGAGGGTGCCGGAGAATTGCATCATCGCCTCCATGGCTGGCACCGTCTCGCCGATGCGCTTGGCCCCCTCCGGGTCGGCGGCATGGAAGTCCCACGGCGTGGCGAGCAGGGCCAGCCCGGTGAGCTTGCCCGCGCCCGTGGCCTGGGCGCGCAGGGCCGCCGCCAGGCTGAGCAGCCCGCCCATGCAGTACCCGGCCAGCACCACCGGTCCGGGAATGGCGGCGAGGGCGCGTTCCAGCCGGCCGGCAATGTAGTCGGTAAGGGAGAATTGCCGCTCGATCTCGCCGGGCCAGCCCCAATCCAGCAAATATGGGTGCAGGCCCTGGCCGCTCAGCCAGCGCAGCATGGAGGCATCCGCCATCAGGTCCAGAATATAGGCGCGGTTGATGAGGCTGGGCACGAAGAGCACGGAAGGGCCGGTGCCGCCGTAATCCAGCAGGCGGGATTCGCTTTCCTCCCAGATGGCGGGCGGGTCGCGCATGTCGCGGATATAGGGGGCCGTGCGGTAGGCGGCGATGCCGGCGATCAGCGCCCGGTCGGCGCGCAGAATCTCCTCAAGCCCCTGTGGCAGGGGGGGCGGTTCCGCCTTGTTCTCGGGCCAGGAACTCGGCCAGGCGCTGCTCCAGTTCAGCGACGCGGCGCTCAAGCTGCACGACTTCATCCAGGCGAGGCTCAGATGCAGCAGCAGCGGCCGCGGCCCGCGCCGGCTGAGCGGGGCCGGGGCTTCCGGGCGCGTAATCATGCGGCAGATTGGCCAAAGCGGCGTTCGCGGCCTGGGCCCAGAGCCCCAGCGTAGCCGCCCAGGTCTCGCGCAGCTCCCGGTCCGCGGCCATGGCTGTTAGCTCGCTTTGCCAGAGGGCCACGAAATCCGTGGCCAGATTGTCGTTCATACAGCATTCGGTCCCTGCTCGCAGCCTGCTTTCTAGCGCAAATTCGCCAGCAGCGGAACGCCGTGATAGGCTGTGCAGCACACAATATTCGTGATTGAATATATTTAGGTACCGTTTGCGCGCCCGTTAATTTGGGATGGAAAGAAAAACATATGACCGACGCGGCCGAGTCTGCTCAGCAACCTGTCATTGTAAAGAAGTACGCCAACCGGCGGCTCTACAATACCGAAAGCTCAAGCTACATCACGCTCGACAATCTGGCCGAGATGGTGCGCAAGGACCGTGATTTCGTGGTCTATGACGCCAAATCCGGCGAGGATATCACGCGCGGTGTGCTGACGCAGATCATCGTGGAAGAGGAGGGCAAGGGCAATGCCCTGCTGCCGACCAATTTTCTGCGCCAGCTCATCGGGATTTACGGCAACAATGTGCCGGGCATGATGCCGCGCTATCTGGAGCAGGCGATGTCGAATTTCGTCCGCCAGCAGGAGAGCGTGCGCGAGACGGTGACCAAAACCTTCGGGCCGTTCATGCCGCCGGGCATCGGGGACATGGCCAACAAGAACATAGCGATGATGGAACGCGCCATGACGCTGTTCACGCCGTTCTACCGTGAGGGCGAGGGCAAGCCGGAAGCGGGGCCGGCGCAGGAATACCAGGAAGAGATCCAGAGCCTGCGCGCGGAGGTTGAGCGTTTGCAGCGCGAACTGGCAAAGCTGCTGGCTAAAGACAAATAAAGCTGCCAGCGTTTCGGGTCCGCATGGACGGCCCGGAGGCCATGAGCTAGAGACGGCTTTATGAGACATGCGCGTTTTCTGGCCATCGGTTTTGCTTTCAGTGTCGCGGCCATGCCGGCCTTTGCCCAGATGTCCATGGGCGGCGGCGGCAGTGCCCCGCAACCAAAGCTTCGTGCCCCGGAGATCGCGCCACCGGCTCTGCCGGGAGCCGGGTATCAGGCGCCGCTCGCTACAGGGCCAAAGCTCCAGAAAGTGACGTCCGGCGACCCGACGCAGGCGCTCTTCGCCGCGGTGAACAAGGGTGATTACAACGCCGCGCAGGACGCTATCAGCCGTGGTGCCGACCTGACCGCGCAAAACCAGTTCGGTGAGACACCGCTGGACCTGGCCATTGCCTTGAACCGCAACACCATCACCTTCCTGCTGCTGGAGACGCGCAATGAGCTTGGTGCCCAGGATAGCAGCGGACCGGTGGGGCAGACATGGGGGCTGAACAGCCCGTCCGCGCCGCTGAAGCCGGGCAAGCATCATGGCCATGTGGAGCCGCAGCGCGGCACGCCGGTAGCGGCCCCGCTGCGGGTGAGTCCGCGCGTGAACCATGCCGCGGGCGCGGGCGTGGGTACACCGAACCCGGAGGCTGGGTTCCTTGGCTTCGGCCCTAAAAACTAAGAGACTGTTCTATAAATCCGCCCTGATGGCCGGGTGCCGGTGCTCAAAAATCTTGCCTATCCGGCCCATCCATGGCGGCGTCTGAAAATAGTCTCTAAAGTTTAACCTCAGGCATCCAGCGCGGCACCTCTATCTCGCCTTCCTGCACCTTCGGCGGTTTGGGCCGTGCCCCGCCTTGCGCCCGCCAGCGCTGCATGCGCCAGACATAGGCCAGAACCTCGGCACAGGCGCGGTAGAGCGCCACGGGCACGTGCTCGCCGGGCTCCACATGCCGGTACACGGCGCGCGCCAGCGGCGGGGCCTCCACCACCGGAATGCCTAAGCCCCGGCCGCGCGCCACGATCTCCGCCGCCAATATGCCAACCCCCTTGGCCAGCAGCATCGGCGCCCGGTCCGCGCCGCGCTGATAGCGGATCGCCACGGCGTAATGCGTCGGGTTGGTGACGATGACCGAGGCCTCGGGGATTTTCTGCATCTGCCGGGCGCGGGCCATCTTGCGGGCCAGCATGCGCTGGCGGGATTTGACATGCGGGTTCCCGGCGGCATCCTTCATCTCCTCGCGGATTTCAGCGTCCGACATGCGCAGCTTCTGCCGGTGCAGCCAGTATTGCAGCCCCATATCCCCACCCGCGAGGACGACGAGCACGAGGCAGATGGTGGTGATGATCTGCAAGGTGAGCGCCACCACGGGCGCGGCGCTGGGGCTGGCGAGATTGGCGAGCCCGGCAAAATCCACTGCCCGCAACCAGACGGCAAGCGCCCCCACACCGCCGATGACGATGAATTTCAGCATGGATTTGGCGGTTTCGCTCATTCCGGATTTGGATACGAGCTGCCCCAGCCCGGTATGCGGCATCAGCTTCGAGAAATCCGGCATCAGCAATTGCACGGCGAACACCCAGCCGCCCGAGAGAATGCTGGCGGCCAGGGAGATGGCGGCGATCAGCGCCAGCAGCGGGAAGATGGCGGCGAGCATTTCCGCGCTCCAACCGGCGGCGGCGCTGGCGGGCGCGGTGCCGGCATTCGCCAGCCAGGCGGCGCAGTCATCCTGCAAATGCGCCCCAATGCCCGCCGCCGCG
>Ga0255356_1002416_pt1 | contig 10765 bp, 9 predicted proteins | sample HBST100metaG_FD_189944 | JGI IMG/M metagenome (GOLD analysis project Ga0255356, IMG submission 189944) | Peat soil microbial communities from Stordalen Mire, Sweden - H.B.S.T100 | ecosystem: Environmental > Terrestrial > Soil > Wetlands > Peat | place: Sweden: Norrbotten County, Stordalen Mire... | reverse complement strand
AATTCGCTTTCGAGTACGCCCGCAAGCATGGACGCAAAAAAATCCACTCCATCCACAAAGCCAACATCATGAAGCTCTCGGATGGTTTGTTTCTGCGCTGCGCGCGCCAGGTGGCCGAGCAATTTCCCGACATCCTCTACGGCGAGCACATCATCGACAACACCTGCATGCAACTGGTGATGAACCCCTACCAGTACGACACGCTGCTGCTGGAAAACCTTTATGGAGACATCGTCAGCGATCTGTGCGCGGGCCTGGTGGGCGGGCTGGGACTGGTTCCCGGAGCCAACCTGGGACTGAATTGCGCCATCTTCGAAGCCGTGCATGGCTCCGCCCCGGATATTGCCGGCAAGGATATCGCCAACCCCACGGCGCTGTTGCAGTCGGCGGTGCTGATGCTCCGCCACCTGAACGAAGAAGCCGCAGCTGACAAGGTGCAGCGGGCTTTGGAGACCGTCTATGCCGAAGGCAAAACCCTCACCCGCGATGTGGGCGGCGCCGCCGGCACCAGCCAGTTTGCCGACGCCGTGCTGGCGGCCATGGAGTAGACCTGGCACCCTGCCGGCGCGTTGTTACCGCAGGCGGGGAGTGAGTCCGCCTCCGGCTTGGCCGTCCCCCCAGGCTTGATCTCCATTGTTGATTGGTTAAGAACAAGGCTTTGGAATGAATAGTTTAGCTCTCATAGTTGACATTACGGCTCCAAATACCGTGATTGCGTGTATATTTTAGGGGCATCCACGCTCTCTTCAAGAGAGAAGCGCCGCTCCGGAGAGATGGTCATGGAAATTCCGAATTACTACGAATTCCTCCAAATCAGCCCCAATGCCGAGTCTGAGACTATCCACCGCGTTTATCGATATCTGGCGGTCCGCTTTCACCCGGACAACCAGGAAACCGGAGATGCCGATAAGTTTTTTCTGTTGAAGCAAGCTTATGACGTATTGTCCAATCCAGCGCTCCGCGCCAAATATGATGGGATGCGAGAAACGGATGCTCCCCAGCCGGCCCCCCTATCCGCTTCAATTGATTTTATGGATAGCATCGAGGGCGAGTTGAACCGGCGGCTGGCGGTGCTAGCGCTGCTCTATTACCAGCGCCGCACGAACCCCCACGTCCCGGAAGTTTCACTGGCGGAGGTTGAAGGCCGCATGGGGTTTCCTCGCGATTATTTGGAATTCACCTCGTGGTATCTTCAGAAAAAGGGATACATCACCCGCGCGGATAACTCGGCTTTCACGCTCACGGCGGAGGGCGTGGACTTTGTGGAAACGCAACGCGCAAATATTCCGACTCTGGATAAATTACTCACCACTAGCTGAGACCCTATGGCAACAGATTGAGTGGCGGCGAGCCAGTCCCGCATCCTTCTCGCGCCACGCCTGTCTGGGAATCTGATCTCAGTTTGTTCGCGGGGATTTTGCAGTATCGCCCCCGTCCTCCTGTACACTAAGTTTTCAAGGCCATGAAAAACAAATATTCAATCGGCATCCTGGGCGCAACCGGAATGGTGGGGCAGCGCTTCATCCAACTTCTTGAGCACCATTCGTGGTTTCAGGTCACGTGGCTGGCGGCCAGCGACCGGTCGAGCGGCAAGACATACGGCGAGGCCGCAAAGTGGCGCCTCGACACGCCGCTGCCCGAACGCATCGCCCGCATGACTGTGGCGCCGGCGGACCCCGAGGGCGCGCCCAAAATCATCTTTGCCGCTCTGGACGCCTCCATCGCGCGCGAATTAGAGCCTCGCTTTGCCGCAGCCGGCTGCGCCGTGGTCTCCAACTCCAGCGCTTATCGCATGGCTCCTAATGTTCCCCTGGTCATTCCCGAGATCAACGCCGAACACCTGCACCTGATCGAGGAGCAGCCCACGCGCCGTCAGTCAGGCGGCTACATGGTCACCAATCCCAACTGCTCAACCATCGGCCTCGTGGTGGCCCTCAAACCCATCGAGGAGCGCTTCGGCATTGAACAGATCGTCGTCACCACCATGCAGGCCATCAGCGGTGCAGGCTACCCCGGCGTGCCCTCCCTCGACATTCTGGGCAACGTCGTCCCCTACATCGGCAGCGAAGAAGAGAAGATGGAAGAAGAGACCCTCAAGCTGCTCGGCAAGCTTGAAGGCCACGCGGTGATTCCCCTGGCTGCGCGCATCAGCGCCAGTTGCAACCGCGTGCCGGTCGAGGACGGCCACACGGAGAGCGTCAGCATCAAACTCGGCAATAAGCTAGGTAGGCCGGCCACGCGCGAAGAGATTCTGGCTGCCTGGGCTGAGTTTCGTCCCCTCGCCGGACAGGGATTGCCCACCGCCCCCGATCAGCCCATCGAGTGGGCTCCGCAAGAGGATCGCCCGCAACCGCGCCTGGACCGTAATCGCGGCAATGGCATGGCGGTGACGGTGGGCCGCCTGCGCCCCTGCGGCGTGCTTGACTGGAAGTTCACCGCGCTCTCACACAACACCATTCGCGGAGCTGCCGGAGCCGCCATCCTCAATGCTGAACTTTTGGCAAAGCTCGGCAAACTGGAACCGGGAGTTTCTGGAGTGTAACGCCCGAACGGTTCTGAAGGGGCACGGCTGGCAGGCAGAGCTTTACAGGCTGCGGAAGAGCTGTAGTTTTGAAAGAGCATGGCTTTAGAGTATTTTGAAATATATGTAGACTTTTTCAAGGGCGTGCAGGGTGCCTTCTTCTTGAGGAAAAAGGCACTTGGCGGCGTACTTTCGGTCTACAGCAATTCCCAAAATGCTATAGCCGTGCTGTAGGAGCACCAAATTTGGGTGCGGCTTTAGAGCAAAAGCAAAGTTGATTTACCCCTCTTGAGAGTTTGCAGGTGGCTTTTACTTTCACCCCAACGAGTAAAGTCCGCTCGTTGGGGACCCCGGAGAAAAACAAGCCACTTGAGGACATTGCCTCTGGGTACAGCAACTTTGGTTTTGTTTTAGCCGCCGAGGGAGTGTATCTGTTGGAATAGACCGGCGCTATTGAAGCCGCGTCGCTTTCAAGCAACGAATTTCAGTTAGGGAGGCGCATGAGTCTGCTTGTAATGAAGTTTGGCGGCACATCGGTCGAGGATCCGGCGGCCATCCGCCGTACCGCGGCCATTGTTGCCGGGCGCATAGCCCTGGGCAAGCAGCCCGTAGTCGTCGTCAGCGCCATGGCCAAGGTCACCGATCAGTTGTTGCGCGCCGCCGCCACTGCCGTGCAGGGAGATCGCATCGGAGCCCTGGCCATCAGTTCCCGCCTCCGCTCGCGCCATCGCGACACCGCCGCAGCCCTGGTCAAGGACTCCTCAGCCCTGATCAACCGAATCGACCAGAAGTTCGACTCGCTTGATGAGATCCTGCGCGGCTTGGCGGCTCTCCTCGAACTCACCCCGCGCATCTCCGACCTCATCGCGAGCCACGGCGAGCTCCTCTCCAGCCGCATCGTTGCCGCCGCCTTCCGTGAGATGGGCATCGCCGCCGTTCACGTGGACGCACGCAAGATCATCATCACCGATTCGCAATTCCAGAAGGCCGTTCCCCAAGACACCCTGATTGAAAAAAGCGCCCGGGAGAAGTTCCTCCCGCTTCTCGCGCAAGGCAAGGTCCCGGTGATGGGCGGCTTCATCGCCTCCAACGAAGACGGCCTCTCCACCACCCTCGGGCGCGGCGGCTCCGACTTCTCCGCCGCCCTGGTTGGCGGCGCGATCCAGGCCGAGGCCATCGAAATCTGGACCGATGTGGACGGCATCATGTCCGCCGATCCCCGCGTCTGCCCCGATGCGCTCCGCGTCAAGATCATCAGCTTTGAAGAAGCCGCCGAGCTGGCCTACTTCGGCGCCAAGGTTCTTCACCCGGCCACAATCCTACCGGCCGTTAGGAAAAATATCCCGGTTCTGGTGCTCAACAGCCGCAACCCCATCTGCGAAGGCACGCGCATTACCTCGCTCGCGCCCCACTGCAAAAGCCCCATCAAATCCATCGCCGTCAAAAAGAAGCTCAGCATCATCGACGTCGTAGCTAGCCGGATGTTGATGACCCACGGCTATATGAAGTCGATTTTCGACGTCTTCGACAAGCACCACTGCCCAGTCGATATGGTCGCCACCAGCGAAGTCTCGGTCTCGCTCACCGTCGACTCCAACGAAAAACTTCCCTCCATCGCCGCCGACCTCGGCCAACTGGCCGACGTGAAATATGAAGGCGGCAAGGCGCTGGTCTGCCTGGTCGGCGACGACATCCGCGGCAAAAACGGGATGGCTGCTCAGATATTCAACGCCATCCGCCATATCAACCTCCGCATGATCTCGCAAGGCGCCAATGAGATTAATTTGAGCTTCATGATCGACGAGGACGACGCTGATGAGGCGGTCCGCTCACTGCACGCCGCCTTCTTCCAGGACCCCGATCCCGCTATCTTCGACGTGGAGGCGCGCAAGCAATGAAACTTCAGGTGGCCCAGGTACCGCTTTGGGGGCCTCGGCAATCAGTATGGCTTCATGGAGCCGAGTAGGCGGCTTCATGCCGGACTACCCGGCAGCCCACTCCGTAGCCGGCGCGGCCAGCGCCACCGCCCTCTTGCGCCCGTAGATCAACAGCAGCGCCACTAGCAGCAGCAGGATGACCCCTAACACCAGCAAACTGCCCTCGGGGCCGTCCGCGCCACCACTCCACAGCACGTTGCCCGCGGGGCTGGTGGTCAGGTAATGTCCCTTGGCCACCATGCCGCTGTCGGCGGTGCCGTAGAAGTAGGTCTCTGCCCAGTCCCACGCGGCGTGGCAGCCGATGGCCCACCAGGCCGAGCCGGTTAACCACACACTGACGCAGAAGACAAAACCAATCAACGCCGCGGCAAAGATGCCAATCCAGTTTTCGCCGTTGTTGCTGGTGTGGATGAAGCCGAAGAGCGTTGAGGTGACCCAGGCCGCCTGCCAGAACCCACTCTGTGGGGTTTTGCGAATGTGAAGCAACAGGCAGGGAAAAAGTCCCAGCAAAGCGATTGCATAGACGCCCCAGACCCCATTGCCATGAACGAAGAACAGCAAGCTGAGGCAGATTGTGCCGATAACTCCCAGCGCCCACCAGAAGTTGATGCCGCGAGTGAGAGTGAATTGCAAGTAGCAGCGGAAACTGCCCTCCTCAACGAAGCCAGTGAGCAGAAAGACTGCGCCCCAGGCCGCGGCATAACTGAAAATCTGTCCGCCGGAGAGCGCCACCGGCCCAAAATGGAGCCAGCCGCCCCAGGCCAGCGCTCCCACCAGCGCCGAAAGCACGGCAAAGCCCGCCAACAGGCCGCTGAGAAAATGGACAAAACGCCGGGGCCCGGTCAGGTTGTAGTCGAGAATGCGGCGGCCCTCAAGGAATGCGACCAGCGCGCCTGACCCCAGAATCGACAGGACGAGAATCACCTCGCCAATCAGCGCCGTTGCAGGCGTCGAAGCGCCCGTCTTGGCGTGAAGAACATTCTTGATGAGTGCGGTGGCGGCCGATCCCAGCGCAAACATGAAGAGAACAGTCAGCATGAGAAAAACCGTCACCGACCAGCCGGCGCGCAAGCCCTGGCTGCCGATGAAGGCCCAGCGCAGGCCGCGATACTCCGCCTCCGGGACCGGAATTTCAGACGTGAGTGCGGCTTCCCGGGCAATGTCGGCGGGCTGACCTTCTGTCAGCGGCGGTCGAATCTCCGGATCCATGAAGACTCCTTCAAGAAAAAATTCGTATGCTCTGGATTCTACTAATGGAAAGATACTCTACGAAAGTGCAGCCTGGGCGGTTCCGCGGCTAAAAGGATTCGGGCCGCTGGCGGGCGCTATGCCAGATACCCAGAATTTCGACTGCCTGCGCGGATATCCGATACGTGACAATGTAGGGAGTTCGAGGAACAACTGCTTCCCGCGTCCCATCGATTCGGCCCGTATGCCCGGAATAAGGCATCTGTCCTACCCTCTGCACCGTTTCTCGAATTCTTCTGCGTGTGGAAATTGCACCTGTGGCGCTTTCGCTCTGGAGGTAGCCGGCAATTTCATGCAGATGCTTGACCGAGGCGGCAGACCAGTGGACTTTCATTGGACTTTGCTCTGTGCCTCGCGTTCCCACTCATCAATCATGCGCCCCACCTCTTCGTCGGTGAAGTATCTGCCGCTGCGCATATCCTCAATGCCTTCTTCCACCATCGCGGCAAAACGCTGCTGCTCGCTCAAGTAGCCCTCCACCGCTTCATTCAGCAGATAGCTGCGGTCGCGGTCCATGGCCTTGGCAATCCGGTCCAGTTGGGCCACCTTTTCGGGAGCGATGCGGAAACTAATGGTGCGCGGCGTCGTCATAATACGAAATAATACACTGTATTATGTCCGCCCGCAACCGAAGCAAAGCCGCCTGTTCCTTGATTGACCGGGCTCTGTCTTGGAGCTGGCAAGTCCCGCTTCTTCCAGCCACCGCCTTGACACAAACGGCTTCTCCCTTGATGCTAGACAGTTCCGGCAATTCAATTTTTCAGCACACGGGGGCTTCCGATTTTGCAGGTTCGCGTCTTTTATCACGACAAATGTTTTGACGGAGCCTGCTCGGCTTCGATCTTCACTCGCTTCCATCGCGAGCGCATCTCAGCCCAGGCAAGCTACGAGTACCATGGCCTGGTCCATCGCGCCGGCGCCCTCTTTGACGAGAGCGAGTTTACCGGCGACGAAAACGCCATCGTCGACTTCAAGTACTCGGCCTCGCCCCGGATTACCTGGTGGTTCGACCACCACCTGTCAGCGTTTCTGACCCCCGAGGACCACCAGAGTTTTCTGGACTATCAGCAGAACGCGGTCCCTCCCGGACGCAAGTTCTTCGATCCCAACTACACCTCCTGCACCAGCTTTATCGCGCACATCACCTCCACCCGTTTCGGCTTCGACATTGCGCCTCTCGCCGAGCTGATTCACTGGGCCAACATTGTGGACGGCGCGAAGTATGAGAGCCCCGAGTCGGCCGTCGAGATGCCCGCTCCGGCCATGAAGCTCACCCTCATCATCGAGGCCAGCCAGGACCCGGCTTTCATTCCGCGGCTCATTCCGCTCTTCACCGAGATGCCGCTGGCCGATGTGCTGAGCCAGCCCTTTGTGGCCAATCTGCTGCCGCCCCTGCTGGAACGGCATCAACAATCCATCGAGCTGATCCGCAGCCGCGCCGAGGAGCGCAACGGCACCATCTTCTTTGACATCACCGACCGGCCGCTCGAAGGCTTCAACAAGTTCATCCCCTACTATCTGCATCCCCAGGCTATCTACTCGATCGGCCTCTCCAGGTCCAGCTTCCGCACCAAGGTCTCGGTCGGCTCGAATCCCTGGACCAAGGCCGACCCAGCCAAGATGGTGAACCTCGCAAAGGTCTGCGAGCGCTACGGCGGCGGCGGCCATGCCCGCGTGGGCGCCATCAGCTTCCCGCCCGACCAGGCCGACCAGGCGCGCGCAGCCGCTGCCGAGATTGTGGCTGAACTCAGGGCCACTAACCCGATGAGCTGAGGCATTCGTCTGGCCGCCAGCGAGAAGCCAGGCCATAGTGCCGAAGTTGAGAGTCCCGTCGTAACGCAAGCTCGCCCTTGGCAGAGGCCTATGTCAGGCCGCGCGCGTGGCTTTTTCGTTGCCCATCTCAGACGCCCGTTTGCCTGATCAAGCCATGGATCGTTATCCTTTTGGGCATGTCCAGCACTCTTGTTGAATGTGTTCCCAATTTTTCCGAGGGCCGCGATCCAGCCAAGGTCGATGCCATTGTTGAAGCCATGAAGATCCCCGGCGTGTATCTTCTCGACCGGGAGATGGACGCCGACCACAACCGCTGCGTCATCACGCTGGTTGGCGAGCGTGAAGCCATTCAGGAAGCCGTTCTTCGCGGCGTGGGGAAGGCCGCCGAGTTGATCGACCTCACCCACCACCAGGGCGCGCACCCGCGCATGGGAGCGACCGACGTCGTTCCCTTCATTCCCATCGACGGCGTCACCCTGGAAGACTGCGTCGCCATGGCCCGTTATGTCGGAGTTGAAATCTACAGGCGCTTCCAGATCCCGGTCTACCTTTACGAAGCCGCCGCGACCAAGCCCGAACGGCAGAACCTGGAAAATATCCGCCGCGGCCAGTTCGAGGGAATTCGCGACGAAATTGCCACCAATCCGGCGCGCAAACCCGATTTCGGCGAGCCGCGCGTGCATCCGACAGCCGGAGCAACCGTGGTGGGCGCGCGCAAGTTTCTGGTTGCCTACAACATCTTTCTGAATACGACCGACGTCGCCATCGCCAAAAAAATCGCCAAAGCCGTGCGTTTTTCCACCGGCGGCCTGCGCTTCGTCAAGGCAGCGGGATTCCTGGTGCGCGGCACGGCACAGGTATCCATGAACCTGACCGACTTTGAGCAGACTCCGGTCCACCGCGTCTTCGAATTTGTGAAGCGCGAGGCGCAGCGTTACGGCGTCGTTCCGGTTTCCAGCGAAATCATCGGACTGATTCCCAAATTAGCTTTGGAGCAGACCGCGGAATGGTTCCTGCAATTGGAGAACTTCAACTCTTCGCTCATTCTGGAAAACCGCCTCGCGGCGGTCATGGGCGGCAAGATGGCTGTCGGCGGCCTGCACGCCGGAGTTGAGCCGTTCATCGAGCAACTGGCCGCTCCCACCGCGACTCCCGGCGGCGGCAGCGCCTCCGCAGCCAGCGGCGCCATGGCCGCCGGACTCGCGGGCATGGTTGCGTCCATGTCGCGCGGCAAGAAAGCCTATTTGCAGTACGAAAGCCAGCTCAGCGAAGCCATCAGCCGCCTCTCGCCGCTGCGCGAGGAGCTCAAGTCCGCGATTGACGCCGACGCCGAGTCCTACAACGTCGTCATGACGGCCTACAAAGCTGCCAAGACTTCTGCCGACCCCGGCAAGGCGATCAACGCAGCGCTCCAACAGGCGACCAGCGTGCCTCTGGGCGTAGCGGAAAAAGCCGCCGAGGTGGCGCGGATTGCCGCCAGCCTGAGGCCGATCACCAACCCCAACATGGCATCCGATCTGACCACCGCGATCGCCCTGGCAAAAGCCGCTCTTGAGGGGGCGCTGGCCAATGTTGAGATCAACCTGGGTTCCATCAAGCCGGAGTCGCCCGAGGACGAGGCCTTCGTGAACGAGACACGGAAACGTATGGAGGCGCTGAAAGCATAAGCTTGACGATGGCTGGGACAATCCCAGAACTTCACTGGAGGCCTGTTCAGATGCTGAAGAAACTCCTGATTGTTTGTTGCGTCAGTTTTGCCCTTAGCTCCACCCGGCAGGCAACGGCACAATATCCGGCCCTCGGAGTTCAGGGCCAGATTCCTCTGGGCAAGCTGGACGAGATGGAGCAATTGCTTGAACAAGCTAACGCGCAGCAGAAGGCCGACCTGCTGGCGCGGATGGGTGTCGATCCAGCAAGCGCAAATTGCGTCATCAATGCGCTTCTCCCAGGGGAAAAAATCGAGATCAAGTCGATTCGTGTCCCGGGCGAAGCTGACTATGGCGTTATCTTTCTGCATGGCGGAATGGGGGTATGCGGCTACCTTTACCTCCTCCAGGGATCAGATCAAGAGCCCAAGAAGATGGCATGGCACGTGATCGACCACCAGGAGCTCAATTGTTGGAATGGGCCGTACTCATACGAAATCATGCCGCTGCGCCGCTCCGATGGGGACGACATTGTCCTCCATCACGTGAATGAAGGTCACGGATCAGGGATCTTGGTGAATCAGACGCAGGTCTTTTCGATTATGGGCGGTAAACTGCGGCAAACGCTGGCCACTCAGGATTTTCGTTCAGAAGTGACGTGGGGAACCGAAAATACGCTGGAGCAATCCAGTACCTTCCTAAGATTCCCCAATAACTCTCTGGAAGAGACGCGAACGTCGGCCTACAACGACAAACTGAAGAAAGTCGAGCGCCGCTATTGGCGCTGGTCAGAGCAAAAGCGCAAGTTTGTCCCAGGTCCATTCAGATTGGTCGTCGCGCCGGGGCTTTAGGAGCTGTTCCTACAGCCCCAGTTCTCCAGCCCGCTTCTTCATCGCCTCCAGGCAAAACGCAATGTGCGCATCCAATTCGACGCCCAGTTCCGCCGCACCCTGAAGAATATCCGCCCGGTTGACGCCCCTGGCAAAGGCCTTGTCCTTCATCTTCTTGCGCACGCCCTTCACTTCCACGTCAGCAATCGCCTTGGTCGGTTTCACCAGCGCACAAGCCGTCAGAAAGCCGGCCAGTTCGTCGCAGGCGAACAAAGACTTGGCCAGATGCGTGACGCGCGGCACGCCGCTGTACTCCGCGTGGCCCAGAATGGCGGTGCGCATCTCTTCTGGCCAGCCCAGCCGTTCCAGCTCGCGGACTCCAACAAAGGGATGCTCCGCGGCCGTAGGGTGGCGCTCGTAATCGAAGTCGTGCAACAGGGCCGTCGTCGTATAAAGTTCGACGAACGCCGCTCTTTCTTCCCCTGTCAGCCCCAGGCGGCCGGCTTCGGCTTCGCCCATGGCGGTGACACAGCTCTCGACCCCCAGCGCGTGTTTGCGCAGGCTCTCGCTTTGGGTCCACTCAGTCAGCAGTTGCCAGGCTTGCTCGCGATCATAGCGGGAAGCGCCGCCCGTTGCATCGATTACGGTGCAGTCATTCATTATCACTGGACCTCCATGTTGCGTACTCTGGTTCGCGTTCTTCCGGTTTCTCCCGTCCTTTTCTGGATATGGTACGGGAGACTTAGGTTTGTATCCAAGTTTTCACTTGACAATTATGGTTCACTTCCCCGAAAGTAACAAACATCGTGG
>Ga0255356_1002413_pt1 | contig 10770 bp, 9 predicted proteins | sample HBST100metaG_FD_189944 | JGI IMG/M metagenome (GOLD analysis project Ga0255356, IMG submission 189944) | Peat soil microbial communities from Stordalen Mire, Sweden - H.B.S.T100 | ecosystem: Environmental > Terrestrial > Soil > Wetlands > Peat | place: Sweden: Norrbotten County, Stordalen Mire... | reverse complement strand
GCCTCACTTTCAAGATCGACGTCAAAATGCCGCATGAGATCGCACTTGCGATACCGAGAGCTGAAAAGCAGGCGCAATCGGCGCATGCACAATGCGGTGTCAACAATGCTTGCTTTTGGCTTGGGCAGTTTTCGATCGGTGTCCACCACCAGCACAAACTCGATGTTCTTTGTTGCCCGTGTGTTGCTTTGGCGACCGCCCTTGAATTTAGAGTACTCGTTCGTGACGATCGAGACGTTCCCTCGCGTTTCGCACATCTCGCGCAGCTCGTCAAACGCGATAATTCCGTCCGTGCTGTAACTAAGCACGATTCTCCGTGCGTCGAGATCGGCGAGCATTTCCTGGAACGCCTTCGCTGCCGTAGATCGGGAGCAGTACGCCGATTTGGTGTTCTTCCAGTCCCTCCTGATGCCGGCTTTGTCCGTGAGATCTCCCATCGGGCCAAACGATATTGGCATGGGGATCTTGTCCCAACGTGCAATTGTGTTCAGCATGTGATAGTTGCTTCCGTACTGATGTTGGTTGTACGGCGGGTCGAGATAGGCGACGTCAAGGTCGCCAGCGTCGGAGCTGCGAACAAGCTCGTTCGCGTCCCGCTGAAAGACCATGCAACGCCTTTGCGAGTTGATCAGCACGGGCCGCCTCATTGTGATCGGCGCAAGGATTCGTCTGAGCGCATCGCCCCCATGCCCACCGAACCCCCTGTGATATGCCTTGAAGACGCCAGATGTGTTTGTATGTGTGGCAGCTTCGTAGAGAAGCTGCGCAACGAGCAAATTGCGTTTGCACTGGTTTTCCACACTCGAACATGCGGGACAAAACAGCCGGTCGATCTCGTTTCGGATCGCGTCTATTCTGAGGGCGTTCGACCGCGTGTAGAACATCCTCTCTTGGCCCGGCACCGCGGCTGCCGGATCAACCTCGCGCGGCGCATAGAACTCGGCAACATACTGGTCGCTCTTGGCAGGATCCGGGAGGTTGTTGAGATGCTCAAGAAGGGCGTCGAAGCTGTGCCAGTCGCCGAAAAGCCGAGCAATGTCGCTCTCGTCGATCGCCACATGGGCGCTGTTGATAACGTGCGCGTAGGACTCCCAATCATTGGAAATCACCTCGAACCCGCGAAGTTTGCCGTATCGCGACACAACGCCGCTGCCGGCAAACAGGTCAAGAAATCTGATCGGGCCGGCGACGTGATCTGCCAGCGGCCCCACGGCCTCGTCAATGAGCCCCAGTAACTTCCGCTTGTTGCCAATGTACGCGATAAGCTGGGTCGTAAGATACGGCAGCGGTTGTTCGATCATAGGAGAGCACGGCTTGCACGGGCATGCGAAAGCCCGATGGCACGACGCAGGCTCGGCCGGCCTACTTCGCGTCCATCCAGTTCGGGCCGGCTCCATACTCGGCAACAAGGGGCACATTTAGCTTCATTGCGCTGCCCATCTCTTCGCACACCAGCCTGCCAAGCTTGTTCGCATCATCGGCAGGGCTTTCCAGCACGAGTTCGTCATGGATCTGCAACAAGAGCTTGAGCGGAAGACCGTCCGTTTCAATCCTGCGGTGAACCTTCACCATGGCGACCTTGATGAGATCCGCCGCGCTGCCCTGCACCACGGTGTTGATCGCGAACCGTTCGCCCTGTGCCCGCATGGTTGGACTGGACGACGTTATTTCGGGAATTGCGCGCCGCCGTCCCATAATTGTGGTGACATAGCCAGTGCTTGTTGCCTGATCGACACAGGCTTGCAAGAACGCGTCTATTCCTGGGAATCGGCGTTTATAGTCTGAGATGAGAGCGCTGGCTTCTTGGACGCTCATTCCCTGTATCCGGCGTGACAGACCGTATGGCGTCACACCGTAGATGATGCCGAAGTTGATTGTCTTGGCCTGTGATCGCATTTCACGCGTGACGCTGGACGTGGGAACGCCCCACACCTGCGCGGCCACGGCGGTGTGGATATCTAGCCCGTTGTCAAAGGCTTCCTTCAAGCCCTCGTCGCCGCTCAAATGTGCCAGCAATCGCAGCTCGACCTGGGAATAGTCCGCGCATATTAGCTCGTGCCCCGGTGGTGCCACAAAGGCCTTGCGTATCTGCCGTCCCAGCTCTGTCCGCACCGGGATATTTTGCAGATTGGGGTTTTGCGATGCCAATCGCCCCGTCGCTGTCACCAACTGATGGAACGTGCTGTGAATTCGTCCCGTCCCCGGTCTGATGGACGCTCTCAGGTTTCCTAGATATGTCCCGATCAGCTTCGTGAGCTGCCGGTACTCTATCACCAAGCGAGGGACGCTTGTCCGCAGATCGTTGACATCCTCCTGCAGGGCGAGTTTCTCCAGCACCTCGATATCCGTAGATCGGCCCGTCTTGGTCTTCTTGCCGGCCGCAAGGCCAAGTTTGTCGAACAAAATGTCGGCCAACTGCTTGGGCGAATCTATTGTGAACTCCCTGCCCGAGAGGTGGTAGATCTGCTTGCGAAGATCGGCGACTCGAAGCGAAAGCTCGTCGCCGAGTTTGACCAGCTCTTCCGAATCACAGCAGATGCCGTTTAGCTCCATGTCCGCCAGCACGGCTGTCAGGGGCGCCTCAACGTCCCGAACAAGGTCGTACATGCCCATCGACTTCAGGCGCGGGGTCATGACGTCGGCAAGGCGCAGCGCCACATCGGCATCCTCGGCTGCATAATCCGTGATGTCTGCAAGTGAAACGAGGTCCATCGTCCCCTGCTCAGGGCCGTCGCCAATCAAGCTGGTTATTGGGATCATCTGGATGCCCAGCGTGTCTGACGCCAGATTGTCCAGCTTGTGCGCCGCACGCCCAGGATCCATGAGGCTGCTGGCCAGCATGGAGTCGAAGGCGATTCCGCGAAGTTTGACCCCGGCCCGCCCAAATACGGACGCGTCAAACTTTATGTTGTGCCCGCACTTTGGCACCGAGTAGTCAGACAGGATAGGTCCTAGGATGGCAAGCACGTCGGCCTCGCTCAGATGCGACGTCGGATCTGGTGAGCGAACAGGAACGTATATGCCCTCGCCCTCCTTCCAAGCCAAGCTGATGCCACAGAGTTTGGCATCGTTGCCAAGCCCTGTCGTTTCCGTGTCCACCGACAAAAGCGATGCCGATTTGATCTCGTCAATCACTTCCAAGAGCTGCTCGCGCGTTGTCACCGTGCGGTACGTGCCCGTGATCTTTGGCCTCTCGACCACACGCCCATAGGCGTCGTCATCGGCAAAGAGTGAATCGGAATAGGCCGGAGACGATGGCATGGGGGGATCTGCAGTCTCAATGGCACGGGTCTGAGCCAAACGTCGAATGTCTTCCTGGTAACGACGGAATCCAAGTTGCTCGAACAATGGCGTTAGCTCAGGGACGTTTACGGGGGAAACCCTCGCAGTGTCCATCGTGAAGTCGATTGGCGCATCGCCCCTCAGTGTCACCAGAACCCGAGACAGGTTCAGCGCGTCCAACGATGCTGCCAGGCTTTCGCGTTTCTTGCCGGTTATCTGATCGAGATTTGCCACGATCCCGTCGATCGACCCAAATTGCTGCACAAGCTGCGCTGCTGTCTTCGGTCCGATTCCAGGCACTCCGGGCACGTTGTCGGACGTGTCTCCTGTGAGGGCAAGCAGATCGATCACTTGAGCGGGCGTCACTCCCTTGTTCTCCCATAAGCTCGCGACGTCGGTGGTTGTCTCTGTCTGGATATCGAACATGGTCACCCTATCGCCGAGGAGCTGCTCCAGATCCTTGTCCTTTGAGACGATTCGAATGTCCACATGGTCGTACTCGGGTGTCGCCAGGATTGTCCGCACAATTGTGGCGATCACGTCGTCCGCCTCAAATCCCGGTGAGGCGACCAGCGGCACGCCAAAATTCTTGATCACTTCGAAGACGCGCGGTATCTGCACGATCAAATCGTCAGGCGTCGCATTCCGGGTGGACTTGTACTCCCCGTACATCTCGTCGCGAAAGGTCTTGCCGGGCGAATCAATTGCGGCCGCCACATAGTGGGGTGCAAACTGCCCGAACAGCTTGATCAGCACGCCCGCAACGCCATAAACCGCGTGTGTCGGCTCGCCGGTGACATTGCTTCGCATCCCGCCACGTATGGCGAAGTACGCGCGAAAAATCTGCGCGTAAGTGTCGATCAAGTAAAGGGTCTCTCGCATAGTCTGTGTCTCAGTAATCCGCCCGCATATTACCTGCCACGGCCTCTCATTCCTCCCCGCGACACGGGAATCGGCCCAATTGCCACTTCTGAGCCGCCAACCGCGGCCCGAAAGGAAGCCCCCCGTAGCCGCATTCGCCCTTCCTGTGTCTCTCCTTGTGGGAGAGTGTATGCCCCCTTGATTTCGGACATGAGACGACTTAGGAATCACGCTCCGTACGCGAGCCGAGCATATCCTTGCTGCAAGCGCTACGCATGCGGATGTCAGTAATATGATAGACGCCATTATCGACATTGTCGAGCCATTTGAAGTTCACTATCAATGGCGCCCGCAACTTTCCGATGCGGGTGACGAAATGGTTTTGGAAGCGGCCGTAAACGGTCAAGCCGACGCGATCATTACGTTTAACCGCATGGATTGCGGTACCGCGCCTTCTCGATTCGGAATTGATGTCTTGAGCCCTAAAGAGGATCTGAAGAGTATCCGCAAATGACAGCAAAAGTCTCGACATTTTCATTGCGCCTGCCTGTTTCGTTAAAAGCCGCGGTCGAGAAGTTAGCCGCATCAGACGGCACGAGCATGAATCAATTCCTCGTCATGGCAGCAGCAGAAAAGCTGACAGCCATTCAGACTGCCGAGTCCCTCTTTGCGGTGCGCAAGGGGCGTGCAGATGGGGACGCGGCAATCAAATTCCTTACTCGACAGGGCGGCGAACAACCGCGAGCAGGCGACGAATTGCCAGATTAGCGTCAAAATGCAACGCCTTTCGTCGCGCTGCATACGGAAACGATGAGGCGGCTCACCCGAGGCGATAATTGACACTCTCAGGCCGCCTTGCGGGTAAGAGAGCTTCCTGCGATCCTGAGACCTATGGTAGAAACCGCGCCATTTCCGCCTTTGTCGGCATGGTGCAGACATGCTTGTTGCCAAACAATCGGTGGCGATTCTGCGCGATTGCGCGGTAGACCAAGTTTCGAAGTGCGCGGGGCACAAACCGGAGCATCGATGGAAGCAGCCACAAGCCCCCGAGCCTCCGGCACACCTCGATCAACGCGTCAGACTGATCGTGAACGCCTGCCTCGTCCACATATGTCACCGACCGCTCTTGAGCGTCCTCTGCGAGCGGTGGCAGCATTGTTTGTGCCGTCTTGCCCTGCAACGTCGCAAACAAGAACGTCTGCCTCCGGTCCGCCCGCAAAACGACTTTGACGAAGACATTGCACATGCCGCAAGCACCGTCAAAGAAGATGATCGATTCTTGATCCTTGCTCTCGCTGTTCATCGCACCTTCCCCACATGTAACTTAAACAGCGCCCCGCAATCTTGGTTCTGCCCCATGCCGCCAGCAGCATTTAATCCCGTCCCCTCCACGGCATCGCCATAAGAACCATTCAATGAACCTTGGCAAGAATGACACGCTCGGATGGGTACAATGCATCGCATGGAACGTGCCCTGCTTCCTATTGAACGCATCCCATATGACGAGTTCGATGCCCTGACAAAGCTCTGTGATGCGCATCTCCGCCTGCTCGATAACAAATTGCTCGCGGTAGTCGCCTTCGGGGACACACTTCGGTCAACTCAAACACATGACATCGAGGTGCTCGAGGTTGTTAAGGACTGGGACGGGCCTAACAGTGCGTCGTTCGATTCAACGGCGCAGTTGCCCCTAAGAGGGCGGCTAAATATCTTCTTCATTTCTCCTGAGGAGTTTGAGGCGCCCCTGAGCATCGAGGACAAGGCGGACAGGCTCTCCGTTCTGACGCTTATGGAAGACGTCCTTGAGGGTTACGTGGTGATACACGAGCATAGGACTCGCTACGTTGAGCAATGCTTGTCTAAGTCGGTAAGGCCATATCGTACAGAGAACGACAAGAAGCCGCTAGGCCCTAACCCGCTAGAGATCATCCACTGACAAACAGGCATGGCATTACCCTCCAATCACGACTGGGCGGTCGCGTTTCTCAAAGAGTCCTTGCGCCATTTGACAGACTCGAAAACCCTCCCAGACAACCATAGATATTCAGGCTCTATTACATCATCGGCAAAAGCCTCCGAGGTTGCCTTCAAGGCTTGGCTAATTGAGAACTCTGCGCACGGCTGGTGACCCGAGCTGTACATTACACATACTCCCATAGGAGTCGCAGACTCGGAGCCCTACATGTCTGACATCTTGGAAAACGTCCTACCGAATCCAACGAAGGCCGCGTTGCGGCGTGGGCTCAAGAAACTCGAGATTCTATCGCCAAGCAGAGTGGATTTGCGAGCTACCGAAGAAAAGGCCAAGAACACTGAATACCCTTACGTGTACCAAGATCGTCCCGGCACGGTATTCATATGTCTGCCTGAGCAAACCTTTACCGAGCAGGACGCGCGGGATTACTACCAATTCTGCCACGAGTTCCTCGATATTATTCTCAGCCGCTTCAAGACCATCGACCATAGCCTAGGCAACCTGCCCCTTCCTACATCTCCATAATTCCCCCTTTTTTCCGCAAGTCATCCCGTATTGTGAAACGTGGTACACTATGTTTTGCATATCTTTGCCCATCGGGGCACAATACTGATTGGCCTTGTTGCCGCTGCTTGCAGTTTCATTACCTCCCGTTCCCCGTAGGGGTGCTGGAGGTTCGTGTTTCTCGGAGAACGGTATGACCGAAAAGAAATTAGAGCCGTATCGCGTTAAAGTTCCGGATATTGATTACTGGCGAGGCAAAATAGGTTGCCAGTCTGGATGTCCCGTTAAGACCGATGCACGCGGGTATGTGATCGCCATCGCAGAAGGCCGGTATGAGGACGCGTACATGATCGCGCGTGCGCCCAACCCGTTTGCCTCGATGTGCGGACGGATATGTGGTGCGCCTTGTGAAGCCAAATGCACGCGGGGCAACATCGGCACCGAGATCACCGGCCCTGTGGCTATTCGCGCTCTCAAGCGCTTCGCCACGGAAGTGTACGGGGTCGAGAAGGTTCACGACCTCAAGGACACGCTTTCAGCGTCCAATGCGCGCGGCTCGGCACATCCCAAGTGTACCCGCGAGAAGATAGCGATCATCGGCGCCGGTGCCGCTGGCATGACCGTGGCCCATGACCTCGCACGCCTCGGATATCAGGTTACGGTTTTCGAGGAGCTTGCCGTCCCAGGTGGACAGATGGCCACGGGCGTTCCAATTTACCGTCTCAGCCGTGAGCTGATGACCCTTGAAATCGCTGCTATCTGCGAGCTTGGCGTGGAGCTCAAGCTGAACACCTCCGTAGGAACTCCCGGCCTCACCATTCCAGAGCTCCGCGAACAGGGCTTCAAGGCTTTCGTCATTGCCACTGGCATGATGGCGGGAAGGAAATTGACGGTGCCGGGAGCGGACGCCGAAGGTATCCTCATCGGCATCGAGTTCCTCCGCGAAGTGAACCTCGGCACACCCGTTGAAACAGGCGACAAGGTGATAGTCGTTGGTGGCGGCAACGTGGCGATGGACGTCACCCGTACCGCCATTCGAACTCCTGTTGCGCAGGGTCTGTCCCGCCTGACCAAGCCGAAGAACTACGCGATGACCGACGTTGCGCGGTTGCTTGCAAGGTCGCACAAGACCGTCGACGTCATCGTGCCAGAGAGCCGCGTCAAAATGAACGCCGACGAGTACGAGATCGAGGAGGCGGTTCTTGAAGGCGCAAAGCTCCACACGTCCACATGGCCGCTCGAAGTGATCAAGGATGCGAACAATCATGTGGCAGGCATGAAGGTGCAGAAAATCTCTTCGCTGATCGATGCCACTGGCAAGTTCAATCCACAGCTCATCGAGGGCAGCGAATACGTCATCGAGGGCGACACGATCTTGGTCACCATCAGTCAGATGGTCAACTGGAACTTCTTGAATGGAATAGAGGACCTCAAGCGAACTCCACGTGGAACGATCGACGTCGATCCGGAGACGTTGCAGACCAACATCCCGGACATTTTTGCTGTTGGAGACATCGCGCTTGGCGCCCGTTTGTTCATTGACGCCATCGCGTCGAGCCAACGGGCTGCAATCGCGATTGACGAGTATGTCACCGGCAAGCAGTACAAGATGATGCGACGGGGATATATGCGTCCCCTGCCCATCGTCGCCTATGACATGCCACAAAGCTATGACAAGTTTGTGCGACAGGAACCTGGCGAGCTTGCCGTTCACAATCGGTCGGCCGCATTCGATCTTATCGAATTTAACTTCACCGAAAAGGCCGCTCGGGAACAAGGCATGCGTTGTTTGCGTTGCCATATAAATGTGGTGTTTGACGCGGAGAAGTGCATTCTTTGCGGACTTTGCATCAATATCTGCCCGGAAAGCATATTGAAAATGGTTCCCATTACCGATGTCACGGGTGATGAGGATCTTGCGAGGCTCATTGAGAGCAAATACGGCGTTCCGCAGGAAGATCTGCGCCCGGAAGACGGAACTGTTATGCTGATGGACGGCACAAAGTGCATTCGTTGCGCTCTGTGCTCCAAGATCTGCCCGGTGAACTGTATTTCGATGGAAGCGTTTGAATACGAAGAAGAACTCGTGTCGATGGAGACGCCGACACGCACTCTCTTGCCAATTACCGCGTGACATCGCGGCACCGATTGAAGACTTGGCCGGATCGATTTCCGGCGATGTGGTAAAGGAACAGGTTAGCTATGGCGACACTAATAGAAGAAGTTGAGACCCAGACCACCGGAGTCACCCTGACTCAGGCTGCTGCGGACACCGTTAAGGAGCTGATCGCGCAGCAGGAGCAGGGCGACCTTGCGCTGCGCGTCTACGTTGCGGGAGGCGGCTGTTCGGGCCTGCAGTATGGCATGGCGCTGGATGAGAATATCGAACAGGACGACCAGATCTTTGAGAGCCTTGGCGTGCGCATAGCTATCGACCCGATGAGCTACCGTTACCTTCAGGGATCGTCAATCGACTACATCACCAGCGGAGTGAGTGGCGGATTCAAAGTCAACAACCCGAATGCCACCGGCGGATGCGGGTGCGGATCGTCGTTCTCCACCGAAGACGGTGCCGAATCGTCTGGCGGAGGATGCGGTTCTGGATGCGGGTGCCATCACTAGCCTGCGCGACCTAAAGCAAGTGGCCGGACACATGCTCTCGCGTCCTGCCACTTGCCGTTTATGTTGGGCATGTCGTCGTGACCGATCCATGTTCAGTCCCCGCGCTTGTGGCTGCGGTCTTCGCTTCACGCTTATAGTTTCAAGTAACCGCCGTCGTGAATCGCCTCACCGTCGGCATAGATCGTCCCGCCGTCTCTCAGGTCGCGTATCATGTCCCAGTGCAGTATCGATTGGTTCTTCCCGCCGGTCGCGCCAATGGACTGCCCTAGCGCGAGATGGCACGTCCCCCCAATTTTCTCGTCAAACAAGATGTTCTTGGTGAACTGGTTTATCGCGTAGTTGGTGCCAATCGCAAACTCGCCGATTCGTCGTGCTCCGTCGTCCATGCACAATACCTCGTCCAAATACTTCTTGCCGGTCTTCGCTTCCCACCGGGAGAGGCAGCCGTCCTGGAACCACAAGTGGACGTCTTCGGCTTCCCAGCCCTGATGTATCGTTGGATACGTGTACCGAATATGGCCGTTCGCCGACGTCTCTACTGGCGACGTGTATACCTCGCCATCAGGAAAATTAAAGCGCCCGTCCGCGTTGATCCATTTCCGATTACTGATGTTTATCTTGAGATCCGTGTCTTCGGCTACGATCCGAATGTCGTGGACGCCGTTGAGGAAATCGCAGTATTTGCCCTGCTTCTCGCTGAATTCCCGCCACCATTGCACAGGGTCGGGCTCGAACAGATGCATCGCCTTGTAGACGAAGCTCTCGTAATCGGTCAGCGACATCTTCGCAGCCTGGGCCAGTGACGGAATTGGCAGCAACGAGACACATCCGCGAATATCGGCGTTTTCCCCGACCAAACGTTCGGTGCGCCTCATCATCCTGTCGCGATGGGCGTTGCTATGGCGAACGATCCGTGCTGGATCGACTCCGCTCAGGGCGTACGGGATCGCGCTGCCGAGAAGCACAAGCTCCGCTGCTTCGTGCTCGTCGAGAAACTCGTCAAAGCGCGACGGTAGCTCTAAAGTGTCATCCGACGCCTCTGTGTAAAAGACCGCAGCCTGGCCTGGCAGGGAGATCCGTAGCACGGGCTCCGCGCCGATCCGGACAGACAAGCGGTAGAGCTCGCGCAACAGTGGCTCGTGCGTCGTCTCGCCGCGAATTACAAACAGATCGCCTGGTTTAATTTCGAGAGAATACTCGACCAGCAAACTTGCAAGTCGCTCAATCAGTGGATCATTCAACGTCATCGTCCTATGAAGCAGCTCTCATTTTGGCACGGCGTTGCCGATTGCTCGTATCCATGAGCTATTATCAACGCCCTGATGCCACAAAACTAGTCGTCGAGGCCGTCGGAAGACACTTCCCCGTCTTCCTCTCCGTCAGATTCCAGAAATTCCTCAAAATCGTCTCCAAGGTCCTCGCCGAGTTCCTTGCCCATGTTCTTCGCCCACTTTCGCATCGCAGCCGGATTGTCCAGGTCTCCTAGATTTTCGGGATCGGCGAGAGAATCAAGGGCTTCGTCGTCT
>Ga0255356_1002412_pt1 | contig 10773 bp, 8 predicted proteins | sample HBST100metaG_FD_189944 | JGI IMG/M metagenome (GOLD analysis project Ga0255356, IMG submission 189944) | Peat soil microbial communities from Stordalen Mire, Sweden - H.B.S.T100 | ecosystem: Environmental > Terrestrial > Soil > Wetlands > Peat | place: Sweden: Norrbotten County, Stordalen Mire... | reverse complement strand
AGTTTCGAGATCACCAAGTTACTACTCGATCCCACCCCACTGTTCGTCACTTGAAGATTGACTGAGTATTGATCTTGTTGCGGTGAATACGCCGAAACCAGAGCAGCTGTGATGCGCGGGTTTCCTTCCGCAACTAATAGTTCGGAAGCGGCAGATGAATCCCCAAAGATTACCGTCCAGTGGCAACCCATATACACAGTTGCCGACGCTGCAACGGTTATTGAAAAATCCGAAACCGTCTTCCCGGGCATGATGTCAGCCGTGCCATCGTTGCGCCATTCCACATCCACAAAGGCGCTCTCTTCCGTAGTAACTACTTGTGGAGACCAGCCTGTCGGGGAACCCAACGATCCGGCCGACACCCCGGTGTCAACAGACCATCCCAAGGGGTATACGTTCAGCTCCGATACCCCATGGTAGTAGTCGCTGCCGATCTCTAGGGCGACTATGCGCTGACTACTTCCGTTAACTACGCTGTAGTGGTAGGCCACTTGGCCGCCAGCCAGATTCTGCTGGCTCACGCTTACGGTCACACCGGAAGGCTGTTGAGCCCGAGTTGCATCTCCTGCCAAAAACATCAGAAGGACAACCACTCCGTACAGGAGAATTCGAAATTCAGCAATTCGTTTCATTAAGATTCTCCGCCTATTGATGAACAAAATGTACTGGGTCGGTGACCGGAAGCGGCCTGATCAAATTACACTGAAGAGCTAACGGCAGGAATTGCTGCAACGTTAAACTTGATCGCATATCGATCGCCGCACCTTGTGTATGCGGGCCGCCCGCCGTCGCCGGGCGCTGTGTATCCAGCAACCCGTGGCGCTGGAACTCACCTTGTACAGTGGTCCGCAAATCGTTGCATTCTTCTTCGCGATGGTCACGGAGCAGGTGCCATCGGTCCCAGACCTCGCGCAAGTGTTGCTGGTACGCTGGGGGACGATAGGCGGAAGAAATTGCGATTGTTCCGTTTGCCGCCGCCACTGCCCCTTCCAGGCACGTAAGCGCGTCTTGCATATTCTGCTGCAGGTCGTCCGTGTCCACTGTATCCCCATTCTCAAAGCGCTGCGCGGTGGGATCGGAAATGGGTGTGAGCGGCGGAACGCTGCAGGAACGCAGACCGAATCCCATCACTTCTCCCAGGGTTTGATCACCATAACCGTCCTGCTGGACCGAGAAAACAAAGCGCACATGCTGATTCTTGTACTTATTCAACGATTGTTTCAACGCAACCGACGGCGTCTCGAAATATGTGCCATAATCGTTTCCCGGCATCCCCAAATGGCTCACTAAGTTGACTGTGGCGCTAGGAGTCTCCATCGAAATATCGTACCAATCCCAGATGCCGCCATCCCAGGTCTTAAGCCGATAACTGAAGCTTGCCAAGCCGCCGTCATTCACATCGACATCGATGTATAACAAGCTCTGTCCATTTGGCTCAACCCCAGCCATTGGCGGCCCGTCAAGACCGCCGGTGTAGGGCGTATCCCATCTTCCAATCTCACCATTGACTCCGTTACTGTCCGTTGACGACGTCACATAACCGACTCCATCCGCTGTCACGGCTGTAATCACCGCCGGATTGGCCGGTTGCTGCTGTGCGAATGCCACCTGCCCAAAAAGTGCGACGAGGACGGCCACCAGAATGTAGCGATTCGGCATCGGGTATCTCTTCTTGAGGATGAAAAATCAAGCAAAGCTATACTCCACGTTCGTAAGCTTTGTCAACTAGGCAAGAAGAATTATCTGCACTACTGGACCAAATCAGCAGATACTAACGACTACTGGTTTGCGAGCGGGACCCGCACTAGGACTGCATTGTCTACGCGCACAATCAACCTTGAGAATCTTTCTTTCCCCGCATTTTGCATTGCTACATAGCGCGGGTTGTAAGACTCGACGTTGACGCGCAGTGGAGCCTTGGGGTTGCCGGGCACATCGAAGTCGACCCGGATATCGGGCCTACCGTCGCCGTCCACGTCCACAAGGTCGGATACGTGCTGCGGCAACGCGCTCACCGGAGTCCAATCGAGTTGCACGAATGGCTTTTCACTCTGAAGCATTTGCGGAAGGACAGGCTTGTGAATGGTGATGGAGTAGGACCCGTTCTGCACCGTGCGCAGCTTAGGGCCGCCGGAGTACACCTCATCCACATGCAGGCCGAGAGCAGCAAAGCTTTTCGCGAAAGTCTCCATCAGTAGAAATGGCGTCAGAAACGCCGCCAGCATGGTTAGCGCAGCTGCCGTGTAGCCGAGTTTTGCTCGCGTTGTCATAGGTACCCTTCTAAGTGAGAAAGTGGAGGATGGTGACAAGGCCCTGAGCGATAATGCTGCCGCCGAACATAACAGCCATGGCCCAGGCGCCATAGAGAAACATGAGTCGCGCACGTTCGGGTTTCCAGGCGATCTCAGTTCCCTTGATGTGCCAGACAGCAGCTTGTTGCGGGCACGCGTCGACACACGCGCCGCACTTCATGCACGACAGCAGCGTTTCGCCGCGCGCGATGGACTCTTTTGACAGAGACATGGTGGGGCAAGCTGTCTGACAGACGGTGCAGGACTTGCAGCGCGTCCGGTCGATCTTCACCTCGAAGATGCTGATCTTGTTGAAGATGGATTGGAAGGCGCCAAACGGGCAGAAGAAAGAACATTGCGTTCTCTTCTTTGTCAGCAACGGCAGCAAGATGACCAGCCCCGCGAAGAGCACGATAAAGATGACGTTCTGCAGCACCCCAACCGCATTGCGGGCAGACACGTATTCTGTGACAGCCTTGAAAGGACAGAGCCACATGCAGTAGGCCGGCTCAAAGAGGGCAAACGACAAAAGTACCATGGCCAGCAGCACGGCCCAAGGGCCGTAGCGCCAGCGAGGGTCGATCTTGCGAATCCGGGCGCGCGGAGGTATGGCGGCCATGCCCTCTTCAATTCCGCCGAAGAAACATGCGTAGGCGCACCAGCCTTTGCCGAGCACCAGCGTAAGGGCCAGCCAAAGACCGACCATAATTGCGATGGCGTGGCCGGATGCAGTGATAGATCCGGGGAAGACAATCGTCTTGGTGAGCGCGGCAGGCACGATGAGAAGCGGAATGGCCAGGAAACAGAAGGGAGTCCGGCCGGCAATCATCTCTTCGATGGGTATGCCCATGGTGCCGCGCGCAAGAACCAGGTTGTAGATAAAGCCGATGGGGAAGAGGATTCCCAGGGACACGAAGAACCAGCGGCGCCAGCGATAGGTTTTCCGAGTCCGCATCATCATAAAAAACAGGACCGTCATGAAGACGGCGGTCATGGTGGCGGCGATCCGCGACTTCGGGTCAGTGTGCGTACCCGGGTGAAAGAACATGAGCAGCGACCAGACGGCGATTGGCAACGTCAGCAAGAGCGCCCGAAGGATGCTGCGCGGCGTAGCGGGGGCAAGCCGCGGTGAACAAGCCTCAGTAGCCATACACTTTTCTCCCCATTAGCATGGCAATTCCCAAAGAAAGGTAAAAGAGGGCAATGAGCACCATCGCCATTCGTGCGACGGTAATCACGGCCTGGTTGCGTGCGATACAGCTTATACCTATGAACGGAACGAACCAGACAGATGTTCCAACAAAAAAGAAGAAAAAGAAGAGAAGGGCCTGAGCTACGCTTCCCAACTCGGCCGCCCTCACGCCGGCAGCTACAAAAGGAGGGCACAGGCTGAAGCCGGTTAGGAAACCCAAGACTGCCGCTCCGGCCACTCTGTGGTCTTTCGTGGTGCCGATATTTACCAGCTTCGAACTCGAGCAGGAAGGGCCGCAGATCTGCCTGGCGGAATACGCATACCAAAGCAGTACACCGGCGAGCAGCACGTTGACAGCGCCCATTAGAAGCAAACGTGACGCCGGCAGCATCGATACCAGCGTGCCAATTTCCCAAGCCCCGGCGGCAAACAACAAGTATCCCAGAAGACGCGCTCCGAGAAAGGTTGAAAGAAAGCGGAGATGAGGCCTGAACCCTGTTTGCTCCGAGAGCAAGGAGGGAACCAAGACTGGACCACAAGCTGCCATGCAGGCAGGTCCCGACACCAAACCCAGGGTCAGAGCCTCGCCAAATACGACAAATGCAGCCATGTGCAAATGCTCAAAGGAGCTCAAGACCTCTGTCTGTGACAGATAGCACGCAATGCCTGAGGATCCTCTTTGCCATCCGTGATTTGAGCTGTGATGGGGTCTGTACCCTGTGAAGCCCCTGCTCCCTCCAGAATCTCCGATTTACAACTGTAGTCTCAAGAGAGGAGAACCCGTCCTAGCTGTGCCCCGGAGCTGTATCGTGACGCAGCTCTTAACCGATCCACCAGTAGGACATAACAAAAGCTAGGACAGCGAGTGTGACGTAGCTCACAGCGAGTCGTTATTTGCGATGCGTACCTTCGCATCTATCGATCGGCGAACCACGGGCGGCTCCCTCAAGACAGTCCTACGCCACCACGGGTTTTCTCCGGTTCCTGCACGGTGAGCGAGGTAGGCATGGGTCAATCAATTTACCAATCGATGCAGCAGAAGGGCTACAGCCGCAGAGATTTTCTTCAATTCTGCGCAGCGGCAGCAACGGTGGCAGGCTTCGGCCAAACCGGTGTAGCGCAGGTTGTTTCAGCCTTCGAGAAGAAGGAAAAACCGGCCGTTGTGTGGCTGCATTTTCAGGAGTGTACGTGCTGTAGCGAGTCGTTTATTCGGGCGTCGCACCCGATTGTTCTGGATGTGCTGCTGGATGTGCTGAGTCTGAACTACACCGAAACCTTGATGGCTGCCTCTGGATTTCAGGCGGAAAAGTGTCTGACGGATACGATCCAAAACAACAAGGGCAAGTACATTGTGCTGGTGGAAGGCGCAGTGCCGACGGGCGATGACGGCGTCTACTGCATGATCGGAGGCAAGACGGCGGAATCGATTTTGCAGACCGTTGCCAAAGATGCTGCCGCGGTGGTGGCGTGGGGCAGCTGCGCCTCCAACGGTTGCGTTCAGGCGGCCAAGCCGAATCCGACCGGCGCAACACCGATTTATAAGCTCATAGACAAGCCGATAATCAATGTGCCGGGATGCCCGCCGATTGCCGACGTGATGATGAGCGTTGTGACTCACCTGTTGGTGCTCGGACAGGTTCCGGCGCTGGACAGCCAGGGCCGGCCGAAGGAATTTTATGGACGGCGCGTCCACGACACCTGCTACCGGCGACCTAACTACGACGCTGGGTTGTTCGTCGAGGCCTTTGACGACGACGGCGCACGCAAGGGCTATTGCCTTTATAAGATGGGCTGCAAAGGGCCGGTCACCTATAACGCCTGTTCGGTAACTAAGTGGAATGAGGGCACAAGCTATCCCATTCAGTCTGGACATGGCTGCATTGGTTGCAGCGAGGCGGGGTTCTGGGACAACGGTCCCTTCTACCAGCATCTGCCTTCCTTCCCCGGCTTCGGGGTCGAGAGCACGGCGGACACTGTGGGCACGGTGGTGGGAGTGGCTACGCTGGCCGGTGTTGCGGCACATGCAGTGGTCACTAATGTTCGCAAACGGAGCGTGATTGCGGAAGTCCACGCTGAAGACCAAAAGGAGTTGTGAGGAACTATGACACGCGTTGTCGTCGATCCAGTAACTCGCATTGAAGGCCACCTGCGCATTGAGGCAGTGGTGGAGAACGGCGTCGTCACGGACGCATTCAGCGCGGGCACGATGGTGCGCGGGCTGGAGAAGATTCTTATGGGCCGCGATCCGCGCGATGCCTGGGCCATCACGGAGCGCGTTTGCGGGGTATGTACTACCGTGCACGCTCTGACCAGCGTGCGCGCCGTGGAAAACGCGTTGGGGATTACCGTCCCGCCTACCGCTGAGCTGATCCGCAATATCATGATGACCACACAGTACGTGCAGGATCACGTGGTGCATTTCTATCATCTGCATGCACTGGACTGGGTGGATATCGTCAACGCGCTGAAGGCCGATCCGAAGAAGGCCGCGGAGTTAGCGGGCTCGTTCTCCAAGTGGGACAAAAACACACCTGCCTATTTTTCAGAGGTGCAGGACAAAATTAAGGCCTTCGCCGCCAGCGGGTTGGGCATCTTTGCCAACGGCTACTGGGGCCACCCAGCCTACAAGCTGCCTCCGGAGGTGAACCTGATCGCGGTGGCTCACTACCTGGACGCCCTGGCTTGGCAGAAGGAAATCGTCAAGATCCACACTGTCTTCGGCGGGAAGAATCCGCACCCGAATTATCTGGTGGGCGGAGTTCCCTGCTCGATCAACATAAATGAAGTGGCCGCGATCAACTCTGAGCGGCTGAACCTGGTGAAACGGCTGATCGACCAGGCGGACGAGTTCGTCAATGAGGTCTACATTCCCGATCTTCTTGGCGTCGCTTCGTTCTACAAGGACTGGGCTGGCTGGGGCGGTGGATTGACAAACTATCTCAGCTACGGCGAGTTCCCTACCAAAGGTTACGGCCAGCCGGAGACATTCAAGCATGCGCGAGGCGTTGTGCTCAATCGCGACCTCAGCCAGGTGCATCCGGTCAACGCGCGCGATTCTCAGGAGATCAAGGAATACATTGCGCACTCCTGGTACAGCTACGAAGGCGGCGACAGTGCGGGATTGCATCCTTGGGCCGGCGAAACGAAGCTGAACTACACTGGGCCAAAGCCGCCTTTTGAGACACTGGCCGGCTATGAAAAGTACTCATTCCTGAAGACTCCGCGCTGGAAGGAACAAGCGATGGAAGTTGGTCCGCTGGCACGACTGGTGGTCTCGTATGCGGCCGGGCGCACGGATGTGCAGGAGTTAGTGAAAGACACACTGGGTAAGCTAAACGTGCCAGTGGGCGCTCTCTTCTCTACGCTGGGGCGTACCGCGGCGCGCGGCCTGGATGCAGCGCTAGCCATGATCTGGCTGAAGGAGTACTTCGGCCTGTTGATGGATCGCGTAAAGATCAACGAGGTCTCCACATTCAATGGTGAGTTCTGGGAGCCAAAAAGCTGGCCCAAGGACGCCGAGGGTGTTGGCCTGACTGAAGCTCCTCGCGGCGCGCTGGCGCACTATATCAAGATTCACGATGGCGCTATCGCGAACTATCAGCTTGTGGTGCCGACCACATGGAACGGCTCTCCGCGCGACGCCAAACAGCAGCGTTCTTCCTTTGAACAGGCGCTGATTGGCACGCCGGTGGCGAAGATTAACGAACCTGTCGAGATTCTGCGCACCATCCATTCCTTTGACCCGTGCCTGGCCTGCGCCGTGCATCTGTACGATCCGCAGGGCCGGCACCTACACCAGGTTTCCTTTGAGTGATGCTATGAGCACACCTAACATTAGCGCAGGCGGCGTGGTACCGGCGGCTTCTGAGCATCCGGTGGAGTATCGGCGCATCTACGTGTGGGAACTGCCGGTACGCGCTTACCACTGGATTAACGCAATCGCCCTGGTGGCACTCTGCGTCAGCGGCTACCTGATCGGGGCGCCGATCCGCGCGTTCTATGCCTCAGAGTCTTACCAGCAGTACTGGTTCGGTTGGGTGCGGTTCGTTCACTTCACTGCCGCATTCGTTTATGTCTTTAACTTCCTGGCACGGCTCTACTGGGGTTTTGTTGGCAACAAGTACGCCCGGTGGACTGCTTTCTTTCCGTTCAAGAAGTCGCAACGGCAGGAGATTGTCGACGTTATCAAAGCCGACGTACTGGAAACCAAGCTGCATGGGCCGATCTCGACCGGACACAACGCGCTGGCGGGCATGATCTACTTCTTCACCTTCCTGGCCTTCGTCGCTCAGACCATCACTGGCTTTGCGCTTTACTCCAGCATGAGCAACTCGTGGCTACCACGTATGTTCACCTGGATTGTGCCACTTATGGGCGGCGAATTCGGCGTGCGTTTCTGGCACCACACCTTCCTGTGGTTCTTTGTCACGTTTGTCATTGTTCACGTCTACCTGGCCTTCTATCATGACTACATTGAGGGACGCGGCACGGTATCCTCGATCATCGGCGGATGGAAGTTCGAACGGGAGAAGAGTGACAAATAGCGGGAAGACTTTGGTGCTGGGGCTGGGCAACATCCTGATGAGCGATGAAGGCGTGGGCGTTCACGCTGTAAGAGCTCTGGAGAAACACACGCTTCCAGCCAATGTGGAGTGTCTGGACGGCGGCACGGGCGGATTCGTTCTGCTGGAGCCGCTGCAAAGCGCGGGCCGCATTATCCTGATCGACGCAGCGGCCGACGGCAACCCTCCGGGAACCGTCACGCGTACTACGCCACGCTTCTCGCGCGACTATCCGCCCACGCTGACAGCCCACGACATTGGCGTGAAAGACCTGCTGGATGTTTTCTACATTCAGGGCGGAGGGCCCGAGGTAGTGCTTTACGCCATCGCCATCGACCCGCAACAGCCTATTTCGATGGACCTCTCGGCTGGAGCTGCCAAAGCTGCGGAAGAGGCAGTCCAGAGAATCTTGGCGGAGTTGGAGTCCAGCTCCGCCGTTTGATTACTTGGGATGCGCGTTGAGCTTCTCGATCACTTGCTTCAGTGATTCGAGTTTCTGACCGGCTTCGGCAAGTTTACCGGCTGCCGTCAAGCGCTGATAGTCGTTAAAGTCCTTGCCTGCCTCGGTAATCAGCGCATTCATGTCTTGTTTCGGTTGTAGCACCGGAGTTGACGATCCTGCTGCTGAAGTGGATGCTGCTGGCGCGGCCGAAGACTCCGATGCACTGAGAGACGAGATGCTTCCGCCAAAGAGCGACGAGAGCGCCGACTCGAAAGTTGGCCCATATGCAAGCTTGTCCTGCAGTGCCAAGACGACGAGCCGCAACTCGGGCATGGGGCTTCGGTCTGCTTGCAAGTAGATCGGCTCCGCATAGAGCAGTGCACGACCAGACGGAATTACAAGCAACGTTCCGCGACGCACATGCGAGCCTTGTTGATTCCACAAACTCAACTGGCCCGATAACTGCGCGTTCTGATCGATGCGAGCCTCGATCTGCAACGGCCCATCGACCAGCCTGGTCTTGGGAAAGTCGTAGACAATGGATGTGCCATAGTGCTCGCCATCACTTCGCGCGGCGATCCAGCCAATTAAATTGTTTCGGTTGATTGGCGTGAAGGGCAAAATCTCGACAAACTCAACGCCGCTTTCGCCGGGCAGCTTCATCAACACAAAGTTCGGCTCCATAGCCTGCGTCTGCTGCTCGCCGCTATTGCCCATACCGACTTCCGTGGCGACGGTCCACTGATCTTCGCGATTATAGAAGACTTCAGGATTAGTCATGTGATACAGGCCGTACACTTCGGCTTGTAACTTGAGCTGTAACTCAGGGTAGCGCACGTGCTTGCGCAGGCCGGACGGCATGGATGCCGCATCCTTGAAGAGGCTGGGGAAGATGCCCCGATAGGCCGCAAGGATCGGGTCTTGATTGTCGAAGACATAGAACGTGGTGGTTCCGTCATAGGCGTCGACAACCACTTTGACGCTGTTACGCATGTAGTTGATGGATTGTCCATTGACGGTGTAATGCGTCGCGTAAGGATAGCTGTCAGATTGGGTGAAGGCATCGAGAACCCATGAAAGCCTGCCGTCTTCACCCAACACAATATAAGGGTCCTGGTCGAAGGTGAGGAATGGCGCCAAAGCCGCGACGCGCTCGCGCACACTGCGGCGCATCAGGAGGCGGCTCTGGGAGTTTACATCGTCGCTGAAGGGCAACTTGGCCAAGTCGCCACGGTCGAAGGCGATCAACACTCGACGCAGAAAGCCGCCCAACTCGATGCCGCCTGTGCCCTGGTAAGAGGTGAGGTTGTTGGTGTCGCCCTGTGGATAGTTGAACTCCTGCTGGCGTGTCTTCACATAAACATCAGTATTGGTTTGCTCACCAAAGTAAATCTCGGGGCGCGTCACGTTGAGCCCCGGCACAGTGCTTTGTACCGGCATGTTACTCAACATCAACGTAGGCAGGCCTTCGGAGGTGAAGCCGTTCACGGGATTCATCGTAATGCCGTATCCGTGAGTGTAGATCAGCTTCTCGTTGATCCAGTTACGGCTGCTCTCGGGAAGCTTTTCGACATTCAATTCACGCGCGGCCAACATCACCTGCCGCATCGAACCACCAAGCTGGTAGCGATCAATGTCGATGTCGGGAAAATCGTAGTAAGTGCGAATCTCCTGAATCTGACGCAGAGTATCCTGCAACGCATGCCAGTCCCATAGACGAATGTTCTGGAGTGTGGGTTGGTTGTTGGCCGGATCGGTGGCATCGACGGTGGTCTCAGCGGGAAACTCGCGCTGCTGGAAGTTATCCAGGCCATACGCCTGCCGAGTCATTGCGATGTTATTGGTAATGTAAGGCTGCTCGCGAACGAGTTCGTTGGGCTTGACCAGAAAACTGCTGACATACCAGCTCGCAACCGCAACCGCTGCGTAACAGACCACAGCCGGGGCGACAGCCGCCACGAGCCAGCGCCCGCGCGGCGCAAAGATGCCGCCCATTAAGGCGATCAGCGCTCCCAGCAGAAGCGCCACACAAACCACGAGCATTCCGGTGAGCGTCACGTGCGCATCGGTGTAAGTAACGCCATCGAAGATGGTATGGTGCTCAAAGAGTTGCTCGAAGCGGCCGAGATAAACACGCCCGGCGACGACGAGTAACAGAAACGCAACTGCAATGGAGAGTCCGCGCCAAGGCAATTCCACGAGAGAGCTACGGCTGCCATTGAAAGCGCGCGCTCCGCCTGCACCAAGCAGAAAGACGACCGCCAGCACACAGGCGATCACACTAAG
>Ga0255356_1002410_pt1 | contig 10776 bp, 10 predicted proteins | sample HBST100metaG_FD_189944 | JGI IMG/M metagenome (GOLD analysis project Ga0255356, IMG submission 189944) | Peat soil microbial communities from Stordalen Mire, Sweden - H.B.S.T100 | ecosystem: Environmental > Terrestrial > Soil > Wetlands > Peat | place: Sweden: Norrbotten County, Stordalen Mire... | reverse complement strand
CGCCCTCTTGTGCTTCGCCCGCTGCTCGGCCGCCAGTTCTTCCAGCGTCCCCTCCTTCGGCGCCAGCGCGTACACCAGCTCGCATCCCAGGACCTTCGCCGCGCGCCTCAGCGACGCCAGCATGATCCGCGAGTTCTTCTCCGACTTCTCCAGCCGGTGAACCTCCCACCGGCGCACCCCCAGCCGCCGCGCCACCTCGTCCACCGGAAGCCCCAACGCCTGCCGGACGCTCCAGAGCCACCCCATCCCGCCGCAAGGCCCTTTCCGCGCCAGCCGGAACGGCAGCAACGCCTCGTCCAGCTCCCGCCGCAGCTTATCCCGTTCATATCCCTGCATCTCCGCCCTCCAGTCGCAAATTGGCACAAAAATGCCGTCTACGCGCGCTCATCTCCTCGAAATGCCGCGTAAGGCAAATACAATAAACTGGTTATATCTGATTTGAAAAAGCGCGAAAAAGCAGAAAAATCCGTCTTCGCCGCTCTATGCTCAACCGGGAATCAATAACTTACGCCCCGCCGCATGCCAGAAATCCCTCAAAAACTGTCCTTTTGTCCAATTCTCCCAAATTTCCGTGTATCTCTACGCAAACACTTCGCGCATTTTTGCTCCCTCGCCGCCAGCCACGCGCCTTCCACTCCCGCCGCCGCAAAATCTGTGTGTTCCCGCGCACCCAGGATTTTGACCAGCGCGGCTCTCTTTCACCCCGTAACCGCGCTCATCGCGGAAGCCCTGATCTCTGTTCTCTGATCTCTAACGCAAGAACTCCGCAATCGCGGCGACCACGATCTCCTGCTCGTCTTCGCGCAGCTCAGGGAAGATAGGCAGCGCCAGGACCTCGTGGGCGGCGCGTTCGGCTTCGGGGAAATCGCCCGCTTTGTATCCGAGGCCCTTCAGCGCATCCTGCAGGTGGATGGGGATGGGGTAGTAAATCTGCGAGCCGATCTTGCGCTTGGTGAGGAAGTCGCGCAATGCGTCGCGGCGGGGTGTGCGGATCACGTACTGGTGCCAGACGTGGCGGCTGCCGGCAACCTCGTGGGGCAGGACAATGCCGTGGGCGGGATAGGGGCCGGACTCGGCCAGGCCGGCCGCGTGGAAGAGGGCATGATAGCGCTTGGCCACGGTGCGGCGAAGCTGATTCCAGCCGTCGATGTACTTGAGCTTGACCTCGAGGATGGCGCCCTGGAAGCCGTCCATGCGCGTGTTCCAGCCGATTTCGTCGTGATGGTATTGGCGGCGCATGCCGTGCTGGCGCAGCATCCGGGCCCGCTCGGCGATCTCGTCGGAGTTGGTCGTGACCATGCCGGCATCGCCCGCGGCGCTCAGGTTCTTGGTGGGATAGAAACTGAAGGCGGCCGCGTCGCCCAGAGCTCCGGCCTTGAACGCCTGCCCGTCCGAACTCGGCCATTGTGCGCCCCAGGCCTGGGCTGCGTCTTCGATAAGCTTCAACTCATGCTCTTTTGCGAGACGGAAAAATGCCGTCCAATTGGCGCATTGGCCGTAGAGATGAACGGGCAGGATGGCCCGGACGGACGCGCCCTGCGGACCATTGAGAACCGCCTCGACAGCTGCAGGATTGAGGTTGAAGGTGGTGGGTTCAATGTCGGCCAGGATGGGCGTGGCCCCGGCGCGGAGAATCGAACTGGTGGAGGCGAAGAAGCTGAAAGGGGTGGTGACGACCGACTGGCCGGGACCAACGCCGGCGGCGGCCAGCGCCAGCCAGAGAGCGTCCGTGCCCGAGGAGCAGCCCACGGCATGTGCCACGCCGAGCCGCTCTGCCGCGGCCCGCTCAAAGGCTGCAACGGAATCGCCGAGAATGAACTGCTCGTTTTCAAGCACATGCCCGATTGCCCCCATCAGCTCATTCTCGATGGGACGGTATTGGCGCTTGAGGTCCAGCATGGGAACCGGCTGGGCATTTGGGGAAGAATTCTTAGGCATGACAGGCTCCGTTTTCACACCATTATGCTAGCAGTCTCTGAGCCTCGTGGCACCAGAATCGTGCTGGGACGGCGAGCGGCCTTTGCTCGCGGGGAAACTTGGACGCCATTCAGTCGCGGCGCGAGGTCAAAACCGGCCTTGTAAAGAAAAATGCGAGAAGAATGGTTGAAAAAGGTGAGTCAAGCCCTATATTGTTGAGCCATTGCGGGAGTTGGCGATTCCGGGGCTTCCGGGGCCGCGCCCGCTGATTTGCACGAATACGCGCATTTTGATTGCGTCCAACCCCCAAGAGAAAGCAGGAGATCGGCATATGGAAACCAAGCCGGCACAAAACATTCAGGACACATTCCTGAACACAGTCCGCAAGGACAAAACCCCCATCACGGTTTATCTCGTCAGCGGCGTCAAGCTGACCGGGAAGATCCGCTCCTTCGACAAGTATTCCGTGCTCCTGGAAAACAACAACCAGGAGCAATTGATCTTCAAGCACGCCATTTCGACCGTGGTGAGCAACCGGAGCGTGCTTCACAGCGAGTTCCGTCCTGCGGCGAGCGCCGCGCCAGGCGGGGCTGCCGCGCCTTCCTCGGCTCCGGCCGTTGAGGAGCAGAAATAGCCGGCGGAGAGCGGTTTCACTTGGCTTTTGAGCAGGGCAGAACAGTTGGCTCCGGCGACCACACAGAACGAGCGGTTCTGGTGGGAGTGGACCTTGGGGCTCGCTCGCGCGCCAACCGCACGGCACAGGCCGGCGCACGCCAGGCGGCGGTGGGCGCGGATTTGCTCGCCCTGGGCGAGATTGCGCCGGCGTCCCTCAATCTTGCTGATTCTGGTGTCCCTCCAGCGACAACCGCTCAGGCGCGTTCTTCCTCCACGGAACTGAACGCCGAAGAGTCTCTGGCCGAATTTCGCGAGCTGGTATGGAGCGCGGGCGGCGAAGTGGCCGCTGAGCTGCTGCAGAGGCGCGCGCGTCCCGACCCAGCCACGCTGATCGGCGCGGGCAAAGTGGAGGAGATTGCCGGCGTCGCCGCCTCGGTCGAGGCCGATCTGGTTCTCTTCGACCACGACCTGACACCCACACAGTTGCGCAACCTGGAGGCGGCGCTTCCGTGCCGCGTTCTGGACCGCACGCAACTGATTCTGGACATTTTTGCCCGCCACGCCCACACCCGCGAGGGGCAGTTGCAGGTGGAGCTGGCGCAACTGGAGTACATGCTGCCCCGGCTCACCGGCAAAGGCAAAGCGATGTCGCAACTGGGCGGCGGCATCGGCACGCGCGGACCGGGCGAAACCAAACTGGAAACCGATCGTCGCCAGATCAAGCGCCGCATCGACCAACTGAAACTCAATTTGGAGTCGGTGCGACAAGTTCGCAAGCAGCAGCGCCAACGCCGCGAGTCGGTTCCGGTGCCCACGGTGGCGCTGGTGGGCTACACGAACGCCGGGAAGAGCACGCTCTTCAACCAGTTGACCGGGGCGCAGGTCTTGCAGTCGTCGCGCATGTTCGCGACGCTGGATCCCAAGCTGTGCGCGATTGAACTGCCCAGCCGCCGCAAGATTCTGCTGTCGGACACGGTCGGCTTTATCCGCAACCTGCCGCACACGCTGGTGACCAGTTTCCGCGCCACGCTGGAAGAGGTGGCGCAGGCCGAGGTGCTGCTGCATGTGCGCGACGCGAACTCGGCTTATGGAGCGGAGCAGAAAGCTCAAGTCGAGAAGGTGCTCGACGCGTTGGATTCTTTGGCCAAACCGCGCATTGAAGTGCTGAACAAGATTGACTTGCTGGGCGAACACGAGCGGCAGGGATTGATGGAGCGGAGCGGCGAAGTGGCTGTTTCAGCGCGCACCGGAGAGGGAATGGATGCGCTGCTCGCGGCCATAGATCGCGCTTTGCATTCGGACCCTGTGATGGAAGCAGAGTTGCGCGTTCCGCAGCACGAGGGCGCAGTGCTGGCGGCCATTGAAGCGGGGATGATCGTGCATACAAGAGAGTACGAAGGCAACATGGTCCGGCTCACGGTGAGTGGTCCAGCCTCCCTGATGGGGCGGCTGCGGCAGTATCGGCTGCGGGACGAATAATTGTCTTTTCATCCATGCGGGTTGCCGGGTCGCTTTATTCTTTTCAAAGATCACAAAGGAGACCTCATGCCCGCAGTTCCAGCCAACCCCGGCCGCAGCATTACCACGCTTTCCAGCCGCGAGGTTTATCGCAACCACTGGATGCGGGTGCGCGAGGACGAAATACTCCGCTCGAATGGTGTACAAGGCATCTATGGCGTCGTGGAGAAGCACGACGCGGCGATCATCCTGCCCATCGACCAGGAACGCATTTGGCTGGTGGAACAGTTCCGCTACACCATTCAGGAGCGGGCGATGGAACTGCCGCAGGGCGGCTGGGAGCGGGAGATCGGCGAACCGGAAGAGCTGGCGCGCGGCGAGCTGAAAGAGGAAACCGGTCTGGTGGCCTCCGAGATGACTCACCTGGGAGAGTTGTGGATCGCCTACGGTTTTTTGCGGCAAAAGCAGCACGTTTATCTGGCCACAGGGCTGACCCAGAGCGCGAAAGCTCCCGACGCCGAGGAACATGACCTGGTGGTGCGCTCTGTTACGGTTGGCGAGTTCGAGGAGATGATGCGCGCCGGCGCGATCCGCGACGGTTGCACGCTGTCGGCCTGGGGACTTTATATGCTGTGGAAGGCGCGGCGCGGCTGAGAAATCGACTTTCTGTGGCGGAAACTGAAAGGGCTGTAAAGAACCGATAAAAGACTGTAGTTCTATATATCCCAGGTTAGGCGCGGTGAGACTGCGCCGAACCTGGGCACTCATGACCTCACACAACCCGCGAAGATTCCGGTGCAATATCCTCCCAGTGCGGCTGCTATCCGCGCGTTTCCATGGGAATATAGTGCGCGGGGTAGGGCGGGCCGATGTATTCGGCGCGGGGGCGGATGAGGCGGTTGTCGTCCAGTTGCTCGATGATGTGCGCGGTCCATCCGGCGATGCGGCTGAGGGCAAAGATGGGCGTGTAGAGATCGACGTCGATGCCCAGCGTGGCATAGGTGGAGGCGGAGTAGAAATCCACGTTGGCATTCAGCTTTTTGTCGGCGTTGATGTAGAGCTCGATGGCGCGGGACATCTCGAACCACTTGGTCTGGCCTGCGTCCTTGCCCAACTGCTCGCTCATTCTGCGCAGGTGGGTGGCGCGGGGGTCCTCGGTCTTGTAGACGCGATGGCCGAAGCCGGAGATTTTCTGCCGGGCGGCCAGCATTCCCTTGACGTATTCGACCGGGTCGGCGCCTGCCTTGTCGATGTCGTAGAGCATGCGCATCACGCCCTCGTTGGCGCCGCCATGCAGCGGGCCCTTGAGCGCGCCGATGGCGCCGGTAACGGCCGAATGAACGTCGGAGAGGGTGGCGGCGATAACGCGGGCGGCAAAGGTGGAGGCGTTCAGCTCATGCTCGGCGTGCAGCACCAGCGCCATGTCCATGGTTTTGACGGCGGTCTCGGAGGGCTTGACTCCATTGAGCATCCAGAGGAAGTTGGCGGCGTGGTTCAGCGAGCGGTCTGGCGGGACAATCTCCAGCCCCTTGCGCAGCCGGTCGTAGATAGCCACGATCATGGCCATCTGCGCGGTCAGGTGGAAGCACTTGCGCACGTTGGCGTCGTGGGAGCTATCCTTCTCGTCGGCGTCGTAGAAGCTGAGGGCCGAGACGGCAGTGCGCAGCACCTCCATGGGCGAGGCCGAAGCGGGAATACTGCGCAGCATATCGACAATGCGAAAATCGAGTCCGCGGGCCAGCGAAAGCTGGGTTTGGAACTCGCGCAGGGCCAGCTCGTTGGGCAGCACGCCATTCCACAGCAGGTAGGTGGCCTCCTCGAAGGTCGAGTACTCGGCCAGGTCGTGGATGTCGATTCCACGATAGGACAATATGCCCCGTTCTCCGTCGATCCAGCAGATCCCGGAGTTCGCCGCAACGATCCCTTCAAGGCCTTTCCCACCGGAAGCGGTTGCCATAGTCCTCGGCTCTCCCCCCTTTGCTGCGATGATTCCCTGACGATTGGGGCGGCTGCCTGACTCCACGAAAAGGCCAGGCGCCAAAAGATGCAGTAAATATGTTTATATCGTAGCTCTTCCCTGCTTGTCACGAAGCGCGGGACGGCAGGAGAGAGGAAATGGACCGGAAGCGTCTGTACGGCTGCGCGGCTTTTTCTGCAGAGGCGGGAATATTCCGATATTCTGTAATTTCACCCAGGAGGCTTCCGGGGCGAGAAGCTCGCAGATTGGCATTTCGGGTGGAAATGCGGCAAAGAAGCAGAAATCCCGGCAGAAGAACTTTGAGCGGTGTTCGACCGCAGAGGAAAACGCCCCACCACAAGCAGCGGGCCCCAGGATGGGCCGCAAACGAAAGGCACAGATATGAGTGAGTTTGACGATACCCCCCGGAGCTATTCGGGCGCGTTATTGGCGGCTATCGCCGTCGCCCTGCTGGCCGGGGTAGCCAGCCTGATCTGGATCTACGTGCAGAGCGGCGCTGTGAGCCGCCAGCAGAAGGCTATCGACGCAGCCACCGAACAGAACGTGAAGCTGGCGGCGGATTTGCGCGAGACGAACGCCCGCCTCAAGGTGGCCACCGAGGAGTTGGGGACTTCCATGGGGCTGACGCAAAAGCAGATGGAAGACCGAGCCCAGGAGATCCTGCGCCGCGAGCAGGATCAAGAGGTCAACAGCCAGCGGCTGGAGAACGCGCAGAAGCAGACCGCGCAGCAGGTGAACAACGTCTCCAACGAGGTCTCGAACGTGAAGACCGATGTGGGCGGAGTGAAGACTGACCTGGGCAAGACCCAGAACGAACTGGCCACCACCATCAGCCAGTTGACCTCGATGCGAGGGGATATGGATGGCCACAGCACCCTGATCGCCCGCAATCACGACGAGCTGGAACTGCTCAAGCACAAGGGCGACCGGAACTACTACGAGTTCACGCTGGTCAAGGGCCAGAAGAAGCCCGTGGGCACGATCAGCCTGCAACTGAAGAAGGCCGACGCCAAGAAGAGCCGCTTTACGGTCACGGTGTTTTCCGACGACAAGCAGTACGAAAAGAAGGACCGGAACCTGAACGAACCGCTGCAGTTCTATAGCGGCAAGGAGCCGATGCTCTTCGAGATCGTGGTCAATAACGTGGGTGGAAAGAACAACCAGATCAACGGCTATCTGTCCACACCCAAGAACGCGCCCGTTCCTACTGCTCAATAACCGCGGAGTGGGGCGCGAGCACGAGGTTGTCCTGGAAATGGAAGTTGAAAGTGAAGTCCAGATTCTTGCGCGCGTCCCACTCCGATTTGGTCAGCTTGACAGCCCATAGAATATTTCCGTCCACGCTCTGGCCCGGGGCGATGGTCGCTCGGGGCGAAAGCGCCTGAGAGCGCAGCGGAGCCAATTCGGGATAAACGAGAAAGACCTCATCGTATTGGCCCGCGCTGCCCGCGGAGACGGAAAGAATCGTGCCATCCGCCAGCCTGGCATTAACCAGCACATTCTCAAGATAGAGCGGAACCTTGCTCTGGTTGCGCAGCTTTACATGGGCGAAAAGCAGAACCTGGTCGAATTGCTCCTGGGCCTTGGGCTCGCCGTTGGCGTCAAACCCGGAGGTCTGGATATGCCGGGGATGAGCCCATACCTGAACAATCTCGCCGCTGACCATTGGCGACCTTTGCCAGTACGCGGCAAGCAGGGCGATGATGAGGGTGAGCAGAGCAACCGCGCTCAGCCTGGCCCAGACTATATGGCTGGTTCCCTTGGTAAGCTCCTCGCCGAGGGCCGCATCGTCAAGTTCTTCGCCTGGTTCCTGATGGAGTAGGCTCATAGCGCCCTATCTTATCCCGGCGAGCGCAGAAAGAGCCATAAAACCCGCATTCCTTCCGGAAAACATGCGGAAATCTGCACTGAAATCGATGCTTTTTGGACGTGAAAACCCTACCCTGGCGCGGCTGGAGCTGGCAGGGGTAGGAGAGCGCATACGGCAAAGAGCAGAAGACTAAGACCGGGAGATGAAAAAATGTTGGCTGCGTGAGGAAAGAAGCAGACAGAAGAGGCGCAAGGGATTCCCACGCCAAATGGATAAGTATGGAGCTGGGAATAAACCCACCAGCCCCCACTTGCGTACAACGAAGTGCAACAAAACAGAGCCTCTTAACCAAGCCTCAATGAGGCGGTCTTGCACTAACGCCCGGCCTTCCGTACCTCCAGGCGTTCTAGGCCGATGCTTCCTCAGGCTCTGCCGGAGCTTCCGGAACCGCTGGGGCTGGCTGAGCCTTGTCGGCATCTCGGAGACGAACAACCGCATCTGCCTGGGCGCCTTTCTGGCCCTGGACGATATCGAACTCAACGTCATCGCCCTCTTTCAGCGTTTTATATCCGTCCAACTGAATCGAGGAATAATGGACGAATACATCTGGCCCGTCTTCACGCCCAATGAAGCCGTAGCCCTTGGCGTTGTTGAACCACTTGACCTTTCCCTTGTACTGAGCCACAGGTACCTACCTTCCTTGCACCCTGTGAGGTGCGGTGAGCAATGAGCTGGGGAAGCCCACCGAATTACCGGTATTTATTAAGACGTCAAAAGTCCAGAAAAGGTTCACCTCTATTCAGGAGAAGTCTCCAAAAAATGAAACAGGACCGGCTCCGAGAAGCCGGCCCTGCCGGGGAAACATGGCTTACGGAAAGCCATTCCCTAACTGTCACTTCCCGCGCTTGCCCGCGATCTTGCGCGCGTAGAGGAGGACGCCGCTCAAGGTCTTGCCGTCCAGAATCGCGCCCTTCATGATCATCCTGAGCACCTCGGACATCTTGACCAGGCGGATCTCAATCTGCTCGTCATACTCCGGATGGGCAACGCCCGCGACCAAGCCCTCGGCCAGGAGAACATTCATTGACTCGCTCACAAAGCCGGGGCTGGCAAAATACTTGACCAGCGGCTTCCATTTCTTTGCCCGGTAGCCGGTCTCCTCTTCGAGTTCGCGTTTGGCGCCGGCCAGTACATCTTCGCCCGGCTCCAGCTTGCCGGCGGGCAGTTCCCACAGGAACCGGCCAGCGGCATAGCGGTACTGCCGCTCCATCACGATCCAGGGGTCCCGCTTGCTTCTGGCGTTATCGACCGCCAGGATGACCACGCTGCCATTGTGGCGAATGATTTCGCGTGTGACATCCTTGCCGCCCGGCTCGATGACCTGGTCGCGCACCACCCGGAAGACCTTCCCCTCGAAGACAGTCTCGGAGTTCACCAAGTGAGCCGTTTCTTCCTTTGCCGGCGCAAGCGCTTTAACGGCCTTTTTCGCCTTGGGCTTGAGTTTCTTTGCCAGCTTGGGCTTCAGTTTCTTGGCCACTTTGAGCTTCAGGGCTTTTGCGGCCTTCGGCTTGGCGGTCTTTTTCGCTTTGGGCTTGAGGGCTTTGGCTTTCTTGGGCTTCGCGGCTTTTGCGGCTTTTGCTTTCTTGGGCATCTCTTCACTCTCCTCGGAGCGCAATCATGCGCAATCAGATAAAGAGTACACGCACAAAGCGTTCCGCGCAGCATGAATCCGATGCCCGACCTGGCAGCCGTGCATCGGGCTGGTCCGGCGTGGCATTCTTAACACAAGACGGATCTGATCTTCGCCGGTCTGTTTTGGGTTCGTACCGAGATTCCAGATGGCCAAGAGAATGAGTTGCTGACTGCAGAGTTCCATCCTTTTACCGTCGTGCCCGGCCTGAGCCGGCTGTTCCTGGACTATTGCTCCAGCGCGGCAGCGGCGCGGCCTTTCTATGCCTCTTTGCCCGCGGAGGAGCATTGGCAAATGCGGCCGCCCGTCCCCGCACACTGGCCGCAGTTCGTCCAACTGCTGGCGGAGCAGAACGCTACGCCCTCGCCGGCTGCCGCGGGGGCGCTCGGTGCGCTGCGCGGCGGCGCGGGAGTGATGGTGACCGGGCAACAGGTGGGCCTCTTCGGCGGACCGCTGTTTACGCCCTTCAAGGCGGCCACGGCGCTGGCGCGCGCGCGCCAGGCGACTGCGGCGGGCACGCCTCACGCAGCCATCTTCTGGCTGGCCACCGAAGACCACGACTTCGCCGAGATCAACCATGTTGTATTTCCGGCGCGCCGGGAGCTGCGAACGCTGACCTATGCGAAAGCTCCCGAGACGACGCGGCCGGTGGGCGGCATCGTGTTGGATGATTCGATTACGCCGCTGGTGGAGCAAGCCGCGGAAGTGCTTGGGGCTTCCGACGCGATGGAAGCGCTGGCTGTGGCCTGGCAGCCGGGACACACCTTCGCCGAGGCTTTCCGGCAGTTCTACACAAAGGCCTTTGCCGCGCAGGGATTGCTGGTGCTGGATGCGGCCGGGCGGGAGTTTCACCGCATGGGCGCGCCAGTGCTCGGCGCGGCGCTGGAACGAGCCGATGAGCTGCACCAGGCGCTCGTCGTCCGGAACCGGGAACTGGAAGACGCGGGCTATCATGCGCAGGTCGCCGTCGAGCCGCAGTCCAGCCTGCTCTTCCTCATCGACGAACGCACCGGCGCGCGACTGGCGCTGAAACGTCAGCCGGCAAGCGCCCAGGAGCCGGACGGGCTTTGGCAAGCCGGACGGCAGAGCTTTTCCACCAATGATTTGCTCGGCATTCTCGACAGCGAGCCGGAGCGCATCTCGCCCGGTGCGCTGCTCAGGCCCGTTTTCCAGGATTTTCTGCTTTCCAGTTCGGCCATCATCGGAGGACCGGCTGAAGTGGCTTACTACGCCCAATCTGCGGTGCTGTACGAGCACATTCTGCGCCGGGTCACGCCAGCGCTGGCGTGACCCGGCGCAGAATGTGCT
>Ga0255356_1002408_pt1 | contig 10780 bp, 13 predicted proteins | sample HBST100metaG_FD_189944 | JGI IMG/M metagenome (GOLD analysis project Ga0255356, IMG submission 189944) | Peat soil microbial communities from Stordalen Mire, Sweden - H.B.S.T100 | ecosystem: Environmental > Terrestrial > Soil > Wetlands > Peat | place: Sweden: Norrbotten County, Stordalen Mire... | reverse complement strand
GTTGGCGGAGAGGGTGGGATTCGAACCCACGGTAGGCTTGCACCCACAACAGTTTTCGAGACTGCCCCAATCGGCCACTCTGGCACCTCTCCGGGGTAACGCCGCCTGGGGCTTATAAGCGGGGGTTTTACGCCCCGCAACTGTCTCCCTCACTTTCCGCAACTTGCCTCTTGCGAATCAGCATTGACATAGCCCCCCACCCAGCTATAACGCGCCACTCTCGCGGCCGGGCTCTTGCTTGGCTGCGCCTTTGTTTTGACGTTACCAGATGGATTTTTGAGCCATGTTCGCAGTCATCCGCACCGGCGGCAAACAATACCGCGTCACGCCTGACGCGGTGCTGAAGGTTGAAAAGCTCGAGGCGGAAGCCGGCAGCACGGTCACCTTCACTGACGTCCTTGCCGTTGGCGGCGAGGGCTCCCTGAAGCTTGGCGCCCCGGTTCTTACCGGCGCCACCGTCACCGCCACGGTCATCGCGCAGGACCGTCTGGAAAAGGTCATCATTTTCAAGAAGCGCCGCCGGCAGAACAGCCGCCGCAAGAATGGCCATCGCCAGTGCGTGACCGTTCTACGCGTTTCCGCAATCAACGCGGCGTAAGGCAGGAGCAGAACTATGGCACATAAGAAAGCAGGCGGCTCTTCCCGTAACGGCCGCGATACCGCGGGTCGGCGTCTCGGTGTGAAGAAATCTGGCGGTCAGTCCGTGATCGCCGGCAACATCATCATCCGCCAGCGCGGCACCAAGGTTAAGCCGGGCGCCAATGTCGGCGTCGGCCGTGACCATACCATCTTCGCTCTCACGGACGGCACGGTGCTGTTCGAGCGCAAATCGGATGACCGGGTGCATGTCTCGGTCAATCCGGTCAAGCTCGCCGCCGAATAAGCCGGCCATATACTCTGATAAAAAGGCCGGCGTCAGCCGGCCTTTTTTGTTGGAGGGACCCAGAACATGAAATTCCTCGACCAGGCGAAAATCTACCTCAAATCCGGCGATGGCGGTGACGGCGTCACCGCGTTCCGGCGCGAGAAATTCATCCAGTACGGCGGCCCTGATGGTGGCGACGGCGGCCGGGGCGGGGATGTCGTGTTCGAGGCGGTGCAAAACCTGAACACCCTCATCGACTTCCGTTATTCCCAGCATTTCCGCGCGCGTAAAGGCGGCAACGGCTCCGGCGCGGACCGCACCGGTGCCGCCGCCGCCGCCATGCTCATCAAGGTCCCCGTCGGCACCCAGATTTTCGACGATGACCGCGAGACCATGCTGGCGGACCTGGATGTTCCCGGCAAAAAAATCGTGCTGCTGCGCGGCGGCGATGGCGGTTTCGGCAATGCCCGCTTCAAAACCTCCACCAACCGCGCCCCACGCCGGTCAGATAAAGGCTGGCCGGGCGAAGAGCGCTGGGTCTGGCTGCGGCTGAAGCTGATCGCGGATGCCGGGCTGATCGGCCAGCCGAACGCCGGCAAATCCACCTTCCTGAAAGCCGTCTCCGGCGCGAATCCCAAGATCGCGCCCTACCCCTTCACCACGCTGCACCCGCAGCTCGGCGTCGTGCGGTTGTCCATGTCGGAAGAGTTCGTGCTGGCGGACATCCCCGGGCTCATTGAAGGCGCGCATGAAGGCACCGGCCTCGGCGACCGCTTCCTCGGCCATGTCGAGCGCTGCGCCGTGCTGCTGCACCTTATCGACGGTGCCGCAGGCCATGTGGTGGATGCTTGGCGCACCATCCGGCACGAGCTGGAAGCCTATGGCGGCGGTCTTGTGGACAAGCCCGAGATCATCGTGCTGAACAAGGCGGATTCCATGACCCCGCGCGAGCTTACCTCGCGCAAGGCCGCGCTGGCCAAAGCCTCAGGCGCGCCGGTCATGACCATTTCCGCCATCACCGGCCAGGGTGTGCCCGAAGTTCTTCGCGCCCTCCAGAATGTGATCACCGAAGCCCGCAAAAAATGATCCCCAGCCTCGCCACCGCCAAGCGCATCGTCATCAAAATCGGCAGCGCGCTGATCGTGGACCCGGAAACCGCCGCTCCACGTGAAGCATGGCTGCGCGGCGTGGTGGAGGACATCGCGGGGTTGGCGGCCAAAGGCACTGAGATCATTGTCGTTTCCTCTGGCGCCATCTCGCTGGCGCGGCGCCAGCTCGGCCTCACCGGCACCAAACTCCGGCTAGAGGAAAAACAGGCCGCCGCCGCCGTCGGGCAGATCCGCCTGGCGCAGGCCTGGGCGCAGACGCTGGCGGAGAAGCACCTCACCGCCGCCCAACTCCTCATCACATTAGAGGATACCGAGGACCGGCGCCGCTACCTCAATGCCCGCGCTACCCTCTCCACCCTGCTGGGGCTGGGCTGCATCCCCGTCATCAACGAGAACGATTCCGTCGCCACGGCGGAAATCCGCTACGGCGATAACGACCGTCTGGCCGCCCGCGTGGCCGAGATGACCCAGGCGGATATCCTGCTCCTGCTCTCGGATATCGACGGCCTCTACACCGCCGACCCGCGCAAAGACCCCGCCGCCGCGCATATCCCCGTGGTGGAAACCCTCACGCCCGAGATCATGGCCATGGGCGGCGAACCGCCGCCGGGCTATTCCTCCGGCGGCATGCGCACCAAGCTGGTCGCGGCGCAAATCGCCACGCAGGCCGGTGTCGCCATGGCCATCGCCCTGGGTCACCGCCAGAACCCCATCGCCGCCATCATGGAAGGTGCCCGCTGCACCTGGTTCCTGCCCGCCCCCGAGGGCCGCTCCGCCCGCAAAAGCTGGATCGCCGGGCACCTTGCCCCACAGGGCAGCATCACCATTGATGACGGCGCCGCCCGTGCCCTGGCCAAAGGCTCCTCGCTCCTCCCCGCCGGGATCAAGGAGATCTCAGGCAGTTTCGAGCGCGGCGACCCGGTGGACGTGTTCACCCTCGCGGGCGCCCGCATCGCCCGTGGCCTCACCGCCTATTCCAGCCACGACACCGCCATCATCGCCGGGCACCGCTCGGAGGATTTCGAGGCTCTGCTGGGCTTCCGCGGCCGCGATGAAGTCATCCACCGCGACGATCTGGTGCTGTTCTAAAAAGGGCCTATTCGTGCCCAGGGCTGAGCCGGTCAGAGACCGCCAGCAGCACAGACAGCACGGCAAACACCAGCACCACGGCAATCTGCCAGAACAAGTCCCGGTCAGCCTCCTGCCCAATCTCCAGAAAACTGCGCAGCAGATGCACGGCGCCGATCACGGTCATGGAGCCGAGCAGCTTAAGCTTCAACCCGGCGAAATCGATCTTCCCCATCCATTCCGGCCGCGGGTCGCGCTCTGAAAACACCACCTGGCGGACAAAATTCTCATAGCCTGAGAGAATGACGAGCACGACAAGATTGGCGCTCAGCGACAGGTCGACCAACGACAAGGTGAGAACAACGAGATTATTCTCGGTCATTTCCAGCAGGGAGGGCACGGCATGCACCAGCTCCCCAATGAAATAGACACTGAGCATGCCCAGCAGTGCAATCATGGCAAGGTAAATCGGCACCAGCAGATAGCGCCCGCCAAACAAAACCGCTTCGATAATACGGGTCAGAACCATGCCCCAACCCTAACCCACTTACACGTTGAAGCGGAAGAGCAGCACGTCACCGTCCTTCACCACATATTCCTTGCCTTCAACCCGCAGCTTACCGGCCTCGCGCGCTCCAGCCTCGCCCTTGTAGGCAACGTAATCCTCAAAGGCGATGGTCTCCGCCGCGATGAACCCGCGCTCGAAATCGCCATGAATAACGCCCGCCGCGCCCGGCGCCTTGGTGCCTTTGATAATCGTCCAGGCCCGCGTTTCCTTCGGCCCGACGGTGAAATAAGTGATCAGTCCGAGCAGCGCATAGCCAGCGCGAATAATGCGGTCCAGCCCGCTATCCTCAAGCCCCAGATCCGCCAGGAACCCGGCGCGGTCCTCTTCCGGCAACAGGCTCACCTCGGCCTCAATGGCGGCGGAGATGATAACGTGCCTAGCCCCCTGGGCGGCGGCCATCTCGGCCACGCGGGCGGATTGAGCGTTGCCGGTGGCGGCCGAGGCCTCCTCCACATTGCACACATACAGCACCGGCTTCGAGGTCAGCAGGTTGAGGCGCTTCACCGCCTCCTCCTCACCCTTGGGGATGGCAGTGCGGGCGGGGCGGCCCGCCTCAAGGGCAGCGACAATCGGCTCGATCAGCGCCGCCTCGGCCGCTGCCAGCTTGTCATTCTTGGCGCGCTTCTGCAAAGCCGGCAGGCGCTTGGTCAGGCTGTCGAGGTCCGAGAGCATCAGCTCGGTCTCCACCGTCTCCGCATCGCGGATCGGGTCAACGCTGCCCTCAACATGCGTCACATCGTCATCCTCGAAGCAGCGCAGCACATGCACGATGGCGTCCACCTCACGGATATTCGCCAGAAACTGGTTGCCCAGCCCCTCGCCCTTAGAAGCCCCGCGCACGAGGCCGGCAATGTCCACAAATTCCAGGCTGGTCGGCACGACCTTGATGGATTTGCCGATTTCCGCCAGCTTTTCCATGCGCTTATCCGGCACCGCCACGCGGCCGACATTCGGCTCAATGGTGCAGAACGGGTAATTCGCCGCCTGCGCCGCCACGGTAGCGGTGAGCGCGTTGAACAGGGTGGATTTTCCGACGTTCGGCAGCCCGACAATGCCGCAATTAAAGCCCATTCTTCTGTTCCCCTGTTGCCCGCGCGATGCGCGTCATGAAATCTTCCGGCTTGCCGCCTGCCAGCAAATCCGCGTTATCCGCCACCGCGTCCAGGCACGGCAGCAGCCAATCCTTATCGGCCTTGGAGAAATCCCCCAGCACATAGCCGGTCACGCGGGCCTTGTCGCCCGGGTGGCCAATGCCGAGGCGGACTCGCCAGTAATCCGGTGTGCCCAAATGCCTGTCCATGCTGCGCAGGCCATTATGCCCGGCATTGCCGCCGCCCTTCTTCACCCGGATCTTTCCAGGCTCCAAATCCAGCTCGTCATGGAACACGGAGATGCCGGCGGGCTCGACCTTATAAAAAGCCGCGGCCTCCTGCACCGATTCACCTGAGAGATTCATATAGGTCATGGGCTTGAGCAGCAGGATTTTCTGCGTGCCCACGCGCCCCTCGGCGCAATGCCCTCTAAAACGCGGCCGCCACGGGGTGAACCCGTGGCGGAGCGCAATCGTATCCACGGCCATAAAGCCGATATTGTGGCGTTGCCGCGCCATACCCGGTTCCGGGTTTCCAAGGCCAACCCAAAGGAGCATGGCGCGACGGCGAAGAAATTACTTCTTCTTCGCGGGCGCGGCGGCAGCGGCAGCCGGCGCCTTGGCGCCAGCCTTGCCCTTCGCACCCTTGGCGGCGGTCGCGGCGGCAGCGGCGGCAGCCTCAGCAGCCAGCTGCTCGGCGGAGATGGTCGGCGGGGCCACGGTCGCAATGACAAAATCGCGGTCAATGATCACCGGACGGGCATCGCCCACGCCCTGCAGGTTGTGCCAACGAATGTTGTCGTTGATCTCCAGCGTGGCGAGATCGGCCTCAAGCTTCTCCGGAATATGATCCGGGTCGCATTCGACATCGACCTTATGGCGCACGACGTTGAGCACGCCGCCGCGCTTGATGCCGGGGCAGATGGTTTCGTTCAGGAACACCACGGCCACGGCCACGCGCACGCGTTCACCAGCGGCGAGGCGCTGGAAGTCCACATGCTCGGGCTGGTCGGTCACCGGGTGGAACTGCACGTCACGCATCAGCGCGCGCGTCATTTCCGTGCCCACCTGAATCTGATAGAGGCGCGAACGCCAGCCACCGCGCTTCAGCTCCTTCTGTACCACGCGCGGGTCCAACGCGATCAGCGTCGGCTCCTGCTTGGCACCATAAATCACGGCAGGCACTTTACCTGCACGCCTCGTCGCCCGCGCCACCCCCTTGCCGGCACGCGAACGCGACTCAGCTTCGATCGCTTCGAAATTGGTCATGTTAGGCTCCTTAAAAACAACAAAAGCCGGCCTCCAGGGGTGCCGGCGCGCGGGGTTTAGCGGTTTTTCCACCGCTTTTCAACAAGGCTGGAAAAAGGTTAGGCTCCCGCGCATGAAAATCGCGCTCTACCAAGGCCCCGGCCACATCAACGATCCCGCCTCCGGCTTCTCACTTCTCGCCGAAAAGGCCGCCGAGGCCAAGGCCCAGGGCGCGGCGCTGCTGATCCTGCCGGAGATGTACCTCTCCGGCTACAATATCGGCCCGGAGGCCGCGCATAAATTCGCCGTCACCGCCGCGGGCCTGGCCCCGGCGCGGGAGGCCGCCCGGCGGCACAACATCGCCCTGGCCTTCGGCTACCCGGAGAAGGTTGGCGATGACGTGGCCAATTCCGCCGTGCTCATCGGCCCGGACGGCGAAATCCTGCTCAACTACCGCAAAACGCATCTTTTCGGCGATCTCGACCGTGCCATGTTCAAGGCCGTGGGCACAGAATTCCCGGTGGCCGAGCTGAACGGCCTGAAGATCGGCCTGCTCATCTGCTACGACATTGAGTTTCCCGAGCCCGCGCGGCGCCTGGCGCTCGCCGGAGCGGACCTCATTCTCATCCCCACGGCGCAGATGGAACCCTATGAGCAGGTGGCCCGCTATGTGCTGCCCGCCCGCGCCTACGAGAACCAGGTCTACACCGCCTACGCCAACCATTCCGGGCAGGAGGGCGAACTCTCTTACATCGGCCTCTCCAGCCTTTGCGGGCCGGACGGCGCCATTCTAGCCCTGGCCGGGCGCGGCGAGGAAATGCTCTACGCCACCATCGAGCCCGCCCATCAGGCCGCGGTGCGCAAGGCGGACCCGCTGCTCGCCGACCGCCGCCCCGCGTTGTACGGTCCGCTTGCCGGCTGATCGCCATGATCCTGCCCTAATTCCAGCCTTACAAACACTCTACCCCGCCTCTTATTAAACCTTATGCGGTGGAGAAGGTGCGGATGAAGTTTTTGACTGTCTACGCCCGTGTCCTCTGCCTGCTGCGCCGGGACCGGGCCGTCATCATCGGCCTCGTCGCCGCCAATCTCATCGTCATGGGCTTCCAGTTCGCCGAGCCCGTGCTGTTCGGCCGCCTGATCAACCTGCTCACGCAGTCAGACAGAATGACACGCCACGCCGTCATCCACGGCACCGCGATGCTGCTCGCCATCTGGACCTGCATCGGCCTCGCGGGCATCGGCGCCAATATCCTGCTGGCGGTGCAGGCGGAGCGCCTCGCCCACCGCAACCGCATTGCCGCCATGGCGCGCTTCTTTCGCCATGTGCTGTCCCTTCCCCCCGCCTTCCACCACGACCGCCAATCCGGCCAGCTGATGAAAATGATGCTCGCCGGGGCGGATGCGCTGTTCTGGATGTGGCTGTCCTTCTTCCGCGAGCATCTGGCCACATTGCTCGCCATCTCCGTGCTGCTGCCGCTCACCATCATCCTCAACTGGCAGCTCGCCATCGCGCTTATCGGGCTGGTGGCAATCTTTTGCACCCTCACCGTCCTCGTCATCACGCATACCGAGGCCGCGCAGCGTCAGGTGGAGGGCTACCATTCCACCCTGGCCGGCACGGCGCAGGACACGCTGGCCAACGTGCTTGTGGTGCAGGCCTTCACCCGGCTGGGCGCCGAGGCGCGGAAGTTCCGCGAAACCGGCGACCTGGTGCTCGCCAAGCAATTTCCCGTGCTCAACTGGTGGGCCGTGCTCAGCGTCGTCACCTCGGCGGCCAGCACCATCACCGTTATCGCCATCTTCCTGCTCGGCACCATCCTGCATCTGCGCGGCGCCGCCAGCATCGGCGCCATCGTCTCCTTCATGGGCTTCGCCACGCTGCTCATCGGGCGGCTTACCAGCGCCATGGGCTTCATCTCCCGGCTCTTTCTGCAAATGCCGACGCTGATCGACTTCTTCTCGGTGCTCGACGCCCAGAGCACGCTCTTGGAATCAGCCTCCGCCCCCGCTTTACGCGTCACGCAAGGCGAGGTGCGTTTCGAGCATGTCAGCTTCGATTATGCCCCCGGTATTCCCACCGTGCGCAACCTGTCCTTCACCGCGCGCCCAGGCAGCATCACCGCCCTGGTCGGTGCTACCGGCGCCGGTAAATCCAGCACCATGGCGCTGCTGCAACGCTACTGGGACCCGGCCGCGGGCCGCATCCTCATCGACGGCCAGGACATCCGCACCGTCAGCCTCGATTCATTGCGCGGCGCCATCGGCGTGGTGTTCCAGGATTCCATGCTCTTCAACCGCTCGATCCGCGAGAACCTGCTGATCGGCAAGCCGGACGCAACGGAAGCCGAGCTGCGCCACGCCTGCCGCATGGCCGAGGCGCTGGAGTTCATCGAGGCCCAGCCAAGCGGCTTCAAGACGGTGATCGGCGAACGCGGTGTCAACCTCTCCGGCGGCCAGCGCCAGCGCCTGGCCATTGCGCGCGCGATTTTGAAAGATCCGCCAATTCTGATTCTGGACGAAGCGACAAGCGCGCTGGACGCCGCAACGGAGGCACACATAACACGGGCGCTGCGTGCGCTGATGCACGGGCGCACAAGCTTCATCATTGCACATCGGCTCTCCACCATCCGCGATGCCGCCGAGGTGCTGGTCTTCGCCGGCGGGCGTATCGCCGAGCGCGGCGGGTTTCAGGAACTTCTCGAAGCCGGCGGCATTTTTTCAATGCTGGTGGAAACCCAGCTGATGTCCGGCGGCGCTCCCGCCATACCCGGTTCCGGGCCCCGCAACGCCAGCCCGGTTGTCCGGCAGCATGATGAAATATAATTTGCATGCCACAGGCAATCTCACCATACTCTTAAAAAATACGGGAGAATAAGTCATGAGATTAGCCGCCATTTTAAAGGGCAAAGCGCCCGGGTTTGTTTCGGTTACGCCAGAAACCAGCATCAACGGCGTCATCGCCCTGCTTGCAGTAAAATGCATCGGCGCGGTGCTCGTCACGAACAACCATAAGCTCGCAGGCATTGTGAGCGAGCGCGACATTGTCCGCAGCCTTGCCGAACGGGCCGAAAAGACGCTGGAAATGACAGCTTCTGATCTGATGTCGAGCAAACTCACCGTCGGCACGCCGGAGACCACCGTGGCCGAGGCAATGGAGTGGATGACAGATGGACATTTCCGTCATCTTCCCATTCTCGACAAAGGCGAGCTTATCGGCCTCGTCAGCATCGGGGACGTGGTGAAGGCGCGGATCGACGAGCACCAGCACGCGGTGGAAACACTGACCACTTACGTCGCCGGGCGCGTCTAAAGCGCTTCAGCGGCGGGTGATCACCACCGCGCGGCCGGGCGGCAAGGGCCGGCTGCGCGGGTGCAGGTTGCGGTTCACGCGCCACGCCTCCGCCGCTTCGGCGTATTTGGAAACCGCCCACGTCAGGGCGGCACAGGTCATCAGCACCAGAAACGGCAGAGTGGCTATACGTGGCATGCGAACCCTCCAGAATGTTTGGAACGCTTGCAATTTAGCTTCGGATAGTTAACAACCTGTTTGAGGTTCTGTGGCAAACTTTCTCCGCCATCAACCTACCCGGCACACGCAAACCGGCCCCTTGAGATATATCATTGACTTGAGCCCTCGCCGGGCGTTCTGCTGCGCGAAATCGCCATAGCTCACGGTTCATGATGCACAAGTTTCTTGCCAAATGTGATGAAGCCCTCGCAGAAATCTCCGCCCAGGGGCGCTACCGGCGCTTCGTGGCGCTGGAAAAACTGGCGGATCGCTTCCCCTATTACTCCGTCACCATGGAGGGCAAAACCAGGGATATCCTGGTCTGGTCGACCAACGATTACCTTGCCATGGGCACGGACCCGGTGGTGATCGAGGCCTCTATCGACGCCGCCAAGCGCTTCGGCGCCGGGGCGGGCGGCACGCGCAACATCGCCGGCTCCAGCCCGCTGCACGTGGCGCTGGAGGAGGAACTGGCCGATTTGCATGGCAAGGACGCCGCCCTGCTCTTCACCTCGGGCTATGTCTCCAACCAGGCGTCCCTGAGCGCCATCCTGCGTTCCCTGCCGGATTGGCACGTGTTTTCCGACGAGCAGAACCACAACTCCATGATCGTGGGCATAAAAGACGCGCGCCAGGCCACCGTGCACGTGTTCAAGCATAACGATATGGCTGACCTGGAACGCCTGCTCGCCGCCGCCCCGGCGGATGCCCCCAAGCTCATCGCCTTCGAGAGCGTGTATTCCATGGATGGCGACATCGCCCCCCTGGCCCAGATCTGCGACCTCGCGGACAAGTATAACGCCCTGACATATCTCGATGAAGTGCACGCCGTGGGTATGTATGGCGAGCATGGCGGCGGCGTCTCCGAGCGTGACGACGTAGCCCGCCGTATCACCATCATCGAGGGCACGCTGGCCAAGGCTTATGGCTGCCACGGCGGCTATATTACCGGCGATTTCAAGGTACTGGACTATATCCGCTCGGTCGCCGCCGGGTTCATCTTCACCACCGCCCTGCCGCCCCCCACCGTGGCTGCCGCCCTGGCCTCCATCCGCACCCTGAAGGCGGATAACGCCCGCCGCGCTTTGCTTTTCAACCGCGCTGAGACGCTGAAACAGAAATTCCGGGATGCCGGGCTGCCGGTCATGCCCAGCACCAGCCACATCGTGCCGCTGATGATCGGCGACGCCGCCAAGGCCACGGAAGTCTCCATGCGGCTGATCCGTGAATTCGGCATGTACGCCACCCCCATCAACTACCCCACCGTGCCGCGCGGCACGGTGGGGTAGTTGATGGGGGTGGCGTACATGCCGAATTCACG
>Ga0255356_1002406_pt1 | contig 10784 bp, 10 predicted proteins | sample HBST100metaG_FD_189944 | JGI IMG/M metagenome (GOLD analysis project Ga0255356, IMG submission 189944) | Peat soil microbial communities from Stordalen Mire, Sweden - H.B.S.T100 | ecosystem: Environmental > Terrestrial > Soil > Wetlands > Peat | place: Sweden: Norrbotten County, Stordalen Mire... | reverse complement strand
TACCTGGCGGCATTGCGTTGGCCTGGTGGTTGGATTTGTCCGCGCTGCGCGGCAACCGAAGGATGGACTGTCCGACGCAACCGCTGGCTCTGTGGCCATTGCCGCTACGAGATGTCGGTTACTGCCGGGACTGTGTTTCAGGACAGCCATCTCCCTTTGACGATCTGGTTCCGCGCCATCTGGCAGGTGACCAGCCAGAAGAACGGCATCAGCGCTATAGGATTGCAACGTGTTCTGGGGCTGGGGAGTTACCAAACGGCGTGGATGATGATGCATAAGTTGCGCCGGGCGATGATTCGGCCTGGACGTGACAGTCTGTCGGGTATCGTGGAAGTTGATGAGACCTATTGGGGTGCTGAAGAACCTGGCCTGATCGGGCGTTTGACGGAGAATAAAGTGATCGTTGCCATTGCCGTCGAGGAAGATGGTAGGCGGATTGGCCGTATTCGGCTCAAAACCATTCCGGACGTCAAGCGGGCGACCCTGCATGGTTTCATCGCGGCATCGGTAGAACCGGGCAGCACGGTGCGCACCGACGGGTTTGCGGCCTATCTGGGGATGGATGGCTATATCCACCAGCGACAAGTTCAAACCGAACAGCCTGAGGCGGAGCACGTGTTACCGCGCGTCCACCTTGTGATTGGCCTGCTGAAGCGATGGATGCTGGGAACACTCCAGGGAGCCATTGGCAGTGCGTACTTGGACGACTATCTGAACGAGTTCACCTTCCGCTTCAACCGACGCAGATCAGCTTCACGCGGCAAACTGTTCTATCGATTGGCGCAACAGGCAGTTCAGATTGAGCCGGTTCCGTTTGCAAAACTTGTAAAACCACAACAGCTTGGGCCTGGTGGCGTCAAGTAGATAGCCAGATTACCGGAAATGCTCTATCGAGTATCGGCAATTTCGTCAGACTGGCAAGCGCCGGAGATTCCTGACCACAAGTTTTGGAGCTGTACGCTGCTGGGGGCTAGAAGAATGCCTAAAATCCACCGATTGTCCGCTCGATGAGATTACCAAGAAAAACCTCTTGTTCTTGCTTGGAATCAGACATGAGATCGAGCACCAGATGACTTCCCGCATCGACGATCAATTGAGTGCAAAGTTTCAGGCCGCCGCGCTGAACTTCAATACGGCTATAAAAAAATTCTTCAGTGATCGGTATTCTTTGGACTCCGAACAGGCGCTCTGTATACAGTTCTCAGGAATTGACGAGGGAACTGCAAAGAACTTATTAGCACAACCTGATTTGCCTCAAAACATTCGTTCATTCGTGGTTCAATTCGAGCGCGAGATGTCGCAAGAAGAATATGACGACCCGCGATTCTCATATCGCGTTGCATTCGTCCGGAAGACAACAAGCAGCAAGACTGCCGCTGACAAAGTTATACAATTCGTTCCGACAGGCACCGAAACTGCTTCGGAAATCAATAGAGTCTTTTTGAAGGAAACAGAAAAGAGAAAGTACCGACCAGGTACCATTGTCAAGCAGATGAAGGCTGAGGGTTACGCGAAGTTTGGGATGCAACGGCACATAGACCTTTGGAAAGAAAAGGACGCAAAGAATCCAAAATACCAATATGGAGTGCAGGTCGAAGGCGCTTGGTATTGGTACGAAAATTGGCTTGACGAAGTTAGGAAGCATTGCCAAAAGAACGAGACTGCATACAAGCCAGTAGTAGGAGTTGCTCCTACTGCAGAAACAGCCAGGGCCACTAATTCGTGATTTAGCCTCATACCCCGTGGGGCGTTCCAAGCCCCAAACACCCCATCCTTTTGCATTTTCCTGGCGAAAAGGTGGGCACGATAAACCTGAACCAGCGTCGGGCCATCCTGTGCGAAAGAGTTAAAAGATTGAGCCTGCCCCGAAGAACACAGCGGGCGAAACCTTAAACCGCCGGCTCAGCCGCGCGATGTGGTCGCGGTTCAACTGCCGCTTGCCGGAGAGAACCAGCGAGACGGTGCTTTCGCTGCCCAACTCCGGCGCAATGTCGCGCTGTGAGAGTCGATTCCGCTCCAACAGATAACGCAGCACATCGGCGGGTTCGGCTGCCGGCACCGGGTAGCGCTCCTGTTCGTAGCGCTCAACCAGCAGCGTCATCAGCTCGATGGCCTCTTCCTCTTCCGGCTTCGGAGCGGACTTCGCGGTCAACTCGAAGAGAGCCTGGGTGTATTCGGCCAGTTCCTCATCGTTGTGGATCAGATGGGGCGCTCCCTGCTTCACCATTTCGGCCGGATTCGCAAGCGCTGTGCTCATGGTTTGACCCCTTTGTCCCAGTTTGCCCGATTATCGTACTCGCGGTGCGTCAGAAAAGACCGTATGTAGATGTGGCCTTCCGTGGTCCGGTCTTGCTTCTGCCGCGAATAGTGAATCACCGTGACCAGCCGGAAGCGGTTCTGGCGAATATTGAAGATCACATATCCGTCCACATCATCGGCATCTTTGAAGACCTGCCGCACTTCAACGAAGTTTCGCCACCGCGCCTCGCTCACGATTCTGTACCAGGCCTGAATCTCCCTGGCTGCCTCCGGATACTGTTCTTCGGCCTCAACCAGGTGCTTGCGTGTGACAACGTGCATAAAAGTCTTCCCGAACGCTCTGCCGAAGAAACGGCTATAGCAAACATGGCTGCACCCTCAAGATACTTTGCATATTGCAAAGATGTCAAGGGATAATTTGCATTTTGCAAATTATTTACTCGTTCAGGTACGCAGTTGCCGAACTGAGACAGGCCAGCGCGGTCGGCTTCCATCCCATGTTGCGTAAAGTTTCTTGTTGCCCGCCTCTTACTTGCCGATCAAACTGTGCGCGATGGCGTCCAGCATGCCGTTGAGGAAGTTGATGGACTCGGGGGCGGAGTAGCGGCGGGCGATCTCCAGCGCTTCGTTGATGACGATGGGGAAGGGCGTGCCCTTGAAGCCCAGCATCTCGCCCACGGCCATGCGCAGCAGGTTGCGGTCCACGGCGGGCATGCGCTCCAGCCGCCAGTGCTTGGAGTTGGCCACCAGCAGATCGTCGATCTGTTCCTGGTGGGCAATGGCCACGCGGAAGAGATCCTCGGCAAAGCCGCGCACATCGGGCTCAACCTCGTCGGCGGCCTTCCAGAAGGTGGCGCGGACCTGATCTGGCGACTGCTTGCCAATGTCTGCCTGAAAAAGCATCTGCATGGCAAGTTCGCGCGACTTGCGGCGGGTTGCGGCGCTCAAGCGGGACCGCCCTGGGCGAGTTTGCGGTTGAGGCTCACCATCTCAATGGCCGCCAGGGCGGCCTCAGCTCCCTTGTTGCCGGCTTTGAGGCCGGCGCGGTCGAGAGCCTGCTCCAGGTTCTCGCAGGTCAGCACGCCAAAAGTGTGGGGAATTCCGGTCTCCTGCTGCGACTGGCCGATGCCGCGCGCTACTTCGTTGTAAATGGCCTCGTAGTGGGCGGTTTCGCCGCGCAGGAGGCAGCCGAGCGTCACGATGGCGTCCACCTTGCCCAGCTTGGCCACCGCGCGCGCGGCGGCCGGTATCTCCCATGCGCCGGGAACGCGAACCACCTCAATGTCTGCCCGCTTTGCGCCGGAGCGGAGCAGGGCGTCCAGCGCCGCATCAAGCAGCCGTTCAGTAATCACAGCATTCCAGCGGGAAACGACAACGGCAAACTTCATGCCATCGGCGGAGAGATCGCCTTCGACGGCCAACGGCTTGCCCTTAACAGGATCGGTCCAGGCCCAGAAGCTGAAGGCGAAGCCCAGCTCCGGCTCGACGGTAAAGAGGCGAGACTTCCAATGCGTTTCCGTGATGGGAGAGAGGCGCGCAACGGCTTCTGGACTGGCTTCGACCTGGGAGCCCTGCGCGCGCAGCCAGGCTTCGGCGGCCTGATAGACGGCGTCGAGAGCGGTCACCTCCACCAGCACATCGGCCGTGGAAGGAAACTGGCCATTCACAAACTCCAGATTGCCCAGCGGAGCCAGGAATGACGCGCCGCGGCTGCTTTCTTCTTCCCAGCCTTTGCCGGGAGCAAATCCCAGCGTGGAAAAGAAGCTCGCCAGCCGGTCATAAGCTGCCCGGTCGCCCGCGGGACGAAGAAAGGAAATCCCCTTGATCATGTCTTGATTCTATCGTGCGGGGCCGGGAGCGCTGGACTGCCATTCTTTTCGAAATCATCTCAAAGAAAATGGCGCACGGAGAATCCGTGGCGTGGCAAACAAGGAAGGCCGGCGAAATGCCGGCCTTCCTTGTTTGCTGTTTGATGCTCTGCGCTCTATGTAGCGGAGCGCGCCTTGACCCCGATGACCGTGGCCGGAACCGTCGTGCCGCTGCCGGAGAATGTACAACCCTGATCCGTAGTGGGCGAGCAGGCCGGCAGATTGGGGCTGATCTGCTTCGTATCGGCTCCTGCCGGGTTGGTCGCAACCAGAGGCACGCTGATGAAGTGGATCATGTTGTCGCCCGCCGTGGAGACAAAGAAGATCTTATCGTCCGGGGTGAAGGCGCCTGCCAGCGGCGCAATGGGGGATGTGCCACCCGATTGCGTGGTCAGAGGAATATAGCCCAGAGTGTAAGGCGCGCTGCTGGTAGCCGGCAGGTAGTAAGGCAGTGTGGCGTTGCTGTTGGTTTCAGCCGCCGTGTAGGTAACGAACGCCAGGTTGGAGGCCGGCGAGGCGACCACCTGATTGATGGCAGTTGGACTCACTTCGCTGAGCGGTATCTCTGTCACCGTATGGGTCAGCGAAAGCGGCAAGAGCGCATCGCCGCTGCCCATCGGCAATTCATTGCCTTGGGAGTCCAGAGACAGGCAATTGAGCCTGGGAATTGTGATGTCGATGTCAGAAAGTGCAGCGCCGCTGCCGGTGACCGCCGCGCCCAGAATGTGCTGGCCATCGGTGGTGGCAACCTCCGTATCGCTCTGCACCGGAACGCTGGAGGAACTCTCGACGGTATCCGCGAGGGGATAGAAAACCATGCTGGCGTAGTCCTCAATCGTACCGCTGGGGCACCAAGTGTGAGCGACTGTGGGGTTGCCTCGCAGATAGGCGCCCACCGAGGGGATGGTGAGTGCCGGGGTTTGCACGGTGCCCGAAATGGCCACGTTCGCCGGCAATGCGCTCGTCGGCAAATAGGCCGCCGTGGGCGGCAGCACGCCTGGCGGCAACGAACTCGACAACGGGCTCGGCGGCAGCGCGTACGTTGTCCAGTTGGCCTGGTTGTAGACGTAAAGCGTGTCCGTGTGGCCGGTAATGCCTTCGGCCGCGTTGTTCAGCGCCGCATTGTCGGTGATGTAGAGCGTTTTGGAGTCCGGACTCCAGGCGGCGGCGTTACCCATGCCGCTAAAGGTCGAGGTGCTTCCTCCGCCGAGGCTGTAGATGTAGAAAAGCTGGCGCAACTGATCGTTGATGAGCATTTGTGAGTCGTTTGGCGATACGGCCAGCACCACGCCCGGAACACCGGTGTTCTCCGAGCTGAGCGCGTTGGTTGCAGTGCTGTATACCATCAGCTCCTGGGGAGAGCCGAAGAAAAGATTGTTGCCCAACCGGTCCATCAGCATCGAGTTCGGCACATACGGCAGACGCATAGGAGAACCAACCGAACCCGTAAGCAGATCAATGGACTCGAAATACTGCGACTGGCCGGGGGCTCCGAACCAGACGTAGTCGCTGGTCGTGCCGGGGGTGGTAATCGTGACCGAATTCGACGAAACGGACAGCCCTGTGCCATACAATCCGACTTCATTGATGGGAGACGGATTGCAGGTGTTCGGCTGGCAGATGGCATAGACCGACGCCACGCCGGGGAATGAGGTCGTAATGGCTCCGGTGGTGGTCACGGAGATGTCCATCGGATCGGTCGACTGGTAGTCCAGAGTCAGGCCGGTGATGGGATTTCCTTTGGTGTCAATGACCGTGGTGACCAGATTCTGCGTTTCTCCCTGGCTGATCGTGCCGGAGGTCTCGTTGTTGGCCAGAGCCAGCGAAATCGATTTCGGCGGGCAGGTCGAGAAATAACCGGCCGACGATCCCGATCCGGCAACCGAGGCCGTGATGGCGGTGGTGCCCGGCTGTTCCGCGGTGATCGTTACCTGGTTGGTGGTGGTGTCGGTGAGAATGGCAGCGACTGAAGAACTGCCCACCGCGTAGGAGAGAGTTCCGATCGACGAGGTGCAGTTGGGAACCGGTGTCATGGTCGTCGAGATGGTTGCGGTTCCTGAGCATGTTGCCGTGCCATCCGACAGCCTGGCTGTCGTAGGAGCCGATAATGCGCCCGTGCCGCCTGCCGTGATGGTCAGCGGGGTCCCGCTGGCAATCGCGTTGCTGTCGGTTAAAGCTACCGTCGCGGTCGCGTCGTTAACGCCGTTATTGAAGCTGGTTAAAGTGCAGGTCTGACCTGCTGTTCCTGCGATTGAGCCCGACACCGAGGTAAATGTTCCGCTGGCGATAATGTCGGGCGTGATGGCGGGCATGGGGCAGGAGCTGTTGGCGCTGGTAACCGAAGAGGGCGCGCAAAGCAGAACCTGCTGGTTGTTGCTGCCCGCATAACATGCCTGCGCGTCCAGCGTGGCCTGGGAGTTCTGTGAGTAGCACTGCTCGGCCACTCCGGACAGCGGCGAAGTGACAAGGTTGACCGAGGTCACCTGGGGATGCACATACACCGTCACAGGATTTGAGGTCACCTGCTGGGCCGAGACCGTGATAAAAGCCGTGGCATAGGGAAGGCCGCCCGTCGAGGGCAGCGGGTCCGGCGGGCTGCAAACGGTGTAATCGGCAATGCCTCCGCCTGTATTCCGGTTCCACGTGCCAGCGCAGATCATGCCGCCGGGCGAGATGTCCACCAGCTTGCTGTTAGAGGTGCCATACGTGTAGGTGAGGACATTGGCCGAAGTGTTCTTGCATGTAATAGCCGAAGGCGCGCTCACTCTGCGCGTCTGTCCGTAGGCAATGGAGATGCCCGTGGTCGCAGGCGGCAGCGTGATCGCGGATACATCCGTGATCTTCATCCCGTAACCCGCGCCATTGCAATACTTCTCGTTCGGGTTGCGCGTGCAGCCGGAGATCGAAACCCCGGCTGGAATAGCCAGAGTCAACAAGCAAACAAGCGTCAAAAACCGCCGCATGAATCCTCCCCGCCCCGCTTTGTCAAACCGCGGAACGGTCTCTCCCGATAACGTCGGAAAACTTGGTTTACAAGCAAACTTTTTCTTTGCCGCCGCCCGCTTTGGGCCGGTCCTTTGAGCCTTTTTCTTCGCGAAAAACGCTCTTATACGGCTCCAAAAGACTGCGGAAACGAAAAAACACTCTCCAGGACGGTCCGCCAACACTCCCTCTCACCGGCGAAACCCGCTCAAATGAGCGGCTTCTGGCGCCGCGCTCTTGCCTGCAGCCGGTTGACGGGACGCGCCATCGAAACTCCTAGAAAAGTGTATCAGGACGGGGGGCTCCCCGGCACGAAGTCCAGCCCGGCTTGTTCCCCGCTCCCGCTTCTTTCATAGACTCTTCCAGCGCCGGATGGCGAGCAGGCACGCCGTCACGGCCTGGCTGGCAGGCAAAACCAGGCATTCGACGGCCCTTCCGCCACCCTCCGCGGTCCGCTTTTTCGCACGCCACAGAACCGTCAGCCATAGCCACGGCGCGGGGAAGCGCTTTCATCAAAATTTCATCAGAACAGGTTGACACCTTATTGGCACTTCGGGAGACTTGAAATCGGGTGAAGCGGTTCCCCCAGGCGGATTCTCTGAATCAGGGCGGAGTCCGTGAAACGCGCCGCTCGGAGTTTTTGTGCTCCATGCGCCTTCGCATGACTCGACTCGAGGGCTCAGACAAACCAGAAGCCGGGATGGCTGCCTCGGAGGTTTTCCTGCCGCGGCGCCGGCGAAGTTTGGGGCAAACAGGGCGCGGCCGGCCTGAAAGAGTAGGGATCGGGTTTTCTCGCCGGAGCCTGAATCGTTTCGCTCCCGGCGAACATCGTTCAAAGAGGCAGCCGAAGCACTGGAGCCTTTATGAGTTTGCTTGGAAAATGCGTTGCAGCGAATCGTACCTCTGCTGGCCGGGACAGGAGCTTGCATTCGTCCAGGCCAGAGCGCAAAGCCGATCGAGACGGCAGTTCCGGGGCCAAGCCGGATGACTTGATAACGAAACGGAACACGTTTGCCGAAGACTTCATGCTGGAACATTCTTGCGCCGGCGTGTATATTGCCTTGATTTCGGTTCCAGGCGGTTCCGGAGCCTCGTCCCAGAAATCACAGGAGTCATCCGAGTCTTTCGGATTTCCTTCATGAGGCGTCATGCCGTGAATCGCCGCAGGCCTGGCGGAGGGCCGGAGGAGGCAGAGATGGGTTGCCCAATCTGCAAGAACCTGGAGCAGGCTTATGAAGCCTTGCTCAGCGAATACAACGAGGCTCGTTCCTCGGCAGGTTATCAAGTCAGCAGGAGGCTTGCGGCTGAGAAGAAGGTCGATATGGAGCGCGCCCGCTACGAACTGGAGGAGCACCGGTCTGGTTGTGTATCAGACGCCGGGGTCTCCGCACAGTCGCCGGAACAGGTCCCCTCAAAGAGCCGGGGACGAGTGGCGGCATAGGGCTCTGACCGTTTGATTTTGTACCATTCTCCGTGCCCCATCCATTTCACGCTTTTTGTGAAATGGGTGGGAAACCACGAACCCGCAAGGTACGAAATGATGTTTCAGAGAACTAGTTCAGAGGGGTGCTCCAGTTTGAGCTTGACGAGCGCCCAGCGCGCCGCCACTCGCAGCCCCTCGTCCGCGGCATCGGCCCACTCCTCGATCAAGGGCGCGAACCGGCCCAGTCCGCTGTTGCCCATGGCAATGGCGGTATTGCGTTTGAGTCCTGCAAAGCCGGTCCTGCGCACTGGCGAGCCATTGAACTCGCGCTCGAACTCCGCAACGTCTATCGCCGCCAGCCATTCGAGCGCCGGATTCACCAACTCCGGCCGCGGCTGCAACTCCGGGTCCGCGCCCATGAGAGCCTTGCGGTTCCAGGGACAAACGTCCTGGCAGATGTCGCAGCCGAAGACCTGCCGCCCCGCCTTCTCCATCAATTCCGGCGCAATCGCTCCCCTGCGCTCGATGGTCAGGTATGCGATGCAGCGCGAGGCATCCATTTGATGGGGCGCAATCAGCGCGCCGGTGGGGCAGGCCTCCACGCATCGCCGGCAGCTTCCGCAGCGGTTGGACTGCGTGAGCGCCTTTTCCTCTTGTGTCTCAAGGGAAGTCAGCAACACGGCCAGGAACCCAAACGACCCCAGCCTTGGATGAATCAGGCAGGTGTTCTTTCCCGTCCAGCCCAACCCCGCCGCCGCAGCCAGCTCCCGCTCGGCCAGCGGTCCTGTGTCAACGAAGGCCCGCGCCTCAAATGGGCCGAACTCCGCGTGCAGCCGAGCCTCCACGGCCTTCAACTGCTTGAGGAGCACCTTGTGATAATCGCTTGGCAGCCGCGCGCCTTGCGCATCCACTTTGCCGGACCAGGCGTAGCGCGCAATCCATCCCGCTCCTTCGGCGGCTGGCTCGGTCGAGCGCGGCTGCGGGCTGTTGTAGCTGGCCCAGCAGACCACAGCGGAGCGCGCCCAGGGGAAGGGAATCCCGACGCGCGACCGCAGCAGACGCCCAGTCTCGTCCGTCCGCTTCAGGTAATCCATGGTTCCAGCGCGGCCGCTCCGCACCCACTCCTCGAAGCGCGCCGCGTCCCGCTCCTGATTCGGGTAGGGAAGCGCGGCCAGCCCGGCCTCGGTGAAGCCTGCCTCCTGCGCCCGGGCGCGCGCAAGCTCCCTCGAAAGGCAGCCGGGCAGAGCGTGCGCCTGGCTGGTCGCGGGATTCAAAAGCGGCTTGGGCCGAGCGCTGTCCATGGAACTGCTGCCACCCCTGTTTGCGTATTGAATTTCAGCGTGTTCATCTGCGGACACTCACAAGCGGAAATGAACACGCGGAGCCGCAATACGAAATCTGGAAATGCCTCTAACCCCTTCGATTTGAGCATATTCCTTCTTCTGCGGTTTGGCCGCCCCCGTGCTAATCAAGGTAAGCGTGGGGCAAGCGAGGGAAACAGGCAAGCCGCACAGTGGATTTCCAAGGAGTTTTCAGATGAGCATCACGATATCGAACCCGAGGGGCATGAGAAAAGTCTCCGGCGGCGAATTGACCGAGCTGATCCGGGGCAATGAACAGAGCTTGCTGGAGAAACTCACCCCGCTGGTCCGCCAGCGCAGCGTGACACTCGACCTGGGCCGGGTGCGGCGCATCGACGCGGGCGGCGTTACAGCGCTCGTCTCGCTTTACGAGAGCGCCCGCGAGGCCGGGCACCGCTTCACCGTCACAAATCTCTCGCCACATGTGGCGGAGATTCTGAGACTGGTAGGCTTGAAGCATATTCTTCTGTCCCACGTCGTGGCCAAAAAATCGCATTTCGGCATGTCCTGTGAACGTCCCGCCGCGCGCAAGTACCCGTCACGGCTCCTGATTCCCGCCTGACCTCGGTTTTTGTCCCATAATGCGAATTTATGTGCGCAAAAATGAAACGCCATTCAGACGCAGAGCGAATCGGATGTGACCCCCGGCACAGGCAATCGTATCCCTGGGGAGTTATTCGTAATTGCGGTAAAACAATACCGCGCAGCGCTCCCCGATGTCTGGATGACCCGCACGTACTCAGCCTGAAAATTGCATTTACATTTGATGCGCTGAGCCTTCGTCCTGCCACCTCCCCTTGCGGACCGCACTCGCGGAATCCAAAGATGGAGGCTGTATCCCATGACGCAGGGCGCTATGGACAAGTCATCTGCTCGCAAGGCAGATTCAAC